>Ga0116227_10004776_pt1 | contig 29187 bp, 25 predicted proteins | sample S1TSphgellanicum_FD_89693 | JGI IMG/M metagenome (GOLD analysis project Ga0116227, IMG submission 89693) | Host-associated microbial communities from peat moss isolated from Minnesota, USA - S1T2_Fb - Sphagnum magellanicum MG | ecosystem: Host-associated > Plants > Peat moss > Unclassified... | reverse complement strand
TGTAGAAGTTATGAAACTCTTGAAAAAAGTTGACTACACAAGAGAAAATGGCAAATTGCATATGGAAATCATGGATGTCAATAAAGTATCACACAACTTTATCAAGAATTAGTTTAATAACAAGGTTTTAAGGAATAAAATGTTCATTTTATGAAGATTTTAATCATATCAATGTTTGCTTAAGTTTTGTTTAATACAAAATACCAGTGCTGATGTTAGTGATGCCACATTAATAACCAAGTCAACTATGTATTCACAAGCTATGACAAGTCTAAATAAAGTTAATTAGTTGTTTTACCGATGACCACAACTCCAAGTTTGAATGTATCATTAGTCTATGTAATGTTCTACCTATTTGTACATTCTTTTAATATTAAACCTACCTAATAATATTCTCTTCTCACTTTTTTTAATATTAATGTATATACTAGCCTACAACCTATTGACTACCTAGTTACTAAATACTAAATACCACCTTCTACATATTAATTATTAACCTATTATTTATTAGCTACCCACATATCTATTACCCATTAATTAATGTGGCTTTACTTATGTGGGCCCACCTAGCTTCCTAAATTTTGCTCTTGAAAAAAATCCTACCACAATAACATGCAATGAAAATAAGACAGACAACATAAAGCCAATAGTAGATGGGGACCAAAACAAATTTTAGAAACATGAACTTTGTAACCACATGTTTCCTTCAAGATGATGCACCTTTCCAATTTCAAATTGGTTTGAATACATGGTCTCAACGTGGTGCAACTAGGCTTGATATTTCTATATAGTGTGTAATCACGTTTTGTTTTCAATTTTGTGGTTTCAAAATTTTGGCAATGTTTATCAAAATCTTAACAAAATTATTCAATTTTGCACTAAAACCCAATTTTTTTCATAAATTCCATTTATGTTTTAGTTAGGTGACAAAACAATTCCCAAATAAACCCTTAACATGTGTTGCATCCATTTTTTTCCTTTATTAATAAATTGATGTAAATTTGTCACCCCATTTCATTCATTTTATTTCAATTATACTCATTTTTCAACATGTGGAAGTAAGAAAGTTTTTTGCTCTTATGTGTGTTGCATCTTTATTGTGCTCATGGGACTTTACATGCATGAATGTTGTTTTAGAACATTGTGTGTTTTGAGTTTTCAAATTATTTATAATGTAGTGAATCTCATATTTGATAATCTAGCAAAATACAAGGAATACTTGCTTTCTTTCTGACACTATTTTGAAATGGAACCAAAATTTTAATTTATTGCATCTTCTTTTTGCAAGAAGGTTCAATTCATTATCCTAATACATTCATTTCCAAAGTTTTATAAATTCACTTTTGGCCTAATGTTCATTTTCAACCAACTTGGAAGATAAATTTGTATATGTGATAGTTGATATAAAAAAAGTGAATGTACCAAGATTAATTCAAAAGCAGACTTCCAAACATTTGTAATATTAATACTATGATCATGAAAGCTAATTGAATGGTAATCACCCTCAATAGAAACTTGAGAATTGCAAGTAAACAAATTGAATCACCTACATTCATGGGGTTTTAATTTAACTATGTCAAAACCACCAATCAAAAATTGCCATGGGGCAAAAATGCTTGACCTTAAAAGATGGTTTCAACTATCTTATTATAATAACACATGAATATTTCACAACCAACATCATTGAAACATCGTAATATTTTATGTATGTCATGTCCTTATGTGTAAAAGCTATAAAAAAACAAGCAATGAACACAATTTCATATGCAAACTTATAAAATTATTGTATAAAACCCATGTACACCAAAGCTCATATCATTTTTTGTGTAATCCATGTGTTCATGTCATTTACAAAATCATTACCATATAAACACATCTTTAAACTAAAAAGTAATATGTTTATTTCCTTTTTTGAACTTTGTGAAACATTTGTTTTTTGGAAGTTGTTAATGATTTTCATGACTCAAGTTGAAAGATCTAGGCATGATGCTAAATAGATGCAACACAAAGACATGCCATATGAATTGGCATTCTTGTGGATTCATGATAATAGAACTAGGGACCTCAATATGTAATTGTTTAATCATAAGTTTCAATAACACGTTGAACCCCCTTTTCACAACACACCCAACATGAATGTATCATCATTTGTCCACATCATCAAATATGATATCATATATGGTCAAGAAAACAAAATGTATTTTGCCACCTTAAACTTCAAAGTACAAAATAAGATACACAAATAAAGTCTTTTGTAGAAAGCAAAATTAACTATAAATCTTGAAATGGAATTGACTAAAAAGAATTAGTATCATCAAAAAACCTAATGTAATAAATGCATAATGGGCACATAGAAAAATGTTGGGTTTAGTTGTCGTGGTTTTTTAATTGATAAGGTGGCCAGATTTTCATTTCATAGGTTATTAATTTTTCATTTTTTTGGATTTGCACATGACATAATCCACTCTCCATAAGGACTATTGCACAAAAGCATGAAGATGTGGTTGAATTGCTTCAACCAACACCAATGAGTTAAAACCCCTTATAGGAATTGAAGCCAAATATAGGTTGAACCAAAACTTGAAATATTAGAATTCATTTTAATATAGAAGAAATCATAATTTCAACTATTTTAATTTCCAAATTCCATGACAATTCATCCATCCATACAAAATATCATTCATGAATTTTCAATGGAAAATTGGATGAATTTTCATTCATGAATTTTTGTGAATGAAATTTCATGGATGAATGATACAAATTTCATCATGGTTAAATTTTGTGAAATTTCAAGATGAAACAATGAACCCTTTAGTTCAACCCTTGGTATGGGGAATAAACCCCCAAAATGACAATTATGGAAACAAGGAAAAAAGAAGGAAAAATGGGGGCATGTGCCATGGCTTTTTGCATTGCAAAAAGACGGGTGTACAAGAGATTTAAGATGGGACTAAGATAATACAATAATCATGGGCACATCGTAGATAAGTCATTTATAACAAATGGAACCAACATGTTTTGGATTCATTACACTCATACAAATTGTATTGAGGAGGAAAATCCACCCTCCCCCCTATAATATATCATGTAATTGGTTGTGGGGCTTGAGAAAAACACAAAGGAGAAAGAAAATATGTAGATTTTTACATGATGAGAAATTTTGTTTGCTAGAACCACACTATCATGCAACTAAATTTCCAAAACAATTAATATACAACTACATTACAATTAGAACATGGAAACACAAGTAATTAATAAATAAAATGTCACGTTAGAAAATCAGGGAATTGTAATGTTAATAAACTTTCAATTGTTAATAAATCAATAATTAATAAAATATATTTAATCCTTAGTATTTAATATTTAATTATTTTTCAGTAATGTATTAATTATTACATATTAATTAATATTTAATTACTATGAACTAATTAATTAAACTAAAAACTAAAAACTTAATCTAAACTAATTAGTTTAATTTAAACAATTAGTTAGTTAATTGAATAAAATAATTGAATTATAAATAACTAGATAATTAAATAAATTTCTAATTTCTATTTTATTGATTTCTATTTTATTAATTTCTATTCTAATAAAATATTTAGTTCATATAAATAATTATCAAAAAGAAATTAATTATTTATATGAACTAAATATTTTATTAGAATAGAAATTAATAAAATAGAAATTAATTAACAAATTAGATAGATTCGCCAGATTAATTCATATAATTATTTGATAACTATGTTTTCTTCCCATATTCATATGTAATTTTTAATCTTCAACAATGAATTATTTTAAACTAATTTAAAAACTATTTACTATTAATCAATATGTAACTTATTTCATCATTATAAAGTAATTAATTAGGCAAATATTTAACTATTAATATCATTTAATTTTCCTAGTTTAAATGATTAGTTTATTAGTTGTTTTATAGAAGTAACTAAAGTTTGACATTCTGATAAAAAATGAGTAATTATTTGAATTCAAATAATTAAATATCATAACATTTGTTATTTAAATTCACTACATAGCTAATTATTTAGATTAAAATAATTAATTAAAATAACTAATTCATATAATTAATTCAACTAATGAATTGTCAGATAATCCATATAATCAATTTTGGAGATCCAAATGATTAATTATCTAATAACTAATCAATTAATTATTTGAATTAGATTTATTTATTTTTAAAAAAATCAAATTATGATTTAAAATAATTTTTAATTAATATTTAATTCACATATGTAATTATCATATGATTACCTATTGAGTTGAGTATTTTACAAAATTAGAAATGAATACAAATAATGTGGGAATTCTTTTTTCTAATTGCAACCCGATTTACAACTAAAAATTTAATGTGTATATTTTGTCCTTGAATTTATTCTCATGAACTATATAAAGAAGGTGTATTTTCTTGTGTGTTCACACTGAAATGCATGTGTCAATTTGGAATGAGCTCAAAAAAATTTAACCTTGAAAACAAAACATACAAATAAATAAAAATATTTTCATGGTTACTTTGTAGTTCACCCTACCTTTTTATTTTCTTATTTTAATAATTGCCTATTTAGGTAAGTAAATAAGTTTTCTTAACTTACTTATGTAGGTAAGTAGGTATGTAGCCTACGTATGTAGGTATGTCTTACTTACCTAATTTTACCTATGTACCTAGGTAGGTTGGTAGCTTAGACCTACATCCAACGTACCTACCTATGCCTATAAATCAACTTATTTAGTTATTTAATTTTTTTCAATTTTATCAAAATTCAATTAATATGTCACACGACAACTTTTGACTACACCATGTGTCATAATGTAAGACCATATAAAATGAACAATAATAATGGATGGTGAAAATTAATATTTAAAAAAAGAAATAATTTTCATCCAAATGTCCCCATAATGCCATGTGTCAAATTTTGATGGATCAATAAAAGATCCATCAACATGATGTCACCATTGTAGTTACAAACTAGTTGCATTAGAATTACATAATAGTTCCTCTTACATGGTTGTAATTAAATTGCATGAGTTGCATATGTATACAATTTCATATACGATGTGTTGCATCCATTTCAATTCATGCGATTTGTTTAATAGCACTCACGTTCATAGAAATACATTAAATTGCAATGAAATGTAAACGATCATTGCAACTCAAAAACCTAGTTGCAAGGGTAGTTGCAAATCACCCCATTTTGTCATGGTGTTAATTCAAGTGTAATAGAAAATACACAAATAATGTATATATGTAGGAAAGGAAAGAAATCATTAAAAAATTGTAATGTTTGTTGGAAACATGTTTTTCACTTTTGTACTTATCAATTACTTGTCACTTTAAACCATGTAAATTAATGTTTTCTAGCATTCACCTTAATACATATAAATTTAATTTTTAGTTACGTAGGTTGGTCTTAATCTTTTTGAATTTTTTTAATGACTATAATCATTGTTGTGCATAATCAAATTCTAAACTCATTGAAATAAGTTGAATCCTCGATTAACCATATGAGAACAAATGTTATATAAAACATCACTTAATTTTCTTAAAAAATGCGAGAGATTTAGGTCATTTTCCACACTTTTGTTGCATACTATACATTGGAACTATTTTGATTATGAAAAAGTTGATTCACTTTCCACACTTCTATTGCGTAATATACCTCAAAACCATATTGATTAAGAATGAGTTGGGCCGTTTTCCACACCTCCAATACATACACCACATAACTAGCTTGATTGTTTTTGTGCATAAGCATGCACATCTTCATGTCTTAACATGAGGAACTTTAAAACAATTCAAAGTGCCATAAAAGTATGTTTGAGTATTTATATTTCATTTTTCTTGTTTCTAAGCCCATGATTTGCCATACATTGAAAATGGCTAAAGCTAGGCATGATGACAAAAAATTGATGGGTATAGTTGTTGAACATATTCACCATGAATTGTGTGACCATAGCATGGGCAGAAGACATTAAAATTGTTTTGTTTTGTATTTGAGTTGTCCTCCAATATGATCAAAGGAAGGATCTACCCAAGTAATTTCATGTTAGTATGGTATTGGGCCTTGAAATAAACTTTTAATGAAGATATCCATTGCTATAGAGGTTGTAGGTGTGAAATACACATGATGTTGCAACATGTTATCAAAGGGCCAAAGGGATGCCATCCGGTCCATTTGGTGAAAATGATAATGAAAACATGGGTAGGAATGAAAATGATTATGAAAGTGACTAGATAGAAGATCATCTTGTCCATGCATAGATCACTAGCTTTAAAATGACACTTGGGATTTATTTTTGGATTTGTTAACCTTTTGTACTACCAAATGATTATTGGCATTCATGTATTTTCCATGACACAATAATTTTTTGTTCCATGTTAAATTGAATATGAACCCATGGCTAACCAAACTAAATGTATAAAATGCTCCATGTTGAATTTTAAAATGTTTGTTCAAATAAAACATTATTCCATGGATGCAAGCCTTTATAACCAAAAATACCTTCATCAAACTGCACGTCAAGCATTAGACCCTACAACATTAAAACCAATACCCTTGTCAGTGTTTAACACAAGCATTGGTCATTTAAACCATAACAACAATGCCTTCATTAGGGCATTACACAAGCATTGAACTTTTGGACTTGTTGTCGTGTGATGACAATTTTTTTTTTGGATGCATGTATTTCATAGTAAATTCAAAAATGTGTTGAGGTGAAATTAATTTAGATATGCATGTAATTTTTAATATTTACATCACATTTTGTTAGCATTGTTTGTGGTCTTTACCAACGCCATACCCGCATTAGGGGCTACACACAAGGATTGGCTTCCCCCCTTGCAATGGTGATTTGTTACTTTAATGTGGGTATACTTTCAAAATGGTATTGAACTTTACATTTCATCACTATTCTTTGTGGCCATATGAATGCAATACCCTTATTAGGGTAATATATAAGGACGAGATTTTTTTGTGGAATCGCAATACCTATAGGGCAAACTTGAGATACCATACTTAATGTTAATTTAGAGATGCAATACCCTCATCAAGGTAATACACAAGACTTTGTGGAAACGCATTACCTAGAGGTGAAGTCTAAAATACCATATTTACATAGTTTTTAAAGGAATTATTTACATCAAAATATTGCATATGCACTCGAGTTATTTTGTTAAAAGGTAATACCAACAACATGTTACCAAAATATTTTTATTTGTGAAGAGATTATATGTTCTTATTGATGTGGATATTGCTTTCAAGTCCTCTTGTTACAAAAATTTGCATGTTGTAATAGAGTTTCATGATGATTTTTTACTTGATTACTGAATCCCCCAAGCCATCTCCCATGTTCAATTAAAAATCATTCCTAGGTGCATTGATTCATCAGCATGTGTCACACCAATGGCTTGGATGTCCAATGCAACCATTAATAAAAAACAATGTTGCATGGTCACAAAGTTGGAAATTAACACCCACCTTACATTCGAATGCAATTTCAACCATTGTATTTTGTAACTAAAATATGGTTCGTTTCATGGCAATAGATGAGCCTTCAAGCTCATTAATGTGGACACCATCATAAGCAAAAGGGCCCTTATCATTTATGCAAAAGATCCCGTCAATATTTATGACATTAATTTTTTCAACCATGTGTCTTGTTTGTAACCTTCATCTTTTGATGAACCATCATCAACCTCCAAATATTTCAAGTCCATGAACATGGCTTGAATCCATCACAACCAATCCCATACCACGTGCCACAATAGTTGATGATATCATCTTTTAATGAGGTCAGTGCATGCTAGGAGAACAACAACTTGGTGATTGCACAAATTCCCATGTAATGTTTATTCACATGTGCAAGATGCATATTTGGTGAAAGGGGCATGAAAATTGCAAACAACGTCAAATTGGGTTTGGCTTTGCACCATCCAAACATTAACATTGTTTTCACCTTCCAAAGTAGGATGAATCACATCAATGTGTGGGATCAACAATGCCATGTCCACACTTGTTGCCACACGTTATGCCACAACCTTATTCTTCATGAACCCCCATTTTTTGTTTTGTTTGCCCAATGCATGTAATGTCATGCCACAATTGTAGTTAACCTCCACACCAATTAATCAATACAACACCCCCTAAAACCTTTGTTTTGAAAAATAACCAACATTTTAAGGCCCCATGTTAAGATTTTATGCTAGCTTGGGTATCTTGATTCAAATGTGGCATTTAATGTAGGCCAACCATCCACAACTCTACATGGACATGCATGCACATTGCCATGGTTTACATCTTATAGGTGTAAAAAATTGAAATAATTCATACTACATCCACAAACTAAAGAATGTTGGCACAAGGGTTTTAAATGAACTAATTATGTACCAAGTTGGCAATAATAAATCCAAAATAATTGGGTTCATGCATCACCAAGCTTAAAGCTATCAAAGTTCTCCACCACATTTTATTTCCCAAGTGCTTTGAAAGATTCAATGGTTTTTCCTAGGTTGATGGACATTAACATCACCATGTGAATGTAATTGAGTATTCCAAACCTCATTTCCATATCTTTGATTTTCTCCATAGACCATAATTGCCATGCTTTCAACCCAAGCCAAACACAAAGGAAAACTAAGACGTGATCTCGATTTTATACAATCTTTAATTCATAGAAATAACACATTATAAAAAGTGGTATGCATTTGCCAACCCAAAACAAACCCCAAATATATGAAAGTATAACAAAAATGTCAAGATAAAGAAGAATCCATTGTAATGTTCATAGTTCTTGCAAGGCATCATCCACAATGAAACATGAAGGTTTCCAATTGGGCATGTTTGCTACAAGTTTTACTTATAATGGAATAAACCATTTCACCAAATATCCACAAGTTTGTCAATTTATGATAACCCAAACAATTGGCACCTTAGTGCAATGAAGGTTGAATGCCATCATTGTGAACATATAGTACCTTACATCATTGGTGTCAAATGTGGCATCCATGGAAATAACCTCGTTTTAACCAAATTGGAGCATGGCTTGGAATTGTGTAGGTGTCCAGATCCATATGGTTCTTGAATCCCATTCATTTCATTTGTGTCTTGAAAATAAAAGATCACTAGGGTGAGCACATACCCATGATTAAATGTAAATTGCTAGGTTTTTGTGTAGGTGCCAATTACTCTTTTTGTGTTTTTGATCTTGTTAAGTAATGCTTTGTTGTTTAACGAAGCCATCCTTGGTCATGGGCTCCCTTGCATTGACCATGCCCATTAAATTACCTTATGTTTCTCATAGATTTGTTTCACCATGTCTCCTTGTCCCAATGAATTCATATGTAATAATTTAGTTTTTATGACATACACAAAACATACAAAGACATTTGTGCAATGGATTCAAAGTCTTATGCACAATGGGTAGGATTTCCATTGGTTTGGGTGTGTGTTCAATGGTAGAAGGTGATTTCAACAACCTTGAATTATGTGTAAAACCTATTGATCAAAAAATGGGCCAAACAACCATGTCCAATAAACCTTGGGGATAAGTTTCCTTGGGTGGTACCATTAGGAACATCACATCTTTATTTTCTTAGACCCATTGAATTTTGAAAAATAATAAGAAACATTTAGATAATTATTTTCATAAAATTTAAAAACTGAGTAAATTTATTAGGTTTCATAGATTTTTAAATTTAAATAATAAATAAATAAATAAATAAATAAATTTGATGTTTCTAATCATTGCATTAAAAAAAAGTTTCAAGGATGGAGTGCTAGTTCCTTTCCTTGAAATGTTTGGTTAATAACACAAATTTGAAACATGATTTGAAAATATTCTTGAGAATGTTTTTAAAAAGGTAATTTGAAAATCATTTAAAAAAGGTTTTTTATTAGGCAATTAATTAAATAATTTAGATTGACAAGGAGATAGGTCAGTGTAGCAAAGTAGGTTGGATTTGGTAGGCACTTGTCTTGATCGCTCGTGGGTAGGAAGTGGGGGAAATAACCTGCCTGGTAGGATGCAATACCTTCATCGATCGTAGTTCCATTGCCTTCGTGGAGGTTTAGTGCATAGGTGGGTAGGGAGTTAGCTGAATAGGTAGTTAGGTAGATAGGGAGTTAGATGAATAGGTAGTTATGTAGATGGGTGGATTGATAGATAAGTAAGCAATGGGTGGGTGCGTGGGTGGGTAGGGGAGAGCGTAGGCTTTTTTTGTGCACAGGCAGGTAGTCTAAATATAGGAAGATGAGAGGTGTGAGAGGGTCGTGATGCCCAAAAAAAAGAAGTTAAAAAAAAAAAAAAAGACTGCGTAAAGGGCTGAGAAAATGAAAAATCTAAGTCCACTTGTGCTAACCACCTTTGGTTAGCGCAGGGACAGGAGGGGACGAAAAAGGTACACTCATTAGTGCATCATCCATGCAAGATTGGTACATTGGTGGGTGCTGGTTCACGTTGGCCTTTTAGGTGTTCTTTGCGCTCCAGCTTCTCTAGTCCTTGTGTGTTATTCTTTCTCTAAAATGTCTTTTGAAAAAGGCCCTTTGTGTCCATGCCTGCTTTCTAACTGGTTGGTAGCACCACTCTTTCTCATTGCATTTCATGGGTTGCTCTCAATTTCTTTGAACATGATCAGTATTTCTGCCAGGTCATCCATCCATCCTTCCTTCCTTGAACCAATTTGGGAAGACTTAAAAGAAACACGGCGAAAATTAGGGTTTCCAATAGGTGGTGCCAATTCCTGCACAGCAACTGCAACAAATGTCACCCTCTATATTTGGCACTTGGGAAACTCCGAATACATACATGACATGTTCGTACTACACCACCACCTACAACAAAGTGAACAACACAGTGAACGAGAATGATGAAGTTATCAGCTCGCAAAGTGAGTGCTGAGTTATTATTACGATTTTGTCACGAGTCCGATTATGATCACCCATATCTTTCCTCAGAGTCCATTAGGCAGGCCTCTGAGTCCTAAAGTATGATTATTATGTGTGTATAAGTGTAAATCTATTGCCAAGTCCAAGACTGATACATAATAACTGACAGTTAAGAAATAAAGCTACCACCACATCAAGGTTCATTTAAATACCTTCTTCTTCTTCTTCCCATTCTTCAAAAAAAACACAAAATTTAGAATTTAGATTACCTTACCCTAAGGTCAGTTTAGTCATTAAATAATCCTCAAAATAATGAAATGAATTTTTGTGAAAATATGAAGTTGAGATGCTTTGAAAATCATCCTAATTATCATTAGGCTACACTCTGAATAATTTCACTACTACTCATGTCACAATATCAGAATTGATCATGGAAAATTCAATAATTTCAAAATTTTAGAAACCATTTAATTTTTTGAAAAAACAAGTTATTATTGTTGTTGTTGTGGAAACTGACCCTAGGCTGTGGTACCACTGAGAAAAAATATCACCTACCTATCTACACACCCAATTTTCTTTTTGGGGAATTTGGTGCCCAAAAACTTAGAACCCTGTGAGCTATGTGAGCAAAGAAAATTTCTATGTCTCTTGGCCATGAAATAATGAAGTAAAATCATGGGTGTTAATCACCATATAACTTAAGTGTTAAATTACTCTTTGATATTGGTATATTTCTTTTTACTTTGAAAAAAGAAGACTATCTTCATTAATGTACCTACTCATGGTATAGTGTTTGCAAATAAGAATGTGACAAAACTTCTTAGAATTGAAGTCCAACCAACTACGAATATCTTTGGCAAAATGGGGAATGAAATATGAATAATCTTTGTCATCTATTTTAATTATGAAGAACTTCCTTTCAAATATATATTTTATAACTTTCAGTTTTCAAAAATTGCAAAATATTAGTATCTATCCCAAGTAAAACATAAAAAATTGTGAAATATTTTTAGGAAATTTTACAAAATCCATGTGATTAGTTGGAACTGAAAACTGAAAAAAATTCCCCAATATTTATGCTGGAAAAATGACAAAATTTGTTGCGTCGAAAACACTGCTTCCCATTAGGACCTATTATTTGGCCCCATTATTATTCTTACACTAGGGATCTGAAGGCTTAACATGTTTTAAACTTTTCTATGGTGGGATTTATTAAACAACATGACATTTGAGATTTTTGAAAACAAAAAAAAGTTGCATGTATTTAATTGGCTATTTAAAGTGCTTGACCTAAAGTTGAAATGGGAAAAAAAAGAAAAAAAATTGGAAAAAATTCATGTGAAGTTGCATGTATTTAATTGGCTATTTAAAGTGCTGGATCTAAAGTTGAAATGGGAAAGAAATGAAAGAAAAAAAGGGAAAAATTTCATGTGAAGTTGCATGTATTTAAATTGGCTATTTAACTAAAGTGGAAATGGGAAAAAAATGATTTAAAAAATGGAAAAATTTCATGTGAAGTTGCATGCATTTAATTGGCTATTTAAAAGTGCTTGACCTAAAGTTGAAATGAGAAAAAAAAGAAAAAAAATTGGAAAAATTTCATGTGAATCCGCAAACAAAACAATAATAACGAAAGAATTATGGCCCATCTACTCTATACCTACGCGTACAAGGTACTATAGTAATGTATTTTATAACGGAGTTTTTCTTTTTGGGGGGGGTGTTGGTTGGTTTGTTTGTATTTTGGGGGCGGGGGGGGTTTTGATTTTTGTTTTCCCCCTTCCCTTCTTTCGTTTTATTGTTTGTGTTGCATTTTTGTTGTTTCGCATTTGCAACGGATTTCTCGTCGTTTTAACATTTGCAACTTCCTTTGATGGTTGCGGGAATCTCTTGTTGCAGTTTGGAAAGTTTTGGGTGGAGATCATTAATGCATGTGTGGGAATGTGATTTTGAAGGAGATTTGTTGTTTTTGGAGGGGTGGAGAGATCAGTGGGGAGAGAGAATAGTGAGCTTTGAAGCTTTGTTTTTGTTTTTGGGTTTGTTTACTAGGGGGCTTTTGGCAAGGAATTGTTGAGAGAAGGTTTTTGGAAGTGATGGAGATCAATGGGGATAAGATGGTGAGCTTGAAGTTCTTTCTTTTTGTTGGGTTTTTTTTTGGGGGGGGGGTGGGTGGGTTTTGCTAGGAATTGATGAGAGAGAGAAGGTTTTGTGTGGAATTGCGTAGTTTGCTGGATTTTGCTGGGAGAAAATTTGTTTTGTGCATGGGAGTAGAATGCGAGGAGGAGTTGACGCTGGCGAATTTTTAGTTAGTGAAGTAGAAAGAAACTGCAGTGGAAAAAAAGAAGGAATAATTCTTGAAGAAAAGTGTTGCCGAAGTGCAGGAGTTTTTGTAGCTTTCTTGTTTGTGGAGCTTTGGAGTTTCATGCTCTTGGACATGAAGATTCATGAGGTGGCGATGATGAGGAGTTATTAGTTAGTGAAGCAAAAAGAAACTGCACCGGAAAAGTAAGGTTTTCTTGAAGAAAACTGCTGCAGAAGTGCCTCAGGAGGCTGGCGGTGTTGCTGTTGCATGAATGAGTTTCCAAGCCACGAAATCATCAAATTCAAGCAACTTTTTCTTGTTGTAGAGCTTCAGGCATCCAGAGAGATCCCATGCAATATATTGTTGGAGGACAATTTTCTTGAGCTATCAAGAAGAGACAGCAAGAAGCTGCCGAACGTAACAGGCTCAAGAAAGAAAGAAAGAAAAAGGAGTCCGCCGTAGGAGCATACATCCATCCGTCCATGGAGCCTCCTCCTCCTGGTCGCTATTTTCGAGGACCTGCGGTGTCATGCAAATTGCAGGCCAAAACATTGCAAGCTTTTCGATCGGTCAAGAAATCCAATGATGATGTTGATACCACGATGATCATGCAGGATACAACTCAACAACAACAAAATTCTTGGCACCCACAAAACAATCTGGCTGGATGGATCAAGCAACATGAAGAAATCACGGAGAGCAGCAGTGGACATGGTGGTGCCAACTATCTGAATGCCAACAATTCTGTTGGAAGCAGCAACTGTAGTGAGAAGCGGTGGAATCTTTTCAGGGCAACAGACATGTTGTTTGCTCCTTCTGGAGCTCCAAACCCATCATGGCCTCCTGGACTCCTCATGGACAAGAAGAGATCAGTAACCCTTGGTAAACCCATTTTTGCAAGACCCATTTTTGCAAGGAAGAACTCTAGGGGTTTAGATGACCAAGCTCTCCTCCTCCATGACCACTACCACCACCCAAATGGAATTACCCAAATGGCTTTGGACGTTGGGAGGAGGCAAGTAGAGCTGGAGGAACCTGAGAAACTTTGCAAGTTCAACAACAACGAAAAGGAGACCGTCATCTCCTTCAAGATGCGGGCAAGACAGCTGGCAGGCACACAGAAAGACAATGCAATGCTATTACCACTTGACAGCCACAATTTGATGGCAAATTTCAATCTGCTCAAGTCTCCAGCATTCCAGGAGGAGGAGAATGAGCTTGTTGCTGTTCAAAACCAATGCATTGGGCCAAACCCTGAAACCTTTTCAGAGTTACCTTCTTCGTCATCCTCTACCAGCAGTGACTACTCCACAGAGACAGACAACACTCGGGATCAGACCACCATGAGAACAAGTAGACAGACATCTGTGAAAGAGGAATCAGAAAGAATAGATGATGATGAAACGGGACTGATTGTATTACCTGAGGCAGCTGAGGACATTGTGATTCATACAAAGAAGAGGCACAGGAACAGTAATCCAGGAAGACGAATCCATAGTGGCAGGGTGTATGATTCTGTCCTGGGCCAGACTTGTCATTGGTGCCGCCAGAAGACAGTGGAGCTGCATTGCATCTGCAAGCTATGCCCAATTCAGTACTGTGCGCCATGTCTTCTGAATAGGAATGGTGAGAAGCTGCATGAAGAGATGTCAGAAGGTCTCAAGTGGATTTGTCCAAAATGCCGGGGTGGTTGTGGGCCAGGTTGTGATAACTGGTAAGTCTTTTCTAGCTCCTCTGTTCTTTCTCCCCCTGGGAGGAAATATTCTCCTGACAAGTTTCCTGATTTTTGCCTTCTTCTACTTGCAAGTTTTTTACACACAAGGTATGCTACAAATCTGAGTTCCAGCTGAAGTGTTTTGTGCTGCATGTTAGTAGCTGCAAATTGGGCTAAGGAGTGCAGTTGTGTCATTGTTGGTTTGCAGTTGCAATTGTGGGCCCTGTCGGAAAGCTGATGGGAAGATGCCAACAGGTCAATTGGTATGGACTGCACGTTCTGCTGGATTTGACAATGTCCATGACTTTCTTATTCACTTGGTTACTGGTGATGCACCAGAGGTTATTGCTCAACGAAAGGAGGGCCACGAATGGACTGTCTTTGGTCGTTCTGGACGACAGGAAGCAATTCAAGACTTGGACATTAAAGCTGTCAAGCACATTGATTTCGACACAGAAATGAAACTGACATCAACATCAGGAGCTATCGTTGTACATCAAGGTTGTGGTGAAAGCTTGAAGTATGTGAGCAAGGTAAACAGCATCTGTAGTTAGTCTTTGTTTCTTTTGCAGAAAATCAGCACCTTCAGGTGATTGGTGAATTTGCCAAGTACTATATGCTATGGGGGCTTCATCTCTACCTTAACATGGACATTCTTTTTCTTCTTCTTCTTCTCTGTGTAGCAGACTGGCAGGACACTGCAAGGAGAAATGGGAGGGGCTGTATGTTGTGATGGATGCAAGGATATGTCTTGCAATGGTTTTGGGGGTGGACTTGTCCTTAGCAAGGTGAAAGATGAATGGGATGTGGCTGATGCTAGCTTGCAGTGTGGGGGGCAACACATGCACTTACCGGATCATACAAAATTCAATATAGCAGGAGATGTTCGAGGGGATAGAATAGAATCAGAGAACAGCTGGGTGGATCTTTCTGCATGCAAAAGATGGCCTGATGAGGACATGGAGCAGTTGATGAGGTCTGGACTTGGAAAATTTTGTGTCAAGAAACGTAAAGTCATGGGTCAAAAGTGGCTCCAAGGTGGAGAGAAAATGTCTGCAGCAGTTTCAGGTACTCAGCCTTGGCTTGAAGGTCCACATGTGGTTCAGTGCTCAAAAAATGGCAAGCAGAAAGTGAAATTTTTCTGAGTCTTTAGGATGTTCCTCAAGATGAATTCTAGAGTTCTTGCATACTTTGAGTTCTAAAGCAGTCCCAAATTTGCTTTTGAGTCTTTGGCATAGTCGACATGCACAGCTGCTTTTTGCAGTTGCTGAAAATACACTTCACTTTGAATGATGTTCGTACTGGACCAATGCTCAAAAATGACAGTTCTGTGTTATGGGCAGCTATTGAAGGTTAGGCCACTCTGATTGACCTCTTTAAGCAAGCTCTTGAACCAAAGATTTGCTGACACAGCAACAGCTGTGTGGTCAGTGCAGGCTGCAATGGCAGGAAGGATTAGTGTGGAAGAGCCTAGTATTATTATGAAACACAGGGACAACTTCCCTTCTATTAAGGAAAGGAGAATGTCTATGGTTGAATCCATGACTGGGTCTTTTAACCAAACTGCAACTGAACATACAAGGACAAAGGCATGCTGGATTACCAAACCTGATGACCATGGTAACATTTCCTCACTGCTTGATGAGACAACGATAGCTTCCAAATGCAGAATGCCAATTTTCAGTATGGAGTGTCCAGTGTCCCAAACTTCAGGGACTGCCAATCCTGTCTTCAGTCAGGTCAAAATGAGGGAAAACGGTTTGAGGCCTCTGCAGAGATCCTGGCCTTCCCAAAAATTGCTGGATCCAATGTCTGCACAGCATGGATCGGTGAGCATTTTAGGACCCAAAAATGCCTCAAACTTGCTTGAACCAAACAAATGACCCCCTTTCTCAAAAGCCTCAACTTTCAAGTGTGAAACGCACAAAGATGAGTCAATTTAGAGAGGTTTGTGTGAAGATTTGTAGTGACATGAACTCTTTGGTCAGTTGTTTCAGGAATCACTGAAGAGGTTTCAAGGAAGTGAATATAGCAGGAAGCTGGAAGCGGTTCTAGCTCAGGAGTTTGATGAAAACCATCTCACAGATATGCTGGACCTGGCTAACATCCAAGATGACCTTTGGCATGGAATTCATGTAGGCAACGAGGAAGAAGGATCATCTTATTTGGACCAGTATCCAGGTAGTACAGTTAATCTTCTGTTGTCTCTTTCCCCTCCTATTTATCCATCTGTCTCTTCAAGTTCTAGTGGCAAGACCTTGTGCCATATTTGAAGTCTTCTTGATATTAAGTACACAAGTGCTCTGGTGTATTTGTGGTTGGTTTTAAGTATTCAAGTTTGTGGTTCTGAGTAAGGTTTCAGATTACATGGTGACAGACTTTGCTTTGAGATTGGCTGAAGCAACTGGAACAGAAGAGAAGTTATCATTGCTGCGAGGATTATTTTTCTTGTTTCAGGTATGGATGTATTGCACCAAAGAGGGTTATTAGTTTTCTCTCCCAAAAAAAAAACCTTTGCAAGTTTCCTTAATTCCCCATTGTCTTCTCTTCATTATTAACCTACTACCTAAGTGGTTGCTGATTGATACACGGTCTTGAACTAGAAGTTTTTATTATCATCTTTTTTGGGTGTGTGTGCAGAATTCAAGCCTGGATGGGGCATTCAAGCCAAGGCTTCCAGAATTGGAACCCAGATCTGAAACTACAGAACAGGTCACTGAAGGAACTGTCACTGTGTTTGACAATCAAAGTCTTGGGTGCCTGAGAAAACATAAGGCTTCTAAAGTGGTCCGACCAGTAGTCCACAAAATTAAAGAGCTGGCCAGGTCTAGGAACAAAAACAAATTGATAGTTGTTCCGGGGACACCAGCTTTGAAGATGGTTCTTTGCTTACCAGCACCATTGCAGTACAAGGTATCATATCTCCATCCCAACCTGAGTAACAAATGCCAGACAAATTCTATAGTGTCTATTGATCGACTGTTGGTAGGTACCACCTTGGGGTTCCTAGTAGTGTTTTTTTAAAGGATTTTTTGATGTAGCCTAAGTGGCCATCATCCATTGGAAGGTGTAGAAAAAATGGTGATGATCCTTAATAAGATTTAGCCAAATCTGGCTATAAATCAGCTATGAAATACAATTTGTTTAACCAACCTTCTATATTTGTAGCTACAAACTGAACCAAATATAGGAACATGGCAATTTTTACTATTTTTTTTCCCTCACTTCTGGTGATGGAAACCTTTGAAAATCACTTCATTTTTGAATTTTTTATTTTGAATTTTGCTTTTTGGAAGAAATTTGCTTGTGAAAAAAAGGTTGGTTCCTAGTGTGCCAGGCAAGTGATCAAGTCTTTGCAACTTTGCTCTGAGTTTACTTTTCTGTGTCATGCTAGTTCTTAATCCTGAACTTAAGCCAGTTTAGTGGTGACCCTAGTTCCAACTAAACCCCAGCTAATTACTTTTGTGTGTAGGCTGTTTACAGAGCAGCAAGCAACAGTATACTCAAATCCACTAACTCTTGGCCAATGGGTGATTGACTAATTATATGAGCCATTTGTGTATGGCAGGTGTGATTAAGAGATGAGACGTTGTTTCATGACAGAGCAGCAGACAACAGGAAGTCATTGTAGATTTTGTCGCTCCCATAGGTATGTGTATATTTGGCCATTTTGAGAAATTGTGCTGTTAATTCTATTTATGTATTGGCAGCTTGCTCTTTCTTGGTGAATTTTGACACCATGTTGTTTGAAAGGTCATAAGTAGCCTTCAACAGTAGTCCATCCTCTGACCCACCCATAAAACCATCCATTTGTTGGTAGGCATGCACATGGATGCATTCATCAGATGAAAGTTCTAATTAATGTCCACCATTTTCTAGCAATGTTGCCGTTCACATGGAAAATAGCCATTCCCCAATTCGAAATGGTTCCAGCAAAGAGTAAAAGAGCTAATGTACAAACTCATAGGTTGTAGTGACAACTAAGACCAGCATTTTTGAAGGCACTTCCTCTTTTAAGAGTATGTCTAAACAAGGTTCTTAAGCCATTTGGTAAAATCTTTCTTTATGTTGCAAGAGGATGGACTAAGAGTTTCTAGAGTTGTATGAGTTGGACATGTAAATCCCTTTGAGAAGAGTCAAGGATGCAAATCAGCCACATATGTTTGACAGTTTTTTAGAAAGCTAAGTAAATATTTCTTATTATTGCATGGAGATATCCAAAGCTTGGAAGTAGGGGAGGTGAAAATGAACAAGGCATTTGGGATTGTGTTGTTAATTAATGAAAGATTGGAGTGCAAATGTAAATATTCTGATAAGGTTAATGAAATCATTTTCTTGCTTGTTACAAATGAAAGGAATGTCCAAAACAAAGTCCCAAGTTTGATACTCTCCTTGACATGGTGTGTACTGAAAAGAACTTGATTCTCAATCAAGTTCTTAATTAAGTATGCAAATAAGTAGTATTAGACTTCACCAAACTCTTCCAAGCTTCTGAGATGGCTCCATTCCATGATGTTTCGAGCTGGAGTGGAATGTCCATCTGCTGAAGTGGAAACTTGTTGGAATGCCATGTATGCACACCACAATAGACCAAATGTTTTCTTTCAATATTGAGGATGGTGTTCATAGAGGAATGCATTATGGTTCTTTAAACCCTAAATACCAAATTGATCTTTCTACTGGACATTAAAATTAGTCTCAACCCTACATATTAATTTCCCCCGAAAAAGAAATTTACCAATAAATAGATCATAGGTTTTCAGGTAGTTTTGGAAATTGTAGATAAATTCAGGTTCATCCACAATTAGGAAAAGAAAGTAGCCTCAAATGAAGTATCTAGCCATTTCATGGAGTTTTCAGCGTGTAAGGAATATGTAATATATTAAGAAGAGAGAAAGTTGGATCATACTAGTGTGTGTAATAAATTGCTCACTTTGTCTATATAGAGTTCAGGAGAGCACTCTAAAGTCATTTTTTTGATTGGTTTTCAGACATTTTTGACACAAAAGGGCTCAAAATTTAAAAAAAAAAAGAAAAGAAAAATATTTTAATTGGTGCTGATTTTTAAAGCCATTCATGTGCTATAGAGTTTTAAGAGATCGTGATTTTTCTTTTTAATTATTTTCTAATGTTTTTGACACAATAATGGGTTAACAATATTTCAAAATCTCGAAAATTCTAAAATAGGAAATACATTTTAATTAGTGCCAAAAGCTGTGCATGCAGTGTTGTCTTTCTCAAATTTGTGGTGTTGCTCAAATAAGTGTGAATCATCCATAAGAATGTTTAGCCAAATTTGACAATATTCAAAATGTGAAACTAGAAAAATCTCAAGCACCCCTTTTATGTTTTAGGCCTGCAGTTGAGGTGTTTTTCTTGCAAATGTTTTTTTTGAAAATTTCATTTTCTGGCGAACGAACTTTTCCCAAAAAGTAGGGAAATTGCAACACAAAATTCCTTTTTCAAAGTGTTTTTTCTCAAAATGGCAAAAAGTCGCCACAAAAAAGAAATAAAAATCACTGCATGCGTGCATGTAGTAGGGGTGTTTCATTAAAGAGAAGAAAATTGTTATGTTTTTTATTTTCTTTATCTTCTTTGGGGTTTTTGGCTATTGTTTCCTGAGTATGGTGAAATTTGAATGGATCCTAGCTCGCCACGCAAACCAAAGCTCATCATTTTTGCTTACAGCTCTCCTCTTAACTTCCTCCCACAAACACGCATGCACGAATTCGCGCACGCACCTACACACGCGACGTGCCATGGCATTGTCGTCGTTGCAGTCGTTCACGCTATGGTCCAGGAGCAGTGTCTCCACCAACTGTGACAATGGCTTCTTCGTGAGCGTTTTAGGCAGCCGTGGACCACATCGCATACTATGGCCTTCTCTCAGAAAGAGTTGCTCCACCAAACTGTTGTGCGCAAAATCCAATTCCGAGGGAGGAGTCTCTACTTCAGCTCCGGCTATGGAGGAGCAAAGTTCGCCCATCATTTCGCTTCGCTTCATTGGGGTAAGTGAGACGAATTTATGTACAACGCTCAATTCGAGGAAAATGTTTTCGCAACAAAAGTCTTTGTTTGCCCAGTGTCCTCCATCCGATTTCTTTAGCAATGCGTTGTAGAGGAACGTCTGTGCCGGGAGACTCTAAGATAGATGTGATTTATTTATCGTCTCTGTTTTGTGATTCCCGAGAATTTCTGCATCTTGCCCTGAAATTGGGGGTGTGAGTTGAGGAAGATAGGAGCTAGCAATTGTTTTCAACGACTCAGGGTTTCTAGGGTTCCTAAGGTTAGCAATTGTTTTCGATGTCTAGGGTTTCTAAGGTACTTGTTTATCCTGGACCTGCATCACTGATTCTAAGATAGATGTGATTTATTGTCTCTGTTTTGTAATTCCTGAGAATTTCAGCATCTTGCCCTCAACAATTGGGCGTTAGGGTTGGGGAAGAAAGAGCTCTGCATCTTGTTTTCAATGACTAGGGTTTTCAATGTCTAGGGTTTCTAAGGTACATGTTTATCCTGGACCTGCATCACTGATTTTTTCTTTGAAGGGAATACCTAGTGGGGTAGCACTCCAGCTTCAGAGGTTTTGAGATAGAGTACTACTGACAGGCTCCTTGTCTTTCAGATGTTTGTTTGTCATGGTAATTAAATTCAAACATTGAGTCCTGATTTATGTTCTTTTTGTTTGCTGAAGTTGCAATGCTGTAAAGTGCCAGGGAGATGGAGGAAGTTGCATGTGCGTCTCATGAAGCCAGTTGTGATGCGAGTCACACAGATAGACTTGTATTGTTAAGACCTAATTCAGACCTAATTCACTGTTTACAGTTTGGTTGGCATGCTGTTTAGCCGGAGGTGGGTGATGAAGAAGCAACGACTTCTGTTGTAAGTGGAGAGAAATTGCTGAGGACTATCATATTAGATAACAAGCTGGAGCTTTATGGACTCTATGTGAGTTTCTGGTCCTCCTACCTTGCTTGGAGCCAAACCCTACTCTTATAATTGCCCCTTATGGAATATAGAGGGTTTTGAGAAGTGGAGCGATGACTTTGGCAACCTTTGTCACTTGCAAGAAGAGTGGATCATGGTCAAAAGAGGTTGTGCCTTTATGGCGCAGAAATTGAGAGGAGTTTCAAAGAGAATTTGTTGGTCTCTAGCCATAGCCTGAACTATGTTTATTGACAGTTTATGGATGCAAGTTTCTAGCACTGGTTGCAAATCAAAGAACTGGACATGTTGACTGTTAGCACATTACAACTGCACACCCTTATCACTCTCTGCAGATTTTGCAGCTTCAAGCTGACTAGTAGTAGATGTATTGACTATAGGTTGAAGCAGCAACAGAGTATGAAGTAGAACCTCTTCTGAAACCGTTTCTGTTATTGTCAGGGGAAAGTTATGAATTGTGGAGGAGGAGGCAGCTGTGGCACATGTATTGTGGAGGTGAGACCACAGTTGAACTGCTGCTTGCATAAAGTAATGTTTGCCAGTGGCACACATGGTCATTCAGTAACATTTAGAGGTGATGGGTAAACAAGGCAGAACATGACTGCATTTTCTTACTAGGTGTACACAGGTTCTGCAATGCAGGAGATTGAAAAGCACTGTGTGGATGTTATGTCAGCAGATTCTGGAAGGGAAAGACCTGTTGAATGAGCGGACTGATGCTGAGTATAAGTTTCTTAAGAAGGTGTTTTCCCCTTTTTCTTTTCCTTTTGGACTCCTGTGTGCAGGTTAAGTTTTCAGGCAGCTTCTTGAAAGGGTGGCATGTTGAAGTCTCTCTTAGCTTCAACAAGCACATAAGTACATGCTTGATGTAGAGACAGGTTGTGGTATTTTGTTTACCACTGTTTTCTGAAAGTATGAACCCTCTTACTGTGCTTGTGTACATCAGAAGATGAGCCTATTTCCTCATTAGAAATTATGACAGCAAAGAGTTCCAGTTGCAGATGTGATTTTTCAGTGCAACTTGAACACTAGAGGTTCACGATTTTGAAGATGAATTTATTAAGCAAAGATTGTGGTTGCATTATCTTTGCAGAAGCCTGAAACATGGAGACTCTCTTGTCAAACAATTGTGGGAGACAAGTCAAACAGTGGGGAGGTATGTTACATTTACATCCTTGCTGCAAATTGTTGGTTGTTTCTTTGCAAACCAACAAACATTCCAAACCCCAGATATGGTGATTTTTTGTTTCTCTGCTCAATCCTTGTTTAAACAGAGTTGAATGCAAACAAAGAATGTCTCCTGTGTGGGACTAATGGCATGGGGCAGTGCAATGAGTGAAAGAAGTATGAATAGTAACATATACGTTTTTGAAATTTGCAGGTTGTGGTGCAAAGGTTGCCACAGAAGAAAAAAAAGTGATCCATGGCCACCAGAGGGGGAAATCCTGGACAAAGGAGGGTGTTGCACTGTAGTGGGTTGCAAGCACTGTTTCTCCCACTTTTTGGTGTTTTCATGCTGATCATGCATGTTGACTCATTGAATACTGCTGGCTCCTGGCTTTGACCAGCCTCCATGGCATGTCAATCATCAGTGTCAAACTGCAATCTTTTCATGTGGAAGAAGTTCAAACAAAGCTTCTGAGAATGTTTCTTTTGAAATTTACCAAGTGGGTAGCCTGGACTGTGAGTCTTCTCAGAAATATATGTCTATTCTACTGCCTGATAAATTTAGACCAGATTGTAACTTGCTATTCAAGTGGTGCCACTATAATAGAACCGTATTGGTGACTGCACTGAGTCATTTGGCTGAGAGGAAGCACTGTGCATTATAGCAGTGCCCTGTATGCACTTGCACTATCAAGGACATTGGCAGGTCACGAACTGGCCTCCTCAAATTTTTCACCAAGTCTTCTGATGCGTGACAACTCATTGTGCATATCCTGAAATATTAGTTCTTTTTATGTCCATCTCCTTTTGTAAGGATATCTTCAAATTGGCAAGAACAATTCAACAATTCCTTCCCAGGAGAAGTTGAGGATAAAACAATCTTGCCTCTCACAAGTCTTATACAGAATACCTGCCACTCATCCAATATGGTAACTGGGAGAGTCAAACACAACATCTCAAAAAATGGAAAAAAAGAAGGATGTATCTGCTTAAATACTTATATGTGCATGCAAAAAAGCTGCCACAACACACAAGAACATGAAAAATTCACTGCCATTATTCAAGGCCAACTGTTCCCAACACAGACAGTTGCCTCAGAATTGTGATAACAGAATAGTGAGTACATCATGGAGAAAATAGTCAAAAGGATTCTGCACCTTTCAATCATGTTGCGCAACTTCTAAGCCACAAGTATGGCCCATCCAAGAATTAAAATAAACTGTGAAATTGTCCCACCTCAATCTCAATTGCTCATACTTTTCATTAGAGCATCCAGCGACACTAAAATGCAAGTCCAATTTGCAAAGAAATCATTGGGTCATAGTATGCACCCTTCATCTGTGCAGAACAACCCACAGCAGCCAAGCAGTTATGAACCTGTAAATCTTCTAAGTATTTCCTTGTAAACACATTACAACTTCATTCTGGAAAACCCATTCAGAGAACTAAAGCAAACAAGTAAAGCATATCTGTCATCCAAATTTTATACCAACATTAACAAGTAAGAATCTCATGTTTGCTCCACTTTGGAAGTAGGATTATGACTGAACTCATTAAAGAATACAAGCAGGATTCACAACATTACTAGCTCCTACCCAACATATGAAATTAGACAATTGTAAAACTCCTGGATAAGAGAGTTCCCAACCCATACCTGTGAGCATTTGGATTGACGAATGGAGACTTCTGGGCCTCCTTAGCTGCACAGACAAGACATGCACCACACAGCAGTCAACTATCTGGAAAACTCCACATATAGAAAGAATGTCCACGAAATTGAAGAGAATGCTCCACAACAGCACAACAATGAGTGCATCAACCCCTTATGTGTGTCACTCAAAAAATGTCAGACTATCACGGTGATCATAAGTCATAGTAACAAACTGCAATATATTCAAACGAGCTGAGTTCCTAGAAAAGTTGCAGCAGAAGAACCATCTCCACTTTCCAGGACTAGACTTTCATGCATATTTGGCAACATGTCTTCTATGTGTGAAGAACTGGCCTGGTCGTGTTTGGAAAGAGGGTTAGAACATGGAGTTAGATGAAAGATACAGAGCTTACAAAGAAGGGGTAAATGTCATCATGGAAGCAACCATCTGGAGAATCCATGCACTTATACCTCTGTACAAAACGATCTGCAACCCTACAACCTAGAGTCATGCTACTACAACTCTGTGTCTAGTCCTAGTCCTACTCAGGGAACTGGAATGCGTTGGTCCAATGATCCCACATACAAGAGAGAATATCATAGTGCTAGCAAAAATCGGATGAGAGGTATGTAAGAGTAAGAGAACCAGTTGCGTAGTGAAGACCTTTAAAAATCTTCAGGAAGACATGAACAAAAGATAGAGCGAATCCGAACGCAATACCCATAAATCTGATTACATAAGAAGGATGGACACGGCGAGCAGTACAGATGCAGACAAGGTGAAGACCTACATCGCAGATGCGACCCGGACGAAGCAGAACAAGAAGTTGCGTGTTCCAAGTTTGCAGACAAGAGCTAAAAACCGTCCACCCTAGGACTATTGCTTCCTTTTTAGAGGATCATAACTATGTACCACCAGAGTAATGGAAAACCTAGTGATTGATTGCCCACACCTCCAGCTTCCGTAGCACTCAAACACCTCTCTAGGTTCTCAAACTTTAGAGCACCAGTTGGCCCCCACCGTCACGACGAGCCCGGTGACCTATTGGATCCCGTGTTCTTCAAAGACAAAGGGAAAAGAGATTAGACTCTTACGGTCGAGGCTGGTGGAGAGCTTGATGATAAGCCCCGTGGTGACGGCGAAGCCGAACACGAAGGGCCAGTTCCTACGCGCCTCCGATAAAGCCACCTGCGTCAAGGGCCTTCCCACCACGGGCGTCACCATGTTGCCTAAGCTTTAGTTTCTGAAACTCCAAAATCCAGACGCAGATCGCAAACAGCGCGAGGGGAGAACGACAACTATGTCGGGTAAAACTCAGCTTGCGAGAATGTACCTTCTTGGCACAGCAGTGCAATCGTTCGTGCAGTGAAGCGACCAACCAATCATCCACCTCCTGGTCGATGTTCATCCATCCCTAGCAGAGGTTTTTTTTAAGGCTTTTTTTATGTAGCCTAAGTGAAGTTGATCCATAGAAAGATCTAGGAAAAAATGGCGATCATAAATAGGAAGTTTTAGCCAAATCTGGCTATAAACCAGATGTGGAGTACGAAGCTTTAATCAATGTTCTATGTTCATGGCTACACACTAAAAACCAAATATAGAAATCTGGTAGTTTTTATTATTTTTTCCTCACGTCTAGGGATGGAAAGCCTTCAAAATCACTTCATTTTCGAATTTTTAAATTTGTTATTCCACTTTTTGGCGAAATTTCGCAACTAAAAGAAAAGCTGTCCCCTGCATGCCTGGCGTTGTCAACAGTGTTATATATATATATATATATATAGATATATTTTGGGTAAAATTTAACAAAAGGTTACTGAAATTTACACTACAAAGCAAAAACTTGCCAAATTTTCATAATTTCTTTGTTGAAAAATGGCAAAATGAACAACCTACTTGTCAATTTCCCCTTCTCTACATGTAATTTGTTGGCCATGCCTTGTAAGGCAGGGATATTGTGTTGAGAATCAGTATAGTAGCTTCAAGGGATTTTACCCCCTAGAAACTAGGTGAGATAATTCATTCTAATTTGGTTGAAAAAATTTCACTTCCATCTTTTGACATTTTGTTTTCTCCTCAACCTTCTCAAATGTGCACCCAGCCCCAAGTAACTTTATCATCAATCCATAACCCACAAAACTAAATATGAAACTACTTTCTTCAAAAATGGTTATGGCACCCATCATATGCAAAATTTATGTAATTCTTTCAAAATCTGACAATGTGATTGAAAACACTCAAATACACATTTCTTCTTTTTTGTCGATTTGAAATTGTGCACAAATGTGAAAAATAAATATGAAAAAGGAATATTTGATCATTTTTGTTTTTTGAGAACAAAAGTATCAGATTTTCAAAAAATTGAAAATCATGTTTATTGGTTTTGTTTTGGTGATTTAAATTTTTTAAAAAAGAAAGTTCCTAGAACATGTCATCAGTTAATGTGAGATCCCTTTTGGGTTCTTCATAACTAATGTGATGTTAAGAAATGAAAAAGTAAAATTATGACAATTTTTCTTTTACAACAAAATGATGATTTACATTAAAATAGATTTTTTTTTTTTTTAACCTAGTTAAGACCAATTTATCATACAATATAGATTGTTGATATTACATTAATGACAGGGCCATTGTATATAACACACCTTGTTTTTTTGGGAGGGGGGATGTGGGCCACAGGAAAGGGCATTTAACAACTGAAGTGTAGTGTAAACCTTGAGCCCTAGGGCTTTACTAGAGTAAGGGCCCATGTGAGGTGGAGCTGAGCAGGCTCAATTGTGGTTAAGCCATGGCTGACGGCTTCAGCAAGGGCTTTAGCGAGCATAAATACCTACTTTAATTTTTTTTCTTTTTTTCTTCAAAGAATTGTTTTTGGGAGAATTTTCAAAATGGAATGCCTGTTTTCGCAGGTGTTCAGTTTTTGAAACTCCTTTGAGATAGTGCAGGACAAAGTGTGCTGTGTAACATGCCGTCCAATCACACTAAAAAATTTGAAGGCAGTGTTTATGATTCATGGGGTTCTGATGCTGAGTAAGGACTTTGAAGACCCTGGAGAAGGGCGAGGTGTTCAAAAACTGAGGGCCAGTTTATTTTTTAAGGAATTTTGTGATTTTATTTTCGGCTACTTACTGAAATACAGAAATCTGGTGACTTTTGTTGATTTTTTCCAAAATCCTTTCATTTTTGAATTTTTATTTCGATTTTCCTTTTTTCGTGAAATTTCTCCAGTTAAAACAAGGGGTGTGTCACACTGTGGCCTTGCCATTTACATTAAAAAGTATCTTAAGGCAAAAGAAGAATTATGAAAACTCAAATATTTCACCATGCAAAAATATCATAAAAAAAAATCCTCTAAAAGAAACCAAAATCCTTCAAGATATCATAACTACCTAATCTCAAGTTTCAACACAAATCATCTTTCAAAATCCTCATATAAAAACAGAGCTACTACCTAGGGGCAAAATCCCATAAACTACTATATTCTATGATGAATCTAAACACAATATCCTTGCCTTGGTAGGAAAGGCCAACAAACAACACCAGTGATGTGCCATAACCATGTCTGTTAGTTCAAAGAGGAGGTCACAAGGTTGAAATTATTGTAGTTAGAATTTGTTAAGGTTTCTGCACCTTGGTGAAACTCTCTGAATAAAATCGGAGAATTAATCAAGATGTGGTAAAATTTTCAAATTCTTCCCTTGTTTTCTTATGTTGCTTCCTTTTTTGCAATCAATTTTTTCATTTGTGCCCAAAATAAAAATAAAAATTCAAATTCTTTTAAAAAGCTCCTTAGAATTTGCATGTTTTTTGCATGCACCATGTAAACATTAGGTAGTTCACTAAGGCAACTATTAGAAACAAGGCATCACAAAGACGCTGACCCTATCAATAGATAAGATGTTATACATTTACTTGTATAACACAAACAAGTTTAGGATCGAAACTATGTATGATTATTACATAGCTATGAAATCTATGTTCTTGGTTGCAAAATTATTCTTTCACCCTTCTATTGGCTATGCAAGCCTCACCATTTTCCTCTCATGAACTAAACACAAACAACACCAAAACCATTTAAAACCAAAAGCCTTTCAAAACCAAAACTTCAATTCTCATAAACTTTGCATTCATACCATAACTTTGTATAAGTGAAGATGTTTTTCAAGGTCACAAACACCCACTTATATATTAACCGAAAGGAAACTAGTCAAGAAACTTCCTAAAGCTTATCCACCACATGGTTCCCCAAATAATCAAAAGGAAACAAAATCACATGGGTGCACATGTGATTCCACAATTAATCACAAGGCAACAATATCACATGGTGCACATGTGATTTCATAATTAATCACAAGGAAACAATATCACATGGTGCACATGTGATTTCATAATTAATCACAAGGAAACAATATCACATGGTGCACATGTGATTTCACAATTAATCACAAGGAAACAATATCACATGGTGCACATGTGATTTCACAATTAATCACAAGGAAACAATATCACATG
>Ga0116227_10004775_pt1 | contig 29198 bp, 14 predicted proteins | sample S1TSphgellanicum_FD_89693 | JGI IMG/M metagenome (GOLD analysis project Ga0116227, IMG submission 89693) | Host-associated microbial communities from peat moss isolated from Minnesota, USA - S1T2_Fb - Sphagnum magellanicum MG | ecosystem: Host-associated > Plants > Peat moss > Unclassified... | reverse complement strand
ATGTAAGGTGTTTTGGCCTTGCTATCGAGCTCTGAACATTCGGGAGTCCCGGAAGACTCCCAACCTCCAACTTTTCCAAGTGTTGGGCTTCACCCCCACACTTGGCCAAAGTGGGGTTGCGACACGCAACCTTACAACCCATTTTGCCTTGGTCGCAAACCCAATGCTAGGGTTGCGACACTCTCCCCCACTAGAAGAAGAGGTCAATGTCCTCATTGACACTTAGAATTTCTTTCAACAATTGCTTTTACTTTCTTTTGGATCCTTGGCCATCAAATGCCAACTTTTACGGCCGGACCTTGCCTCAAGCTAACTTAGGCATCCCTAAATTTCCACCACTTTATTGGCAAGTCCAAGGGTGTCTAAAAAAAAACCCTTAACCATTGCTTTATCAAAAGACCTAAACTAGCCTAATTGACGAAGCCCTCATTTGGGAAGCCATTCTTTCAACCTTCCCCTCATGAGGAACTCGTGCCAAGTCTAATCTTGACCTAAACTACTTGACATGACTCCTTTCCCAATCTTGCACCTTGATCACAACAATCAAGCCTAATTAAAGGTGTGCTTATCAAGGTACGAGAAGCAATGTTTAGGCTTTGCAAAAGCCTAAGTCCCAAGCTACGCGATTATAGTACACGAACGAGGTCATGACTTCCCGCGTTGGCCGCCACTACCAACCAACCCTTTGGGATGCACTTTGGGCATGTGCACGTCCCTGCAAGCTCACCTTGTTTGTCTCCTCTTTTGGGGCCAAGATTTTTCTTAGCCCCCAAGTAGGAGTCTGATTTTGATTTGGGCTTACGCAAGAGAGTTCCATTTGTCCATGCCACTTAACAACCCTTTTCTATCATACTCATTATGTTTGTGATGCAATCTGTTGGAAGTTTTAAAACTTAGCCTTTGTTTCACTTACAACTTGATGTGGTACATTTGTGTAACTTTCCGCCCCCTAAAAGAAAGGTGATGTCCTCATCGCTCTATGTTTCCTTTGGCTTTTTGCCAGTCTATTGTGGAATTCTTCTATAAGTATGATGTTTAAAAGAAAAAGAAAACACAATGAACCATGATATTTTAAATACTTTTTAAAATAATCATATATTAAGTAAGATATTTAGAATATTTAAGATGAACATCTAAATGTTAATGATTTTAAATATTTTAAATATGATATTTATATCACTATTCTTAAATATCTTAAATATTTTATTTATGTCATTCATATATACATTATATATAGATATTTTAGAATTGGGTACTTAAGTAAGTTGATAACTTCCCCATTTATTGCAATTATCTTCACATTAGACTTGTTTTGAATTCTTGCATATGAAGAATAGATGACACTATTTAAAAATATTAACATTCAAGGAATTCATTGAATTTCACAACTTTGACACAATTAGGTGATTCATTTGCTTCACTAAAATAAAGGAAAATTTCAAGACAATTCCACAATGAAATATTAGTTTTTAGCCTTCAATTTTTTGTCTCCAAAACTTTTGTAACTTTTATAGGCGTAGCCTTTCTTTCTAGAAACCCAACGTTGCAAAAATCATGCCAAACTAACACTGTATGTGACCATAATGAATTTTCAAACATCCTTTATATTTTATTTTAAATTATTGAGTTGTGTGAAGTCACACCTTCATGTGGCAACGTATGAATTATCATTGCAACTTGCACCTTTCTATTACGACATGAATGAGTCACATGATGTCACAATTTTCTTTTAAACAAATTTGAAAAAGAAATTAGAGTCTTTTTTTTCATTTTTTTTTTCAAAATTCTTTTCTTATAATGTCACAACATGCGCTTTTACATTCTCAACATGAATGACATCACATGGCATCACATTTTTTAAGGAATTTTTTTTATCAATTGTTTTTCATGTCATGACATGCATATTCACATCATGACATCACATGACATCACAATAAAGATTTTTCAAATTTGCTTTTGTAAAAAATGTTTTTTCTAAGATTTGATTTTTTTTCGATTATTTTCAAGTGTTCACATAGTAGTTTGCACTTCATGTCACAACCTCACGATTGTTTTTGCAAAAAAAATTCAAAAACAATGGTTATGCTTTGGAACATACCATTGGACAGAACGGTGTTTTTCCTTGACCATTCCTAGGTGGAATGGGTTGTGCCAAGCCCATTCCATTGTATAAACAATACCTGTCATTATTTCAGTGTTTAGTACTAAATGTCATATTTTCACCAAAGAGGCATTGTTTGATCTTGGATGGTCATGGCTTTTATGTAACCCCAAGTGCCAATGGAATTGGGTTGGATACATTGACATAACCCATTAGAGTATTATATCATAGTAATATTCTTAGATGTAACTAATTTCAATGGCTCGTCAAATGTATGATCATCACTAGAGACATTTGGCTATATATATATATATATATATGAAACATTCTTGATGACATAATATATACAAAATCGTTATTATGTTTATCTATGTAATTTCAATATGGTATTGGAATGCAATTTGGCCACAATTAGTTTTGTCATAAATTGTTACAATGTTTTAACTTTTGATGAAAAAACATTATGTCAAGATCAATTTTAGGAATGTTAATTGATCATATAAGTTTGATTAACATGAAACATCTAACCAAAGAATTTAGAATTTCTCTTTCAAAGAATTGCTTGACTTGAACAAATTTTTGTTATTTGAAAAATATGGTTTGGAAGGCATCTTATAAAACTTTCAGAACCAAAACTAAGCAAACAAGTTAGTGTTTGAACTATCAGAAAGACCCATAAGATCACTAAGACCATAGTCTAGTGCAAGACCCAACCCTTAGCCTTTCATATTTGTTTGATTGGGTATGAAATATAAAAATTATTTCAAAGCATTATACTTGATTGCAATGACAAAGTTCGATTGAGCATATGTAGGTTACATGTTTTTAGGTTTTCTTTTAGATTTTTCTTCAGATCTTCCATTTTCAAGTGCATACATTGGCTACTACTAAGCTTGTAATGTTATTTGACTACCATCAGCCACCTCCATCATCCCATACTACTACTACCCTCTTCCAAAGACACTAATAGGTGGTGCACAACAAAACTTGTATTTAATCAATCATGTTTTGTTGGTCACTACCATGAAATAACCAAGATTGAATGAAACTTCAATAACAAGACCCCCCAAAAAATAAATTAAAATAGGAATAACCAAAAGCCCTCAAAAAAAACAAATGGACACTTGCACACAACATAGAACATCATCTCAAACCAAAAAAAAAACTCTTTGCCACCAATGTACGTTCAAAAGAAAAAAAGAATCCACCATGAAATAAAACCTTAAAAAGATGGTTACATACCTATGATGTTGAAACAACATGGTGCCTATTCCTTTTGCTCTTATTGTTTTTCACCATTTTTGTTCAACTCTAGAAACATTTCATTGCTTTAACATTTTGGATTATTTTTCCTCCTTTGCTTTTAGTCTGGCTTGCTCCTCCATTGCCACAGACTGCAACCTAAGAAACTTTTCATCTCCCACTTTTTGAACTTTTGTGAGTGGAATAATCATGTCACATTAATCGTTATAAGAAGAAGGAGAGCCAACAACACAAGTGGGATCCCAGAACATGAGTCTACCCACACCATCATTATAAGAAGGAGAACCAACAAAACAATTGGGATCCTAGAACATGAGACTACCCACACTTGCATCTAACCCCATTCTGTTCCCTTCATGTTGTGATGGCATCAAGCACATAACTCAATTGATTGATGTAGGCTATCTCAAAGAAAGATCTTTTTGAATTTCAACCTTAAACCCATAGCTAAGAGGATGATTGAACAACATTTTGAACTAAATTTCAAAAGATCGTCCAACCTATGAAGTAGGGGCCAAATCCCCTTGGCCCCTATAATACTTTTAATTAATTTTAATATTATAACCCTGCGTACCAAAGGTAGAGCCAATAAATTGGAACTTGTCAAGCATTTATTTTGGGTTATCTAATTTAGTCTAATTTTTGGAAATAATCCTAGTTTTTGTGAATGAAAAGTTTCCCCATTCTTCCAAGTTTTTGGTTGAATAGGTAGGGAGTTCTTTGCAAAGGTTATTCCCACTATGTTCCCTTTAAGTTCCTAATCACTAGGTTCCCAAGATGTTCTTAAAGTTCCCAATGTGTTTCCAACATGTTTTCCATAGCACCTCACTTTTATCCCATATGCTTTGGCAAATGTTGTCCTCCTTTCACCTACATAGTAGGTGGGCCAAGTGGGAGGAGCTCTATACTTCAAAATATAACCTTTTACTTTATGCAGCCTCCATAGTTTCATTTTTCTTGAATGATGGGCCAATCAAATTGGCCAATTGCAACAAAAAGAAATTCAAGTTGGGAGGCACCTCATCTAATTAATAGAAGAGGTGAATAGGTGAGTGGGACCCACATGCACACATTTTAATTTTCTTTATGCCATTTGATTAACCCACCACCAATATTTTTGGAACATGGGGCACTCCCTAAGATAGAAGCATGCATTGTCATGCTTCCCTTTGGCCCCCACTTTACAAGTTATATACATGAATTTGTTGAACCATGGTCAAAAAATATGGGATAAAAAGTGAAATGTTATTGGGAACATCTTAGGGAACACTTGGGAATAGACAAAAAATCCTTGCCCTCTCCCCACGAAACCCAAAAGAAAATAAACTAACTTGCTTTTAATCTTTTCATTGGCCACATGAAATTTTTATTTGCCAAATGATTTTTCACCATTTTCAACTTGGACAAATATCCCCATTATATATTGTAGGTACTAATTGGTATTTTGACACATTATTATGAATCATGACAAATTGCAATTAGGCATTTGTTAGTTTGATGAAGATTATTTTGATACGTTAAAAAGTTAATATGTTGTTGTTCAAGCATAGCTAAGAGTAATTAATGTTGTTTTAGGGTTGATTAGGGTTATTAAAATCACAAGCTTGAAAAAAAATCAACAAGTTATATGCAGCCAAGTCCCTAACACAAAAACACACATGCTCATTATTGATGTCCAATAGGAAATCATTACTTCAATTTTTTTCAATGTACCCAAGTTATGATATAAATGCTTTAACTATAAGATAATAGGTTTTTTTTAATTGAAAATTCTTGACATAGTGGTTGTTCACTTCTTTTTTAAACAAAATATTGTAAAATCAAATCCTTTTACAATCACCCATCCTTTTCAATAAATTTCATTTGGGGAAAATAAAAAACATTGATTATGGGTATGGGTGTATCCACAAAATAACGAACCAAAGAAATGTAACTAATGTTTAGTTTTTCATGTTTATGTGTCCTAAATAATATTTATATTGTAAAAAAATTTAATGTGTTTAGATGATAATGTTCCTAATATATTGTGGAAACATGTGAAGTAAAAACACAATCACAAGAGCCACACAAGTGAGAGGACATGGATGCAAGTCTAGAAATAAAAGTCAAATCCCATGTTAGATAGTGGTGAAAACTATGAATGTTTTTACATTTTATTTTTCTTGACATTTTAAAGTTATGTTAATCATTCCAAGTTGTGCTAAATGACTCATGTGAATGTTGAGGAAATGAAATTTATAAATAAATAAATAAATAAAATTTTGGGTTTTGGTTTTTAAAAAGGACATTTGAACTTGAATAGGTCCTACATTAAATTGTGATTAATTTTACAAAAGACTAAGTAAAAGACTATTATAATAACATAATTTTGATGGTAAAAGAATTGATATGATAGTAACCTACTACCCAAGTTTTAAAAACACTCACAATTAAAAAGATATAAAATTTTAAAATTTTAGAAATTCAAAGTATTTTTCAAATTAAAAAAATTTCAAGAGTCCTTTACCACATGTAAATGGGGTGTAATGTGCATGACATACAAAACAAAGTTGTAGATTATGATAAGTTGAATACAAAATTTGAAGAACTTTAATATAATGAAAGCAAGTAACAAGTATGTTTGAAATTAATTGGCAAATGTTTTTTCAAACCTATTTTTATTTTACAAGCTAGAGATATTTTGATTAAAACGTGAAAAAAATGAAAAGCCACAAGTACATTTTAGGACCCCGTTACTTCCAAAAAAATAAAATGAAATATTTTATTTATGTACAACCTACTTAAAGGCTATAAAATAGATCAATGTGAACTTTGCTTGAATTCTACTAAATGTATTTAAACCTACTTTAAACATATTATCTTTATTTAAAGTTTTAACAAAATCGAAAAAAAAATGTTCATATTAATCATTGAACTTAATAATATTTTTAAGTTCAATATATCAAAGCATACTTGATGACTACTTTTCATTTATTCTATAAGGGACATAAGTGGTATAATTTACCATGGTTGGACCCATTTGAAAGATAAAAAAGAAAGCATAATAGTTTGGATTATCATAAAAACATTGGAATATTCTTCATTAATTGCAAAGTTTACATGCTCAAAGTTTGACATAAATCAAAAAGGTTTTTGACCTTAAAAATAAATGGATTTTGAAAATGTGATTTTAACTAAAGTTGTTCATATTTATTGATAGATGGCATGAATGCAAAATATACATGATATAATCAGTTTGTAATCAAAATGTATTTATATCTAACATGCAATGTTAAAACTAAATATTTAATGTACAAAATTTTAAGTTACAAACCAACACAAAAATGACACCTATCATGTGCAGTCCTTAAAAAAGGACATTTGGGCACATTCACAAAGATAGGAGCCATAGAAATTATAATGAATGTTTTGTTTTTCATGTTTTCATGTCAAAAGTGATATTAACATTGCACATTTCTTTTATAGCTTTGATGATAATGTTCTTAATATATTGTGTAAACATGTGCAATAATTTGAAATGAATTTAATGATTTTGAATTTTCAAAAGCATTGATTAATCATTGTAACCAATGTTTTACAATGCTTTTACTACTTGGAAAATTCATAAATGACTCTTAAAGACTTGAAAATGACATAATTTTGAAAAGACTCTTAAAACACATATTCACATAAAAGTATAATGTAACATATTTTTGAATCAAAAAGACTTTCTTATGACCTTTTGCAACTTACAAATGGAATATTCTTAATATATACTTTAAATCTTTCAAAATAAGCAATCACCAAAGTCCTTACTGAGGGTGCACCCCCAGCTCCTTATTTTTTGAATGTACCCATTTACCTTAACACCCCTAATTCCTTTTACCACGTTTTCACCTTGTGAAATTATTTGAAATGAATTTAATGAAAGTAAAATATTTTAAAAATTCATTAAACACTATAATCAAGGCTTTTATTATTTATCAAGAATCTTAAATAAATCTTAAAGATTTTTAAAAGATATGATTTTAGGGATATTATTATAACATATATTTACCTAATAATAATATGCAATGTATTTTTAGGTCAAAAGGATTTAAAATTTTATTTTACAACTTAAAAAAGGAATATTCGTAATATATTTTTTAATATTCCAAAATAAGCAATTGCCAAAGTTTTCATTCAAGGTGCACCTTTAATTCATTATTTTGTGGATGCACTTGTACATTCATTTCAAGCAACTTGGATCAACTTTTCCTTAATTGAAGAATCATTGGGTTGGTTGTTTGATGAAATGTTCCTAAAAATGTTCATGTATCATTGATGGTGTGTTCTTTTTAAGCAAAGGCCCCTTACTAATGTTGGTATATTCTTTTCAAACAACTTGAAACAACCTTTCTTTGAAAAGAACATATTAACACTGATAGGGGAATGGTAAAGGAATTGTAGGAATCTCCTACCATTATTGGTATGTTTTCTCTAGGGAATGGTTGTGTTGTCAAACCAAAAAAGTTTGGCACAAATGTTTCCCAACAAATCAACACAACCATGTCCTCATTCTAGGGAACACATTTTTTCCAACTATTTGAATCCAACTAGGTGACAAGTGTTCCATGACCATTCTAATTATTTTAGAAACAAAATTTTCAATGGATGAAAAACCTAGAATAAGGTTACAAAATGGATGAAAGTTTTGGGAAGAAAACTTGAATGTCATAGAACAAAAATTTAAAAATTAATACAATGGATTTAAAAAATTGGAAAAATGAATTAGTACAAATAGCACTTATAAAAGACATCATCTTAATTTGAACTATTCATTTTTTCTTAAAATTTAAGTCAAGAAAAATGAATATTTTAAGAAAAAATGAATAGTTCAAGTTAAAGATAGTTTGTGAGGTGGTAGTGAAATTTCACATGGGTACATTGTTGTGTTTCAAAATTTTGGTTTACAAGTAGAATTTAATACCCAAATACGCTTTTGAGGACAATTAAACAAGATTTTTTTGCATGGTTATTTCTTGTAGATGTGGAGTATTGACTTAAAACTAAAATATTTGAATAACAAATGCATGATATAATGTAAGAGTTTGAGTCAAAATTTAAAGTACATATAATATCAAAAGTAGTAACACATAAAATTTCACTTATTTTAAATTATTATTTTTTAAATCACAATTGGTTTGGGCTTTAAAGATAAAACAAGTTAAATAAACTTACAAGAATATGCAATTGATTCATAATTTTTTCTTTATGTAAATGTACACCAATCATTTTTAAAAGGTTATTTAGAACATCATCTTTGACAATATTAAACCATTCTTCATTATTTAAAAAATTTCCCATTATTTTTGTAAAATGATAAAAATAACATTTAGCCCAAATATATGTTCAATGGAAAATTGCTTTACAACCTAAAAAATCATGATCATTGACATTATTATAACATAATGTACATACAAGGGTGCAAATGGGATAACATGAGCCACATTTGCATGCTTTTTTATTTCTTTTTGAAAAATATTCTTAAAATATTTTTGGAATATTCATGAAAAAGTTTTCAATTTTTTTTACTTAATTAATTTTTTCATACTATTTATTAAGGTTTATGTTAAAAAATTGGCAAAAATTGTCATTGTCAAAAAAATTCAAATCCATTTACAAGCCTTTTTACTACTTTAAAACAAACATTACAATGTTTAATGAATGATTTTGTTTATTTTTTACTCATTGAATTAATTTCAAATTAATTCACATGTTTCCATGATATATTAAAAGTACACCAATGAAAATTTTATTTTCATTTGGTCAAAACTCCATGATTTCAAGATACATTCAAAACTTTTAAGGAAAATAATAATGATTTCTTGTGGTTGGTTTTGGGCAAACCCACCTTTTGGTGGTACCATTAGGAACCATTTCACCAAAATTCAAGGAAAGGTGGACCTAGTTTAGTTTAATCAAAAAAATTGAAAGTCAAAACAAGATATAAGGAACCAATCCAAGACAAAGACTAGGGGGGGACACTAGTAAAGTATATATATGTGTGAATAAAAATATAAGGTGCAATATATTGGTTGTTGGGTAAAAATTATAAGTTAATTAGTTTAAAAAAAGGTATTTTTATTCAAATAATCAATTTAATTATAATATAGGGTATGTAATAATCTAAAATAATGTATTATAATTAATATAGGGTGGCTTTAATATGTATATATTACAAATTTAGATAATAATAAGGTGATACAAAATAGGTTGGACAATTATTTAATGCATTCCCTAAAAATGCTCATTTGACACATGTAGATCTCAAATTTTGCACTAAGTTTTCCCCCCCGGTGTCATGGGCATGAAAAACTACAAAAACAAGAATTAAGCTAAGGGCACAACAAGGAAAACAAATCATAAGAAATGTAAGCTTAAGTCTAATCCAAAATTGGAAACACAAAGACATAATGCAAGAACATGGTATATGCCAAAAGATGATTCAAACATAATTTTATTCTAATAGCGTATGGAAACAAAGGTTACGACAACAAAAATACCCAAAATTGGTGTTGAACAAACTAAAGGTAATGAGAAGTCCTACCCCTATTTATACCCCATTGGGGACTTAATTCAAAGAAGTTTCTTGAAAAACTTTGTAGTTCAAAGAAGCTTATTGAAAAAAAATTTAGTTCAAGGAAGCTTCCATAAAGGCTTTCATGTGTGCACTAACCAAGGAATTAATAGTGAGCTAGGAGTTAAAAATTAACAATGATGCAAATGATGATGTAGGCAATTATATTGGTGCAAACGATGATGCAAACGATGGTTGATGGTGGTGTCCGTAACATCTAGGGACAAGGACTAAGTCTTCAACAATATTTAATAGTAAAACATTTTATATAATATGATTAAAATCATGATTTCCAATCAATTCTCAAATGGTTTTGATTATTATGACCCGAAAAGATATTGCATTATACTATAATGTAAATGTGTGCATAAAAACTTTCCCATGAAAATGTCATTTTCAAATCATTTCACATTTTTTCAAAAGTTTTTTTTGTAACAAAAAAACATTAGTTACATTGTTTAAAAGTCCTTTTGGGTGCTCCATATTCATTGTATTCATTTCAAAAAAATTCAAATGTTCAGAAAATATAACAAAAATATAAATAACCATTTAACACAATGGAAATTAAACAATGGTTACGTCCCATAATTACTCCTTATATCCTATTTGGGCATATTCATAATCAAGGTACCACTTTTTGACCACATGACTCCAGGACTTTGATTTTGATATCTTTTGAATATAAAACCTAAATGGAATAAATTTAAATGAGAGATATTGGATAATTCAAATTATGATAATTTTTATGGTGGTGGTGATTTTTCACATGTGTATGTAATTATGCATAAATATTTTGGTAAAAAACTTGAAATGTGAAAAATAAAAACATAAGCTTTTATATACAATTTAACATGTTTTCTTGCATGAAGAATTCTTGAAAATTTTGTGGACACTTGGGGCCATAAATTATAAGCTTAACGAGTACAAAAAATAAACAAAATGGAAAAAAAAATCATTTTCCTTAATGTCCTTTCAAAATGGATTCTATAGCTTTCAAAATTTTAATATTGTATATTATTTAATCAAATGCATTATATAAAAACTGTCAGACATAGATGTATGCATTATTTATCCATGAAAGAAAATTGAAATCAATTGCATTGTTTAATACATTCCGTTTGATTCCTTTAAAATGAAAATTGCAGTTAAGACAAGGATTTAAATTATTTAAAAATATTCAAAAGGACATTTATATTATATCCAATTTATTTTTAATTTTTTTTAATAGATTAAAATGACATCATTTTAGTTACAGTCATATACCAATCCCCTATAATCATGAAATAGTAAATGTAATAATAATCCAAAATAGTCCTTTTGAGTCTTTTTTTCATTAAACCATCTTTTTGGGTAGCCTGATTGTGAATATGCCCATTTGTATTCTTTAGTATTTTTATTATTGATTTACACCACATGGGTTTTATGTTCCCCACCTATATACATATGCATTATGGAAAATTTGTAGACACTTGCATAGGCTACATAATTAAAAGATTTTTCTTCTTGAAATGTTCCTAACAAATGTTCTTAAAATTCATGACCCCTCATCATTAAATGTCAAGTTGCACCATTATTATAAAAATCAGTTTATCAAGTATAGTCATTAGAGTATGGCCCAAATTGTTGATTGAAACAAAAAAAGTGAAAATCATTACAAATTTGTGGACATGAATGCAATGGCCCTTCAATTAAAACCTTCAAGTCCTAACCTTCAAAAATTGCTCAAAAACTTATGGTTGCCTTCATCCACTATCTATTAAGCAAATATAAAAGAAGTATATTTGAGGCCTTCTTAAAAATTAAAAGCATTAAAATAAAAAAAATAAACATGTTTTCTTTGTGTTCCTTAACAAAAAAACCCCAAATGTCACTGTATTGAAACTTTTTCCTTGACCGTTCATTTGGAACATTAAAATTAATTTTTGAACAATCCAATGAAGTTTCAAATTGAACATGTCATATGTTGAAAAAGGGCAAACCCATCCTTGGATGGTACTACTAAAAATGTCACACCCAAAATTTTGAAACCCATCCAACTCTAAGACAACATAGGACTCATTTAAAAAAAGATTTTCATTTCAAATTTTATATCAAAAGATTAATCAAGTCAATGACCATTTTTTGATGGTAAAGAGTGTTTTCCAAAAACAAGATTTGTTCCTGAGACAAAATTTAAATCATTGGACTATGATTGGGGTGTGGATCAATTGCAACCAAACGATTTGGTCATTGAAATGGCCCTTGAAATTCGATTAACATTATTTTATAGTAAAAAAAATTTCAATTTTTTTTCACTCTTAGGACCAAATTTGAATCACTAAATTGTGATTGAAACATGGATTAGTTAAGACTAAAAATCTTGGTTGTTCATATGGCAATTGAAATTTGGTTGACACTTTTCAACGATGAATTTTTTTTTCAACTTTTTTTGTTCTCAAAACCAAATTAATGTCACTAGGCTATGACCAAGATGTGGATTGACTACAACTGAGAATCTTGGCCATTCAAACGGCAAACAAAATCTAGTTGCCATTTTTCAATTTTCAAAATTAATTATTTTTAAAATAATATTTTTTGATCTAAAGACCGGATTCAAGTTGTTGGATCTAACAATTTGGATTTTTATTTTTTGTGACCACAATTGTTGGTCACCATTGGGGTATTTTTTTATCCAAACATGAAATTTAGTTAATTCTTTGACCTAGTTTAACCTTACATTGACCCTAAACTAACATGACATTGGGTTATATTGGTGTCAAAACTAATGTGACTAACATGATGTTGGGTTATTTTGACATTAGAACTAATGTGACTAATGTGATGTTAATAAATGTGCCTTGGAGGACAATGCATTGTTAAAATTCCACAATATTTATGTTAAACAAATATTGTTTAGGGGTGAAAGCATGGTAAAGTATACATAAATGTTTTTTAAAAAAAGGTAATCAAAAAATGGTCTATTTTTTGACACAAGTGGAAGAAAGTAAATTGAAAATACTAATTTAAAACAACATAATAAAAACATGGTGCTTTTCTTTGAGTTTATAATAAGGTGATTACAAATTTTCAAAATTTTGGCACAATAAATGTAAATAACAACTATGTTTGAAAATGACTAATCAAATTGAATTTAAACATATTTTTCCATTAGAAGTTTGATGTATTCTACTACAATATTTAAACATTGAAACTTACAAGCACATTTTAAAGGTACATCATGTTGAAAATGGAGAATATTCAATAATTCATCTACTTTCATTTACTTATACAAGTTTAGACAACCTAAAAAGTAAGATAAAAATATAATAATTTTTTAAAAATGTATTTGAATGCATATTAAATATGTGATTAATCAACATCATTGTGATAAAATTAAAGATTATCCTCATGTTGATCATTAAATTTAAAAACATTTTTATTTTCAATAAATTAAATCTTGTTTATGGCTATTTGTTTTTCTTTGTAACAAGGAATAATGATTGTCTACTTTATTTTACCAACGCCCTTGGGGGGTATGAGGTGAGGGAATTTTTTTGGTTCCCACCATATTACAAACCCTATTTTTTAATATGCACATATTTAAGCCACCATACGTTAATTATTATTTTTTACATTTGCATCAAATTATGATACCTTATATATGTATATATAAATTTATACATTAGTGTTTAATCAAGAAGAAGAAACACGTGGTAGCCCTTTTTTGAAAGGTTGAAAAAGGTAATGAAAGAACTAAAATTATTTGTTCACTTGGATAGATCAATTATAGTTTCTACCAAACAAATGTATGATTTCCTTTATAGAAAATAGGTCATGCTTGCATAGTCTAGGTCACAATCAAAACTTTCATCTTTGACATGAGTTGTCAAAGATGGAATAAATCGATTCGAAACAAAAAAATCAATGTATTGATGTTGGATATTACTAGTTCATTTATTAACCTATTAATTGAAATTCACCTATTGATATCAATTGAACTTAACATTGGTCTTGTTCAATTATTAACCTACTAAATTGTTAATATATTTTTTTATTTTTTAGTATCAAGGATTAATTCATACCCTACATTATTATTATTTTTGAAAATAAACATAATGCTATTAGGAAACAATCAAATTATAATTTTTACCCAACAATCAATATATGGCCCTTTATATTTATTCACATATTTTATTAATTCAAAGAAGAGTGTTTCTCCATGATAACAATCCAACACATGAATACCAGATGTCCCATGTAATTTTTGAAAAGGAATTTGATCTTGATGCCTCTAGTTCCTTTGAATGTGTTTGCACATAGGTAGTCATCATTTATCTAGGTAATGCCTAACTACCTAACCTAAGTTTTTAAGCTAAGTTTTATTTGGAGAGGAAACTTGTTAAATTTTTGGGAGGAGAGCTAGTGAATGGGTGTATGTGTGAATGTGTGTGTGTGAATAAACAAAATGAATCATGGGTAGTATTAAGGTGGGTAATTACAAGTTGAGGTGGATAACTTTTTGATGGATAAAACATTTCATATTAATACATTTTTTATTGTTAAATTTAATTAAATGTGAATTATGCGGTGAAAATTGGACAAATTTGATCCATCGAAAAGTCACCCATATAAACACCTCTATTATACATGTTATCCATTCTTTTAAAAAAAAATCCAACCAAAACTGACTAAATTAAGACTAGATTTTTTTAATAAAATCTATGGGTATATAGGTTTTTTTTCCCTTAATGCATCATATATTAAGTCTATAACATGTTTGGAATGAAATTAATAAATAAAAGTGCTTTTGTATAGAAGTGCAAGATGCCATAACTATCCATATATAATTATTTCAAAAGTTTATTTTGTATATTTAATGTGTATTTGTGACATAATATTATTTTGTATGTGTTCATCTTTAAGTTGACAATTTAAAATTATTTGAAAAAATGCCATATTGATGATTTTATTAAATGTTCATTGCATTTGAATAGATTACACTTTGAAGTTTTTTGCAATGTGATGCAAAAAGTGATTCATCATAATTTGCTTAGGAAGCTTATTTGAGATTAAGAATGGATTCACATTCCACCTATTCTAATGCATGTACAACTATTGTGGATCCCATACTTGACTAATTGCTGTAGGAGGAATTCACCATGCTTTTTCACTACTGTAGTCTTTGCATCCCAATACCAACTCTAACAGGCCTCCCAATGTAGAAGAACTATAGTAACTACAATAACTACCCTGCTTTTGTATTACTTGAGTAGTGGGTATCAGTAGCTTTGGCAGCCTTGTTTTTGGATGTTGAATTCTCAACAAGGAATTGAGCTACTGTTGCTTTGTGAGTATTTTTTTCTACCTTGGGAGCAGGATTACTATTATACCTACAAGCTAGGCAATGGTTGTCCAAGGTACTTTCCTTGGAAAGGACTCTTTTCCATTCACTAATTGAATTGTGCATACATGAACCATTAAACCCATTTGAAACCCATGGAAGTCTATTACTTAGTACCTTGGTATTTTAAGCACATGTGGTGTTGTTGCCTTCAAACAACGCAAAATAGTTGATTGCATAACTCTAAACTGAAGAGATTGGTTTGCTATAACTAATATGGTAAACATATGTGTGCTTTCATCTTATCTCCCATAGCCATTTCACATTGACCTCATTACATATTACAATTTTTGAATCCATTGATCTGCAAATACAATTTTCAAAGTTGGGCAAATTGTGCACAAAATACCATCGATCTAATGATTGGGAGGCTTTTAAATATGCATGTGAAACCAAAGCAATTCTTATCTATTGAAGATAAAAAATGAGGTTCAAAACCAAACAACTATGAAACAAAAATTGTAGATGGGACAGTGGATGTACCAACTTCACAAGCCATGCTAAGAAGTTTATACATAGCCTTTCATCCTTGTTTGTCATGCTACACCATTCTATGTTAGTGCATTGATGAATGGTCACCAAAGCTATGTTTGTTGTAGAGTTCTCCCATTTGGGTAGGGGCTTCAAAAAAAACTAGGGAAGGGTTGGGTTTGAAAAATGTGGCAAGGACTTTTGTACAAGGAGGTGGATTCTTACCAATTTGAGTTTAAAAGCCTAAATCCATGAAATTGATGGAAAAAAGGTCCATCCAAAAGGAAAGGTTTTGTCATGTGAGATTTGCAAACTTATGCCTCTTTATATTTAACCCAGATGGATTTTTTATATTTCACACTTTTGCAAAATTATTTTTCCAAAAAAAATCTAAATTCATATGTGTTTAAAATTACAAGATAGTGGTCATGTGTCAAGTTGCTAGATTAAGGACCAAAAATCTCAAAATCAAATCACTCCTGGGGTTTTAATTGGTGATTATTTCATGTTAATGTGTAATAGCAAACCCCTCTAGATCCCCAACCAATGTTGATATACTGCTTTAATTTTCCCTACCTCATCAGACCTTTAATCTATTATCAGGTGGATGGAACTTTTTTTCACTGAACAATGATCATTCCATCTATACCAATTTACCATACTCATGAACACAGCTAGTAGTGCACCATCAGTTGGAACCAGTGTTGGTCTGGTATCACCCTTTTGATATACTAGCTTGGTCCTGGTGTATAGGTCTGTCTTGAAATGAGGTACCAGATTGGTACTAGTACCAAAGTATATCTCAAATTCATATACTATTTTGGTATTTACAATTCAAGGTACCCAATTTCATGATGTAATGGTATCAATATCAATATGATTAATACGATACCAGCTAGTGTAAATTTTCAACTCTGGTATAAATCCAATGTTTCATTAGGGTTGAATTTTAAGTGTTTCATCCACTATATGTCGTGCATAACCAAGGCAATGAAGGTTGAAATATGAAAACTAGATTGCAACCATTGAATAAGAGAAAGAAACAAGAGACATGCTTGAATGTTTATCAATAAAGCAGCCAACATCACTCACAAAAGGTTAAGTGCAAATTCAAAATAAGAAATTGGGTTTAGATGCTTAGAAACCACCACCAAAAGTGGCAGCAAAATATGCTAGTCATATTTTTCTACAACTATTATAGCTCTATTCTAGCCTACACATTCCATGATGTACTATAGCTTTTTAAACCTTGGATTGAGTTGAAGAGTGCACATATTGTGTGAAGTAGCAACATTAGAGGTCATAGTAAAAGCCATAAAAGGTTCCAACACATTAATCACTTCAAGCACGATTCTACCATACAAAATCTCCAACTTTGTGTCAAACTCTCCACACATCAATGGAGGGTTTAGTGATGTATGAGCTCAATAATCATTGTGCATTTTAATACAAATGGAAAATGTTGCAAATAGAACATTTTAAAGTAACCAATGCCCTTTAGTCTAGTTTAGAATGCACTATTCCACCACAAGGGTTAAGGTTTGTGTCATAGCTTTGGCAATTACCCATGTTGAACCAAATGGTATTTAGATTTGCAACTTGGAGGTCTATCAGGTACAACAAAGTTTTATGGTAGTAACATATTCCAAGGTTTCCTTAAAGAAATTAACCTTTGAAGCAAATCAAATCTTAATTAGTGTCTTGAGTTTTTGGGGTTTCAAGCTAGTTTCTTTACACATCATTTCCTATTTTTACCTACCTTTCACAACAACACATCTTGGGTTTTGTGACCAATTTAAAAAACGACTATTGTTTTTTTCAACTATGTTTACAACTACTTGCTCACAAAAATTACTATGTAATTGCAAAGGACATCAAAATGGCACATGACATCATGATTTTGCAATTAAATCAATATGACAACTTGTTCAATTTTTGAGTAAATATATTATTATTATTTATTTTTATTAACATTTGAATGATTTAAAATTAAGAATTCAAAATTACCATTTATTTTTGCAACTAATAGTAACTAATAACAACTCAATTTTTAATGATGATGATGTAGCATGCCATGTGTTAACAAGGTGTTATAACTAGTAATTAACATCATGACTCATGATTCATGACATTAATTTCAATAAAATTGCATTTATTGATTGATCAAAAGTCTTCATAATGCTAAAACATGTATTTTACGCCTTGTCGTATGTAACTATAATGTCCAATACAATTAAAAGAAATGACTAAAAATGTTTTTAATAACTAATAATCAACCTAATGTCTTTAATAACTAATAATTAACCTAATGTCTTTAACAACTAATAGTCAACCTAATGACTGATGACATTAATTTTAATAAAATTGCATTTATTGATTACTCATGGAAGCTTAGGTGAACCTAAATTAGGTTGGTAGGTAATTAATAAGTTGACATGTTTCAACCTAGGGTGCTTTAATTTAATTTGAGGCTAAAAAATTTGATCTTTATAATTTTGTGTTTAATGGACTTAATATAAAAAAATATGATAATGCAATGGATGAGAACTTGAACTTCAAAGTGGAGGTGAGGCGTTAAAGTCCTTGTTCTTGCAATTTATGATACCTAGGCCACTGAACATAAGTTAGGTAGCCTAGATTAAACTACCTAAGCTAAAAGGCTGAGGTTTGTTTTTAACTTAGGCCATTTAGTCTAAGTTAAGTAGTTTAAGCAAGGTTGATTTTTGGCTAGGTTAGCCACCTAAGTTACCTATGTTAGGCTAGGTTGAATTTTGGTTAAGCTAGCTACCTAGGTTACCTAAACTAGGTTAAATTGACCTTTGCTCATGTGTGATGATTCATAATTGACATGTGTTTATAGATTTTTACACATGTCATCTTCTATCAAGGCGTCTTTTGTAACTCTTAGTTGAGTAAAATGATTAGGTTGACATGGCATGCAATTTACATGTCATACCAAGGTTAATGATGACATGAAATTTCAATATTATAAGAAAATAAAAATATCCTAATTGATAAAATAATTGGGCTTTACAACTTTGTGTCTTTTGCGACTAAATGGCTGAAACAACATGGGTTTAATAACTCAATAGTTACTAATCACAAATGTATTTTCTAACTAATACATAGTCAATTGTCATGAAGGTTAGTTGCAAAACCCAAAATGTGTTGTGTTTCCTCAACTTCTTTGTTCATGTAATGGTTTTTTGCAAGGCATTTTGAACTTTTGCTATGTTTAATTCCTTCATCCCAATAGTAATTTTAGTTAAGTGAAGTAGGATCAATTAAACACTTTGTGATACTTGTCTGCATAAATGGAAAGTAGCCATAAAATATGCTTTCATGTAATAAACTTTAAAATATTATTTATTCCAATGATCAATATTGGCATGTTCTTTGACTTTATGTCAATGATTTAAACAAATTACATGTTCAAGGCCCATTTAAATCAAATTTCCAAAACTACAAGTAGATTTTTTTTTAAAATTTGGGCAACTGTTTCATAAAAAGTAGGTTCAAAGTAGGAGAAATATTGGATTTTTCTACTTTGTTGGATATTGTTGCTCCAAAATGTACTAATGTGCTTTCAACTTTTACTTTAAAAGTAATGATATATCATGTTTTTTAATGTAAAAGTATTTTTTAACACATTTTGGCCAATATGTTTCAAATATACTTTTAACCTACTTTTATTATACAAAAGTTTCTCAAATTTTATATACAACAAATTATAAACTCACTATTGAGCAACATGATGGTTTGATAACAATTGAAAATGTTTTGATTCTATTTTTTTGCATTTATGTGCAAAAATATGACTACATGAACATAACTATTTTTTGTGTTTAATTGATCTTGTTTTCACCCTAGAATCATTTTAATGGCGTATTGACATGCTTTAGACATGACATGACCAAAACATGTGTAACTAAATGGTGCATCAAATTGTAGTGGCGCACAAGATACATCATTTGTGAGTGCAAAAGCAAGTGTGTTCAAGTTTATGCCCTTGTCCTTAAAATAAACAATAATATTGCTTATGAATCGATATCCAACCAAAAGAGATTTAACCTACTTTGCCAATGTTATTCTAGAGGTGTCTAGAGATTCAAACAACCTTACCATAACATGGTAGGGCACCCAATCATGATTAATAAAAATAATCATTAGCATGAACCTATTAAAACCAATTATGGACATCCATAGGTCAAATGTAGTAGTGGTTGTAACATAGTGTGCAATGGCTAGCAGCACATGCATCTTCATCACCTCAGCCAACATATTTAAGATATGCTATTGAACAATCTACTTGCTTGAAGGAAATTTGAGTATATCACATTGGTGAATTATAAAATGACACAATCAAGGATTTTCAACATAAAATAAAGGCATGTACCCCTTTACAAATAGTAAAACCAAATCCTTTATAAACCTTTTTTGACATAAATCATTTGGTTTGTAAGGGTTTTAACACATATTTACACTAGTAGAAAACCCCCCTTTTTAAACCAAAAGTTTTCAATTACATGACATTTGCAACTATGTTTCAATTGGGATTTTTTAATTTTTAAATAAAATTATGGAAATTACCAATTAAGTTCACATGTTTACTATATTGCCATATAGTTGAAAGCATTTTTCAATTGGGTGGTCATTTACTAAATATTCTTGGCATCAATAACGTCTCCAAGTTGAACTTTCAACTATGTTGGTAAATAATGTGAAGCATGTTTCAACTAAAGGGCCATTTTTGAAATATTTTTGGCATCTAAGATTCTTTAATTGGCACATAGTCAAGACATTGACTAGTGTTCAACTATTTTGGATGATAAAATGTACTAGAGGACGGATGAAATGCAATCTTGTTTGCAACTATCTCTTTCAACTAGGTTAAACAACTAGTAGGTAATTATAAGTTATACATATAATATTTTAACATTTATTTAAAATTATGACAACATACAATTGCATGTAAATTTTATTTGTGTAAATGAATATTTTTTTGTGCATACAAATATGAAACTTTAATTTCAAAATAAAGTTTAAGGAAAATTTAAAATATATGAACTGGTACTAATGTTTATGTTCAATACACATGTAATTTATTATTTCTATGTAGATCATTACAACATATCAAGTAATGATACATAATTAATAATATTGTGCAACTTTAATGTTTATTCATTTTTATACACATGATATCTTAATATGTGTTTAAAATTATGATAAAAACTAATTAAACACAAATGTACCCTATGTCATTGGCCTAAATTTGAATGCATTCAATTGAATTTTCCTTCCAAACCCTTTTTTGCAATTTTTTTGAATTTCCAACAACAATACCCACCAAAAATTCAATAATATTGTTCACATTTTAGATCTCAAAATTAAAAAATAAACTTTATTAAATCAAACTTGGTGAGGGCTTTCCAACAAAACCAAAAATGCCCAAATTCCAATATAGTTTTGAATTTTGGTTTTTCAAAACATTCAATGAAAAAATAGTTCAATAATCAATAGATTCCACATTATAGCTCCAAACATTCTAAACCAAGTTGGAGCACCCCTATTCATTGAGAACTTTTTGATGATAAGTTTCATAACATAACCCAAGACACCATGGTTTAGGAGATATCATTATGACAAAACAAAACAAACTACCTTCCTTCATGGATAGCTAAGGTAACACGTGTTGTCCCCAAGTATGAACACACTAAACTCATTTTCCCTTGAAACCCATTTTTTGGTAATTTGTTTGAATTTTCAACAACAAAATTCATTCAAAAATTAATACCTTCCACACCTTAAGTATGAAAATTATGTAATAAATTTTATTAAATCTAACTTAGTGACTACTTTCCAAGTTTCCAAGTACACCTTTGGATTCAAATAAAAAAATTATTTATGATTTTACTAATTTTTACTAAGAAAATGGTTAAATAATCAATAACCTTTGCATGGTAGCTCCAAAAAACTTCAACCCAAGTCAATGCACCCCTATTCATTGTTAGGTTTTCAAAGATATCCATAGCATTATATGAAACAATTTGGTTTGAGAAATTTCAACATGAAAGAATAAAACAAAACAAACTATTTACATTCATTAATAGATTAAATTACATGTAATTTTGTTTTGTATAAAATGAATGGTTATGTATGATGCAATTTATTTTTGTGCATATAAATAATAAACTTTGATTTAAGGAAATTTAAAGAAATTATGAAATATAAATATGTAATAATGTGCATGTTCAATACACCTAATTAATATTTATATGTAAATTGGATTTTAGTTACAACTATATGTGTAGTTTTTAATTTAGTTTATAGTTGAACACTAGTTGAAAACGTAATTGCAAAAGAGGGGGTTTTCTACTATAGTTAATTAATTTAGGATTTTACCCAACCTAATGGATGGTATGAACTCCACCTGGTAGCCATCAAATTTAAGAAATGTAACTTTACATTCAAATAAAAACAACAATATTACATCGATGTATACATTTTTTCTCAAAAAAATTCATACCAATTTTTTTTGCAACATTTCCAATCATTGTTTTTAATACATTAAAGGACACAAAGTGAATCCAATAACACCAACATTATCAATGGATCCAACAATTTGGCTCATACTATATCAAATGGGTGAAAATCCTTTAAGGTGTACCACATAGGATGAAAAGGGCCTAGTTTTTATTATACTCTTTTTTTACCCTATATTTTGATCCCCATAAAAAATTTGTCAAAAATCTCAAAAGGACTATATTTTAAATTATTACAATTATAGATTCCATCATAATCATCCATAAATGTTTTTACATGGTAAAAAAGGACTAGGTAAAAAAAACAGAAAATGGTGATGTTGTGACAAGATTTTGGCACACCTTAAAGAATTTGCACCCAAATATAATATGTTAGATTTTAAATGAATATATTAATATGATGAATCGAGTATTTTTCCTGGTGCCCACCAAATTATAGGTTATTCATTATCAAGGTTGGAAGTCAAATTGTGCTCTTATTCATGATAAACAAAAAATATATTTGCTAAATTAAAAGAACTAGGCACAACACATTGTGCCAATTCATCAATCCCAATAATGTATAATGGATCCAAATTTGTTGCTCATACTATAATAAGATCATTAATTATATTTGGCAACTTTATGCCATGAAAGGAAAAAATAGATGGTTGGTGGCCATCGGGGATTAGGGTTAAGGTCCATAATATACATATATTGATAACAAATATCTAAGAATACACACACACAAATTTATGTAATAAACAAATTTCTTAATTCCACATTAATGCCACACATAATTTTTTATGATCAAAACATTGCTTAAAACATCAAACACAAAAGAACCCAAAAATTTAAAAACTCATAATAAATTAAGAGTCAATGCCATAAAAGAGAAGAAACAAACGCTTGGTGGCCATTAGGGATTAGGGTTTAGGTGCAACAACAAATATCATTTATCATGATTATTAAGAACATTTTACATGAAAATATTTACGATGAACAAATTATACATTTCGTCAAATACAAAACACAACAATAGTTTTCTGACCAATGACAAAGAGAAAATTTTTAAAATCACCAACACAATTCGAACTATATATTATTCCACTGGGTCCATTCACAATAAAAGGAGCCAAATCACTTATTGATTATAGTGAAAATTACACCTCTACTACCTTGAAAAATCACCAGTTATTATACATAATGAATCATTTGTTCATATTTTGGGGTTTTGTTTGTTTATTCATGAAATTGATATCCTACAAATTTGGAGTCATTTCATTATGTTATTAGAGTCCTTTGTCATACATAAAACATTTGTTGATAGGGTTCTTTTAAGGACTATAAATTTTTAACATGTTTTTTGTTACTCAAACATTCACCAAATGTCCTCAATTTTATTATGGGCTTTAATATTCTTCATAAGAACGGCCACATGTGTTTATATTTTTAAATGCACATGTATTGAATCTTTTGAATGAATGTTGTTAATTTTGATTTTGAACATCCCTAATGGTTGAAAACAAAAGTGTACATTTGACTATAATCTAGGTCCTCATGCAATTGTTTTTTATATATTATAATATGGGTCATGTTTGGTCACAATATTGATATTTAATCCTAGAAATTACATTTAAAATACAATTTTGGTATTTAATAGACTAATTTATGTAGGACACGTGTAAACTGTAATCTTTGGTAAGGATTCCGACCTTGCCGCCCGTGGCTCCTTTTACTATGAATGGACCCCACTGCCAGATGATACATCAAATAAAATTCGTATAAATTTATTAATAATGAAACCAATCATTGCAAAAAAAAACTCAATACTTTGAATTTCAAAGAAAGGCAATTATGCTTATCCACAAATCCATGCTTATCTATTGTGCCTATTTATGAATCCAAAAATGGTGCTCATAGTGAAACATTTATGAGTAGATTAAAATTTTATGTACCATTTGTCCTTGTGGCCACCAAGTGCAACAAAATAGATTATTTGTTTGAAAAGTGAAAAATTAGAGGTCCAATTTTTAATTTCACTTGTAAACACAATTATTGAAAAATTCACACATTTAAAGACACCAATGCCAACAATGAACAAGAATCAATAGATTGTTATTAATTATGGATACTCAAAAAGAATTGTGAATAATTTGATGTATAACTAAATTCATTAAATAACACAAAACAAAATAATAATAAAAGTTAACATAGACAAAAGTGTACTCATGATTTAAATGAAAAAAAACACATAAAGAAAGAACAAATATTTTATCAAATTCACTAACATACTTTACAAATTATTGGATGCATTAGTAGCCTCAAGATTCACTTTTGCTTGAGAAGAATAACTATCAAGAATAATAATTTGACTTTTGTTTGTTGTATTTTTTTCATGAAGGAAAAGAGAAAAAAATAGCTACAATCTCAAGTCACTATTTTGGATCTATCAAATTACATTTCCACTTGTCGTTCTAGCAATCTTCGTACAAATGTCATTCATCCAAATTTGACCCTTTCTTCACTGGGACCCACCACTACACCCTCACCATTTTGAAGACTGCATTTTGATCATCTTTGACAACATCATTTTATGTTTTTCCCAACCAAACAGGGACAAGGAGAGGATCATGAAGCCTCAGGAAAACAAAATCTCCATTGTTGAGATCTTTAAACGGGGTGTATGTGGGAGCTAGCTTCAAGTTCTTGGGCCCATAGTAAGGACACATGACTAGGTCTTCCAAATCAACAATTGGCCTTGTGGATGGCAATTCACTTCTCACATAATTCAATTTCCAATTGTTGGAAGGTGAAAAACCTTCCAAAAGAGTGGACCTTTGAATAAACAAAGGTTTTGACAAATGTAATAAAATATCCTTCTAGTAATCCACATATGAATTCGTCTTCATTTCATAAGTTGTGTTTTGTTCCATGCCTTGTTTCCAAAACTCCACGTAAAATTTGGATAGTCCAACATTAATAAAATTTTCCCTCTCCACCAACCTCATCGCATCATGGCCCTAAATTGGGCAATATGGAATAAGGTTGGGGACCCTAGTAGGCAGCTTTCGAGATCCATCTACATTAGTTTTCCATAACTGGATTGGAAGCGAAATACCTCCAATGCTTAACTCCTTGTTAATCTATGAAAATGTAATTTGAAAAAAATGATCAAATTAAATAATACACCATAATTTTAGACATTGAGAACTAAACCAAAAGAAATACATAATATTCGCATGGTCCTTTCAATTTTATACACTATCATTTATTTCATCACTTTACTCTCAAAGGCTTTTCCATGTATCAGGTAACAATCATCAAACATCTTGTCTACCATTTCTTATTCCTTTCAATTGATGTAACATTGTGTTAGCACTCAAGTCAATCAGGGATTGAACATTTGATTCCACTTGCTTGGTTGGAGTTTGGAGTTTATGCGAACTTTTGTTACCGTGAGGTAAAAATGTACATCCTCACTTGGAATCTATTTTGTATAACATGTATGTCAATTTGGACAAACCAACAATCTTATACCATGTCATTTCACATATGTCTATTTCGTGAATCATGATAAACATTTGTTGTTTTATGTTTCCTCTCATATGCAACCTTTTTGGAATATCCATGCCATATGCTCTATGTTTTTCAAAGGACAAACCCCAAAATGTTTCTCTCAACAATGTCGACTTCTCATGAAAAAAAAATTGATAACAATTTTGTGCACAACATATTGCGAAACTCACATTCTAAATAGACTCCTGGGACAACAACTTTTCAATCTTTGACACTTAGTGATTAGAATGTCCAACACTTTTCTTCCTCCTTTGAAAAGTATATTGCTTCTTCCTTACACCAATTCCTCCCTCCTCATTAATAGTTGGTATGTTGCTTTCATCATAAGATATGAAAAGTTGTTTCAAGGAGTATTTATCCACAATTGTTTGCGCCAATGACCATTTCCAAATTGTCATAATCATTGAAACATTATTCAGGCAATACAAAATACTCACTCTAACATGGTCCTCACCAAGCTAATTATCAAAAATTGCCTTCCTTGGGTCACAAGCTATTACATGGTCATTTGCAACAAACAACCCAACACCATCCATAAGGTTACATTTTGCACCTCACCAAGCAAACCTACCTTTTGATGGGATGTGGGAGTTCCTTCTTTTGTTTTCATTATCACTTTGTTCCTCTTCTTTTTCACCATTTCCTTCCTCATTTATGCTTTCACTCATAGAATTAAAAAAAACTTATTTTCAAAGTGTCATCATGAATGGCATCATTAAAGCTATTATACTTATATCCATTGGACTCATCTTCAGGAGTCCCACCCATTGTATTGTCAAATCCCTTAGAACATAAAGACAAGGAGAAAATGTGATCTCTACAAAACAATCTTCTTTTCCGCAAATTGCTAAAACCTTCTTATTGAATGCCTTCCTCTAGTAAAAATAAAAGTGTTTTTTCTAGCAAGGAAACATCCCAAAATCAATCATTTATGATTAATGATCTACAATATCACGCAACTGGAGTGGGGTAGAAGAGTCTTTGCTATTCAAACACTTCAAACATGGATATGATGGTTACAATTATACATTTCTCCACTCCACTAACACCAAAGATCAAGACCAACAATGGATCCTTGCATTGTCCTACTCCAATTTGAACCCTACCATCTTTGCTTGAATCCCAAATAGAAACTATGTCACCAACATGCATATTTGTAATCATTTTTCCATGGTTTTTAAAGATAATTTACTTGTCAAACACCCAAAGTTCATAGAGTTAATGGATGAACATTACTACAATTATACCTTGGAATGCAAGATTGAACAAAAAATGATGAACCCCTAAACGCACCACCCATTCCACTAAGAAAGGATTTTTTTTCTTGCCTAATTCAATTGAATGTTGACCAATTATTAAATTTTTTTGAGAATATTAGATTAAATAACATTGCATTTCACCCAATTAATTACGAAAAAAATTCGAGAATATTAAATTAAGTAACATTAGATTTCACACAATTACTTCGGCCTAGAAAACATTAAAGTTGGATCATTGCATAGAGGCCATCCAAAAAACATTTGGCATTTTCTAGATAGCCATTTTCATAGAATCACACAAAATGTTTAGTGATTGCTAGAAATTTTTCAATTTCCAATTAAATGGAATCACAAAAAATGCCTAGCGGTTGTCAACATTCTATGTGATTCCCTCTAAACAAGGATCCAAAAAATGCCTAGCAAGCGCTAGGTGTTTTTATATCATAAATTACAACTTTGTTTTGTGTGTCATGCACATTACACCCCATTTACATGTGGTAAAGGACTCTTAAAAATTTAAAATTTTGAAAAATACTTTGAATTTTTAAATTTTTTTAATTTCATATCTTTTAAATTGCAAGTGCTTTTTGAACTTGGGTAATAGGTTATTATCATCTAAATTTTTTTACTAGAAAAATTATGTTATTATAATAATCCTTTATCTAGTCCTTTATAAAATTAACCACAATCTGATGCAACACCTATTCAAGTTCAAACATCCTTTTGCAAAACCAGAACCCAAAATTTAATTTAATGAATTGTTAATTTGAATTCCTCAACAATCATATTAGTCATTTAGCACAACTTGGAATGATTAACATAACTTTAAAATGTCAAAAAAAAAAAATGTAAAAAGGTTCATAGTTTTCATCACTATCCAACATGGTTTTTGGTTCCTATCTATGTACTCACACTTGAATGTTGGTGCTTTTTGAACCACTTTTTGCTAAGGTGAAAGCATGATCAATTAGACATTTTGTGATACTTGTTTGCATTAATGGAAAATAACCATAAAATGCACTTTCATATAGTAAAAGTTTTAAAATATTATTTATTCCAATGATCAATAAATTGATCATGTTCTTTGACTTTATGCCAATGAAATAAAAAAATTACATGTTTAATGTCCATTTAAATATATTTTTCTTAACTGCAAATAGATTTTTTTCCACTTTCTAGGCATTTGTTTCATAGAAAGTAAGCTTAAGTAGGAGAAATATTGGATTTTTCTACTTTCTTGGATATTGTTGCTTTCAAATATACTTATGTGCTTTCAACTTTTACTTCAAAAATATTTTTGAACACATTTTGGCTAGTATGTTTCAAAAATATTTTTAACCTATTTTTATTATATGAAAGTTTCCCAAACTTTGTATACGACAAACTATAAACCCACTATTGAACAACATGATGGTTTGATAATGATTGAAAATGTCTTTACTTTACTTTCTTGCATTTATGTGCAAAAATATGACTACATGAACGATAACTACTTTTTGTGTCTAATTGGTCGTGCTTTCACTTGCTACTACTACTAATATAGTTGCATGTGGCACTATAGGCATGATGTTATATATGCAAATATTATGGAATTCTGGTGTTTCCAAACTACACTCAATTTTTTTGTTAAAATTATTATATTTACATGCATGTGATTAGCACCATCATGATTATGAATAAACATACACATGATATAACTATTTTAGCTCTTCTATCAACTCATGCACCATTAATCTGCAAACATGTTCCAACTCCAAATCCTTCATTCTCCATCTATCAACTGTTCCAACAAAACAATTGACAATTGTCAACTAATGCAAAAAATTGGATTATTCACCAACTAGGTTTTATAGAAGAATCTAAAACCAAATTCAACAGAGCCACTATATCCTTGCTCAGAGCAATGCAGCATAACCCCCCCCCCCCCCCCCCCCCCCCTCCTTTAATTAAACTATTTTTTTTTTTTATAATAACAAACATAACCAAAATAAAAAAAAAAAAACATAAAAATTTTTCCTTTCTCTTT
>Ga0116227_10004774_pt1 | contig 29208 bp, 23 predicted proteins | sample S1TSphgellanicum_FD_89693 | JGI IMG/M metagenome (GOLD analysis project Ga0116227, IMG submission 89693) | Host-associated microbial communities from peat moss isolated from Minnesota, USA - S1T2_Fb - Sphagnum magellanicum MG | ecosystem: Host-associated > Plants > Peat moss > Unclassified... | reverse complement strand
AATAGCACCTAATATCAAACCCATATGTTTTGTCCAAAATCCTCCCCTTCTCACCTATATAGCCGAGGTGTTTGTTGTGAAAGGTAATAGCTTAGGCGAAAAATTATAATGGGGGTATTAGTCAAGGTTGAAAATGGTGCCAAAAAGTTTTGAGAATAAAAGTTTCATGCAGCCAATGGGAAGGTTCAACCTGCAATCAAGGTGTCTTTGTTTGAGGGGAAAAACTCTAAAACCATAACAAATGTATTACCAACAACCTTAAACAAACCCTAAACCCATACTCTAAAACATAACAAACATACTACCAACAACCTTAGATAAACCCTAAACCTAAACAACCCTCAAAAAAAAGAAAAAGGGCAAGAATGGTGAAAATAGATCTTAACCGAGTGTTATTAGCTTACATTCTAAACACAAATATAAAGAAGAATTCCAAATGGAATAATCTTGTGTTCAATGGAAATTTAGTTTTAGGTGCATAAATATTATTTGTACACAAATATGGGGCTAAGGAAACCCTAAAATGGTTGTTTCGCAAAAAAAAAGGGAAAGAAAAAACAAAGTCCTGACTTGTGTTTTGATCATAAATCATTTTAGCCTTAATGAAGATGATCTTGAATTGGGGACGGAGGTGGGTGGAGGTTTTTTTTTCCAGTGTTGGGCGGGTATTTGATTTTTAAATGAGCATCAGTTGCCAGTAGAAAGGTTTTCAACCTGGTTATTTCAGGAAATTAGCCCCATGCCAAAAATGGTGATGACGTCTGTGGGGTTCGGGGCGGGGCGTACAGGGTTGGTCTTCATCATCATCATGTGACCACTTGTGTCAGAAGTTACTTCGATTGCTCAAGAGGGTTGCATTTCCCCATAAAAGTTCTGAGGCCCTCAAGGGGAGGGGGGGGGAGGGGGGGGCTCCAGCCAATCCCGAATTACCGAACCAAGCCACGTGGATACCATTTCTTTATAAGAGTAGATGGGCAAATCAAAGGGGATCATTGACACACAAAATTCTGGACTTGGAATGCACCCCAACTAAGTAACATTAATAACACTAACTAATATACATGCAAAGAATATAGTTTAAGTTAATGGTCCAGCGTTACTGGTGTTGGCCACTCCATCTACCGCCAGACCAGAAGACGTTCACATTATATGAGCCAAAAAAGCAGGGTGGCTATTGGATTATGGCCTTGGGTGAAGGAGCACCCAAGTTGGTACCATGGTTTAAATCCCAAAATCCATTTAAATTATTTCTACATATGACAAATACCCTGTGCTTCTTGGACTAAATCACGTTCCCTGAGTTCAAATCTAACAGTTCTAGGGCTATATATGGCCACTAAGAGGCCTCACTCAGAAAGGTGAAGGTACCAACGTGGGTGCTGGTTTACCTGGGCCGGACCAGTTCACAGATGGTCTAGAATCCCATGCCCAGAAATAAACAAAACAATGGTAAAATGAGAAATCACCATATCAAATAATACAAAATGAAAAGGAAACAAATCAATGAGGCCACCTGGGCCAGGCTTCAGCTGTGCATTTGACAAACCCCTCCAGGACGATGAACCGACTGCTGAGAACCTTCTTCCCCTGCTTCCACTTCCTGTTTTTCTACTGCAATGTTAAGCTGCTCCTTTTGGATTGTTGATGGAAATGGCAGCTCGCAAGACACCACCGTGTTTAGCAGCTCAGTCTCCGTTCTATCGCTCGCTCGGTCGCTCTTTCCACAGACTTTTTTTTTTCTTGTTTGTTAGGTGCAGTTTCTGAAATGAGATCTTGAGGTTTTGTAACTAGGACAGTCTGTTCAATGTTGGAAGTAAAGACCGTCTCGCCAATTCATAATTGTGTGCAAATTTTTAGTATAAAATTAAGTATTGGTAAGTATGATGTTAAGTACCATACTACAACCCCAAAGCATGGGTGTAGTTGTTGTAGAAAAGGTGTAATGAATATTCCGTCCCAAAAGGTGATATTAAAATTTCCAAGTAAGAAAGAATTATAAAATTTTATAGAACCTTGCCTTCACTAAGTGGGTTTTGTTGGTTATTTATAACACTAGAGAATGCAAATGACCCCACTTTAAATTTGTTCGTTTGTTTTTCTTTAAAATCATGGATCATGAAGGTTTGAAAAAAAAGATGCCAAACATTACAAAATGAAATCAAGTAAAAAATCAGCTTTTAGATTTGGGTTAAATTCTTCTTTATATTGTACACATATTATGTAGGCACAAGGACCATTATAATTATTAAAAAAAGAATGCCAAAATGGGCAAAATAAATAAACAAATTAAAAAAAATCAGATTTCATATTTGGCCTATATTTTGTTTTAGATTGCACATATATTATATAGGCATAGAAGATTATGTTTTTAAAAACAAGAATGCCAAGAGAGGAAAATTAAAAAAATAAAGAAATCAGATTTTACATTTGGCCTTTGGCCTTTGCCCCCCTTTTCCCGCAACCTATGTGCTTTAGGATTTTTTAAAGATGGGTTTGAATTCGCAACCTCTTCGGGGGGAAGAGGAAGAAGCAAACCACTATTGAATGCCCATTAGAGACCTACATATTGAAAAAATTGCATTAACATAGCATCTAACAAGGAATGGCAATAAGGAATATTGTGAACATAAAGACCATATTGAGATTACCTTGGTAAAACAAAACATGATTCCTTTAGAGGTGGTGAAAGAATGCATTTCTCCCAATTTGTATCATCAAGCATCTTGACAAAATGGACAAGGATATCTTTCATATCAAAGGTGGATATTCTATCACAAGATAGAAGTGGGAGAGCAACATATGGGTAATCTTGTGCTTGCATGCCAACATGACATACAACTGGAGGTTGGCCCATGTGGAAAGCTGATTGGTGAAGGTGGAACAAAAGTGCCTCAGCTCCCTCTATGGTTGGAAAGGTGAATTCATATCCCACCAATTTTAAAGTCCGACTACATTTGGGCCTATGCTTTATAATGTTGCTCATTTCAAAGTAAAAAAGATATCTAAAATTGATGTCAATGCACAAGTGATGGAAATCTGAGGGGTCATGTGAGCCTTTTTGTGAGTCCTTTTCTTTGCTCTTTTTTCACTGGATTTGAGTGAAGAATATGACAATCTCCTTATCCATCTTTCTTCTTTCTCCTCAGCTAGGTGGCTGATGTATGGATGTCCCAACTGTAGATCAGCATTGGTGTACTTTAGCAATGGTATTTATATAGCCCTTGAGCAAGGATTGAAGTGAGCACATAGGATTATGATTGTCCACAACCAAGAAAACAAGGCATCGGTGGAATGCCTTCACTGCAATTTTCAAGTTTCAGATAGTAGATTGTTCTGCGTTTAAGGTCGTGCAATGAGATTGGCATGTGCTATGTGAGTTCTTTCTGAGACTCAGAGGTGGATGCCACAGATTGTGAAATCATGGGTGAAGCAAATAAGTAGGAACAAGCCCGTTTCAACAAGCAACTCATGGTTTAGGAACCAAAGTCAAAGATCTTCACATTTGGTTCTTACCAACTAAGGGTAATATCCCTCCACTCATGCTGAATATGGAAATGGATAAGCTGTTTCCAACATACAAGATGAATGAGCAATTAGGGTCCCACATGTTCTATTCATGATTTGCAAACTTAGGTTGATGTCAATCATGAGCATTAAGAATGGGGTTTGCAGTCATTGGAGCTGCCATCACCCATTTGATTCTTTTCATGGAAAGTATGTTATGCAAGCTCTTCTAAGATAGCTTTCACCCCATTTGCTTCTTTTCCATGGAAAGTCTGCTATGGAAAGCTCTATGAAGACGACTATCACTCATTTGCATCTTTTCCCACGGAAAGTGTGTTGTGCAAAGCTCTTCTAAGATAGCTGTCACCCATTTGCATCCTTTCCTATGGAAAGTGTGATGAGCTCATGATCCCTCCATCACAGACAGTTCAATTATCTCTTCTGGCATGGCAGCTCTGTTTATGATGCCTGGTTTAGTGCTGCTTCCAACCAGGTAGATGTTCCTCCTCATCACCTTGCTCAATTGCAAACTTGTTGCTCACAACTAGCTCCACACAAAATCTAGATTTTGCAGCAAGCAGGCATGAATCACATCTCCAGTCTAGCTGTAGCTTCTTCTACACTAGTACTAGAATTGATATGAGTGTTCAGAGCTTGAATGCTGTGGGATGTTCTATGGGGGAGGGAGCTGGGATGTAGCATGGGATTGATGGATTGAAGAAATAAATTTTTTTTGTTGGATTTTGATGAATTCATGGATGGATGGATCAATGGGTGGGTGGGTGGGTTGCTGGCTGCAAAATGCAGGGGGTGCAAGTGTTGCTCACACTGCCCTATCCCTTTTTGTAGTTGGGGTACCCACCTGGAATTGTGTTCTGGCAGTTTTATGGTGTCATAGGATGCTGGTCCTGTTACATGATCACCAGTCTCTATGTTGAGTACCACAACAAGAAGGAAAGGAAAGGAAAGTCCAAAAATTAATTGAGGCACAACTGAGCTTAAATAGCCTAGTTTCGAAATGTCTATCAAAATTAATTAGGTTGCAATTAGGTAGTATAGACATTAATTAGGCTGTCAATAATTTATATAGGAAAATGTTGAATGGTGAAGCATGTGCTGTATCTAAACAGTGCCAGTAATTAAATCTTAAACTTGCACTAAGTTTTCACTTGGGTAATTGGAATGTTTCTGGAAAATGCATTCATAGAAAATAAAAGTTGTGATGCAAAATTACACAAGTGATTTGACAAGCCCTGTAATAGAAAATAGCATGGCCTCATGGCTGTTCTGTTATAAAACACAAGTGAAGTATGACATAAGATCAAACATAAAAGAGATTAAAATGCACAAAATATCCTATGTAAATTATTCTCCACTCTTAATGCAAAATTTGTTACAAAATTAGTGTGATTCCAAACACTTTGTGTTGCAAAATGTCATGATTGATGTGATAAGAATGTGACATAAAAGTAGCATAACCTCATGGCTGTTCTGTTACAAAACACATGTGAAATATGACATAAGATGAAACATAAAAAGGATAAAGATGCACAAAATATCCTCTGTAAATTATTCTACACTCCCAATGCAAAATTTGTTACAAAATTAGTGCAATGCTAAACACTTTGTATTGCAAAATGTCATGACTGATGTGATAGCAATGTGACATAAAAGTAGCATATCCTCATGACTATTCTGTTGCAAAACCCATGTGAAATATGACATAAGATCAAGCATAAGAAGGAAAAAAACACAAAACATTCTATGTAAATTATTCTACACTCTCAATGCAAAATTTGTTACAAATTAGTGCAATGCCGAACACTTTGTGCTGCAAAATGTCATGACTAATGTGATAGGAATGTGACCTCCTGATCATCATGTTACAAAACAAAATGCAAAATGTGAAACAAGAAGAAGATAAAAAACAGAAAACTTTCACAAAATATGAAATAAAAATTGTTGTCCATTATCATATTTAAAATTTTACAAACTTCATGGGATGTCCTCTTTTAATTGTTGCAAAGTCCAATGAATTGAACAACAAAAACATGGTATAGACAAGCTGGACATCCTGGTCATAGCGTTACAAAACATCATGTGAAATATAAAATAATGACAAGATAAAAGAGAAAAAAATGTCATACAATATCACTTATAAATTGTTGTTGATTGTCATGTGAAAAAATGTTACAAATGGAATGAAATGTCTTTTTTTTGTCTTGCAAAATTGATTGAAAGATATGACAAAAATAATGCAACCTGATGTTAATTATGTTACAAAATACCATGCAAACTATGACATTGCGCAAGAAAAAAAAAGAGTGAATAGTCACACAAGACTCATGACAAATGGCTGTCACAAAAACGCTACAAATCTGTCAAAAATCTGATACAGACAAACTGTTGAAAAATGCCGCATCACAAATCTGTTGAATTTTTTTCAAAATGGAGTAGTGAATCCACAGGACTTGCAGTCTCTATCATACAATTTTTATTGGATATGTATGAAAAGGCTATTGCATTGTTCCAGAGGACTTATTTTTAATGGAACGTGCTTGACAGGAAGTGGAGAGAGTGCACAGAAAGCCAGAGCAGATGCTCGACTGCTTTTGAGTAATGGGATATTAGCTTCTTAGACAGTTGCATACCAGAAGCCACCACGGGCAGGGGGGTTCAACTGATTCATATATCTGTAGATCAGGCAGATGCTCAGAAATCTGATTGAAACAACTCAGAAATCTCCAGGTCTGAAGGTTTTCATTTTGTGGCCCACCAAATTAAAATTGGACAAACAAAATTCAAAACTTGCTGTTTCGGCCCAGCAATTTTCCACAGGATGATGAGCTTGGTAAAAGGCACAGCACAGCATACTAAAATGTCATCTGGACCTGTGTTCATACGAATAAATGTGATGATACTGCTGCTCCCTGTGTTGGATTGGCCAACGATAATTATTCATCCAAGTGGTTTGTTATTAGTAGTTAATAAATGTGATGATACTGCTGCTCCCTGTGTCGGATTGGCCAACGATAATTATTCATCCAAGTGGTTTGTTATTAGTAGTTTGCCTCTTTTGGAGTGCCCGGTTTAGATTTATGGGTGAGATTGGAGCTGCTCTTAGTGCATGCAAAATGAAGAACAAGCATAAGGGTGATAAATATTCAACAAATATTTGATTGAAAGTACGTGGTGGTTAGCATGGTGACGCCCAAGTGGCTCCTTCAGTTATGCCTAAAATCGTCTGTACTGGACTCCACATGACCCTACAATGTGAGGATACCAAACTTTGGACCAAATTTTCTCAGTGCATCCCCATGTCTCTACCCAAAAGGAAAGAACCAATAAAGAGAAATGAAAGAGGCAACATGGAGGAAGAATATCCAGAAAGATACGTAACAGGGTAGCTGTAGATTCCCACACCTTAAATCATTGAAGAAATTGACCCCACAACCACTTGCGAGGTCCATGTGTGGAAAACCCAATAGTGTTCAATGACAATTTACACCACAATGAACCTCCTGTTGTAATCCTTCCCCTCTCTCCATCCCCTGTTTCTTGGTATCACTGTTCAAATTGACCTGATAGCATTTGTTTTTAGGAATACAATTTGTCAGGTATTGGCAATTATGTGGAAAGAAATGTAATTTCCATGTGACCAGTGAGTAGAAGGATTTGTGTTACAGAAAAATGCCTCCATCGTAAGTCTTCGTTGGCCAATTTCCACTTGCGCACAGTTCTAATCACCGAGTCATCTTTTAATTTGCTAATCTATATTATAAATCGCATTGAGCTAGTCAGACATAAGCAAAACTAATGAGAACCTCAAGCTAAATGCAGCAAGCAAATCTCAACAGCAGAAACTAATAGTAATCACCAATAGCGTCATTGCAATCACCTCTTCTACTGTAATGCTACTTGCACTACAATCTAGAATGTGTACATGTCCTAGTTTCTCTGGGAGCAGCTGCATGACTGTTGAAATCATGATAGAGTAAATTTTCCATGCTTCAAATTGTATTGTAGTTGTAGCACTAGCGATATATTTTTTTTTTCCAAATTTGTAAAGTAGTCGAGGTGGTGATCATCCATAAGCTGACTTAGCCAAATTCGGCTATTAAAGAAATAGGAGAAAAATCCATATATATACATTTGGCTACCTACTTGAACTACGTCTAAAATCTGGCAAGTTTAAAAGATTTTCTAAAATTTTTTTTCAAATTTTGGCGAATTGTTTCTCAGAAAATCATAGAATTTTTTTGCGACAAAAAGATTCCTGAACTGGACAAACAGTGCGAAAAGAAGGGCCGACTACCATCATTTTTCAAGCCTCTTGCTTGCAGGTACCTTCCCAGATGGCATTGTCAAGGACGCATATCGAGGCCTTTGTCTGGCTCTTGACGGTGGCATACTCTGAAGCCACCATGGGCAGTGGATAGTACCCAATTTCTTAGGCGATCCAAGATAAAAAATCAATCTATTGGTGGTACAAGGTTTTTCATCTCTATAAAGAGAAAAGCTTGACACATTCAAGGACCCAACAAATGCAAAAGATCAGGGTGGCTGTTGATTCGGGCAGATGCGGTTGAATCTGATTCAAGAAAAGAATTTTAATAATTTACTCAGAAATCTCTGTCACTTCGACTAGAGTAGGTACATTAAACTGAAGACTAAATCAATTAGAGGCGACTTGGAGGAAGAATATCCAGAAGGATTCGTCTAGATCCCTCGTTTAAGATAGCCCCTTTTCTCAGGTTAGAACTAATTGCAAGGTCATTGTGTGAACGATTCAATGTAAAGCAGCGCATGTGACGGATAACGCCAAAATAAACCATGAAGTTGCTGCTGTGACCCTTCCCCTATCCAAGTACCTTACTTTTCTCCGGCAATATTGTTCAATATCAAGTTCCTTTTGAATTCCATGCCATCCACAACAAAAAACATATTTTCATAGTATGCCGGGGCCTACCGCACCCGCCCGTTTGTGATCACAAAAAAAGAATCTCCCCCTTCTTCATGCTCACCTGTCGTATTGCAGCTGAAGTCAATATTTGTAACAGTGCTCGTACGTGGGACGGTGCGCGGACGGTGCAGAATTCAATGTTATTGGCTTGTTGATCCAATTTAACAACACGCAAAGAATCCCGCGTTGTCCAGCTCGGTCGCCCTTTCAGCACACCAAACTCTTGTCCCTTATTAGCTGTAGTTTGATGTTGCAGAGGGGGTAAATCTAGGATTGCTGGAAGGAACACGCGGTCACGCGTTGCAATTCTACAGAAATGATCTGCTTCCGCGCGCTTGCTGTCTCGCCACGGCTGTACCACTACTCTTTCCCGCATTCTGTCGCCTACTGTAACAATTGTCTGCAAGGATACCATCTCGTCTCCTAGAAGCTCTTGTAGATCCCCGCAGCACTTCTCGAAATCTACGCAGTGTACGCGTTGGATGGTTGGGAACCTGTCTGTCGAGCTTGTTTGTAGAGCTTTATGTAGGGAAGAATGCTTCCCGTACTGCATGTTTTGCCTCTTGGGAGCTCTGATACTCGCGTCTTGTGGCGGTAAATCTCAAAATGGGTCGAAAATTAAAGTGTGGAAGGACCTGCCACCGGCCCTTGCTGCCTTACACTAGCGATGGGAAGTTGAAAATGCGAAGGAGCACGGAAGTTTACCATCATGTACCTGGTTTTTGTGGCAGACTACAAACAATCGCAAGATGACCAAAAGTAGAGACACCCAACCATGTCTGAACGCATGTGGGCATGGGTCGCTGGAATTGTAGAGTGCCTGTGTAGTGGATCTTCGCGGGATGGATGTCCAGAGCCGCCTGCGGCTGGTCCCTCAGATGTACCAGTTCCTAGATCAATTGCTTCTGAAGCAACCTCAAGCAGCTTTGAAGATCTGAACAAATATGATGTGTTTTTGAACCACCGGGGACCTGATGTGAAGCAGACATTTGTGGCTCACCTCTATGAGGCCCTTTGCACAGCAGGATTCCATCCTTTCCTAGATGCCAAATCACTCGTCAAGGGTCAACATGCTTTCAACTCCATCGATGAAGCTCTCTTCAGCGTGCGTGTTCACATCGCTGTGTTTTCCAAGGGCTATGCGGAGTCCAAATACTGTCTCAATGAGCTTTGTGACATGCTGAAAAGTGGCAAGGTCATTTTTCCTGTCTTTTATGATGTGGAGCCGGAACATCTGAGAAGACCCCATCAAGGACCATTTGCTGCTGCTTTTCGAAAGCATGTGAAGCGTGGGAGGAAGGATGATGTCAAAAGATGGGAGAGAGCTCTACTAGAGGTGGCTAACATCACAGGATTTCGACTCAGTGAAGTCAAGGGGTATTACCTCCACTTCTATCACACTTTATCTCATGTTTCACATTACTGTACAACCTCGTAGAAAGCTAATAGCTTTCGGAACACAAGTGGAGTTCTTGAAAAATCATAAACTTATCTCGTGATTGTGCATCAAGTTTTTGAGTGATTGTTGTTGGACATGTTGGTATGTGAAATTGTTGTGTAGTGATGAAGCTCAACTCAAAAGGAGAATTGTAATGGCAGTTCAAAATGCCTCACCTGTGGGCCTTCTTCAGCAAGTTGTGCAACATCGTGTGGGGTTACAAGAATCAGTGGCAGAGGTTGTTAAACAATTGGGCCGAGAGGGAATTTTAGGCATAGTGGGAATGGGCGGCATTGGCAAGACCACTCTTGCAAAGGAAGTGTACAATGAGTTTGCAAAACGTCAAAGTTTCGAGCGCCAAACTTTTCTTCAAAATGTAAGAACAAATGATTTGTGGACCTTACAGAAACAACTTGTGCATGACCTCCTTGGAGACGAGCTTAAGTTTATAGAAGAGTTCCATAATTGCTTCACTCGCCTTTCAAGAGATCGAAAGGTGCTCATTGTGCTAGATGACATGGATGATAGAAGTAAATTTGATTGCCTTATACCTTCACTAACCAAGTTGATGTCACAAGGTAGTCGAATAATTGTCACATCACGTGATCGAAATGTCTTGAGTTTTATCACTAGTCAAGGTTCAACAGGAAAGAGCAATTTATACGAAGTTCAGGTGTTAAATGGGGTTCATGCCCAACAACTTTTCAATTGGCATGCATTTTATAGTGAACAAGCAAGTGATCGGTTTCGAGATCTTGCAAAGGAGGTTGCGGATGCTTGTGGTGGCCTTCCTTTGGCATTGGAGGTTATGGGTGCCTATTTGTTTGACAAGAAAGACCCAAAACATGAAGTTGTTTGGAAGGAAGCAACTAGGTCATTAAGGGTGGACCCGGGAGGAATAGACCAAAAATTACAAAATATGTTCAACATCAGTTATGAAGGTCTTTCGTCACTAGCAGATAAATTGATGCTTCTTGACATATCATGTTTCATGATCAATTGGCATGAAAATGTGGCAATGAGCTTTTGGGAATCATGCATTTCATGCACTTGCCCAAGCTCCAAGTCACCCCATTCTTCGTTGATGAGACTTATTGACAAGTCTTTGGTGAAAGTGAGCCAAAATGGTTACCTTCAAATGCATGATGTTATACGCGACATGGCTAGGGATGTAGTGAAGAGGCAATCGCTACAAGAAGTTGGAGAACGCTCTCACTTATGTGATTTTATTGAGGCGAAAGAAGTATTGGAAAACGACAAGGTAAACCATTCAATCTATGAAAAAGTAAAAGTTGAAATTTTCACATAATCATGTTGGTTCCATAAGTACCTTATATATCTTTGAATTGGACAAACTTCTTAGATGTGGGACCTATAATTGCAGATATAAATAAAATGTGACACATGATATATGAATGTTCCAAAACAATGTATAAGTGAACACATTTACAAACATAAAAATTATATTATTAAGGATGAAAATCATACATTGCTTATGCCATTGGTCCTACCTATCAATTTTTAAATTCATGTGAGACAAAAGAAAATTGAAGGACTTTATTTCATTGTTCATGTGATTCAATTATTTTATAAATAATTGACATTTTTGTAAGACACATGCATGGATTGTTTTCACTTTGTTTGAATTGCCACCATAGGAGGGTCAAAAAATATCTAAATGGATGGATCATATTAAAATAAACTCAACAATCCTAGAATCATCGGGCTTCATTTTTTAATATATTATTTTGATCCATATTGGTTATTGTAGGGGAGTGGCAAAATTCGAGGTTTTTCATTGTCATTATCAAACCTTGGCACCCCGATAGTGGCAAAAAAATTTGCAAGGATGATTGGATTGCACGCGTTATTTTTGGATGATTGCAATGTAGAGGGTGATTTTTCAACATGGCCAAAAAAATTGAGGATGTTGAGTTGGCCATGCTCACCAATCTTGGAGCTACCTACAACCTTAAGTCTTCCCAACTTAGTGGTGTTGAATCTTAGTCAAAGCAAGAACTTGACTTGCCTTTGGGCGCAAGACATTGGCATTCAGGTACAAAACTATCAAGAGATACATCTTTTGAAATATTTGTAGACTTTTTCGAGTTTCTTAAAACAATATATACATATGTGCAAATTATAAAACAAGATGTAAAATTGGAAATTTTGATGTGATCACATGTTAGTTAATTTAATGAATTCATGGCCTAATCATGAAGACAAAGAATTAATAAGTTTCATTAATTTGAACCATTTGTTTAATTTGGTTTATTTTAAAGTCTATGCAATTAATGGTCATGAAATGTGCATATAGGCTTCACTACTTAGGTAGGTCTAATAATTTTTAAATCATTGCAATTTCACTAATGTGTTTTTGGTTTAAAATGTAGCCCCCTTGCAAACTATTGGAACAATTGTTATTGAGAGATTGCATTGCACTCGAAAGGCTACCTGAGAACATTGGGGAATTGTCCAAACTCAAATGGTTGGATTTATATGGGTGTTCAACATTAAAGAAACTCCCTTATTCTATTGGCCAACTTCAAGCACTTCAAGAGTTGAATTTGGGCTTTTGTGTTAGCTTGGAAACATTACCAAATAGCATTGGCAACCTATCTAAGCTCAAAAAAATTTGGCTAGACTATTGTAAGAATTTAAAAGGACTACCAATGACATTTGGGAACCTTCAAAGTTTGGTATATTTGTATGTCAGAGGAACATCTTTCTCTCACTTGCCAGATTCTTTTTCAAAATTGTTCAATTTGGAGGAGTTACATTTGTATGATTGTATGGACTTGCATGACTTGCCACCATCTATTTCTGGACTTGTGAAGTTGAGGACATTATATATGATAAGGACTAAAGTCAAAAAACTTCCAAAGGATTTTGGTCAACTCCAAAGCCTAAAAACATTATCCTTGTTTGACTGTAAACATTTGAAAGCCCTACCTAAAAGCTTTGGATGCCTTGAACGACTTGAGATTCTTCAACTATCTAACAATTATAGCCTTGAAATGCTCCCTGAAAGCTTTGGACAACTTAAAGCCCTTCATTATCTATCTTTTTTTGGATGTTCAATTGGAAAAAGAATTGGGTTGCCTTCAAATTTTGGAGATCTTACAAAGTTAAAATCATTGTTTTTGATGAAGAACTTCATGAGCACCATTCCTAAAAGTTTCAAAGATTTAAGTGCCTTGGTTCAATTGGACATGAGAGGATGTCCAAACTTGGTGGTTGTTGAGGCATTGCCACCAAATTTGGAAACCCTCAACATGGGGAATTGTCAAAAACTCACCAATATTCCATCTTTGGATACTTTGAACAAATTGAAGTATTTGATGTTAAACAATTGCGAAAGATTGACACATTTGCGAGGCTTGGATTCTGTGAAAACATTGGTGGAAATAAACATTTCAGGTTGCAAGATGTTATCTAATGCCTTTGGCTTGAATCATGATAAGGCATTACAAATGTGCGGTTTGAGTGGAAGTCAAATCTCCATGACTTATGATAACAATTGGTGGAAGGTAATGTCATCACATATGCTCCACTACCATTAAATATCATAAATATTCATGATGTGTTAGGATCATATGTGAAATTGGCATGTAAATGTATGTTGCCACTAGTTTAATGTTCTTCCGTTTATACTTAGTTCTATGTATGTAAACATATTTAAATCAAAATAGATATTATACACTAAAACTCAAGTAAAACCTCTAAATGTTTGTTTTGTTGTGACAGAAAGAACCGGCGTTACAAGTGGTTAGCTATTACGACAATGTGCTTCCATACCCTTTTCCAAATTGTATAAAACAAAATGTCTTTAAACAACAATTAGAAAACAAGTTGTGTTTAAGTGCAATGGTTTTAAGTGAAGAAGATTGTGCCGCAATTGTCTTTTGCTTTTGTGCCCATGAGTTGGAGCAACGATCTCCTCACCTTACATCTTGGGGTTCATATGCACAAATATTTTGTCACATGGAGGCTCAAATTTGGAGGGATGGGGAGGAGGTCTATATGTGTCCCTTGTTTGTTTTAAGGCACAATGACCCCATAGACCAAATTTATCTTTGCACCTTACGAAGACATCATCAATTTGTGGAATCATTGCAATTTGGGGATGAAATTCATGTGTATGCACGATTTGGTGATGCACGATGGGCAAGCATTGTGATTGAAAAAGGGGCAACCATAATGGTGCATGGAAAAGATGGTCATCAAACTATTGTTGTCAACTCTAATGTGTTGGATAAAAACAAGTCAAAAAACCTACAAGAAGAGTTTTTGAAACTCAATTTGGGAAATAACCCTGACTATAATGATCATCTTCATGTGGTACGTATACCCTATTTTTGGAAAATTCAGATCTCTACCTTCTAATGACTTCTCATGAATATTAATTGGATGCCTAAACAAACTTCATCTCCTAGTTCAATTTGAAGTTTGAAAAAACCATGCAAAATGTTAAATCTCTTTTGAATTGAACCACATTTTGCTTCAATTCACTAATTGGTGATGATTTTCATTATCAATTGTACCCAATAAATATTTTTATTAGCATTTGATAAAACTTGTTGGAAGTTTAAGGACCAATACCTCCATTTGGATATTTCATCTAGGCCAAAGTGCCTACCGAAATGGGATCTTAACATCCTACATTTGGGAGTACCATGCTTAATTAATTTATAAATTTTTTACTAGGGCTAAATGAGATACCTTGACTTGACATTGGTGGGTTTTGTGGGGTTGAAAAATGGGACACTAGGTACCAAGTGTCACAACATCATCCTTAAGTTATTATTGTGACTATTGTTATGAGGAGATCTTAATTCGACGATGGAGTTGCTCCTTGTGTGGAGGTTTTGATCTTTGTGACAAATGTTATGAAATGCGATTTAACTACCAAGAATGTAGAGGGCATGTCAACTCACATCCCATGTTCTCATATCTTGTGTGAATTCAAGTGCAATGGAATTCGGTTGGTTAACATTCTTTGCATATGACGTATGGGAATTGTAGTTGTTCCTTTGTTGACTTATTTTCAACATGGATCAATTACAAACCTTTCATTCTAGCCATAATCTTTAAGCCCCAAGGGTCTTTAAAGGGTTTCAAGGAGATATAAGCTCCATAAACAAATATGTAGGTGCAACCTCCATCATCATTGTGTTGCATGTAATATCAAGTACTATGTATGTACCAAGCATGGATGGTGAATAAATTTTTTAAGTAATCATTTCCATTTTGAAATTGTAAACTCAATCCTCATAATGTCTCATGACCTAGGATCAAGAAATCATGAATGAACTTGTACAATCCTAAAGCAGAATTGAATTGAAATTCATGTGGGTTGGAGCTCTTTGAATGATGATTTACACTATCTGGCACGTTTATGGTGGAAAAGGAATTGTCGTTTGTCATGGCTGCTTGACAATGTTGTTTCCCCAACATCCATGTGCAAGAGTGGGATTGCACAAACTTGCATAAGGTTGAGGACTTTATCCCATTATGGATTTGAAAGCTATGTTGGTGACTATGGTCTCAAAATACTTTGAATATGGTAGCATTAAGATGAGGGAGGATTTTAAAGTTTCTTCACATTTGCAAGTTACAGTGTGGATTATGGGTTTTAAGGATGTGAGAGAGGATATAAATTTCTTGGACTGAAGAAACTATTGAAAGGATTTGAAAGCACATTTTGGAAAAGTCATCAAACAAACTATCACTTGTGATTACTCTGGGTCACATGATAGCTACAATAACTTCTAAACATGTAAGAGGATGGGTGTGGATGTTGGTTTCAAGGGAAGAGCACTGCAGAGTGCCCATTGCAGGTCAATTAACAACCACCCCAATCCCAAGGGGCTCCTTTTGTTGCATGTTCTGATGGTAGATCTAGTTTAAGATCACTTGTGAATAGTATAAGAGGTCCAACTACCCTAAATTGAGGTATTTCCAATAGAGTTTCATGACAATCCTAGTCTGTTTCTGGTCAGATAGATGGAAAATGGACATGGCTTCAGGGGTGCAGGTTGCATAAAATAAGTTAAACAGCCCTCGAAACCAAACACATTACAAAATTCTGGTCTCTCGACTTCTTGTAGAGCTCCACCTCCAAAGCAGCATTAACCAGAGACCAAAGAGGGACGAGGGTGTAAGAGCTGTGGACAACCTTAAACATTGTTGGTCGTGACCCACTACAGTTCTGTCAGCATTCAAATGTCTCATGTTCTAACAAGTTCTTTGTGTCAAGCCAATTCATAATGTTTAAAACTGATACTGACACCCAATGAGTGTACTAGAAGCTTGTTCTGGACAGAAAATGTGCATCTTGCATGTTGGGGAGGCATCATGTTTCTGCTGAGTGCATCAACCCCATGCTAATTAATTTAGGCAGCAATTCTTTTCATGCATCAAAGATCAATGGGCAATGGTTTGGTAGGTGTGGCAGTTGGGTAGCTGAGGATTCCCGGATGTCTTTAGTGGTTTCATAAATTAAAAAGTCATCGACCATGAAAGACAGCAGCATGTGATTCCACTTGGTGAATCATTACACAGACAGCTGCAGAATTTCCTGAAGTGAATTTGCAGATTCACTACAATGCAACAAGGCACCAATGGTTGGAACTGCAATGTGGATTAATTGTGTGTTGACAATTTATCCTGATGCCATTGTTCTTTGTTAAGAGCATATGTTCACCTTGTGGTCCTCTCAATGCCCTCTATTAATACCAGTGTGAGAATCAGCATCACCCAACATACCCATTCCATAGTACATCATCTTTGTTTTCTGTTGCACTTTCTTTTTGATTGGACTAGCCAAATGCTAATTGTAGCTGCGAAATGTTGGGCTGAAGTTGCTATCACCTCATCCTAGGCCCCTTATGTTGAGAATTCCCCCACCCTGGGGCTTTACCCAAGACATAACTGAGACACCATCTAAATTAATGAATGTGATATGATTTGTTTGATATATCTAGAACCATATCTAGAACCTTGTGAGCCTGTAAGACTCCGTCTCAGTATATTTCTGAACTGAGATGGATAACTGCAAGTTATCCATGTTGCAAACTATTTGAGTCTAAGCTTTCACCCATGGATCAGAGAAAGATCACCAGGGACTGACCTGTATGATCAAGGAGCAAAATTTCATCAAGACACATATACTACACTACCTAACTAACTCAGTGATTAACTATACACTGGGAAAAGGCTATGGTTCCAGACAATGCTCAGCAGAGACCTCACTACTAGTTTAAAAAGTCGTGAATAACTTAGTGAAGAAAGAGGTTGATAGAGTCGCACATTGAGCCACTACACAACACACTCCAATTGTACACCTAGTTGTAAAAGAATTAAGCCGATTGCAAAGGAGTCTCAGTACAAGATTCAGTTACAAAGGTTTACCTTATATATCTGCTAATGTCTCCAGCTGAAACCCTGTGGTTTGGTGGGACATTTTAGAATGTAACCTAGATGCCTAAACTACACAATGAACACTACTTCACTCTAATATCTCAGACAGAGTTGGGTCTCCAGCAGACATAGCCTTGATGATACGGTAAAGCTCAGGTTCACTGCTTGCCACCCACGGATAGATGACATGCCAGTTGGGAGTATAGATCAAAGCAGGGTCCTCTTTAACACCACTGTCCGAAAGGATCCGTGTCTTACTGAAAGCATAACCATCGAAGTTGTGGGGATTGTCCATTGCCATAAAGAGCAAAGGAAGTGCCAGGTCCCGGTGCAATTTCACCTTTCCAGCAAGTCTTGCAAGAGCAGAGAAGTCATCGATGTAGCGGGCAGGTACATAGTATACATCTGAGGTGGACACTGCAAAATGACCATCATCCATTACCTCCCGATAGTTTGTGCGATATTCCACTGGGAGTTGGCTCAGCAGCTTCTTCACACCGTTCTTGTATCCTTTCTCAAGGTACCATGCTGAGCCCTCATCATTGAAGCTTGCAACTTGCCAGGTTCCATTTGCCTGCAAAAAACAATTGTAGAACATTTGAGGTTGGATGTAACCACCTTGCCTCATGGACAACTTGGGTCTTTGGACCAAATGGAGAAGATAACCCTTTAAAATAACAAAAAAAGATGCCAAAAGGAAGACCACTGTGTCTGCAAGTCATCAAATCATTTGTGTGCTGCTTGACCTGCTGAGGCTACCACCTCTTTTGCAGGTTCACACCTGCTATGGATTATATGACACAGACACCTTGCTTACGCATCTTGGCTTCCAAGGACTGGGAAACCCAAGGTGGTCACACTTTATAGATAACCAATTCAACCAGTTCCAGTTTCCACAGTTGGTTGGCATATCCTATATGCCCATAGAGAGGTTCCAATTTACAATCTTTAGCAATAGTATACAACATGGTCAGAACATCTTCATGAAAAGAAGGGGAAGGAAGAGGGAACAAACCACATGGAGACTCCAGAGCAAGGTTTTATTTGCTGATGCCAAATGCCAATAATTGAAAACGACACCCTCTTTCATGACCAGAAAACCCTCTGCAGTTGGATACCTCTCAAAAATGCTTGGTAACAAACTGCATACAAATCAAGTACAGGTCAGCCTCAGCATGGGTGTCATGCTTTTTGCATGAGCTTCCACAGTGCCCAAAAAAATGAGCAATGGGCAATGTCCAACAACTTGTGCAAGATGAAAAGTAGTTCCTTGGGTCAAGACCACTATTTTGGATCTAAAAAATCTAGAAAAGGAGGACATACTGCTCTGAGCACATCCTGCCTTGTGGTCTCTAGACCCTAGTGATGCTTCTGCATCCTTTTAGGAATCAGCACCCTCTACAAGTCTTGCGTGGGGCCAACTGGTTTTTCAAATGTTGCTTTTCTATCCTCCAACAGATATTGGCTGGCACCCATGCACCCTGACTCTAGGCTGTTAGCTTGGTAAGGCACCATTTGCACCATTAGAACCAAAATTGAAGAAACCTTTCAGACAAAGGACATTATGGAATCTGGAAGCTCACAACGTAAGCACTTCCCCATTGAATTTTGAAGGTGACTTACTTGTAAGACATCCACAAGTCACTAGCCTCAACCCCAAGGGCCACTTCCTTCTCTTGAGAAAGAACCACAACATGCTTGAAAAGGCGACCATACAGCAACCGCCATGGAAGCACTGTGTGGTTCAGTGGATATGAACACTCAAGAACAAGGACCATGTTCCCATAATACTGCCGCCATTTCAGGAATTCAGAAAATTCAATCCCCATCGTTGTTGTGTCTTCCACACCCAAATGCACTGATGGATATGCCTTGGGCACAAACTGTTTGTGTTCCAGGGGAACAGTGACATTATCAAGGTTTAGGTCAACGAGCTGAGGTTGCCGCCACCCAACTGACAGCAGGTCCTTGAGCCAAGCAGCCATGAGCTCCACATCCTGAGCACCCCAGAAACCAGCTTCTGCCATTTCATAGCTCAAGTGAAGAATCTTGTCAAAGAGGGTACTATTCTGCGATCTCCAGTTCACTAGGAACTTTATGAGCCGGGCTGATTCCCTGTGCAAGTCTTTCTCCTCCAGAAAGGATGAGGGCTGAGCCACATCAACACGCTTGACTGTTGGAGGATAGAAAACCAACATACCTCCAATCTCCCATAAAATTCGCTGCGCCCAATAGCCTCTGACAATGTCAGCAGATTTTGGGGTCAAAGACACTGGAAGCAGAAGACCCCAAAAGCCTGGCAACTGAAAAAGGGTATTCAATGCATTGCATGGTGCCATTGTGCCTTGAGGAAGAGCAACAGGTGGTGCAAGCGTGTCAAACTCAATGTCAATAGCAACATCCTCTGCTTTACGTGTGCTGTAAAAAATTGAGTCGACATCAGGTAGGCCATTTGCTAGTCCTTGCTGAATGAATTGTTGGCCTGGGAGCACCTCGGTGTATGATACATCCGGAGTAATTTGCGGCACCACTTCAAGTGGAAGACCCCGTGGCCAGACTGATCTTTGTCCAAAATGAACAAATGGATTCACAACTGTTCTGTTTTCAAGACTGCGGTATTGCAGCAGCGGGTCATGCCGGCTTTTCTGACCGCGAAGCTCAACATCAAAAACACGGTTCAGATCCCCACCCAGAACCTTCACCTTTTCATCGGCATCATAAATTTTTGTTGCCCCATGTTGAATTGCAAACAAGTAGCCAATATTCTTCCGCAAGTAGGAATTGTATGGAAGATAAGAATTGATCTGGTATCCTAATGCTGCTTGCTGCTCAAGTGACAAGAACACTGCCCCTGCAACTTTCCAATCTGATGGCGTCTCTGAGCCACCAACAGCCAGCAATTGCCAGCCTGGAATTCTCCCCAGTTCCAGAATCTGAGAAGTAGGCTGCCCCAATGCAGCCACCACTATCCATTTGTCCGTCTTCCTGCCAGAATACCGCCCTGAGTCGACCCTCGGACTGACATGCTTCAGATCCAAATCTGGATAGGGAATCCGCTCCAGCTGCTCAGAAACAGATTCCATGCAAAGAAGAGCAGATGTCTCACCTCTATTTCTTGCAAAGATGAGGATCACAGCACTGAGGAAGACAAATGCAATGATCACCACCTTTGGCAGATTGTGCATCAGATAACCACAAAATGAGCTGCCAGTGCTTGACCTGTACCTGAATACAACAGCTCATCTTTGCCATTGTCAGAGATCAGAAGAAAAGGGTGCCTGAGTAGTGTCTCTCCCCACCCTTTAGGACAACTCCATGGACCTCAGGGATGCACAAGTTCCAATTCCTCTTGTGGGGACCCAGCAAAAAAAAACTAGGGTTTCTATGGCTCATGTGATCAGTGCAGAAGGATAATCCATCCCATTAGAGTTAGGTTAGTTCTGATGGGCAGCAGCATCTAGCATGCACCAAGTGAGCTTTGAATCCCCAACAGGTTGCCTGAGTCTGTCACACAGGGGCACTTGCTTCTGCTGATTGACAAAAGAGAATCGCCAGGTATGGTTCTTGAGGTCCAAAGGAACCAGATTAGAGAATCCCGGGGATGATTATGGAAGCAGCTGAAGCAAACCCATTGACAATTTTGAAGGAGAAAGCAAAATGGAGATCATGTCAGGATGTATAAGGACAACAATCTCACAGACAGCTGGTACAGATGAAGAGAACAGGCAAACGAGATTGAGAGGAAAGTCTTGACAGTACCCCAAATGCTGGAGACCTGAAGAACTGCCATTTGTGTGTCGTCGATGGAGAGGGAAACTCTGGAGCACTTGTTGTTGCTGCTCTTCTTCTGAGTCTCGTTCTGCCCCTGCAGCTTCCTCCTCTGCTGAGACATTTCTGGAGCCGTTACCCACCCAAGCTGCTTTCCCGTTTGCTTGCTGCACCAACATTGTGGTAATCCTTTCTTGACCAACCCACCCACTTCCTTCCGGCAACCAAAAAACTAAGCTCCAATTTTGGTAGCTCAACCCTTTCCGTCACAAGCTCCAACTCTCAAGAGCACTTCCATTCCAGACCCTGCAGTGGGTACCCCTCTTCTCTGCTGCACATTCTGCAGTACACAACAAAGCTCCCCAAAAATCCTAAAAACCACGAATTAAACCAAAACCCAACAAATCCAAAACAATCCAATAGAACAAGTGCAACCCATCAGAAGAACATTACTACATTCAGATCCGAAACACACCCAAAAAAAAAAACCCAAAAGGCGGAAAAACGAAAGACCCAAGTGCCACTAAAGAAGAAACAACAGGACTCCACACAGATTACACACAACCTCCTTCACTTCCTTGAAGAAGAATCAAACCCAACCAGAAACAAACAAACACACTTACAGAAAAGAAAATTGGAGCACTCGATCGGAGTGGTTGGGTTTTGTATGATGGAGTTGGAAACCCAATTGCGATGCGAAGCAGGGACTGGAGGAAAACGGCAATGACAAGGGCTGGCTGCTGCCGCTGTGCATTATGCTTCTGACAACGTGCGAGCTGCAATCAATCTGCCCAGCTCTTCTTTCCCTGCGACGTCCGTCCGGTCGTCCGTCCCGTCCGTCACTCTTGCGGAGGTCGGTGTCGTCAGGTGGGATGAATGTGTAACTTGGGTGCCATTCAGTTCTGGATTTTGAGCCCTCATCCCCTTAACCTTGCATAGGTATCTGCGCCTCTGTCAGTGGATGAAAGTAGGGAAAGTCATCCATTTGAAGGTTGAGTGATTCTCATAAATGATAATATTTGTAATGAATTTTCAAGCAATGGGTACCAATTCATCTGTAAAAGCTGCAAGTCTCATCCATCATAAGTTGAGTGATAGGATTAATATGGATGCTTCATCCATTGTACATTGAGTGATTCTCACAAATGATAACATTTGTATTGATTTTTTTAAAATGTTGAGTTTCAATTCATTTCTAAAAAGATGCAAGCTTCATCCATCAAAAGTTGAGTGATAGGATAAAATGGAACCTTCATCCATGATAGGACCCAATGATTTTCGTAAATGATAACATTTGTAATGAATTCTCAGGCAATGAAATATGAATTCAGCTTTAAAACATGCAAAACTTCATCCATCATATAGTTGAGTGATGGGATGAAGATGGAAGCCTCATCCATTATAGGTTTTAATGATTCTCATAAATGATAGCATTTATAATGAATTCTTAAGCAATGAGTGTGAATTTGTTTTTAAAACATGCAAGTGTCATCCATGATTAGTTGAGTGATAGGTTTAAGACGGAAGCTTTATTCATGTAGGTTGAGTGATAGGGTTAAGGTGCAAGTCTCATCCATTCTTGTTCATTGTAGTTTGAATGATCATTCCTTCACTGCTATTTCCATTATGTCATTCCTAATCAAAGGCTTTTAGTGCTACCTTCGAAATTGGGTACTTATGTGCTAAAACTTGAAATAATATAAAAATTTGCACCAAACATAAGTAAAGGAAATCAAATCAATTAAACTTGGATCTAAACCTTTGAAGTTGAACAAATTATTATAGAACATTTCTTTCCACCAATCAAGGATTTACCAACCAAAGATTTATGGCCATTTTGTTGATTAGAAATATTGTGTTTGGCCTTCTTCACCATGCCTAGCTTTAGGGATAACAAATTCATATGCAATGAAATAATGAACACACACATTCAAAATTAATACACACATTTTGATCATGTTTACAGAGGTTATAGTGAAAAAGACAATAACACAGAAAAGATTAAACTTTTAGAGCACCTCCATCTAGTAGTAATAAATATTTTTTCATATTAAATTTTGAAGAAAGTATGCAACTAGTGATGTAAAAGCCTCTAATGTGCACTAAATATGTTTAGGATATCATGACCAAAGTTTAAGGAACATTCATTCATAATCTTAAACAAACTTCGAGTAAACAAGACATAATTATAAATGTAATGAGTTCAAAATTTATGTAGTTAAACAAGTGTATTGATGGAATCCTAGTACATAGACTAGAAATGGTCTTGGTATCAAAAAATGAATTAGACAAACAAGTATAACTTTGGTGTAATACTCATATGATACATTTATTACCCTATCGTGGTCCAATGATAGATTTTGTTAACACTGAATGTGTTTGGTACATAGCTTTTGAACATATAGATTGAAACCATCACACTCTCTCTCCTTGTAACAAATGTTATACAATATTAGTTCAAGGAACTTATCAAAGTTATACATAATTATCAAAACTATTAACTTGCACTTATTCATCATGTTAACATATGTAATGTATAGTTTGGGTAGACCTTTGCATTGGTTTCTACTTGACTTCACATTTGGGACTATCTCTGATCATGTTTGTTGTGAGATCATTTCAATATGAAAATCTCCTTGAATAGAACTACATTTTAAACAAGCTTGAATGAATATTCTCTTTCTAACATTTAGCTTTATTATTTAATTCAAGAGATGGTTACATTGTTGAAGAGCTTGAGTTCTTCCTCTTAGAACTACCAAGAAAATATTCAAATTTGATTTGCCATTTTAATGAAAATGAAATGGAATCATAGATATTGTACATTAAATACTAATGTTGATGTTGGTTAGTATCAAACTTCATAAATCACAATTGTTGTTGCTAGTAAGTTTTATAACAATAGTCAAAATATTTATACTAGCATACATATAATATGAACAATTTTCAACCAACCACAACCCAAATAGATGGGACCAAATCCCACAAGATTTTAGATATACAAACTTAATTGGCCTCATTAAAACATGATACCCACCGAACACACTTTTATTTTTTTCATTTTGCAGCCTTTGAGTTGGGGTACCTCTTTCCATTTCTGTTAGGGTTGTAGTCTGGGGAAATGACCAACCATGTATTTGTAAACACCATGCACAACTAAAAATCTCTTCTTGATCTTGTAAGAATGTTAAATGATGGGCTAAAATAAAGCCAAGATTCTTTCATTTTGCAAAATGCTCACCACAAGGAAGAACCCTTATGGCAAAATCTCACACTTGTATGATGGGGAATTTTGAGATAAATTTCTTGCTGTATGTGCTCTCCTTTGCATGGGGTACTAGCCCAGGGAGAAGGGCACTAGCATGTACATGCCCTCCTCAAATGGTAAAACACAAGAGCAATCCTGAATCAAACATTTGTAAATCAAAAGACAAATGATGGATACGTAGATTGCAAAGCAATGACCCCTCCATGCGCTGAGGCAACTTGCACCTATTAAGTTGCCTCCACACCTCGAGAAGGGATAGTTTGTGTATACAAGGTGCGCTCCTCTGACAAACAATATATGTATCAGGGCGTTCACGGTTAATGTAATGTATCAATGACCATAGTTGGAAATAGGTCATGGCTCCATAAAACGTTCACAGAGAGTCGTTCCTTCAGATTGGCTAAGTACTTGGTCCAGACCATGAGCTAAGGGTCTCAGGGGTCGGTGTCTTGTTTCAAAAACCATTACTTCTCGCACACATTGCATACAACTCCATTCTAAGCCTGGAAAACAACCATCCAGTGGTGCAAAACCCATTGAACTCATCAGGACACTCAGATACCCTGTGGAACACGCACAACAATTGAAACACAGATATACTAGTCATGTACCATCAAGCAAAACACTCTGAAACATGAAGTGGCAATTCTCAAACACCTGATTCTTTTCGTGATCTGACATCTGTCAGTCCTTCAAGCCACCAGTTCTTTCAGCAGTTGAAACCGATCGGTTTTCTAGGAAAGAACCAGATTGAACCCCAAACCTGTTTTGAATGAGATTTTGATACCTGCCCAACACTGCACTGTTTCCCGCATAGTATAACAAAGCACTCTCAAACACCATGTCAAGAAAAGCGTCTAATATTAGGAATGTGAAACAGGCTTTAAGTTTTGTAGGACTCCATTGCTGAACTTCTTTGCAGGACTCAAATGGCTTCCAGCGCATGCATAGCTCATTCTCTCTCTGTTAGCAAAATTTGGATAAAACCTAATTTGAGACTTTCAACGCTTCTTTTGCATTGGATGCTCATACCAAAGCTGAACATTTTGGACTCGCTGAATCAGTCGAAAAGATGGAGGTCTACTTTCCTGTGTTCCCAAAGATATACAGCAACAACTTACATTCCTGTATAGCATGAAGAGTCAAAGAAAATGTTGTTTCATGCATAGACAAACAGACTGCACATCTAGAACAGATTCCGCATCCACCACATGCAATGCATAATTACCTGTGTGGACCAGACCAGGCTCATGGTGTAATTGGTACATGTGCTATAACTTTCACCTCAAACAATCACATTTGCAAACTATTGCCTGCAAGCTCATGAATCAGTTTCTGTTCAAAAGACTTTACAACCAACCCATAAGAATTTCACAACCTGTCAGAACATTTTTTAGGTAAAGGTAAAGCAAGCAAACCAATTTAAACAAAAAACTGCAACATCATCAGAGTGACTACAAAAAAAAACCAGAGCACATAGCAAGCAAATATTTACCAAATGACATCACTTCACAACAGAGGAGACCAACCATACATATTGCAGTTGTCACGTTCATGTACCAGAAAGACAGGACGTAGCAAGGGTGAGAGAAGAGGAGAGAGAGAGAGAGAGAGAAGGATTTGTAACCTTTTGTCATTCCATCATTGCCTCAGGAGACTAAGGACCTCCAAGTTTTCAAGACCATTCAAATAACTTAATCAATGGACCCTTGGAGCGGGCATTCCTTTGTAGAGACGCTCTTGCCAACAAAAAGAAAACTGTCCTTGCATTTAGAAAGGTTGAAGATTCTGACAGAAGGTGTGGTGGTCCTAGGAAACCAAAGATTGAAGTACACTTTCCAACCTCTCTGGCACCTCCACCTGAGCAAAAAAGAGCTCACATGCACCACTAAACCCATGGGTGAATGCAGTGCACCGATGATGCATAATAGAGAACCTTGTTTCACAAAGGGACCTGCCGCAGCATTAATCATCACTTCAACAAATACCCTAATAGAGGAAACTAGATGATAACATCCTGGAGGCCCATAGACCATCCAATCCCATGAAATCTCACAGCAGACTCACTGGCATAAGGAGGCCAGTGAATGCAGGCATCATGAATACCATTGGATGGAATGAGCACTCTTCAAAGAGTATACATATATGCCTACCAAGAGATTTCAGGCGATCCCATCTCAAAGGATGCAATATCCATCGCTGATCCTCTCAAAAGCTTAGTGGACCATCCATCCAGTGAGATGGCACGTCGTATGGACAACAGCCACACTCCAATTCCACACAAGAGAAGTTGTCACTCAATTCCACAAAACCTGCTTTCATTTCCCTTTCACAGACTCAGCTGGCTCATTACTTTACGAGCTGCTGCCTCCCCCTCGGTTTCAGGATCTTCTGGTTCCACAGGGCGGCGGGGAGGTGGAGCTGCACATACTGTAACTGCTGGACGTATCCGGACTGGCATGGCTGCCCTCATTGGATACTGGCCCCACAACTGTGATGAGCCTGACCCTGACCAGGACATAGGATTGTAGGACCCATGCACAACTGAAGAGCCATGATCAACATCACTTGTGTTACTCCTGCTGTCAGTCTCGGAGGCTGACTTTGAGCTGTCTCCTCCTCGCAGCCAATCATCCTCATCCTGCTGATGCTCATCCAAAGGTAGTTGCACTTCATGTCTGTCCCTCCGAGGAGGTCCCAAGCTCCGGGCATGCACTGTAGCAACTCGTCCAAAGCCACTGCTAAGAGAACTTGGTGCTACCCTGTTCAGAGCTTCCCTTGATATGCTGGAGACATCCCGCAAAGTCACTGTAGATCCTGGGCGAGAAGGAGGCCCTACTGGGCGATAACTTGGAACAGTCCTGGTCCCCATACTAGGATGTGGCTGGTTGCGATGAAGGCGTTGGTCAACAGCCATATCTGGCAGCCAGGATCCATGATGATACATAGCTACGCTTCCTGAGCTTCCCTGTCCCTGGTCTCTTGGTGGCACTACTCTGATCCTGGTGGGGATCGATGGCCCAATGGGCACCTGTGATGGTTGAGGCAATGTCTGCATTGAGGGCACACTGCCCTCCTTATAAAAAGCAGAGGCTAAAGCCCGTGCTATAGTACTCTGCTCCTGCTCTTCAGTAAATTCAACCTCCAGTGGTTGTGTTGTAGGCCGCCCTTGGTTTGCTACTGGCACATATATCCAGCAACAACTAGGTCAGTGTCTGGCAAAGAGCACAGGGAATCTGTGGCACAAACAAGGCCAAGACAAACACAAGAACCAGAGCAAAGCAACTTAGAAGACTTACATTGCTTGAGAGCTGACCAGGCAGCCATGGCAGCATTCTTCTCAGCCTGTTTTTTAGTTTTTGCAGGCTCTCCTGGAAACACCATGCCTGCAACTTCCACATCGCATGTGAAAACTGGCAAGTGCCCAGGTCCTGAGCGGACGGTTGTGTATACCGGTAGCGATACACCTGCCCTCTGTGCCGTCTCCTGCAACAAATTCTTGCATACTCCTGTTTCATCCTGTGTGTTACTGTCACAGCATTAGAATCAAATCCAACCTTGGGTTGTGACAACAAAAGAGTTCTCACAGAGTTCTCATTCCACAACAAAAAAAAGGGGAACTGGAGATAAAGACACTGACAGAATAGGAACTTACAAGGATCCGTGCAGCAAGAGATTGAGAAGGCCCTCTACGTGCAAGCGTGTTGAGAGCCACCTCAGCAGCCGCATGCTCTGCTTGCCGCAAGTTGCCACAGTAATTAGGGCTTTCAAAAACCTCACCATTGAAGGTCACGGTGGCCTTGAAGCGTGGAGCATGATCAGGCCCCTCTCTGTGACATGCATAGGCAGGCAGATTGGAGCAGCTCCTCTGAGCAAGCTCTTGAAGCTGGTTTTTGTACATACCTGTATAAGCAAACCAAAACATCATCACAAAGTCCTCTCATTCCACCAGAGCTTTTTGTAACCCCATTCTACTACCTTCATCTCCACAAACCCTAGCTCTCCTTCCTGAACACACCTTCTCCCGACCTCACGGAGCTTGAGATGACAGAGCTTGAGATCCTTCTGAACCCACAACCCTAGCATAAGAGTGAAAGAGGACAATACAACAACAACAACAACAACCACAACAACAGCAAAGACAGAGACGGGAACTAGTAAGCGGCGGCAGTAATAATAGCAACAGCGTCGGCTTACCTCTGAGGCAGAAGCACGGCACCTTACTGAGGTGCAGGCTTCACCACATAAGCAAACACTGTCTCCGTTTGCAGCACCATGTAACAAATCTCGCACGGTGCTTCCAGCTCCTCCTCGCCCTCCTCCTCTCGCTGCTCACAGAAGCACACTCTTGAGAGTTGGTTGCAGGGAGAAAAACGCAAGCGAAAAGGAGGAATGCAGAAAAGAAGACAAACAATGCACTTTGTGAAAGCAGAAGTTGCAGTTCACGGAGCCCGCAGAAGACGGAGAGAGCGGAATTCCGGCCTGACCGGAAGCTGAAGAGAAGTAGCGAAGAACGAGAACGACGACGACGACCGAGGCGACGCAAGCGCTCACTGTGTCGCTGCAGACGCAGAGCGACGCACTTTCCTGTACACACCAGACCACAGACGCACACGCACACCACGCCTGCCCGCTGCCCGGGTCAGATCACGGGCATCCTGCGGCCCAGTGTTGTTCTTAGGAATTTTTGTTTGTAGCCAAAGTGGCGATTATCTATAGAAACTTGGAAGAAGTGTTTTTTCTTTTTTTTTCCTTTTTTTTTTTTTTTGGGGGGTTTTTTTTCTGCGGATATATTGTTTTTATCCCCGGGGAGAGTTTGCGAAATTTTGTCTTCTTTCTGTTTTT
>Ga0116227_10004772_pt1 | contig 29214 bp, 20 predicted proteins | sample S1TSphgellanicum_FD_89693 | JGI IMG/M metagenome (GOLD analysis project Ga0116227, IMG submission 89693) | Host-associated microbial communities from peat moss isolated from Minnesota, USA - S1T2_Fb - Sphagnum magellanicum MG | ecosystem: Host-associated > Plants > Peat moss > Unclassified... | reverse complement strand
GGCATGCCTTCAACTCCAACTACTCCGGCATCTCCCTTATCTCCTTTTGGCCCATTAATATTGGTCCAGGTATTGGTTGTTGGATTGTATACCCAGGTGCCGCTATCATTAGTTACAATAGTAGTGCCGGATCCTGGAGCACCTGATGTACCAGATCCAGGTGTACCGGGTATCCCTGATATACCTGCCATACCTTCCACTCCAACTACTCCGGCATCTCCCTTGTCTCCTTTTGGTCCATTGATATTGGTCCATGTATTGGTTGTTGGGTTGTATACCCAGGTGCCGCTATCATTAGTTACAATAGTAGTGCCTGCTCCTGGAGCACCTGATGTACCAGATCCAGGTGTGCCTGGTATCCCTGATATACCTGCCATACCTTCCACTCCAACTACTCCGGCATCTCCCTTATCTCCTTTTGGTCCATTGATATTGGTCCATGTATTGGTTGTTGGGTTGTATACCCAGGTACCGCTATCATTAGTTACAATAGTAGTCCCTGCTCCTGGAGCACCTGGTGTACCAGATCCTGGTATACCTGGTATACCTGATGTACCTGCCATACCTTCCACTCCAACTACTCCGGCATCTCCCTTGTCTCCTTTTGGCCCATTAATATTGGTCCAGGTATTGGTTGTTGGATTGTATACCCAGGTGCCGCTATCATTAGTTACAATCGTAGTGCCTGCTCCTGGTGCGCCCGGTGTACCAGATCCAGGTGTGCCTGGTATACCTGATGTACCTGACATACCTTCCACTCCAACTACTCCGGCATCTCCTTTGTCTCCTTTGTCTCCCTTGTCTCCTTTTGGCCCATTGATATTGGTCCACGTATTAGTTGTTGGGTTGTATACCCAGGTGCCGCTATCATTAGTTACAATAGTAGTGCCTGCTCCTGGTGCGCCCAGTGTACCAGATCCAGGTATGCCTGGTATCCCTGATATCCCTGCCATACCTTCCACTCCAACTACTCCGGCATCTCCCTTGTCTCCTTTTGGTCCATTGATATTGGTCCAGGTATTAGTTGTTGGGTTGTATACCCAGGTGCCGCTATCATTAGTTACAATAGTAGTGCCTGCTCCTGGAGCACCTAGTGTACCGGATCCTGGTGTACCAGGTATCCCTGATGTACCTGCCATACCTTCCACTCCAACTACTCCGGCATCTCCCTTATCACCTTTTGGTACTTTTACAGTTACAGGAACCCCACTTTCATTCGTATACGTAATAGTACCATTTCCATTATCTACTAGCGTAGTAATTGTTTCATTACCAGACCCCATTCGATACCATTTGTTAACATACCAATAATAATAACCTGGTGTGATATCAGCAATAGTTTGCGTATTAAAGACTAACAAACTATTTACATTACCACTACTAATAGTCGTAGCATCTATTGTACTGGTCAAAGGAATTCTTGGTATCAAGATTCCCTTATTTTCGGCAACGATATCTAATTGTGATGATGCATTTGGCAAGAGAGTTCCCACTCCTACTTGTCCGTAACTACAAAAGCCTGCTCCTAGAAAAAGGAGTGATAAGTAATATTTTTTCATAAGCAAATTGTTTTAAAAACCATTTTTTATAAATCAAGAATTAATAAAAGCAGTATTTATCTTAACAAATAATCTAATATCATTCCTTCCTTTGACCAAGCATAAAGCCAGTTGTTGCTAAAAGCACACATTGAACATGAGTACTTGCTCCACTACTTACTACTCCCTATAGCATCTTTCAAAGGAATTTCTGTATCTAACGCTGGAAAATTTGTTGTATTAATGGTATTTGAGCCAAAATATTTGTAACATCATTATTACCAATACCCTTATCCCAAGTTTGAAAAGAACCATCAGATGTTCTTATAATTGTAGTATGAGAACTTGAAACAAAATCATCGTATTGAATTCTAGTGGCATCATTATTAGAATCTGCACCAAAGTCTGCCAAATCAGTATTTGTACATCCTACAGCAGGCGTAGTATATTGTGCATTTGATTGATGGCCGAATATGAAAAACAAACATAACAAATGTCTGAAACTCAGTATCTGCATAATCTTTAAGTAATTTTTCATCATAACTAACTCAATTAATTTATTATCTAACTAAGATTATATGTTTGAACCTGATTATTAAACTCATAATAATCAAACATCAGGTAGGTTTTATTTATCTACTATTCCTGAGACTTTATACCTCAATAATTTCATTGCGCTTTTTACCTCGACTTCTCCATTTAATGCTTTAGCCGTTAAGCCCTATACCAGCACTTGATAAACCTGGCGCAGTAAATTTTAGTATTGAGTTATTTTGTGTGGTAATGCTTGCAGGAATTATAACTATTAAATTATCATAGCTTTTACCTCTTTGAATCATTTGGGAAAACTTAATTTTTGAAAAATCAAAAGAAAGTTTTAAAAGATTAACTTTAGTTATCATTTTTTCTGCAAAGAGAGCATCGTTACATCCTTGATCATACTTTTTAGATTCAGAAAAACGCACTTCATATTCTGCTGTCTGTTGAAATGGGTAATTCTTGATTTGCTTACCATTAAGAATTTCATCAATCCCATCTTTAGAATTAGTGATTGCCCCTCTTACTGAAGCATGGATATTTCCAAAATCAATTTTATCACCAAATGAAATTACTTTATAGAGTGGCTCCGCGTTAGTTCTACTACCATAATTTAGTCTATCAATTTTGTTTTGTACTATGGACAAAAAATTCATAGCAATTAAGATGAAAAGTAAAAAATACCTAGCCATAGTTTTCATTTTTAAATTATTGATTTTCACCAAACAGACGTTATCCTTTGAAGCAAAACTACTACAAAATAAGCTTAACATTTCTTCCATATATGTGATAAATTCAGAAAAAAACACACAAAAAAACAACACCAAAACATTATAAAACAATATGTTACATAAAAAAAAACATAGTTTAATGTTTTTTTATTTAAAAGTCATTTTAGAAGATTCTGATGATAAATTTTACAGTTTCAAAGTTTTATTTATTTTTGGAGTCAATAACTTACAATTGAATTTAATAAATCCAAGACTATATTTGATTAAACTAACACTTATCTATCTTTACTATGAAGAAATTTTACTACCTAATTCTTTTATTCTTTTCTATTCAATTTATTTATTCACAAACCAATCTTTCTACAAAACAAGAGTTAGATAAACAATTTGAGCAAATCGACAATCCTAGCTCTGATAAGGATCTTGAAAAATATGAGTTATTGATTGAGTCGTCAAAGAAAATCGATTATAAAGAGGGAATCGCAAGGGGAAAAATGGGAATTTTAAATATTCTCAATAAACGACTCGATTATAAAAAAATGTTGGAGCTAATCAGTGAAATAGAGTCACTAGAATTAAACGACTATAGCCAAATATCAACACTCCACATTTACAAGTTCTATGTAAATAGGGCATTAGGAATTCAGAAAGAAGAATTTCAGAATTTAAAAGATGCACTACAATATGCCAAACAAATTAAAACTCCCGACGAAAGACATCTTCGAACCTCAGTTGCCTACAATATGCTCTCAATGTATTATGATTATAAGTCTCCAGACTCTTTAATCTATTATTTGAAAAAACAATTGAAGGAGCTTGAACAGATAAATGACAACAACAAACAATTAAAATCAAAAAAATATAACTTAATTGCTCTTAACAATATCAATATTGGAAATTTTTACTTAGGAGTAATTAAACCGGCACGTTTGGACCTTGCAGAACCCTATTACCTTAATGTCTATGAGTATAAAACTACAAAGCCAGATATTTTTGAAGCAAATGACATGCCTATACTATGTGGTACAGGTCGATTTTATCTAGAAAAAGGAAATTACAAAAAAACAATTCTGCTTGCAAATGAAGTTTTACAAAGAGAAAGAAACAAAAAAAACCCCACCTATAGACTATTTGCTTACCAACTTCTTGGTGACGCAAATGAAAAATTAAAAAATTCCCAGGAACAGGCAAAGTTTACATTGCTATATGCAAAACTAGGAGACAGTATTAACAATACAGCTAAAAAAGAAGTTGGCAAAGAGTTTAACAGGCTTGTCACAAAAAAAGACAATGAATACACCTCTAATTTAAAAACTATACTTTTAACTTCAGGCACCATTATCTTGCTTTTAACTTTTATTTTATGGTTTTACTGGAAGAGAAAAAACAAAATAATACACCAAAAATATGAAAAACTAATCGTTAGAATAAGGGATGAGAATAACGATGAAAAATCTCTAAAAAACATCAAAGACGAAAATAGTAAATCCGCAACCAATATTACTGATGAAACATTAAAAAGCCTGCTATTAAAACTGGAAAAATTTGAAAAGTCTGATAAATATTTAAAGAAAGAAATCAGTCTGACTTATCTGGCCAACAGTCTTGGCACCAACACCAAATATCTTTCTGAAATTATAAAATTATACAGAGGAAAATCATATAACAATTACATCAACGGGCTACGAATTCAGTTTATTGTAAAGCAGCTTTATTCAGATCCTAGATTAAGAGAATATAAAATAAGTTATTTGGCAGACATGACCGGATTTTCTTCTCGAGAGGTATTTGCTATTGTATTTAAAAAAGAAACTGGCATTACACCTTCTTATTTTATTGACAATCTAAGAAAAGCATCCGAAATATAACTTTTATTCCTTAAGGGTAATATCTCAAGGACGCTCTAAATATAAAAATAATGGGGTTTCAAACCCCATTATTTTTATGTTTAATTTTAAAATCTACTACTCTATATAAATAAGACCAAATGCGTTTTACTTTGATATAAGTCTCATCCAATCTCCAGCTCAACACCACTCTGACTCTTCTCTTATTTAGCTATAACTCAATGAAAAATAAATACTTATAAACCAATCGTTCGAAAGCAAATAAGACTCAAAGCTTCAAGATCCTAAGCTTAACTCAGAATAACCCGCCGCCGAGCAATAAACAAGAAGTGCAGAAACAAATGGAAATACCTTATCGCATTGCCTTAAAAAATTTAAATTCATTACCGCTGAAGTTTTTATTATTCTGATTGGCAACAATTCCGATTCATGACCCTTATCATGTCCAAAGATAAGCAGTGTGCCATTTTTTTTGCCGGCATAAAAAAAACGCAAAAACATTTTTAGACACCCTGAACTTTTCCGCACTTGATCTTGGTGAAATACGGGCTTAAAATTAAGAGAATTATCTGGGTGGAATTAAAAAACAATACGCACTGTAGTGCCGGTTCTGTCGCATCTGTCAGAATCAAATATAAGAATTTAAGTGATTTAAAAGTTAACCCGCCAATTTACAAAATGATTTAAACATACTTGTCCCTGACTTAACTATCTGATGCTTTCTTAACATATGTACCACTTCAATTCCGCCCAGAGTTCTTTTGGCAGATTCAAAACTTTTGAAACCTAGTCCATTTTGTATGCGCCATTTTATAAAACGATGATCCTGCTCGATGATATTGTTTAGATATTTACATTGCCGAATTTTTATATTGGAAAAAGAATGTTTGTTGTAAATTCTTATTGCGCTGGTGTTTGAGCCGCTTTTGTCTATATTTATTACCGTTGGCCGACAGTTATTATTTATTGCCTTAATTAGAAATGACTGGGCACTCATTCTCTGTCTTCTTCTGGTCAAAAGAAAATCCACTGTATTACCCAATTTATCAACAGCACGATATAAATAACACCAAATACCTTTTATTTTGATATAAGTTTCATCCAATCTCCAACTTTTACTTACTTTACTTTTTCTCTTCTTCATCTCTGACTCAAGCAAAGGTGTAAACTTAAAAACCCAGCGCTGAATGGTAGCATGATCAACATGAACTCCTCGCATTTTCATGATCTCTTCAACATCCCGATAGCTTAATGTAAACCTAAGCTTAAAATATACTGCCTGCAGTATAATAGACTTCGGATAGCAATGACCTTTCGTATTCATAAGTTTAAGAATTTAAAAAAAGGTAAAGATAAAACTAAGTCATAGATGCGACAGAACCAAATTTAGCGCACTATAACTTAACACAATACGAACACCAAAAATAGAGCAAAAATTATCTTTGCATTGCCCCTAAATTGTTTTGAATTGCTCTTCGAATAATGCAATCTCATTTAGAAAAATGTATATCATTTCATTATTACCAGCTACTCTTTCCCGGATTCATCTGATTAAATATTTCCTAATATCAATTCCTGTCGAATAATTTAAGGTTTAAATAATTACTTTTACTAGCTTGTACTGGATTTGTATCAATGGTTAGTTAGCAAAATAAGATGGTCAGCCTTCTTGGATTTACATATATCCACATCTAACTAATGCGAAAAATACGTTAACGATGAAAACATTTAAATTCTTAAAAAATAAATATAATGTTGAGCTCCTAATTGATATAGGAGCTTATAAAAACATTCCATATTATTTTTTTGAAAGTGAGCTTCATCAGACAGATTTTTATGAACTTATATTTTTCTCTAAAGGAAACGGCTATTTAGAACTTGATCAGCAAAGAATTGAAATTTCAGATAATAAAGTCATTTTTGTTTCCCCCTTTCAAAAAAGAAGATGGTTTTTAGACAAAACTAAAGTGGAATGTTATTTCTTGTTTTTCCAGGACAGTTTTCTGTCTAGTTTCTTCTCGGATAAACTATTCTCTTTCAGGCTGCAGTTTTTCTACAACAAAACCAAACCGCTCTATCTAGAGGTTGATGATGGCTTTTTTTCACAGCTGGAGAATATAATTCAGGAGCTCCTCAATGAGATAAAAACATTTAGATCAGACAGCGAACATATTATAAGAGCACTGTTGTACTTCATCTTAATCAAACTCAATCGAGCCTATGCAAAACATTACTTTCTGTCTTCAGAAACAGAAAATAACAGTATTGCATTTATGTTTAAGGAGATTTTACAAAATGAAGTCCGCAAAACAAGAAATATCGACTATTATGCACAGCAGTTAGGAATCAGCAGAGTAACACTAAATAAATGCATCAAAAAGCAGTTTGGGATTACCGTTTCTGAAATGGTAAATGAATTTATTCTCTTTGAAATCAAGTCTCTGCTGTCTTATACGAAACTTAATATAAATGAAATTTCATACGCTCTGGAATTTTCCCAAGCAAATCATTTAACACGCTTCTTCAAAGCGCAGACAGGGATTTCTCCAAAGGATTTCCGAAATGCTTATCAAAATGGTAGTTCTGTTATCTAACTGGTAATTATTCTGTTTCCATAGATGTTATTTTTGTACATGACAATATTTTAAAAAAACAGCTCGCATTCTTTGTTGATCATTTGATACACAAAATCCAGACTGACGTTCTTCAAAATACAAGAAGAGGCGCCTATTGCCAGATATTTAAAAATAACATTTCAATGAAAAAGTACACCAAATTTACCTATATATTTACTTTAATAGTACTCCCCTGCTTACTATTCGGGCAGCGGCTGCAAGCCATTGAACTGGACGCGCTTTACAAAAAAGGAAAACTCAAATCAGTAAACAGAGAGATCAAAATTGTTTCAAGTGACAGCGGCGCTTATCTAAAAGTATTGGAAAGTAAAAAGGAAGGTATTTTATGGCTGCCTGTTAAGGAATTTAAAAACGGGACAATTGAAATTGAAATGCGGGGAAAAAATATTTTCCAGCGAAGTTTTATCGGGATTGCCTTTCACGGTATCGATGATATTAACTATGATGCCGTTTATTGCCGTCCTTTCAATTTTTCTGCCAAAGACTCTGTCAGGAGAATCCATGCTGTGCAATACATATCACATCCCAATTTTACCTGGGAAAAATTGAGAAAAGAAAGGAATGCGTTTTTTGAGAAAGAAATCATCAATCCGCCAGACCCTAATGACTGGTTTATAATGAAATTAGTAGTTGACACCACAAATGTCAAAGCGTATATAAACAATGCATCTCAGCCTTCACTGATAGTCGAAAAACTCAACAATAGAACATCGGGAAAAATAGGGCTGTTTACAGCAGACAGCAGCGGAGGAGATTTTAAAAGGATTGAGATAAATTATAAAAAATAAAAAATATTACTAAATCGTCACCAACAGAGTTTCTCTCTCTCTCTCTCTCAGATAAAGAACTAATTTACTAACCGCTTTAGGGCTGCCATGTCTCACTATAAAGGCCTGTAAATATGAATAATAAACAAATATAATATTATGAGCAAAAGAATACTTTTAATTATCTTTCTCTCTATTCCTCTTTTCGCTGCTCAATCACCCAAGGATACTTTTACCATCTGGGGAAGGATTGTAGATAATGGATTTAGTCCTATTGAATCATTTTCGATTAAGGTTTTCGAACTTAATACTTTTACAAATCAAAAAAAATTAATCCAAGATTTTAAAATCCAAGATAGTAATGGAGAATTTTTAATTAAAAACCTTAACTCCCAAACTTATCTTATTGAAATTACAGTTGAAAATTATACGAGGTACAGCATCATAAAAACAGTTGGAAATAAAAACGAATCAGTTGGAGAAATCTTTTTACAAAATACTTGGTAAATATCATAAAAAATAATTTTTGCTTTTAAATAAATTATGTTTTAACATTTTATCCACGATCAATTTGTGAAATCAAATCAAAATTCTCATTTGTTTTCGGGCCTAAGCTCTCTTCTGTATTCTTTTAAAATACTTTCTGCTATTGTATTAAAATCATTATTATAGTGATGTGAGCCGGGTAATTCAATAGTTTTAATATCTGATTCTGAAAATCGTTTGCGAGTTACCGGGTCCTCTTCTGTACCAAAAAAACAAACAGGATTAAAAGCTTTAATCTTTTTCATTTCGGTGATTACATCATAGTTGTCATTTGCACTGCCCAGACTCAGCATATCTGCAATATGGATTTCAAAATCAGCTTTTACATCAGGCGATAAAGAATAAACACCTTGTAATTTTTCTTTTAAAGGCTGCGATAAATTAGCCGCAGCAAATGGAACAACTGAAGCTCCAAATGAATAGCCTGCAAGGATAAATGTCTTTCTACTCCATTGCTGTAGGTAATGTTCTACGGTCTTAGCAATCATATCTGCAGTTTCTATGGGAGTTTTTGCATTCCAGAAATATTTCTGCGCATCTAATCCCACTACAGCCATTCCTCTTTCGGCAAGAGCTTCACCCAAAGACTGGTCAAAGCTTGTCCAGCCACCATCACCAGAAATCAAAAAAGCAATTGGCAGGGTTTCATCTTTACTTTTTGTCGGGATTAAAGTTAAAGGCGCTTCAAAAGGCAGAGGGGCAAGATGCTGTTCTTTAAGTAAAACATTTTCCTCAGATTTCTGTTTTGCATAATTCGGCGTATTTAAAATTTCCTTGTAGGCATCTGTAAATTGTGCCAGCCAATTTTTAGTTACAGAAAAACCATGACCAACTTTAGCCAGTGTTATTAATCTGCCCTGTTTCATTCCTTCCATATATTTTTTTGTATCGGCATAATTACAAACCTGATCTGTTGTTCCCTGCAGTACAATAAAAGGTGCGGTTAATTTTTCTGTTTTCTCAAGATAATATGCTTTCCCTTCCTTTAAAACATGAGAAGTCAATCCTGATCCGTCGCATAATGTTTTATCTGTTTCTATATCAGGACAAAACCCCAGGCCAATGGCACCGCTGAAAGTATTGGCCGGAGCCTGTGCCAGCATGCCATAAACTAAAGTTGCCCCTGATGAATATCCAATTAAAATGGGTTTAAAATATTGCTTCATCTTTAATTTTTTCTGCAGGATCAAACTTAGTTCTTCAAAATCTCCTGCAGGATAATAGCATTTTGATTTTTCTTTTTTAATTTCTTTAAAATAATGCTGAATGTCTATACCTGCTACTATAGCTCCCTGAGCCACAATATTTTTAGCCATTTCAACCACGCCGCTGTTCCATCCTCCGTCTCCTGAAATAAACAAAACAACCGCATTGGCCTCTGTTTTAGGCTTGTAGATTGTGACTTTGCCAAATGCCCCAACTCTTATGGTATCCGTTTCAAGAGCAAAAACATTCGTACTTAACACAAAAATCGCCAGAAGGAGTATTATATTTTTTTTCATCTTAAACATTTTTAGCATTATGAAATACTTTTCTTATGATACATTATAACTGAAATCGCAATAAAATAAAGGTATAGATTGAGCATAAAAAGTCGCTGCCATAATCCTCTGTAAAGATGGATTATGTTATCCTTAGAGGAAAACCTGATTGTAAATAAAAACATGGTAATAAGTCCGATAACAAAAACAATCCATGAAAATAAATAAAACCCATACCTGTTTTTCTTCGTGATTATTGTAAGCATTACTAAAGGTAAAATTAGTGCCGCAATGACTCCAATACCTCCTAAAATATTATGCAAAATAAATGAGCCTGTCATTTTTCCTGCTGTTATATCAGCTTTAAATAAACCGGAACCAATGCCTTCTCCTAATCCATAGAGAATAATTAATAGGGAAGCAAACTTTACATTTTTTAGTTTTTTATCGAATGCATTTCTAAAAATGAATCCAAAAAAAATAAATATGATTCCAATGAATATCCACCAAACAGAAATGAGTGTTGATACAGGACTTATAGAGGCTCCCAGTGAACTGATCGTATTTTTTAACTGACTGTATCCCGGATAATCACTGCCGCATAAAAACAATATAACAAAATCAGCTATGCAGGCAGCAATACAGATTATGGCTGCGGCCCTGACCAGGTTTAACTGACTTATTCTCATGGTTTTTATTTGTAATTATGGTTTTACAACTTTATTTAAAACTATTGGAACCTGCAGTAAATCATAATCATGAGTATAGATTAAGTATTTGTTATACCATACGGGAGAAAATTTCTCCTTAAAATCCCGCAAGCTTTTAAAATGAGAAAAGAACTTGATCCTTTCATAAGCAAACTTCATAGATTTTTCAGGAAAGGTATCGGCCTGCTCTATTCCGCTCATTGTCGCGAATCCCAAATTTACTGCTGTACAGCCCTCTGCTTTCAAATAGAAAAAAAGTTCTAAAAGAATAAAATCCATTATGCCGTTTGGAGCATCATTGGTTTTACGAATGAGATCATAAGTCCCCTCGCCTGCTGCATAATCTGGAATAACATTTAAAAAAGCAACGATTTTTTCTTCAGGGTTTTCAACTGTAATAATGGTTTGACCCTTGAGTTCTTCCCAATCAAACATACCTTGCGAAAATATTATTTCACTTCTTTCTGTGCCTGCCAGCCATTCGTCGCTTACTGCCTTTATCTTCTGCAGCAATCCGTCTTTTATGGGCGCAGTATGCACTACTGCTCTAAAGCCTTTCTCCTTTACCTTGTTTACGGCATTGCGCAGTGATTTTTTTGCACTGCCTTCGAGTGTAAATGATGATAAATCTACAACTCCTTCCTGACCTATAAACAGGCTCTTTTTATGCAGTGAAGAATATATTTCTAAGTTTTCTTCTGGCACGCGATAATAAATACTTCGCAGTCCGCTGCTGTAACAATAACTATCAAATTCCTGCACACATTGCTGCATTTCCAAAGCTGATTCTGCAGCTGGGTTTTCCAGAACTACAGCAAAATTATCACTGATACGATAAGCCAAAAAAGCTTTTTTACTATTGGCAATAAAAATAATTTTATCGCTGTAGGTTTTAAAATAATCCAAAGATGAGTTTCCGTACTGATCCAGAATTTTTTTTGCTGTCTCAAAATCATCTTCTAGTGCTTCTTTTTTTATTGTATACGGACGAATTAAGACAAAGATTAGAAAGCCTAACGAGAGAAAGCCGCAGATATTTATAGAAAGCAGAAAACATCTGGCAAAACGGTCAAGGGGAACCAAATCGGAACTTAACAAGAAATAATTCTGGATCGAATATTTTATTGACTCAAACCAGCTAAAATCAATATTAAAGTGCTTTTTATCTAAAAAATAAAAACCTATAACTCCATATGCTAAAACGGCCGCAATGCTTATCAAAACCGTTTTTAAACCTAAGCTCCGCAGGTGTGAATTACTTTTTATATAATACTCTTTTCTGGTAACAATTAAGCTTATCAGTACTATTATTGCAATTATGGCTTCTTCATAATCAATCGCTTTTGTAAGATGCCCGATAACCGAAAGACTAGTTAAAAATACAGCTGACCACCAGGCATTTCGTAATCCCTTGAGCATAAATGCTGCATTGGCCAGCATAAACAAACCGGCAGTGATAACAAAATAATTTGAAGCTTTAATCGCAGATATAGGAATTATGTTTTCTAAAGTATGCAGACGCTCTGAAATTGCCGGGGTTAAGACAGATATTATATTTATTAGGCCTAAAGCAAAAAGCAGAAAAGAAGGAATTATACGCATTAATAATTTATTTGCACCGAATAAAAAAAGTGATGCTCCAAGAAGCAGTGGAATCCAGAATTCGAAAAAGCGGTAAAGAAAAGTAATGGCAATAGCGTTCACGTTTTCAAACCCAAATTGCATCAATATAAAACTCATTGAAATTTCTATCGCCCCCAGTCCTCGAAGAAAGGGAGAAACAATCAAGAATATAACCGAAATAATATAGCCCATTACAGCAGCAGATAAAGATGGGGCAAAACCCAAAGCAATCATTGCAATATACAGATGAGCAATTCCGACAAACTCAACAAGAACGGAATAAAAGACGATCTGCCAGAACTTTTTTTTATCTATTCTGTTGTTCCTAAAATCATCCATAAATACCTCAGCAGATGGAGAAAATTTTATAATGAGGCGATATACAGAGCCTTTGTTTAAAATGGATTTATAAATATAGAAAATAAAAATACTCAACATTGCAATGGCACTAAATGCATACCATTCTCCTGATCCTGCTGTTCCTTTAAATAGGGAATAAATTAAGGCTGGCACCCCTACAATAACTACAGAAAGTATTCCGACAAAACCGTATAATAGGGAAGCAAAATGAATCTGCGTTGGTTTTACACCATTCTTTTCAAGAGGTTTTGTAAAAAATGCTAAAGAAGAGATTCCCCCTGCCGGAAGAAATACGCTCACAAAGTTGCGTTTCAGAAATAAAATAACTGCTTGTTTAAATGATATTTTACTCTGAACAGCCTGAAAAGAAGCAAAATACATCAACCCCTGCAGTAAAATATAAATAACAGCAAGCGCAATCCCAAACAGCACCCAAAAAATGCCGGCATCTGCAATCACATTTTTTACCTGTTCTAACTCTGACCGTTCGTGTTTGATAAACCAGATTCCAATTCCAATAAAAAAAATAGTCAATATAAACTGTCTGATAATTTTATCATTTTCACGTAAAAAAGAAATCCCTTTTCTCTCTTTAAAAAAACTAAAAAATGTATTGGAAATGTTTAATGCTTTCATATTGATTATAGAAGATAATATACTTATTGAAATCAAGCTGCCGATATATAAATGTACAATAATTATCTATTAATTAAAGCTTTGCTTCACTATTTAATAGGCCATCGAGACATATTTGCTAAAACAGAAAAACAACAATTAGCAGAAGAAAACTTTTTTCTTACTGATCTTATTAAAAAAATTACTCAAAATGCAAAGCTTCGATCGGATCCAGCTTAGATGCTTTTAAAGCTGGATAATATCCAAAGAAAATACCTGTTATCGCACAAACCAAAAAGGAAAATATAACCGAAGATTCTGAAATTAAGGTAGGCCAGTGCAAAAAGAACTGAATCAGCTCAGAAGCTGCTATTCCCAAAACAATCCCGATTAATCCTCCGGTTAGACTGATTAATATGGCTTCGACCAAAAATTGCATCAAAATATCTCTGCCGTTTGCACCAATAGACATACGCAATCCGATCTCTTTGGTTCGTTCTGTAACCGAAACGTACATGATGTTCATGATCCCAATTCCGCCAATTAACAGCGAAATACCTGAAATTGCAGTTAGCAACACCGTCAATAACTGACTGGTAGAACTAAAGGTATTGATCAATTCGGCTTGGGTTCTTACCGAAAAGTCGTCTTCATCTTTGGCTTTCAATCGATGTGCCGTGCGAATAATTTGTTCAATTTCATCTGTTGCCAGCTGCGTTTGGCTTTCGTTAACAGTTGACGCATAAATGTTTTGCAGATAAATCGAGTTTGTGATTCTTTTTTGTACCGTGCTGTAAGGAGCAATAATAATATCATCCTGATCTTGTCCAAACGCATTTTCTCCTTTTGATTCTAAGATGCCAATAATACGAAACGGAATTTTATTAAATCGAATGATCTGCCCTATTGGATTTACGCCATACGGAAAAATATTATCTACCACTGTCTGACCAATTAAGCACACTTTATTTGCTGTATGCACATCTGATTCCCTAAAAGCAATCCCTTCTTTTAGGGGCCAATCCCTGATTTTGAGATAATCCACACTTACTCCCTGCATACTTGTGGGCCAGTTCAGCGCGCCATTAATTGCCTGCCCTTTGCTGGAAACAGCGGGAGAAATAGCGTTAAGATATTTTGATTCTTTTTTTAGCGCTTCTACATCACTAAGTGTGAGTGTTTGTACACTCGATATATCCAGACGTGCCCCGGCAGTAACGTTGCTGTTTGGCCGGATGGTAATCATATTCGATCCCATACTCGATAATTGGTCCTGAATGCTTTTTTTAGAACCCTGCCCTATAGCAACCATTGCAATTACAGAAGCCACCCCAATAATAATCCCGAGCATGGTTAATAATGCACGAAGTTTATTGCGGCGCAAAGCCTTTAAAGCAATTAGAAAAAGATTAGCTATTTTCATATTTATAATCTTCATCTACATGAAAATCTGCCAGCATTTGTTTGGCCGATTTTATGTTTTGGTTATTAAAATCCTTCATGATCCGGCCGTCTCTAAGGGTAACGGTTCTATTGCTGAAAGCAGCAATATCGGGTTCGTGTGTAACAAAAATAATTGTTTTTCCCTGTGTATTTAACTCTTGTATTAAAGCCATGATTTCGTATGATGTTCTGGTATCGAGGTTTCCTGTTGCTTCGTCAGCAAGAATCATAACAGGATCGTTTACCAAAGCCCTTGCAATGGCCACACGCTGCTGCTGTCCGCCGGAAAGCTGATTGGGAAAGTGATCAAGACGATCGGCTAGTTTTACCGCTTGCAGGGCATGAATGGCTCTTTCCCTCCTTTCTTTTGTTGAAACTTTGGAATTGTACAATAAAGGAAGTTCTACGTTTTCTATTGCCGATGTGCGTGCCAGAAGATTATACGATTGAAAAATAAAACCGATCTTGTTATTTCTCAGTGCTGCCAATTCATTTTTAGACAATGATTTGACATTCACTCCATCTAAAAAATAATTCCCGTCTGATGGCTTATCCAAACATCCCAAAATATTAAGTAAGGTTGTTTTTCCCGAGCCGCTGCTTCCCATAATAGTCAGAAATTCGCCTTCCATAACATCAAAAGAAATTCCTTTTAAGGCTCTGACAGTTTCAGATCCCATGGTAAACTCTCTTTTCAGGTCTTGTATTTCAAGAATCTTTTTTGCCATTATAATTTATTTTGTGTTTCAGAATACTATTATCTTTTTCCACCACCACCGCCTCCTCCACGTTTTGGCATAAATGGACTTGAATCTGCAGCTTTTGTTCCTTTATTTTGTTTGGATGCATTAACTCCTGTAATAATTTCATCTTGTTCGGTGATTCCTTTTATGATCTGCACATTAATATCATCATCCAATCCTATTATAATATGTTTTGGAATAATTGAATCTCCTGCTCTTTTCCATACAATAGCCTTTTTATGATCTATAGTGTCCGGAGCTTTGACATTAGATCGTGCGCTGCTTGCGTATTTGCCTCCATTGCCTTTATGTTTTCCTAAAGACAATATCCTGATCTTAAACTGCTTTGCTAAGGTAGAATCCGGCTGAAACGCAATTGCTTTAGCAGAAATCAGTAAAGTGTTTTTTACTTCGTTGGTATAAATAATAATATTGGCCGTCATTCCGGGCTTAAGCTTTAAATCATCATTTGGTGCGTTGATAATGGTAGTATAAGTTACTACGTTTGAAGAAATTGTAGGCTGTAAACGCACTTCGATTACGGTTCCTTTAAAAACATCATCCGGAAATGCATCCACGGTAAAAGTCGCACTTTCTCCTACTTTTACATTCCCAACATCAGCCTCGTCAACAGAAGCCTGAACCTGCATCTTGGTTAGATCTTTGGCAATGCTAAATAATGTTGGCGTGTTTAAACTCGCAGCTACAGTTTGCCCTTCGCTCACTTTTCGCGATAAAACGGTTCCGTCGATGGGCGAAAAAATATTGGTAAAAGAAAGGCTCTTTTGTACTGATTTTAATTGTGCGGCAACACTGTTTACGTTGTCCCTTGCCACCTGAAACAGATTTCTTGCCGTTTCAAAATCGGCTCTGCTTATTCCTCCTGCTTTGTATAATTCGCTTTGTCTGTTAAAATTAGATTGCTGATAACTCAGGTTATTTTTCGCCAATTGCAGATTGGCTGTAATCTGCTCTACTTGCGCCAGCAACAGAGATTGATCGATTTGAGCGAGTAATTGTCCTTTTTTTACCACCGAATTGAAATCAACAAATACTTTTTGTATCGTACCGGAAACCTGTGTACCTACTGCAACTGTATCTACGGGCTGAATTTTTCCGGTTGCGGTTACACTGGTTGCAATATCTCCATAATGCGGTTTTTCAGTAATCAATTCTACTTTATTGCCGTCTTTACGAAAAATAAAATATCCTATACCTCCTATAAGCAATAATCCAATGATGATAATGGTGATTAATTTATTTCTTTTCATTTTGCTCTATTTATAGTTTGATTGGATCTCCTTTATAGAAATCGTATATTTTTAAACTCACTACGGCATTGTATTTCGATTGAATGAAATTTTGAAATGCCTGAATGTATAAATTCTTTTCCAGCAGATAATCTACAGTACTAATTCCGCCCAGCCTTAATTGTTCATTGGCAATACGGTAATTTTCGGTGTTGGCATCTAATTGCTCTTCGGAAGCTGTAAACTGAGATTGCGCGTTGAGCACATTAATATAAGCCTGCTCTACCTTTTGAGAAAGTATGGTTTCTGTATTGGTAAGATCCAGTTTAGACTGATCAATTGCGATTTTTGATTTTTCAACACCGGTTTTCGCTATTCGGTTATTGAAGACAGGAATAGTCAGGGAAAGCCCCACACGCTGATAAAAGTTATTATCTATTTGTGCAGGATATGGCGTGTTTTGGTTATCAGAATATCCGGAAGCCAAAGTTCCGCTGGCGCTGAGTGTAGGCAAAAAACCTGCTTTAGCTTTTCGCAATTCCAAATCAGCAGCTTCTTTTTCTAACTGACTGCTTTTTATTTCAGGTCTCTGGTCTAAAGCTATTTTTTGGGCCTCTTCTAAATTGATTACGGGAAAAGCAGCTTCTAAGGTTTCCGGCTTTTGAATGTTCAGATTATAGCCTGACGGAAGCTGTAATAATTGTTTTAAGGTCAGCACATTTTGACGTTCGTTGTTCTGAGAAGCAATTAAATTATAATTGTCTGTGGCAACTTGTGCTTTGAGTAAAACAAAGTCTTTTTTGGCAATACTTCCGGCATTGTATTTTAAGTCTCCTAATTTAAGTTGCGCTTTCGAAGTTTCTAAAATCTCGTTTAGATATACATTGTTTTCTTTGGCCAAAAGAATCGTTAAATAAGCTTGTGTAATCAATACCGTAACATCATTCTCTGCTGCTTCGGCATTAAATTGCGCTGATTTTGTAAAGAGTTCCTTTTGCTTTATATCATTATTCAAATACCCGCCATTGTACAAAACCACCGATGAATTTAAAGCATAATTGCCCGCAAAACTGGCTTGCGTCTGAAAACCGCCCACTACCAAATCTGCATTTTTGGCATTAGTAAACGTTTGCGAGGCGCTCCCTGTAAGATTAGGAAGTTTTGCCGCTTTAGATAACAATAAATCCTGTTCTGTAGATTTTGTTGTTAAACGTAAGGTGTTAATCTGAATGTTTTGCTGTTTAGCATAAACAATACATTGTTCAAGACTCCATACTGCTGGCAGCTGATTTTGTTCAATCGTTTGTGCAGAAACCCGTGCGCATTGAGCAATCAAAATCACCATTAAAGTATTTATCATAAATGACCTCATACCTGAATTTAATTTAAATTAAAAAATAAATTGTAACCTGAGTATTAAATAATAAAAAATGCTTTAAGCGTATTGTGGATTTGATTAAAAAGGGGATTTGGTATGGTATTCATAGTAATGGTAGATAAAATGAATAACCATATCAAATATAATAATTATTTTAACACTTTTACCGAAGTAAATCCCATTTTAATCTTAAATAAAATATAATTAATTTGTAAATGATTAGCGGTATTTTTGATGTTTATTAATCATTACTTTATAAAATTGATGTTTTACAATTTCGGCAGAAATAATATAGGTTGCGATTAATAAAAACATCCATACATAAAGCAGAAAAGGCAGTTTTACAAAATCAAACCATCCTGCAAATGGCGTAAAAGGCAATACCAGAACAAACAGTACTATAATGGCCGTTGCAATTGACAAATATTTACCGGGCAGGCTCTTAAAAAACGGCAATTGGGTTCGCACTACAAGCACAATTAATGTGGCTGAAATTACCGATTCTATAAACCATGCGGTTTGAAATTCTTTTTCTTTGGCATGAAAAACAAACAGTAAAATACCAAACATCAGAAAATCAAATACAGAACTTAACAGTCCGAAAACAATCATGAATTTGCGGATAAAAGAGATATCCCAACGTTGTGGTGATTGTATATTAAGATCATCTACACGATCTGTTGCAATTGCCATTTCAGGAAAATCAGTCAGGAGATTGGTCAATAAAATTTGTTTGGGCAATAAGGGTAAAAAAGGAAGAAATAAGGAGGCACCTGCCATGCTAAACATATTTCCGAAATTAGCGCTTGTCGCCATAAAGATATATTTCATGGTATTGGTAAAGGTTTTTCGGCCTTCTACAATACCGTTTGTCAGCACGTCCAGATCCTGGCTTAACAATACTATATCTGCAGCTTCTTTGGCGACATCTACGGCCGTATCTACAGATATGCCTACATCTGCGGTATGCAGCGCGGGAGCATCATTGATTCCGTCTCCCATAAAACCTACTACATTGCCCCCACTTTTTAATATCGAAATAATGCGTTCTTTCTGGTTGGGTTCTACTTCTGCAAAAATATCCGTATGGATAGCCTGATGTGTTAATGCGGCTTTGGTCATTTTTTGCAATTCTGCCCCGGTCACTATTTTTGGGTCTTTGATTCCTACCTGTAAAGCCAGGCTTTTTGCTACAAGGGCATTATCTCCGGTAATAATTTTAAGTTTTACCCCTAACGTATTTAGTTTGGCAATTATAGCTTCTACATTGGGTTTTGGAGGATCAAATAATGTAATGAATCCTAAAAAGATCATATCTTTTTCGTCCTCACGGGTAAAACTACCTGCGTCTTTTACCGGTTTGTAAGCGACTCCCAAAGTTCTAAAACCTGCTTCGCTTAATTTTTCATATTGTTCCTGAATCGATGCTTTAGAATCCGCTATATTCGACAATTTCCCTTCTGAAACTTCAGCCTGACTGCATATGGATAATATAGAATTTAAAGCGCCCTTGGTAATGGCAAAATTTTCTTTTTCATCCTTCACTACTATGGTTAAGCGTTTTCGGATAAAATCATAAGGAATTTCAGACTGCACTGTAAAAGTATGCGCCGTTTCTTTATAAACCAGACAAATCGCTTCGTCTATAGGATTCTTAAATCCTTGCTGCAAAGAGGCGTTCAGCCAGGCATATTCTAAAACCTTCTCATTATGGTTTCCATTGATATCTAAGGTATCTTTTAGGTTTACTTTTCCTGCAGTTATGGTTCCGGTTTTATCTGAGCAAAGAATGTTCATGCTTCCGATATTTTCGATAGAAGAAAGCCTTTTTACGATAACCTGCAATTTTGCCATTCTTTTTGCTCCTGTTGAAAGATTGACACTAATAATAGCCGGAAGCAATTGTGGAGTTAACCCTACTGCGAGTGCAAGAGAAAACAAGAAGGAATCTAAAATGGGTTTATGAAGAAATACGTTTACTCCAAAAATAATAATCACCAGAACCAGAGTCACTTCCATCAATAAATAACCAAACTTGCGGATTCCGAGTTCAAAATCTGTTTCCGGAGCTTTTGATTGAAGACTGGCTGATATTTTCCCGAATTCAGTTTGTTTTGCTGTCGCCATTACAAGTGCAGTGGCTTTTCCGCTTATTACACTTGATCCCATAAACAAGGTATTACTTCTTTTAGAAAGTACTGTATCTGCCGGAAGCGGATCGCCGCTGCTCTTTTCTACCGGAAAAGTTTCTCCGGTAAAAGCGGCTTCGTCTACAAATAATTCTTTTGAATCTACAATAAGACAATCACCGGGAATAATATCACCGGCTGATAAAGTGACAATATCTCCGGGAACAACTTCTTCTACTGCTATTTCTTTTAAAGTTCCGTTTCTGAAAACCATGCATTGCAGACGAACCATTTTAAGCAGTTCTTTTACCGCATTTGCAGCTCCTTTTTCCTGCCAGAATCCCAGAAGACTGCTCAGGATGATAATGCAGAGGATGATCACAGTATCAGATAAATCTCCTAAACCGGCGGATAATATAGCGGCAACAATTAGTAAAATGGTAATGGGACTTTTAAACTGCGAGAGAAACAAAATAAACATGGAAGTACTGGCATTATTCTTTAGGGTATTGGGACCATATTGCTTTAATCTTAGCGCAACTTCTGCGTCATCAAGTCCTTTTGCTCCTGATGCTAACTTATTATAAGCATCTTCAATACTTAAATTCCAAAAAGTGTTTCCAATATCTGATTTAATCTCCATAAGATCTTTAGTATTTGATTACCATAAAGATAGCTAATAATAAACAGATTTGTTCTATATGCATACATTGGAAATTAATACTTATAAACACAAGTATTATTTCAATCATTATGAAGAGAATTGATCAGGTGGAGTAATACCTTTCTTGCCGTAAAAAGTTAAGACTGTCTCGTTTTACTTCAATTAAATAAAGTAAAATTATTAGATTATATTTTATGGCAAAATCATATATAAAAATAAATACATTCCTGCTTTAAACCGCAACAGGACATCCAAACCAAATTTAGAAAGCCAATGAAAGACAGCACCTACTTGTAGTAAGACAATCTCTTCAAATCCTCCATAAAATGGTGTGAAATCTGTCCTTTACGGGTCACAAACAAGCCAAATGGCACCAATTGAAGACAATTGGCGCCATTTTTTTATAATCTCACTTATTTTTATTAGTCTAAAGAGCCGGGCTCCTCAGCAGCCCTAGCCCCGATTGCTTCGCCAGTTCGCTTCGCTCGTGTGAAGTGGAAATCCTTTTGTGCCGGTCCCGAGGCTTCGGGAGGCACAAAAGATTGAAACGCATAGCGGGAAAAAGCTCCTAAAAAACAACATTAAACCTAAAATAAAATATCCTACCTCCCTGATTACCTGATCGCTATTTTATAAATGCAAATCCTTATTCTGTAAAAAAAGTAACACTATCCTTTTTACATTTGATAAAAGACAAAAACAAAGGACAAAAGAAGGCAACCACACCATACCGCCCAGCCTGCCCCCCGCCACCACCTTAAAAAAACCACAGCAATAATCTAATTCAAAAAATAAAACGACTAATTCCCATACAACAAAAAATTACGATCATGACCACCGTAATTCTCAAAACCAAAACAAAGACCCAAAAACCACAGGTCCAAAGAGCAGCCCTTATGACCCGCAGACCCCCGTAAGGAATCCCAAAGCACCCCCAAAGACATCACCGGGAAGGACATAGAAAAGGACCTTATAGAGAATGACCCTTCTAAAGGGTTTGGAACTGATTCTAAAAAGTAAAAATAAATTAGGCATACTAATGACTGTCGGTATAGCTGGAACAGAAGCAGAGAAGACAACTTAAATTTTAAGCTCTGCTTTAAGCGCATCTTTATGCTTACAAAATAGTGGCGGACCTGCCATGGCCCGATAGCAAAACAAATCCTCCGACAATTTGCTAAAGGCTTTGGCTGAACCTGCACCGGGAAGAGCTCCTGAAAAATGCCATTATAAACCCATAACAGCACAATGATACTAATTTGAACTCGGATGTCAGGGAAAATATTTAAAAAATAACCAAATCTTTGTACCTTTATTCAAAGCTGTTATGTTATTATTTAAACTTTTATATCTTGGAAAAATCATCGGTTTATTTTGACACAATACTCAGGAAACTTGCCCGGAGTTACCCCGGCACCTGCCCGTTAGAAGAGCTGGCAACGCTATTAATACCCCCCTATAATGTCCTGAGGACATTTAGCGAAAATATCGCTGTGCAAAGGGAAAACCAGGCAAAAATATTAGAAGCCCTGATCGCGCTGGAGGATCAGGGGTATATTGTCCTTGATCCAGACACAGATGAGAGTTCCATAACCCTGAAGGGCCTTCTGAAAATAAACAATACGGTATTTAGCAATTAACCTGTGCCGCATAATTCGGATAAATACAGCTTTACAACCGGTAATTTGAAATTTGCCGCGCACTGATAAAAACACTAAAAATAATCCTCCCTAATCATCGCCCCCAAAAACTCATGGAGAATTTAAGGCGTTTTTTATGGACGCCTTGTCCTTAAAAAAAAACACCTATTCAGCGTGTTTTCATTTTAAATCGTATTTTAGTTTAACAGAAAACCCTTGGGTTTGAGAAGCTGTAAATTACTTAGCCTTACAAAACTTTAAATTTTATTTTTTACCACAGCACAAAAATGGACAAATACAAAGAGACATTTGAAACCTGGAACAAAATAGCCTCACTGTATCAGGATAAGTTTATGGACCTGGACCTGTACAACGCCACTTATGACTTTATATGTGATGCAATGGATAAAGCAAATCCGAAAATTCTGGAAATTGGCTGCGGCCCCGGAAACATTACAAAGTACCTGTTATCAAAACGGCCGGACTTTGATATTTTCGGCATTGACATCGCCCCAAAGATGATAGAGCTTGCAAAAAAGAATAATCCGACAGCCCGTTTTTCGGTAATGGACAGCAGAAAAATTGACCAGATCAAAGAAAAATATGACGCCATAGTCTGCGGCTTCTGCCTTCCATATTTATCAAAGGCTGACAGTGGGAAACTCATCAGTGACTCTTACAATTTACTGAATGACAACGGACTGGTTTATATGAGTTTTGTGCAAGGTGACCCAGACAAATCCGGTTTTCAGACTGGCAGCAGCGGGGAAAGGATGTACTTCTATTTTCATACTTTAGAGGACTTAAAAACGCAATTTTTGCAGAATAACTTCCAGGAACTTCAAATATTCAAAACAGCATACAGGAAATCCCAAACCCAGACTGAGATTCACACCATACTAACTGCCAGAAAGAAGAGTGTATAAAAAACGAACTGCGGCCCCTTTGCATTTTGCTGCAAAATCAGTATAAACGTTTTTTTTCAAAAACTGGAATCCAGAACTTATAAAGTCTGCTTTATTGGAATCATGAAACATTCACCTGAATTAGTATAACACCAATTGCCAAAATTTAAGATAAATTCGACCAAAAATCTAAACCTGCCAACGATGTACGATAATCTATTGCTTTTAAAAGACATTGTGGATCACGCCCCCTTACCTATCGCTGTTTATACAGGCCCTGAGCTGAAAATACAGCTGGCCAATCCCGCTATGATACAAACCTGGGGCAAAGGCGGTCAGGTTATTGGAAAAACATACCTTGAAGTACTTCCTGAAACCCAAAACCAGCCGTTTTTTGAGCAGGCACTCCAGGTGATCAAGACCGGAATTCCCTTTCATGCCAAAGACAAAAAAGTAGACCTTGTAATTGATGGGGGCTTGAAAACATATTATTTTGACTACAGCTTTATTCCTCTTTTTGATAAAGAGGCTAACATCTACGGCGTGATGAACACAGGAGCGGATGTCACGGACCTGCATCTGGCAAAGCTGCAGACCCAAAGCGCAGAGGAAAGGCTCAGAATTGCCATTGACTCCTCAGGCATGGGAACCTATGAAATAGACCTGGAGACCAAAAAAATCACAACCTCTGGAAATTTCAACACCATCTGGTCCATAGACGGGGAAATAGCCAACGAGCAGCTCATCGCAAAATTGCACCCCGAGGATCACGCCCTGCGCGAGAAAGCGCACCAAAAAGCGCAGGCAACAGGTAAAATGTGCTATGAGGCCAGGATCGTAAATGACGACCAGACTATTAAATGGGTGAAGATCAATGGTAAAATTATCACCGACGAGAATGGCGCCCCTTCCTCTATTATCGGCATTGTTCAGGATATCCAGGAGCAGAAAGCCTTTGAAGAGGAATTAAAAAAACAGGTCGATCAGAGCACCACTGAACTTCGAAGATCCAATGATGACCTGCTGCATTTCGCGGGTGTAGTGAGCCATGACCTCAGGGAGCCGGTTCGCAAAATCAAAATTTTCAATACCCTTATAAGGGAGCAAAAGCAGAACGGTTTTAATGAAAAGGCCGAGAATTACCTGGATAAAATTGACCAGTCCACCCAAAGGATGGAGAGCATCATAGAGGGAATACTGGCCTACTCTACACTGGACAAAACCACCCAGCCCATTGAAAAAATTGACCTGGGCGAAGTGATCGAAAACATCAAAACAGATCTGGAGCTCATCATCAAAGAAAAAGGCGCCATCCTTATTACCTCTGAATTTCCGGAAATTGAAGGCGCGCCGATTTTGATCAGCCAGCTTTTCTACAACCTGATCCAAAATGCGCTGAAATTCTCCAAAGCAGAAGAGCCGCCAAGGGTTATCATAACCTCTTCGATTGTAAATATTGACGGGACCCACTGCGCAGAAATCAAAATCAAAGACAACGGCATAGGGCTTGAGCCGGCATTTGCCGAAAGGATTTTTACTGCCTTTGAAAGGCTGCATTCCAAAGACCAGTACGAGGGAAACGGGCTTGGGCTTGCCCTGTGCAGAAAGATAGCCAAAAGGCATAACGGCACGATCAGCGCCACGGGAGAAAAAGACAACGGCGCTGAATTTACAGTGACCCTTCCTTTAAAACAGTCCGATTCTTATCTTTAGCCCCTGGCACCAAATAAATAAGCCCAGAGATTCTTATCCCCGATGTGTTTGCAAATTGTGAAATTCAATTCCGCGGAAAATTCAAGATAAACAGAATTTGAAAAGTTTTAAGTAGACATAAAATGGAAGATTATGTTTATGGACAGCCCGCCCGGTTCTGTCGCATCTATCAAAATCAAATATAAGAATTTAGGTGATCTAAAAGTTAGCCAGCCAATTTACAGAATGATTTAAACATAGTTATTCCTGGTCTAATCATCTGATTCTTGCGAAGCATATGCACCACTTCAATTCCGCTCAATGTTCGTCTGGCCGATTCAAAACTTTTAAAACCTAATCCGTTTTGTATGCGCCACTTGATAAAACGATGATCTTGTTCGACAATATTGTTAAGATATTTACACTGTCGAATTTTAATCTTTGAGAACGAACGCTTGTTATAGACCTTGATAGCGGTAGTATTAGAACCACTTTTATCAATGTTTATTACTCGTGGCCTGCAGTTATTAGTAATTGCTTTAATTAGAAATGACTGGGCACTCATTCTCTGTCTTCTCTTAGTTAATAAGAAATCAACTGTATTGCCAGACTTATCAACAGCACGATATAAATAACACCATTGCCCTTTAATCTTAATATAAGTCTCATCTAATCTCCAACTCGTCCCCACTCTGCCTTTTCTCTTCTTCATTTCTGCCTCAAGTGAAGGTGCAAACTTATATACCCAACGCTGAATCGTTGCATGATCCACAATCACCCCCCTAATCTTCATTATTTCCTCAATGTCACGATAGCTAAGTGTAAATCTTAATTTAAAATACACTGCTTGAAGGATTACATATTTTGGATAACAATGACCTTTAGTATTCATTTTTTATTAGTTTTGAAAAACCAAAGATAAAACTTAGTCATAGATGCGACAGAACCAGTTTATAGGTCTATAATTTATATGATTAAACAATAGTGTTCACAGATTTTTCTAAAATGAAAGTTGCTTATAGGTACACTCTTTAAAAAAAATCAATTGCCTAAATCTGTTGTACTAGTTATTATGCCTTCTTCACAGGCTATTTTATTTTGATCTCATATACAAATAATAATTACAATAAAAGAAACTCTAGTTTTTAGTTTAAACAGTTTTTTAGTTTTATTAAAAAACTTGCTGATTAGAAAAAGTATCCTGCAATTAATTAAAATTGCAGGACACAGACCAAATAACCATCTTCCAAAGCTACTTGCTATATGAGAGTAATAAAGATATGATCAGGACTTCAGTTTTTATATTTATTACATGTTCTGCTTTAGCAAATTTTACATGTTTTTTTATCTTTAGCGTTTGCACTCACACTAGTTATAACGAATAATTACGTAGTATTTTACAAATCATCTATACATATAACTTTTTTGTTAGGTTAAACCAATTATTAAAAATAACGCGGACTGATAATACGTTCTGGTCTTTTCCTGTTAAATAGAAAGAAACCAATTGATATCTCATGTGAGCCTTTTTGGTAATTGTCCAGTTGGCTAGTTGCAAAATCATAGACATATCCAATTCGAAGACGTTCGGTAACATAAAAGCCTGCCATAACACTTACAGCATCTTTTTGCTCAAGGCCAATTTGAAGGTTATCTTTATTCCATAATTTAATTGCGGAGCGATAAGAACCTCCTAGCCAAAACCGATCAGCCCATAATAATAAAAGATTATTATCAACATTAGTTGGGCCTTTAAGATCATCTTTAAACATAATCGAAGGCTGAAGCTTAAAATCTTCGGATAATGTGAATATGTATCCAGCTGTCAAATAGTAATGTGGTACTTTTTTGGTAACCAGAAAATCATAGTTGTTTTTACCTGCAAATGCATTATCGTAAATATTACTTGGAAAAATATCCATAGCAGAGAATCCCACATAAAATGAAGGCGTATAATAATAGACTCCAACATTTGCATTAGGTTTTAATGTGCTTACTCTTCCTTCAGGAAGATTTGGATCCCCTTGATCTGTAGGAGATAGTCGGTTCCCGTCTATAGAGTATTGATTCAGCCCCATACCTAAACCAAATGATAGTCGTCTATCATCTTCTGCGTTTAGTCTTATTCTGTAAGCATACGAAGCGTAAAAAGAGACGATGTCTTGTGGGCCTACTCGATCCCAGGTAATCTGTGCGCCGAGTCCTACTGTTTTATTTCCAAGCAAATTTGCCAAACCATCAATTGACACTGTTCCCGTTTCGGGAGACCCAGGAAAACTAACCCATTGTTTCCTATAGGTTGAATTAACATAAATATCTTCTTTATATCCAGCATAAGCAGGATTTACACTTAGACCATTAAAGACATACTGACCAAACCGTATATCTTGCTGCGCAATAGCCATTTGGCTCGAAGCTGTTAACCATATTAATAGTAAACATAACTTTAATTGCTTTAAACTGTCCTTTGTCATAATATATGATTTTTTATAAGAGCCCCGAGTACCTCGGGGCTCACTCTTGTTATGTTATTTCAATACCTCAATCCATCCGTTATAATCTTTAATCCCCTGAGTTGTTTTGAGTTTAAAGATGTAATAATACGTTCCTCCGCTTAATCCGGTTGCACTCCAGCTATTGTCATAACTATCAGAACGATATACCTGATTACCCCATCTGTTATAAATCATTAGAGGAGAACCTGGATAATATTCTAATCCTTTAATAACAAATTTATCATTAAAGCCGTCTCCGCCTGGTGTAATAACATTCGGAATAAAAACACCTGGAAGGGCTACTTTAGTTGGATTTGTTGAACAAGTAGTACATGGTCCAGGACTTGGATCTGTAGTCGTACTAGTTGTTGTCACCGAATTAACCAATGTTGTTCCTGCAAAAAGAACTGGCGTTTGAACAGTTACTTCATAGATTGCTACAAACCCGTTGCCAAGTACAGCCAACGTTTCATTTAAGTCTCCCGTACCAGAAGCATTAGGATACGTTACTCCAGAAGAAGTAACAGTAGTCCAATTGCTTATAGTGGTTCCAGTAGGTGCATTGTCTACAATGTTAACAGATTCCGCATCTCCAGGTCCCTGATTGGTTACTGTAATACGGTATATCACGTCCTCACCCGGAACAAACGTTGTTTGTGTTGGATCTTTTAGTGTTTTAACTGTATTAAGATGGGCACCAGGTACAACTTTAGGACCAGCAATAATAGGCTTACTAGAACAAGTGGTACAAGGCTGTGGATCTGGATCCACGGTTGTACTTGTTGCAGTTACCGAGTTTACCAAAGTTCCCGTAAAGTCACCAGGAGTCTGAACCGTTACCTCATAGGTAGCTGTTGCTCCGTTTGCTAATGTAGCAAGGCTTTCACTAAGATTACCCGTACCTGAAGCATTAGGATATGTTACCCCAGCAGCAGCAACAGAAGTCCAGCTGCTTATAGTGGTTCCTACAGGTGCATTGTCTGTAATACTTACAGCAGCCGCATCACTAGGTCCGTCGTTGGTCACCTGAATAAGGTAAACCACAGCCTGTCCTGGAGAAAATATACTCTGAGTCGGGTCTTTTAGTGTTTTAACAGTATTTAAATGTGCCAGTGGCGATGAAGTAATCGGACTAGTACTACAAGTGGTACAAGGCTGTGGATTTGGATCCGGTGTTGTACTTGTTGCAGTTACTGAGTTCACCAAAGTTCCCGTGAAGTCACCAGGAGTCTGAACCGTTACCTCATAGGTAGCTGTTGCTCCGTTTGCTAATGTAGCAAGGCTTTCACTAAGATTACCCGTACCAGAAGCATTAGGATACGTTACCCCAGCAGCAGCAACTGAAGTCCAGCTGCTGATAATGGTTCCAGCAGGCGCAGTGTCTGTAATACTTACAGCAGCCGCATCACTAGGTCCGTCATTGGTCACCTGAATAAGGTAAACCACAGCCTGTCCTGGAGCAAATGTACTCTGAGTCGGGTCTT
>Ga0116227_10004771_pt1 | contig 29221 bp, 18 predicted proteins | sample S1TSphgellanicum_FD_89693 | JGI IMG/M metagenome (GOLD analysis project Ga0116227, IMG submission 89693) | Host-associated microbial communities from peat moss isolated from Minnesota, USA - S1T2_Fb - Sphagnum magellanicum MG | ecosystem: Host-associated > Plants > Peat moss > Unclassified... | reverse complement strand
TGTATATAATTGTATATTTTTTTTTTCTGTATATAATTGTATATTTTTTTCTGTATAAATTTGTATATTTTTTTTTGTTTTTGTTTTCTTTTATGTTTTCTTTTGTGTGTAATAATAAATTTGAACCATGCTACCATTTTCTTTTTTTTTCCGACAAACTCTCATATGTCATTTATATAAAATAATTCATTAATTAACATGGAAAAAAATTCAATAAGCTTAAACAAATAGCTCTATACAATAAATCATTCACAATTTCTATATTCAATTTAACATTGTAGTAAACGGCACATCATGGATTCTCAAAATTATAAAAATGAATACAAACGAATATATTAATTACTATGATCAGATTGCGGAAATGAAATAAAATAAATCTCTTTTTTAAATAAAGTATTGCATTTATTTTTATAAAATATTGATATGCATTGAGATTTTTATCAATTTTATTGATAATTAATTCTTGAGAAAGAACGAAATTTGATCTTACAAATAGTCTTTAATATAATAATCGCGTTATTTATATTTTAGATATTATAATAAAAACAAAAAAAAAAAAGAATTCCTGAACTTTCTCATTATCTTCTAAATGGCTAATCAAATTAATCAATCTTCTGAAGAAATCATCATGTTTTTATTCTCTAGATTATAATTCCATTCTTAAATAACATAATTAGTGAATGGCTGCTGTAATCTGTTGTATATAACGTGATCTGTCGTGACTGTACCGTCATATGTCGTACGTATATAACGTGGTCTGTTGTGGCTATACCTTCATCTGTCGTATGTATACAGTCGTCTGTTGTAGTTCTGCCGTGATATGTCGTATGTATGCCGTCGTCTGTTGTAACTATGCTGTCGTCTGTCGTAGTTGTGTCGTGGTCTGTCGTATGTATACCGTCCTCTGTCGTAACTATGCCGTCGCCTGTCGTTATTCTGTCGTGATCTGTTATACGTAGGTATATATAAAGGCTTGTTCTTCTTCATATCAAATCATTTCTTCGATGACCACACAACCACCAACGACAATGGTTCTCTTCCAATTTATATGAACATTTCAATTATTTCTTCAAATGCTATTATATTTGTTTTCTTTTTGTTTTATTCTGAAATTTTACTTTCAATGAAAAACAAAGATTTTTCTAACATTTTCTTTTATCTTTATAATCAACAAAATGATATAATACCCACAACAACACCAAGAATAGTGAGTTTAGGTTAAATGATGCAAATATGCCAAATTTGATTACATAAAATCAAACATTACTATACAAAAATGAGAAGGAATGCCAATGGCCAATAATAACATAATTTTTATTTTAAAAATTTGTTTGCTATCTGGTTCTTAAATTGGGAAAACCATGACGTTAAGGCATGATAGCTGGGGAACAAGGGTGAAATTATCAAATTATTTTAATTTGTTGAAATATTAGAATAGAGATCTCTAAAGGGGTAGTATTAAGCTTTTGATTGGGTGACCATTGCTTAAACTTATATTTCCATATGATGGGGTATTTCAATTTGAGGTGGTAGGTAGTTTCATGGGTTGAAATTTTTTAATTACATGGTCCAAGGATTTTAAAATCTTAATTAAACTGTTGATTTTAAGTGTCAAATATGCCCTAACAACATTAAAACCCTAAAACCTAAAACCTCTGCATGTATTTATTATTGAATAAATTTGGTCTTAAATATTTTGTCAAGTTCATTTAATTTTTTTCCTAATTACACTTTACCAAATTATGAAGTTTACATTGTTATTTGGTTATTTAATCATGTTGAATTTCAAGTTGCCCACATAATTAAGAGTTTTGGTTTGCCCAATGTTCAAATTCTTTTTAGGTCTACCAAAACATTTGCCCCAAAATATTAGATTACTCATCATTTTTTTTCATAAGCTTAACACCCTTCCTTCCTTTCCTCTTCCTATTTTTTCATTGTCAAAAGCTAGGCAGCATGTGGAAAAGTAATGAAAAGCAATCTGATTATTTGGGGCCAAAAGTTTATTAGGAAAAAAAAAATCCAAAAAAAATAAAAATAAAAATGGGTAACCTAGAAACTCTAAAGTTGACATGCAATTTGAAACTCATTTGGGCATCCATAAGTTAAAGTGGGATTGGTAATTTAGTGATGTTGTTGTGAACATCTCCAACAATGTTGAAATTATGTGACCTTGCAAAAATGTTTTTTCACGTCTAAGTTCAATTATATATATTTTTGCAACTCCACCCATAAAATGAAACTAGGATGATAAATAGGTAGGGGATTTCTAATAGCAAACCACTTGGACCAATCGTTATGATGGGCCAATCAGAAACATTGAATAACAATCAAATCATATTTCATACACTCTTTTCTATGCCTTTTACCAACCATCATAAACTATGCAATTTTGTCGAACCAAAACCATTTTCATAACCCAAATTGACATGTTTTGACTTTTCTTCAATCAATTTTACTGTGTACGATCACATACTAATTAACACCTATGGGGATGCTTTTACTCAAGAAGGTGCCAAGTGTGTTAGTTTAGCTACTCAATTAAGTCGCACTTAATTAGAGATAAATTTGGTTAGTTAAATTGATTAGTTTTATTTTGAACCAGTTCAGGTGTGAACAAGGTTCAAGATATTTTGTCATGGGATATAATCCTTAGTTGTGTGATCTCAAATCACTTTTGGTGATTTTACATTCCAAGGCATAGTGTTTTCATGTTTGCAAGTTTGTTTTATGTTTTGTAATTTTGTTTGATTCATGGTTTTTTATTACTTCTATGTTTTGGGCTTGAATTCCCATTCGTTGCAGGTGAGTCATATTTAAATATTTTGGAGTTAAGCTCTTTCCATCACCCCCTCAAGGTTTGGGCATGAGCGAAAGCTCACATGCCTTGGTTAACCAAAGATAAAAGGGTTCAAGGTGGTTCCAATCCAAGTTTCATTTTTTTCATTTTTTTCTAATTTTTCGAACTTAGGGCGCAACTTCAACACTAATCGAAACCTACCATCATTTTGATTTTTTGATCCATTTGAAATATTTCATCCAAATTTTAGATGAAAAGAAACTTTCATCCATTTAATCATAGGTAGCTAATGGGCAAGTAGGCATTAATGATAGTGTGGGTAGGATAATTAGCAAACAACCCACCTACGAGCATATACCAAACAATTTGACCCCTAACACTAGACAAAAAATTCATTTTTCATTCATTTTCATTTTTCAATTTCAATTTTCATTTTGAATATCTTTGGAAATTTTTATTTTCTGCATACGAAATCAAATGCACAAATTGTCATCACTATAGAATTTTTGGAGAAGACAACTACATGCATGTGAAGTTGCAAAAGTTTTGGAAACAAAAGGTTTTGGAGGCCATAGGTTGATTTGACATTTGTGGAATTATTTGCCATTCAATCTTTGGGAATTCAATTTTCACATATATGAAGGTGGAATTTGAAGCTTTTTACATTAATGAGTTCCTTGTAAATAACACTTCCATCATGAGATTTTTCTAACCATTTGGAAATAGGAAGTTTTGGAGGTTCATTTTAGGCGTAAGGTGATTTGTGGCCAACTTTATTCGTACCAGACATTTGGTGGTCTAACATTATGCTAGTAAGTTTTATTTTCTAGACTTTATAGGTGGAGTGTCACACCATCAATGAGGATGGAAGCCTAGGAATATCATGATGGAATCTGATTCCAAGGATCAAAAGATTTGAATAGTTGTCATGATTCCTATGCAAGAATCACAAAAGTATATATTTGTGTTACATGATTTGTGCATCTCCACTTGTGTTTGTTACGTTATGTCTTTTGTCTATTAACATGTTGGTCAAGTTGTCATGTGCTTTCAAGGGGGATAATCAAGGTGTGTGTTATTCAACTACACCTGGGTGGAGTGTCACACCATCAACAAATGCAAAGGATTTGAATACATGTCATGATTCCTATGTAGGAATCACAAATGTGGATATTTATGTTGCATGATTTGTGAATCTCCATTTGTGTTTGTTAAGTTATGCCTTTTACCTATTAACATGTTAATCATGTTGTCATGTGTTTTCAAGGGGGTAGGGGATAATCAAGGTGTGTGTCATTCAACTATGACCTAAAGGTGAGCACGTGTTCTTAGGTTGGCCTTTTGGTAATCATGCTTACTATTAAATGTGAAATTCCAAATGAAAAGCTATGTGTCTTCCCACATGTGTCATTAATGTCGCAATAGACCTGAAAGTTATGGTTGGTGTGGTTAATGGTCATGCATGGGACAAGGCCACCACCCAACCTTGATCACTAAATAGGTCTTATTTGATTCCAAATTTACCCAAACATGTTAATTGTTAATTGAGGTTTAAGTTGTATTGGAAGGTGCAATTGCGGACATGTCTAGATTTGATCACCATGATGTCCCATTGTTTATTGTTGTGATGAAAATGGGTTGATGACCAATACATCACCTTGTTGTGTTCACAATGTGCTCTAATTTTATTGGCCTTGTGACATGTTTTTGTTAGCCATATAGGTGCAACATCCCTGGGTTCATGTTATGAGGTTTATGTTTTGGGGTTTAGTTAAGTTACACAAGTTCAACATCCTTGTAAATTTAGTTTGAGCCATCATAGGTGTATCATTATTTTGTGATTGGATTTTAGGGAGGATATCCAAATTAGGGTTTAGGGTTCATCACAAAGGTGACATAAAATTCAAGGATAGGGATATTATTATTAGTGGTTTCACTAGGCTTGGGGTGTGATTCAGACCACTCACATCACCTTCACCGACATTTGGGGTAGATTTTTAAAATTCAAACTTAGGTTTACCACCAAGTTTGACTACCACACCACATTTGTGGGACATGGATGACATGTATGGAGCCACCAAAGGGCTTGTTGATATTTAGGGGCAATTGACACCAATATTGAGGTAGATGATTTCATCCAAGAGTTTGATAGATGGTGTGATATGTAGCAAATGCGTAATCTTTAATTGTTCACACCCTTCATGGCATGGAAAAGTTTGTTTCAACATTTGGAAAAGCTATCTATGGATGATTATCATGAATTCAGGCATGCCCATGAAATTCAAATTGAGGAATGGTGATTATATTAATGTTCCAATTATGTTTTTATCACTAGGGGAATTGTGGCCCCAAATGGTGCAATGGTAATTCTTAACATTAGTTCAACAAATGGAAGCGGAAGCACCAATGGTAATGGAACCACCAAAAGTGTTGGAACCACTAGAAGTCGTGGAATTACCAAAGGTGGTCGTGCGAAGGCATCCACTAGTACAGGGGGTCCATTGCCCACATTTAACCTTGTTGTGGAATTTTTCCATGAATTGCAATAGAATTACCAAGGGGTTAAGGCAGAAAAGTTGTGGAGTTTCTAAGATTTCCAACATAAGCCTTATGAGAGTATACGAAAGGCCTATGCATGGATGCGTAAGTTGATCATGGTGACATAAGGTGTCATAGAAGCCCAAGTAGTTTAGTTTTAGTATGGGATCCTAGATGAAAAACTTAGGTGTCAAGTATGAAATGCCATTTTATTGCAATTTGCCCAACCCACTTTGGCTAATGTGTTTCAATTGTTAGCAAAAATTGAAATGAACATGGTGGAAGAATGAATCATCACCCTTGAGTTTAATATATTAAAAACCCAGGAATTCGCTAGCACCATCAGGTCAACAATTACACGATCATCTAACCAAAGTTACACCACCAAAGGCCAAAGGGCCCAAACTCGATTCAAGTGGTGGTTTCACATCCTATTCAACGAAACAACATGGAAAAAACAAATGTGATGGGCTTCATAAAAAGAAAGATTGTCCCAATCCACCACATGCCACAACTTCCAACCTTAATGGCAATCAAGGATATACCCATTGTAATGCATATGGGCATGATGCCAATCATTGTTTAACATTTCACCCATAGTTAAGGTAGGGCCAATCATAAAACACTAATGTTAATAAGGGCGAAACTTTTGGGAAGGGCTAACACTAGTAGAAAATGAACAAAATACACTTTCATCATTTGATTGGTCATATATGTATTACCGCTTGCAACTAGGATGTGACTTTTTTGGTGAACAATGAGAATAAGTTATGTGTTGCCATGTGCCCCAACTTTTAGTAATTAAAAATATTTTTTTATGATTGAAATAATCTAAAACATTTATTTTAATGTTTGGATGGTTTAGATTGTGACACGTTGTGCAATAGAAATTTACGAGGTGGCATATTAATTGAATTTGTCCTAATTAAATTTAAATCAATATTTAAGTATGTAGGTTGAACTAGGTACCTACCTACGTATATACCTACCTACCCATTTAAGTTAAACACCTTTCTAGATAGTATCTATTTACTTAACTAGGCCAAATACCTACCTAGGTAAGTAAGTTAAGGAAGTAAGTAGTTAGGTGTAAGTACATGAATATTTTTATTTAATTTCGAGTTAAGTTGTTTTTATTGATTCATCCCATGTGCCCATGTTTTTAAATATGAAATTGTAAGACAAAACACATTGTTTATATACTTTTCAATGAGAATGAAAACCAAAACATATGGGATAATTTTTTTAAATTGTACGTCATTTGTGACTAAAAATGTTTATTTACAAAATACTTACAACTAAAAAGTTTATCCCATATGTTTTAGCTTTCATTTTCATCTTGAAAAGAATATAATTAAATAGGTAAGTGACAACTAATTAGTTAATTAATTAATTAACTAATACACTAATTAATCAACTAATTAATTAATAGAATTACTAATTACTGGATGGATAAAATATAGACAAATTAATTAATAAACTTGCCAATTTATTAACTAACAACTAAACTAGAAATTAACTAATTATTTATAGTAATTATCATCAATATATTATGATTATTCAATTAATTATATTATTAATTTTCATTGAATATTATTTAATATATTATTTAGATCAATAATAATAATAATAATAATAATAATAATAAATTTTAATTATATATTAACTTTAATGATCTATCAACCAATTTAATTAACTAATAATTAGCTAATTATTAATAACTAATTAAATATTATTTTAAGAAAATAAATTAATATAATAACTGAAATAATCAGTAATTATTAATTATTAACTATTAATTATAAAATTTGAGTACTACTGTTTTTAATTTAATAATATGATTAAAACCTAGCCAAGGCTAAATATTTTATTATAATTATTCCCACAATTATTTTCATTTTTATAGTTAATAATAAATTTAAATTTAAATATTTAATAGTAAAAATAACATTAACTCAATTATTATTGTAGCTAGTTAATAGCCAAGGTTAACTATTTTATTTTTATTCATATTATTAATTCACTCATTATAACTATTTATGAACTATTACAATAAATATTTTATATTTTTAATAAATGTATGTTTCCTTTTTTAAAAATCATTAATTATTATAAAATATAATAATAATAATAATAATAATATCAGTAATTTATTATAATCATTTATTAATTCATAGTTAATAAATATTAATTATAAATTTGAAATATAAAAACTTAAAACTAGATATTAATATTTCTTGATAATTATTATTATATAGTAATATTTCATAATTGATTATTTATAATAATAATAATGTAATTTGTAGCTAGCCTAGGTTAGTTATTTTATTATTATTATTATTATATATGATTATGTCACTTGTTAGAGATATTATGATTTATTATAATAATTTTTTTGGTTTTGAATAAATAAAAAATTAATTCTTAATAAGTACATTAGTCATTTGATAATATGATATATTAGATTTTTAGTAGTTATTCAGTAATTATGTAATTATTTTTGCTATTATTCTAATATCATCATCATTATGATCATTATGTAGTAAAAATTTATTATTTAAAAAATTGATCAAAGATAATTTTGAAATTTCATTTTTTATTACATGTAATTAATATAAATACATATAATAATAATACTAATAATAAATGTCATTTGTAATAATTTTAAGAAGTATAATAAGATGGTGTGGACAAACTTGTAATATGGGCACCATATATTTGGTAAATATCTTACATAAAATTTTAATATATTCAAAATATACATTAATTAATGTAACTATAATATCGAGGCCATTTATGCTAATAATAATACTTGAATACACATGCAATATGGTTGTTCATATGCATTCGAAATATACATTTATAAATCTTAATACATCCAACTATATTGCTTAGAATTTATAAAATACACCTTTGTATATTCATAGGGTTACAACTAAATTGGTCATGTTTGTAATTAATGGGACATAAATTGTTATTCACATGTAAAGATGAACATCAAAATAGTCGCAAACTAGTTGTATTGTAGTCACAAATATGACCAACACAAGAAATAATTGTAAAAATTTCTAGATGTAGTTGCAAATAACTAATAGTCACATGTAGTCGCAAATAGAGTGATTACATTTTGGCTAATTTCTACTAATGTAAAATGGGAAAGGTGTGGCCAATAAAAGGTCGACCACCAAGTTAGTTCAAGGCTAACCCAACACCATGGAGGCTAGGTTTGCATGGTTGGAGGCCTAATCACAAGCATGGTGGCCCAAGTGAAATCTACTGCATTTAGGTCAAGGAAGGCCAAGGATTGAAAAAATGTCCAATCATATGGTTTAGATGTTAATCCATGATTATTTTGTGTAGTTAATTTTTCAAAACCGGTGGCACTAAATGAAAGTATGCCACATATGTTAGAAGATCATGGGTTATGGGCAACATATGATGGAAATCATAACATGATTTCCACAGTTCCATTAATGATAAGGGTTAATGGTTGTGTGCCAGAACCATAAGGTGTTGATGAGAGATTAGATCCTCAACGTGATGAAGCTTAGTGTTAGGTGTGGCTCCCAAAGTCATTTAGGTTCACAAACACCATTCCCAATCTAATGGGGGTGTTAACTTTTGATGGGGTACCAAGAAAGGCACCTAGTTCTATTTCTAAGCCCAAGGCACCCACAAGTTTAACGGGGGTAGCTGAAGCATTGTGTCAAGCACAATTGTTTTTTATTGAGACAATGGCCATTTTAGGTATTCAACCAATAGTTGTGTTTTGCTTGGCATGGCCACATTATGTGAAAATGGCGGGACCTGAAATTTGATGTTTAGGTTGGAGGATGTTTTTGTACCTCCTATAGTTCCCCATCTAGTTTATGAGGTTAATTGCACCATGGAGGTTTCCAAGGTTCAACCTAAATCTTGGCAGGTGCATGTGGCCAAACTTCATGACCTTCTAATGCGACTAGCCATTGATTGGGTCAATGTTATTCCTAGTGTTATGTTTTTGCATAATGAGGAAGGAGCTTTTCAGTTAAAAGGGGCATCAGCTCATCAGTATCAACTTGATAGGGTGTTGTTGGTGCTCGACCATTGATGTTGGGAAAGTTACTATCGATGGCAACATCCATGACTAGGATGCACCTTCAAATGGTGAATTGACGATGTTAGGGCCAGAGGGGATGCCAATCATTCCAACATCTCCATTGGATCCCAAGCCACAATGAGGTACATTGATTGAATTCCAAACATCAGCCAATCATTATATTCATTAAACTTGACACACTCTGTCATCACCAAGCCCACAATCACTTGTGAACGTTGGTAATGGACCTTTAGGTTGAACCCATTGTATACCAAAATATTCAATGGGATATTCCCAAGGATGGGATATATCTACTTGAGTTGTTTGGAGGCATTAATTTTAAATTAATTATAGTTATATAATATGACATTTTGGTTCAAAGATACCATAATGTGGAAAAGGATCCACAAGCTAAACAAACCTCCATGCGACATGTCATGACATTGCAACAAAGGTATTCCAACTTTTTATCAACATCAACTATAAAAGGTTATCAACGTTCCCTATCAGGCAACATCACCTTGCTGGGGGTGCCAAATTTGATCAAGGTTGGGCCAATTGAGTTGGTCATTTCAAGATGGTCGTGCCAAAGTCTTTCATAGGCGGGTATGGACCAAGGACTTTCAAATCCTAGCTTAGGTTTATTTTGGGAATTGATTTGTGTTTTGCAATATTTGCAACATACACAAATGCACCCATGTGTATATTTTTTCGAAAAATGTCCCACCATAGGGGGATTCTTAGCCAATTGTTTTGGCTAGTTAGTAATAGATTAGGGCTTGGATCAACAAGCCAATGGAGGTGGATGCTACTTCAATTGGTTCATGAACTCATCAATTTTGATGGATTTAGACTAACATAACACCACCAAAGGTGATCCAACGAGCATACCAATTCATTTTTAGGTCACCTACATGCTTGGTGGATGACATCTGAGATCCCAAATGCCATTCTTTCACAGTTTGTCATGATGACCAACCACCTTTAGTTATGGTCAATAGGATTGGCCTTCCACAGGTAGCCTTACTAACATTATTGAATTTTTCACATTCTCATGCATTTAGAATGGGGGCTTAAAGATGATTTGGGATTCCCATTCATCCAATTTTGAAGAACCCACTATAGATGAAAAGGAACAAGCCATGGGGTTCCACACTAGCACCATAGTTGTGCAAGGCATTTCCAAAGGAACCCATAGGTGGATTTTGGGGTAAGTTATGGATTTCAATTACCTCACATGGATTTTCACTTTGGTCTTAGTAAAACAAATACATTTTGCCCATTTACACCCACCCATTCCACCCCATTTTTTATTTGTTGCACCTCTTGTTGGGTTAGTTATGTCAGTGTAAGGGGGGGTGTGATGTTACAACATGACAAATACATCTTTGGCAATTGTGGGAATAGGGATGCCAAGGGAGATTTATGGGTGTGGAACAAGAAATTGATAATGTGGGGGTCACTAAGAGATGGTGGCACCTCCTTGCATTTTGCATAGCAATCATAGGCCATGCCTTTAACCGTAGGTGTTGGGAACGTTCCATCATCTCAACCCAAGGTATAAATGATTGCAGAAACATGGGACCTAAGAATTGGCCCAACAGTTACAAGAGGTGAGGTGCATGGAACATGACAATTATTAAGATATTTCATTGGATGTTTTTATTTCAATTTGAAGGAATTGGGTCAGTTAAAAGGACAAGAGGTCTAAACCATATTGGAGGATGATAATCCAATCTTTAGGTGACCTTATAGGTTTAGTGAGGTGGAGAGAGCTTTGGTTCAAGCTCAAACAACAAAGTTGTAATTAGACGTTGGTTTAGGGGTAAATATGCTTTGGCAACAATAATGTTAGGCAAGAAGGACATTTTTGGTGATTGGAATAAACGTTGCATGTGTGGGGATTATAGTTTGGTGAATAAACAGACTCATCCAGACAAATATGTTGTGCCCCTACCGGAAGAAATCTTTGATGCATTTGCTCAAGCCAAGGTTTTTAATACCTTGGACTTAAGGCTTAACTACCATCAATTGCCATTGAAGGAGGGTGATAAAATTGAGACAACATTTAGTGAATTGATCCTTATGGGAACGATTATTTCTACCAATGGAAGTTTTTGCCATTCGGTTTGAAGAATGCCTTTGCAAAATTTCAAAGGGTCATGGATTGAATGTTCATGGGTCTTGGGTTTGCCAAATGCTACATTGATAACATCATTGTTTTAAACATGACTCCAAGAAATCGTATGCACCATTTATAGGAGGTGTTTGGAAGACTTTAAAAACATAACCTTAAGCTTTATCAAGGCAAGTGCAGGTTCTTTCATATTTAGGTGGAGTGTTTGGGTCACATGATTTATCTAGGTGGATTAGGGGTTTAGAAGGCCAAGGTTGAGGCCATTTCATAAATTCCCCAACTAACAAATGTTAGTTTGTTACATATTATTCTAGGCTCATGTAATTACTATTGGAGGTTTGTGAAAGGCTTTAGTAGCATAGCCAAACCTTTAACCCGATTAACACAGATTGACCAAATGTTCATTTAGGATGAGCCATAAAAGTAAGCCTTTCAAGAATTGAAAGCCAGACTTTCATAAGCCCCCATTTTGAGGTGACCCATTTGAAGATGATTATTCCAATTACACACTAATTGGAGTATTTTAGGGTTGGGAGCTGTGCTTACCCAATTTGACGATGATGGTTGGGAGTTTGTGGCGGCATATGCTAATTGATTCAACAATATAATGACAGCCAAGTACATTTCGTATGAGAAGGAGTGCCTTGTAGTTGTTTGGGTAGTTTATTCATTCTAATGTTATTTTTATGATAGCCCATTCACTTTGGTTACAAACCACCAGCTTCTGAAATTCCTGATGGAATCAAATTGATTCACATGAAAGTTGGTGCATTGGGCATTTGTCCTGTAGGAATATGATTTTCACATTGTTCATAAGGTTGGTAAGGTTAACCCAAATGTTGATGGATTGAATCGAAACCCAAATTCCAACAAAAAAGATACCATTGGGGCTTGTTAGCATGGTGATGTGGATTTGGAGATAATACCAGGATGGCATGTTGTTCACAACATATATTTGTACTTTATTGGGGTGTTTTGGGGATGTACCTTAAACTAATGGGGATAATGGTGATTCCCATGATGATCAGGATATTGAGTTTGAAGGCAATGGTGCCCTAAAAATCCATGAGAATGCACCTATTATTGAATATCTATAAGGAGTTGAAGTTTCAATTAGATTGACACACTTAAGGATTGAAACCAAGTTGTGCACAAGGCCAAACAATTCAAATGGGAAAGCAATTCCTTACTGTGAGTGTGGATAGATGGATGAGTACGTGTAATATTTCACCCAAAACAATGTGAGGGCCTTGTATGGCATGTTCAATGAAAAGTTGGGTCATTTTGGGATTTGATGCACACATAGTTTGTTTTAGACACAATATTGGTGGTGAAGGATGCAACTGCAAGTTTAACAATTTGTTTTTCGATGTATGGTGTGTGACCAAGTTCGTGCATCATTTAATGCACCTACACATTAATTATAGCCTTTTGTTGATTATGGGGCTAGGTTATCAATGGAGTTTGGATTTTATCGGCCCATTGAATTTGACACCTCAACAAAATTGATATGTTTTGGTTATGATAGAACATTTTTCCAAGCGGTTGGAATTGGTGTTATTGCCATATCATAGCAATGAGGGAGCTGCATATGCATTTTTGGATAAAGAGTTCAATAGGTTTGGTGCTATAGTCGAAGTTCTTATTGACCAAGGTATGAAATTCTATGGGGATTTTAAAGAGTTGTGTGAAAAGGCATTGATTGATCATTATATTACTTCACGAGACCATCATGAGGTAGATAGGTTAGCGAAATGCATGTTATAAACAATGAAGCAAAGAAAACGTAAATATGGTTTCCAAAAATGTCATATTAAGGATTGGGACCTACATTTATTATGGTTAACCATGGGATATAGGTTTAATCAACAAGCTTCCCTTGCATCATTTTCACCATATTTTTTGTTATTTAGTTGTCATCCTGAGCTACCAACTTCCATTCGATGTGATGTTATGGTAGTGGTGAGTTTGGATGATCCTTTAGTGTGGTTTCAAGCATGTGAACAATGGCTATATTTATTCCAATGTGTGATGCCTATGGCTACGAAAAATTTGGCAATTGCCCAACATCGAGATACATTACATTATACCACTATCCATGGAAGTGGTTATCAACCTCGAGTCCAGAGGTTTGGACAAGGAAATTATATATTTATTTGTAATTAACAACATTGATTACATTGAATTTAATTGTAGGACATGTTATTTTACATGTGCAAAAGGTTTTACCTTTAAGATTGTTGTTGTTGGAAGGTCAAGATGGTCAAACATGGAAGGACTATGTGTGGAATTGTGCACCATGTCATTTTCCCAATGTGGATGGCCAAATTGATCCATCCTTAACCATGGTTCTTGTTGACCTATGATGTATGTCATGTGGGTGATTTTCAAGAGCCGCCACTATGTTGATTTGTGATCAATGTTCCCAAGGTTGGCACATGTAATGTTTCATGCCATTAATGGAGGAAGTGTTAGTTGGCAAATGGTTTTGCCTTTGTTGCGTCCAATAGACTTAGGATCCTAGGGTCAAATAGTGGAACTAATCTAAGGTATTCTTCCATGGTGATTCACATTTGGCTAGGCATTTGAAGGATTACAAATACACAAATAACAATGGGGTTCACATTTGCACTTGACTTATTGGTCCTTTTGCTTTGGAACCAAAGTGTTAATCCATGATGGATTTCCATCAAGTAGTTTTGTAACATTATCTGGTTTAGAAGGACTTTAACCCTAAATAGGGAGGTAGTTTGGATGTGTTGTACCATGCACGATATTTCTATGTTATGTGTTATATGTGTGATAACAATAATAGTTATAGGCACTAACATAGGAACACATGACAAAGGTGAAAGTGCACCACCAATGTAGGTACTATTAGGTGTTGGTTCACTTGGGCCTTTTTCAAGAAGGTGAAAGTACCACCAATTTAGATATTTGTTCACCATGGCCCATTTGGGAATGTGGACATGGAAATAATATGGCCTTCACATTAATAGTCCACAAAGTGGACTTGACAAAGTGATAAAACTAACCTAACAAAATAATCAAATACCAATGTAGGTTGGCCCAAGGTTTTTTTCTTCAATTTTGTGATATTGAAAATGTGGATTTTTTTTCCAAAACATTAGTAAAATTAGTTGAATTTACATGGAACAAAAAACAAAAATTTCCCCATAAATTTTTTTTGATTAAATTTTAAGATATTTGGCAAAGTGGATTTGGGGGATTGTGTAAACAAATTTATTTTTTTATTTTTATGCACTTTGAGGGATCTCCCTTAGTAGAAAAACTCTAAGGTGTCATGCTAGGGGAAGGTAGATCCTTTTATTTTGAAATGTTCCCATGTTCCCATGAAACAACATTCATTTATGTGTGCATGGAGGTTTTTGTACTCCTGAGTTATCTTGAGGTTCTTGAACACTTTCAAGCTCACAACCTTAAATGGCCCATCCTTAGGAAAACCCACTTATACATTAACCTCTTGTTGTGGCACCACTATGGCCAAAGACCATGTATGGGCAAACTAATGCTTGGGTAATGCTTGGGTGTTGTTTGATGGCATGTATTATGCACTCACATTGTCTTTTGGAACTCATAGGACATGACCTAATTGGTCTTCTTCCCCATGGGTATGTTCGAGGTCATTAAGGTTGTTAAGATCACGAGTTCTTTGGGACCCTCATTTCTTCATTGAATTACTATTAGACTTTATCTATTATCTACAATGGCATAAATTTAAAACCCCATTCTACATAGTTGTTCATCTTTTTCATGGAGAAGATTTGTATGGGAGGAAGGGCAACAAAAAAAACATCAAGCATGAATAGATGATTTGTGAAATTTGGGACTATATCTTTTTAAAAGGTGTAATCCTTGAGACAAACAATCTTTCAATATTTGTTGTGGCAAATGTGAAAAGGAATTTGAGTACTCATGGTATTTGTTTGATCTCCACATCTCTATTGAAAACCTCATTTAAAATTGTTTGATATTTTGTATATATAACCATATAGCCATGTTCACAAAGTAGAAGTGGCTTCAAGCATTTTCACACCAATGGGTCCGGGTTTGGGGTTTAAAAGCGAGGAGATGTTGAACTCACAAAAGATGTTGAAATCCATTAGTAATTTCTTCATTATTTTTTCATTAATTTAGAAATTCTCAGTTGATGCGATTAATGTTAGGGATGTAATGGATGATACTAATTTTGTGTTTGAAACAACAAAACTTTGCCATTTTGCAATTGGCAAAGGAGTTTGACATGGGTGGAACAAATCATAGTTGTAGAGTTCTTCTCTGTGCACAGGTGTTGCCACCATGTTTGTTGAGATTGGGTGTTTTCAGAGTGAAGTCAACATTGCCATCAAGGTAATTCAAAAGAGAAATATGACCCCATGCCTTTTTGCAAGGCATTTTAAGATGACATGGTTCTACCATCTCCAAACAACCCATGATGATTATAAGCTTGCTTGTGGATCTATGGGTATGCACAAGGATTTCATTTGGAGATTCATGGACATGTAGACTAAACTTTTCACTCCCATTTGCCCACATTATGCACAACATGTCCAAAGTCCACTAATCTAAGGCCAATGTTAGTTTTGAAAAAAAAATAATGTATTAAAGTAGGCTTGTTTATTGTAATGATTTTGTCATAAGGAGAACTTGCTTACCAACATGAAACACTATTAGGAAATGCATCCTAGTTCACTTTGGGTTTCACTATATTTTTGAGTGAATTTGGACAATTTTACCTAGTGAAATTGTTTAACCCCCTAGTGAACAAGGATCAGTTGCTACGGACAATGATTTGTTTCATTAGTACCTAATGAAACAAGGTTACTCTCAAATGAATTACAAATCTACCAAACCATTCACTTGCTAGTTAATTAACTAATCAGTATGGAAATAAATGAAAATTTAATTATTTAATATATAATATTATTGATAATTTCATGATTTTTAAAGCTTATTATTTATTGACACGTGTCATTACCTACGCTAGGTTAAAAACCTAGCCTAAGTAGGTAGGCCACGTAATCAACCTAGGCCTCTAACCTAGGAATTCGATAAGAAAATATTCGGTCAACATACCATTGTTGACCACACACAACACCACCCACGAGGTTTGATCCTTTGATCTTTGGAATGAGGGCAAACATCCTTACCATCAAGTCCACTTGTTGTGATAATATGTTACATTACATTCTATTTATCAAATACTTCATTTTAAACATTACAAAAACATAAACTTTGAGAATTCATATATTATTGAGATTTTGTTCAAATGAAATGATACGAGTTTTTTTTTTTTTTAATTCAATAATGTACATAGTTACATTTATTTCCTTTTGAAAGTTTAAAATTATTTGAACAAAAAAAAAGTTGAATATCATTATTTAATAACATTTCAATGACCATTCTTTTGAAAAAAAAAGTTTAATAAATGGATTTTTGTGGTTAATATAATAATATTGCCTATGTTAAATTATTTTCAATTATTATATGACTATTTTTCATTAATTGAAATTATTTCACCCTACATTATTTACGGCTAATTATGGCTATTTTCAATTACTTTAACTTATTCCACCTTAGGCTATTTTCAACTATTATAAATTTTTTGGGTTATTTTATGTTATTTTTGGCTATTGTAGATTATTTCAATTTAGACTATTTGCATTTATTATAAATTATTTTTGGCTATTTTAATTTATTTCACCTTAGGTTATTTTCAGTTATTGTAAGTTCTTTTGGCTATTCTATGTTATTTTTGGCTATTGTAGATTATTTCAATTTAGACTAATTATAGTTATTATAAATTACTTTTGACAATTTTAACTTATTTCACCTTAGGCTATTTTAAGCTATTGTAAGTTTTTTGTCTATTTTATTTTATTTTTGGCTTATGTAAATTATTTCAATTTAGATTATTTGTAGTTATTATAAGTTACCTTTGGTTATTGAAAGTTATTTCACCTTAAGTTATTTTTGTTTATTATAAATTATTTCACTTTAAATTATTTCTGGCAATCCTAAGCAATTATAATATATGGTTATTAGTTGTTCTTTTATTAGTACTATTGGTGGTTATTAATGGCTATTGGTATCTATTCTATTTGTGGCTATTAATGTTTTTTAGTGGTTATTTTATTAATAATTAATTGTGATTATTCTATTGGTGGCTATTGGTGGTTATTTTATTAATGACTATTGGTGGCTATTATATTAATGGCTATTGGTGGCTATTTTATTAATGGCTATTGGTGGCTATTCTATTAATGCCTATTAGTGATTATTCCGTTGAAAGCCATTGGTGGTTATTTTATTGGTGGTTATTGATGGCTATTTTATTAATGGTTATTGTATTATAAATTATTGTTGGTTATTATATGTTATATTATAATTATTGTTGATTATCGTATTATAAATTATTGTTTGATATTCTATGTTATAATATCATAGGCCATTAGTAGTTAATATATTATAGGGTATTTGAAATTATTTTTCATAGGTTATTATTTTTTATTTAAGTAATTTTTACCTTAGGTCATTATATTTTGTTTTAGATTATTTTAAAGTTTTTATGCTTAGAATAAAATAATTTATAATAACATAAAATAAAATGACCTTGAATAATTTAAAGTATAACTTGAAATAACATATAATAATTTAGTGTACAATAATTTATAATAGCATGTAATAACATAAAATATAAGTTAGAATAACTAAAATAACTTAAAATAATATAGGGTATATCATAAACTAACATAGATAATATTTTTAAAAACATATAAATAAACCTATTTGCTATAGTAAATTGTAATAATGAATTATGTTAGTTAGTAATGAAACATGATGTCTACATAGTGATATTATAATGAAATAATTTTCACTATGTGAAATCAATAAAATGCAATGAAATTATTTCACTTTTAAAGTCCAATAGTGATTTAAGTTAGTAAATTACACCCCACTTTGGTAGTAGTGAAAGAATTTCTTTGGATTATAATGTAATGTGAAAAGGGGGGCTGTCTACTTATTGTGCAATCTGATCTAATCCTGGATTTTTGGCATAATTGTATCAACCGTCTTGTTGTGACAGCGCCCCATCATTGTTGCATGGGAATGCAAGGCCGACTTGTTTCTAAGCTGTGTGGTGTGTGCAAGATTGGGCATGGCGGCTGGCATTGATGGAGCTCGATTCATGAAGGCGACGTAGCTGAGGATGGAGCGGGAAAAATGGAACGGCGTTGGATGACTGGAGGAAGCTTCTGGAGGAAGCCAACGGGGAACTGAGGAAGGGAGATTGGGTGTTTGATGGAGAATAGAAAAAAAAGAAGAGAGTGTGGTAGCTGAGTAGCAAGAGTCTTGACCACGAGAGTGATCTTCCGCTGCGTCTGATGGATGGTCTAGCTCGTTGCTGCAGGAGGACATAGAGAGAGGGAGAGAAGAGGAATTAGAGGGACAATCAGTGTTTCCTGTTTTTGTAAGAACTCATGCTCGAGGGCCGTGTTTGCGCTCTCGGACTGTACATACTATCCATGAATGATAATCCAAGCATTTTCCTCAGAAACATCTGCGTACAGTGTGTGACCATAGCCATGCGTCGTGTTGAGCAATGCATTGCCGGGTCTGTCAGTCTTGAAGTTGCAAGTGGGTCAGTGAGCGATGGCAGGAAGGTAGTCCGAGTCAGGATAGACTACGTGTCTGCGCAATTGCAGTGGATTGTTAGATCACAAGAGCTAAGGGTCTGTGGGAACTCGCGTCATTGCTGTGGGTTTTCTGGATCCTCCTTTTTGGTTACAATAACTCTTTGATTTATCTAATTGAAACTGAAAATATAGCTTGGTGTTCACAATTTATTATTGTGTTTCATGATGTTTGGATGTAATTTCTTTTACAATATCATAAAGAAAAAGAATTGGTTATATTTTTATGCAAATGTTTCATTTATCAAATTGAAATGGAGGTTCACAATTTGCTTGTAGATTAGTTTTGAAGGAAGCTAATTTGTTTGTCATGTTGAGATCTCCCAAACCATAGCGTTTCTTATTGCACTCTTGGTACCACTGGCAAGTTGACATGAAGGAAGCTAGTTTGTTTGTCATGTTGAGATCTCCCGAACCATAGTGTACCATTGGAAAACCCTTGCTGAGTAGATAAGGGTGTATTAAGTTGCTTTCATAAGGTTTTGATCTATGAGAGAGAAGTTATTGAATATTGAATTATTTTTTTCATTGAAATTTCATTTGATTCAAAACTAAAATTTATAAGGGAATTTGGATGTGCTATTGGTATTGTCGCAAAAATTTTGATGAGAAGGATTTAATGAAGGTGATTTGGAAAAAAAATTAGACATCAAGTGCGAAAAAGATATTGAAATTTGAGTAATTTTTTATCATAGAAAATTCAATTAAATTATAAAAAATGATTTTGAAGGGAAAAAATAATTGGGTAACCAATTTTCACTTGAGCCAAGGGCAGTACATGCTACACTAGTTTGAAATTAAACAACCATTTTTGACATTTTTAAATTTCTTAAAACAACTCCAATAATGTCTTACACATTACATTTTGGATAAAGTATATCATATAAATTTAGTTTGAATAAAAAAATGTTGTTTGGGCCAACAAGTTTGTAGAGGATTTAGTTGCATTAAATATCTTTGCACAATAAAAAAGATTGTTGTCCATTTGCTGGCTATACCGACTAGGTCAAGTGTTGCACACATGTTTCTTTTATTGGTGAATTTTTGCCAATTTTTGACCTAGAAAATATGATCTCAACTTATACCAAAAACTTTTCATGGAAAAGATTGATCTAGATTGACCAAATTTCAAAGGGGTTTTTTTCCCCCCAAATTGCTAGATTTTGATGATAAGTTTGAATAAATAGCCATGAATATAAAATGGTTTTTATTTTATTTTCCCCCCTTGCTTTCATGTCTAGTATGGAGCCAAATGTTATTAAATTAATTTTTGGATGATTGCCACTTTAACTAGATCAAAAAACCCTTAAAAAAAACCTTATGTTGCACTTAAATTATCTTTCAACTTCATATTATCTCACTTTCATATTTATGGGATGAGGTTGAAAATTAAATTTTACCATGTTTGGAAAATAATTAAGCCCACTTAGATGAATGGTCCAAGGTCCAAATTTGTAGAACCAATTCAGACTCATTTGAAGCAAATTGAATCCTTGAATTGGACCCTACTTTGGACCTTAGCTTGCATATGGGTTCTTTAAATCATGAGCTCTCCTATTTAGCTTATCTTTGTAGTTTGAACTAATTGATTTCCCCTCCAAAATGGTGCCATATAAATTTAGTTGTGATTTGCCACTTTTTGTCTTGGATTGTCATATCAAGGCCCATGGGTTCAATTTATGGATCTCATCCAATAACATTGTTCTACTTCACTAGAGCTTGGAGCTTGTATCCTCATTTAAAGTGGCCTTTACTACCCCTTTTAAACATAACTATTAACCCAAATAAGTGGTATGGGTGAAGTTCCTCTTCATACACAAGGGATTGTGTCAATGTTTTAGTACACCCTCGCTACTCAAAATTGATAGATCGAAACAAGGGAATGTTGATTGCGACTGACATGCAATGCCTCAAACTTTCAAAGAAAATTCCATGATGATTAAATCCTTTAATGACCGAATTATGAGTGAGATCTCATTGTCAAAAACCCTTAAGACAAAGAAAAGTTCACAACATGAAGATCATGAATCCATTCCTTGTGTTCCTTAGAGTTTCTTCACTTGAATGAACAATATAAAAAACTTGGTGATTAACATGTCCAAGTTGACAACAAGAGTTAGATGAAGAGAAAAGTTATAACATAATATTTTGTACATTTTAGAGGTACTTAATCTTTTTTGGGAAAAGAGAATAGTTTTTTTTTGGGGGTAATTTTTATTATGTAGATCCTTTTGCTTTTTATTTGAGGCTAGTTGAAGAATCAAGTGTGTAGATCAACTAATTTTGTAAGAATGAGATTGTCTATTTCTTCAACCTAAAATTAGAAACTAGAAAGGTTGAAAAGGGCTGAAGGAAGACCAAAGAGATCTAATAAAAAACACATTGAAGAACAAGGAAATAATTTAGTCTTCCTATTGAGTTCATGCTTGGTCATGAACATGTTTTTTTTACACTCCAAGAAAACAACATCCTCATGATTCAATGATGACCATACCCTAAATTTATTTATTTATTGTAGGTTTTGAACATATCATTAGACTTGCTTAAAAATAATTAATGTTTTTGGAATGTGCTAATACCTAAAGCAAAATAAATTTAGCATTTACATTTGACCCAACATCCTAAAATCTAAAATACTTTATTTATTAAGGAACAACCTTGTACCTAAAACTTTTAGATTGACCATACTTTCTTCTTCATACATTTCTTGTGCATAACAACCCCATATCATAATACCTTGACAAGTTCAACACATGTTTGTCAAATAATTAATTAAATTTAAATATTCCATTAAAAAAAATTCAAAAGATTCTTCATTTTTAATTTTCAAAATTTTTTTTTTGGGAAAATTAAAATTTGAAAACTTCAAAATTTCTTAATATAATATAATTTGTGTTGGTGTTGCCAAGGTCCTATAATACAATGATGAAATAAAAGACAATATAAGTGTGAACTCACTTGAAATGGGTTCGTTGACCACATGGGTAACATAAGATATGGGATTTCATTTCAAAATATTAAATATTTTCATTTATTAAAGTTATTTGTAAAGTTTTGTGATTAGGGGCTGAGAATGACCAATTTCGGCATAATAGGGCATTAAATGTGTAATTGTAGAAAGGAAGAAATGAATAAAATATTGATGGCTAAAAGCTTCACAAGGAAGACAAAAAAAAGAAGGCGAAAAAAAGGCCAAAAGACAAACATCTCGTAGGAACCAAAAAAAGGGAGAGAGTTAGTCCCTTTTGTGGTAAGAAGTTATCTCACCCACGACCCTTTTAATGTTGCCTGCATGCAAATCGTGAGATCTAATAATAATAGGAGGTTTATAACATGCATCACCTGTTAACACAATTTTCTTCTCTATAGTAGAAATTAAAACATGTTGAAGAACAATATTAACATGCAACTTGAAAAATTGAATAAAAAAAGACAAGGATAAATGACCTCTCGATTGTTTAACATGGAAAAAAAGGGTACAATCCTTGATGAAACGATCCATATCACATTTAAATGCACCATGCACCTCCATGGCCATCAGAATAAAGTGGTGCCTTTCATGAAGCTCTTTATACTTGTTGATTTTAGCAATGGCATTAAATTTCACAGCTACATTTGTTGGTCGACTAATGACACTTGAAGCCACTATCTTTCACATTGTGTTAGTAACCACCACATTGACAATGAAGACTTGGTCCTTTTGAATCATGTAGAAAATTGTTTGTAATGAAACTCTTAACATAAGGGCGTACCACTGTTCTCTCCATACAACATGCCCATTCTTTCGAGCAAGGGCATACATGATGTATCAAATGAGGTCATGTGTGACTATCCAATGACCTCTAAAACGAGCAATGAATTAAATGTGTGCTAGATGCATCCAACCTATGTCCACACTCTCACATGAGAAGATTGGATGCCGAAGGTTGAATCAAATTGAGACGAAAATGTAATGCCAAGATGAAAGTAAAGTGTGCGATGCGAAACGAATGGATTGAAGTCATGAACATGTAACTAGGAATAAAAATTATACAAAGTGAAATAACTAAGACCCAAACTAGTTTTTTCACCAATTTTGATGGTCAATTGAATTTCATCCTATCTCTCCTTTTTCATGAGCGCCTTCATGACTATTACATATATTTTCATTACTCTATTTGTAGAATTATAATGACTAGTTTCGATCCTAAGTTTCAACATTTCATAGTAAGATTTAATAAAATTTCCTTATTTTGCGAATACCATTGAAAGAGGGGAAAGGGGGTGAAAGCATGCCCAAGCACAAGGTGAAAACAAGGTGACTTTACATATAACTCTATTGTGTTGTTAATGGTGGAAATTTTCTATTAATTAGGGCTAATTGAATGTGTGCATGATGGACATTAAAACCTAATGCATTTCAAAAATAATGAATGACTAATGAAATTGCTAAAATAATATGGAATTAAAAGTTTAAAATGTGGACTACAAGTTGGTTTCAAATATTGGGAATATTTTAAAATGGCACTGGAAGGTTATTTTTTGGTGGGTGGGTAGGGGGGAAAGTAACAACCATTGGTCAATTTTGTGTAGACTTAAGGTGGGCTATCAACACACAATAGTGGGGATTTCATTTTTTGTGGATTTTTAAAGGACCAACTAAAATGTTTTTGGTTGTTAACAATGTGGAATGTTCCACTAAAGGTTCCAAACTACAAATTGAGTAAATATATGAATATGGTTATTTCTAGGGAGTTGATTAATTAGCCTAAATAAATGCCACTTGGTAATGTAACATGGGCCAAGTTACTTTTTACTTGAACAAGCTTGGGATCATACAAATAGTCGTGTTTTCTTTAGCGAGATGAGACATTAAAATTATCATGAATTGTATTGATAACATGGACAAAATTAAACTTTGAAAATAAAATTGACAACAACGGTAAAATTAATGTGCGTAATTAAAATTGATGACACGAATGAACCATATTACATGGATGAGTTTATGTTCATGATGCCTTACCACATGGATCAAAATTAATATCAAAAGCTAAAATCATATAACATTGATGAAGTTTATAAAATCAATTGTGAAGTATTTCATCGATAAATTCAACTTAGACATGGATGAAACTACATTCATGAACAAAAATGATCATCATCCATCCATATGTCCAATTTGTTTGTTTGTTTATATGTATGAGGTCTATATTTACTTCCTTATAGACCTCATTTTCTCCATAGTAGGTGAGCTAACATAATTCAATCCTTCCTTACTATAGACCTACCTCATTACCTACAAAATGCAATTGTCTTCAATCTCCCTCCATTCTTCACATACATCCTTCTATAAATAAGGACATGACTCAAAAACCAAAAGATTGTAAAAACATGAAAATTATTTGAAAATGTTACACTCTAACCCATCTTTAAGTATACAATTTAACTATATGCCCAAATCACAATAAGCCTTATTTTCTTCAATAATCGAATCAAATTGTTATATCGACATTTTATTTCGAGATCATGGACCTTTTTATTTATTTGATTCAACTATTTCAATGTGAATTCAAATTTAAATCCACAATCAAGCCTTATTCTTGACCAATTTTCAATTTACCCTTCCAAACCATCTACATGAAGATGAGTACTTTTAGTTTTGCATCATGAGGAACATTTTCACAATTTTGTATTGATGATGTTCTTTAATGGGTTGTTTGGATTTTCATAATTACTGAGAATTTTAGTGATAATGAGCCTTTGAGTCATGTTGATGCATTTGGAAAACGTTGCCATCTACTTGAAAGTAATATCATAAAAGCATAAGGTAATTTACATGTAAGAATATTCAATAATCATGAGTGAATCTATATGTTAAGATAGGTGTTTGTTATGTTTTGGGACCATCCTTCAAGGCTCCTAAGTTGTGTGGTTCCCTTGTGATGCTTTGAATGCCATTAAAATGCCCTTGAAAAGGCAATGTGCACGTTTTTCATTGCCTTGCATGTTTGTCATTTTGTAATTTTCGCACTAATGGAGCAAAAATGATCAAAGTTAGTGCCTAGAAATCAATTAAAAAATGTTCAAATGATTTTTTAGAATGAATTTTTTAGAAAGTCATGTCTATTAGAGCATTGAAGAAGTTTGTCTTAAAATTTCTTAATATCTATATATTAAGATAAATGTTTTTAAAAAAATATTTTTCATAAGAATTCTTAAATGAAGCCTAGAAAAACATTGGGATGGGTGACCTCACAAGAGGCTTAATCTACTTGGGCCAATGGCACAAGGGCCTACTAATGTGTTTAAAAATTGTTAAACACAAACCCTTTTTCAATCATAGTTTAATATCATGGAACTTGTCTTGGGTTGAAACAATAACAAAGATGGGATTCATTATTCACAAAGCACTAGAAAACAAATTGAAACATATGTCATGTCATGGAAACTTAGGTTATGAAAGTAACATTGGTTTCATTTTTTTGCTAACTAAAAAATGAAAGTAAAACTTAATATAGGAAAAAAAGTTGAATTCCCACATAAATTTTTTTTGGAGGCTTGGGTTCAAGTTCTAATGCTAATTGGGTCATATTTGATTTTGAATTGATCATATTATCAATTGGGTTTTTAAAAATATTGGTGACCAAACTCAAATTGAGTTACCATCTATGAATGTTAGATCATTAGACCCATGAGCAATATGGTCACTACAAAATAAAGACATACAATATTCCATATGTATGTTTTTCATCTATAATCATTTCATTCATAAAGATTGATGTTAATATAAGAATAATTTTGTTATAATACATTCAATTTATGTCTCTATCCATGCATTTTTGGACCATGAAGAGGTCACAACTCTGAAAGCATAAGATATTGGCACTGCTTCCCAGATGTGACATATTTTTCATTCATCCGCATACCATTCATTTGCAAGGATGATAATCAGTTATCATCGGTTTTAATTGGGAAAAAGTGTTGTCATGAGCATCTGTGCATTTTTGGGTTAACAACTTTTCATCCACAAGGTCTCACATTGATTCAGATTGTTTTCATCAAGTGTCTAAAGGTGCTTGCCATGTTGTTATTTGACTTCAAAAAGTTCAAGGATGAATTTTACAAGATCATCTAATTGGGTACTGAAAAGCTCTAGTGTGGTTTTGAGTAGGCAATCTAGAGCAACCATACAAAGAAAACCAAAGGAACTAATTGAGCAAGTATTCAACTCCTTCTATTTAGTATTTTAATGGAAAATGGGAAATGACTAGCATAATAGAGTTATCTGTAAAGTAAACCTGTCTTCACCCTGTCTTTGAGCCTCCTTTCAACCCCTATCCCCTCTTTCAGTGGCAGGCGCAAAGCAAAGACATCTTAATAAATCTCAGTATGAAATGCTGATACTCATCATTTAATGCACAAGGTTCGAGACTAATTATAGTAGTTGTACACGTAAGAGCAGTGAAAGTATATGTAGCAGCACCGGAGGCGCTCAGGAAAAAGGAAAGACACGATGAAACTCAGTTTATCACCAAACTTGATGGTTTTCCGAGTTTCACCCTTGTTGAATGCTAATGTACTATTTTGCAGGTTTTTTTTGAATCTCACCCTGTGTATGACCAAACTCAGGGTTCCAGTGCTGTGCCTGTGTTACTTTACGGATAATTCTGATAATTTGTGTTTTTCTGGTCCAAAATTTCACTACAAAATGTTGCAAATATTCCCTTCTTTTGAAGAAAAAATTCAAATTTCACCAAACAAATCAGCACATTTGGACTTTTATTTTTAGTTTGGTAACATTTTAAAAATTATTTTAAAAACTATTTAGATAGGTTCGAAAAGCCAATTGCCTTTTAATGCTAAATCCCTCTTGAGATGCTAGCAAATGATATAACATCAGAAAAAATAAAAATCATAGAACGCAAGTATTTCTCTTTCATATTTTTGGGTCTCGAAATGATATGATATGATACCATACTACATTGGCAACTTCAACACTAATTATATTATTTATAGAAAATTTGGAATTTTTTGAAAAAAATTCCAAACAAAAAAAACTTGTTAACGAAACTATTGAATCTTCAAGAATATTCTATTTATCAAAATTAAAATTTCAAATTTAATTAATTAATTGTTTGATGGACATGTCCCAAGATACTACTACTATGATATTTATCTTTCTTGAGGGAAAAAGTTAAAAATTATGAACTCAGCATGTGAAAGGCATTTAACAAGTTGTCCCTCATTTTCAAAGGCAAAAAAATTAATTTGCCTGCACTGGTTTATGTGTCATATTCAGGCACTTTTAAAAAAAAGGCTCATTGCTAGGTTTTTAAAAAAAAGCTCTTCATGAACATTAGAGAACATAATAACATGCTTGAGATGTGAATCATGGCTGTGGAAAACCAATTATGCTCTTGAATGGGCCCCGGCAATAAGATCCAATTCACCCATGACCCTTATTTGAGCTTTTTTAATCAATGTTTATCACATTCAACATAGATGTTAATTGTTTCCTCAGCCTCACTCATAAACATGAAAAATTGGATAATTGGCCATAAGATGGAGAGATTATTGTAGTACATAAACATGAAAAAATTGACAAGGTGAAGAAAGAGTGGAATACAAACACTTTCATCAATGAAATCGGTTCGTTTAATCTGAAACTGGTTCTAATAAGATAAAGCTTTCAAAAGTTGGATCCAATGTGATAGTCCCTGTGGGGGCAGGGACCAACAAAAGACAGGGTTAACCAATGTCTGAAAATGGATATATTTTGGAGCCAGCAAAGTGAGTATGTATGCATGCACATTGTATTTGGGAAGTCGTTGAAGGATTGCAAATGTGATAGGTGGTGAATTTAGGGTTAAGGTTTGGGGAAGCAAACAAGAAGAAACAGAAGTTGGAGGTAGTGTTTAGGGTTTTGGACTTTGCCTAGAGATGCATTGATTTTGAAAAATCTTTTATTGTTGTTCTCAACGTTGGGGTATATTTGTCGTCTCTGGTCTATCCCATGGTCAGTTGTATATTGCTATCTCACGAGTCACAAGCAGTGCAAACATCAAGATTTTCAGTGGCCAGGGTCCCAATGGATGCATGTGGAATGTTGTATATAAAGAGGTTTTGGAAATGTAATTTGTAATTGTAATTTTGTAATATGTACCATCAAATACACACACACACCTATGCATTAGGCACGGGGTTCAAACTAATATATATATTTATATACCACCAAGGCTATATTGATCCCAATATCAAGTAACCTTGGTATATCGCAGTACCTTTACCATTCCAGCATAAATTAAATTATTTTTAGTTTATTCGAAATTTTGAAATTTTATTTCTTATTTGTGCCAAAATTTTAATAAAATCAAAATTTTCACTGTCAGGGTTTGATTGAAACCCCAACAAACCCTCCAAGGACACGAGTTTGACAGCTGCAGTGGTGTATGAAAACACTACACTGTTCCATAGTGCTGTATGTGTTCTGTTTATTATTCTGTATAATCATTATGTGTTGAAATTTTCAAAATTAAAAAATCAAGTGTCAAAGTTAAGATTCAAAATTTAATTAATTATTTGACAATCTATTGTCGAAATGGTAATGGTATTATGGTATAAACCTGTCTGGCACATACCAACCCAAAATCAGACTTTGAGCCTAACACCTTTGAAGACTAGGTTGGTATGAAAGTTTTTAAAACACTTGATATCCCTACCATGCCATTAGCAAAATAATAATAATAATAATAATAATAATAATAATAATAATAATAATAAAATAAAATAAAATAAAAATAAATATAGGTACCTGTATCAATGGGTGTGTTCAAAAGTTGATTTTCACCAAACATTGGTAAGGATCCAGAAGGGCGGCTGTTATGGGAATGAGGGCCCTAGTATGGTACAAAAGTGAGGTGCTATTGGGAACGTCTTAGGGCACACATTGGGGACCCTGATGGGAACTTGATTGG
>Ga0116227_10004768_pt1 | contig 29231 bp, 30 predicted proteins | sample S1TSphgellanicum_FD_89693 | JGI IMG/M metagenome (GOLD analysis project Ga0116227, IMG submission 89693) | Host-associated microbial communities from peat moss isolated from Minnesota, USA - S1T2_Fb - Sphagnum magellanicum MG | ecosystem: Host-associated > Plants > Peat moss > Unclassified... | reverse complement strand
TTCTTGATCTGATCCAGCCATTTGCGCATGCGCGACGGCGCCTCCTTGGTGGAGGTTCGCGGCAAACCGAACCCCTCCAGATTGACCACGCATCGCACCCGCTCAGGCCGCACACCGGCGTATAAATTGGCGACGTTGCCGCCCATGCTATGACCCAGGATGCACGCCGGCGCATGCGGCGACACTTGGTGCAGCAACTCGTCCAGGTCCGCGATGTAGTCGTGGAAGAAATAGCCGTCGGCCGCCCATTGGCTGAGTCCGAAGCCGCGCCAGTCGAGCGCCACGATGCACCGGTCCTTCTGCAACGCGTCCACCAAGAATTGGAACGTGCCGCCCGCATCCAGCCAGCCGTGCAAAAGGATCAGCGGCGACTCGCCCACGGCAGGCGGCGGGCCCCAGCGCCTGATATGCAGGTCGAGCCCGCGCACCCGCAGAGTCTCGTGCCGTGCCTGACGCAGCGGCTGGTAAGTCTGGTCTTCCAAATCAACCCTGCAGAGGACGAAGGTCAGTCATGCGACGCTCCCGCCAAAAAGATTTTATAGGCTGGGTTGTCGGTTTCTTCCGTGTATGGATAGTGCAGCTCGTGCAGATGCAGCAGGAAGTCGCTGCGGGTTTCCGGCGGCACCTGGATGCCCGCCAGCACGCGGCCATGATCCGAGCCGTGATTGCGATAGTGGAACAAGCTCACGTTCCAATTGCTGCCGATGGCCCGCAGGAACTTCAGCAGCGCGCCTGGGCGTTCGGGAAACTCGAATCGATACAGGCGCTCGTTGCGCAATTCGCCGGCCCTGCCCCCCACCATGTAGCGTACGTGCAGCTTGGCCATCTCGTTGTCGGTCATGTCGTTGACGGCGAAACCCGCCGCTCGAATGTTGGCGCACAGCTCATCGCGCTGCACACGGCCTCTGGTGAGAGCCAGACTCACGAACACTTGCGCGCTGCGCGCATCGGCGTAGCGATAGTTGAACTCGGTAACGCTATGCTGCCCGAGCAGCTCGCAGAATCTCAGGAACGAACCGGTGGTTTCGGGCATCTCCACCGCGAACAGCGCCTCGCGCTGAGCGCCGATGTCCGCTCGTTCGGCGACGTAGCGCAGCCGGTCGAAGTTCATGTTGGCGCCGCAATTGAGCGCGACGAAGGTGCGCTGCGAACAATTCTCCCGCGCCACATACTTCTTGATGCCGGCCACTGCGAGCGCGCCGGCAGGCTCCGCGATGGAACGCGTGTCCTGAAAGATGTCGGCGATTGCGGCGCAGATCTGATCCGTGGTCACCAGAATGACTTCATCGACGTACTGCTGCGCGACGCGAAAGGTCTCTTCTCCCACCCGCCGCACTGCGACACCATCGGCGAACATACCGACTCGATCCAGCGTCACGCGCTTGCCGGCGCGCAGCGACTCGTGCATCCCGGCTGCATCTTCGGGTTCCACGCCGATGATTTTGATGCGCGGATACAGCGACTTCGCGTAGGCGGCGATGCCGGCGATCAAACCCCCGCCGCCGATGGGGACGAAGATCGCGTCGATGGCATCTCCGTGCCGCTGGCGCAAGATCTCCATGGCGATCGTACCCTGGCCGGCGATGACGTCGGGGTCATCGAAAGGATGCACGAAAACCAGGCCGCGATGCCGCCCGAGTTCGAGGGCATGCTCAAAGGCCTGGTCGTAGTCGTCGCCGTGCAGGACGATCTCGCCGCCGAGGTCGGCGACCGCCTGCACCTTGATGTCGGGCGTGGTTTGCGGCATGACGATGAGCGCCGGGATGGCGCGCGTCCGCGCTGCGAGCGCCACCCCCTGCGCGTGATTGCCGGCGGAGGCACAGACCACGCCGCGCTGCGCGCTGATCGCGGACAACTGGGCTATTTTGTTGTAGGCGCCGCGAATTTTGAACGAAAACACGGGTTGCAGGTCTTCCCGCTTGAACAGTATGTGATTGTTCAGCCGCTTCGACAGGCGGGCGGCGATATCCAGCGGGGTTTCGACGGCGACATCATAAACCTTCGCCTTGAGGATGCGGTCAACGTAGCTTTCTTGCATGAGCACTCTGGTTTAACACGCGTACATTAGCGTAAGGGCCCAGGTTTGTGCTCATACTGTGAGGCTCGGCACAGCCTTACGCGCCTTGGACGCGGGTTATCGGGGCCAATTCGGTACCATACGACTATGCGCAAATCGATACTTGGACTGCTTGGATCGCTGCTGCTGGCACCGGCGGCCTTTCCGCTGGGCGGCAACGTGGTCGCCTCGGACAACGTCAAGGCGCGCCTCGTCAGCGAGGTGAGCAGCTTGGGACCGGGCCAAACTGCCTGGTTAGCCTTGGAACTCGACATTCGCGATGGCTGGCATACCTACTGGCGCAATCCCGGGGACTCGGGCGAAGCCACCAAAATCAGCTGGCAACTGCCGCCCGGCTTTACGGCGGGCGACATCGTGTGGACCACGCCGCATAGCTTCGAAGTAGCGCCCCTGGTGAATTACGGGTACGCCAAGCACGCGGTGCATCTGGTGCAGATCACCGCTCCGAAGGACCTTAAGGCGGGTACAACCATCGATCTGTCGGCCAAGGCGAGCTGGCTGGTGTGTTCCGACGTGTGCATTCCGGAAAATGCCGACCTCAAATTGCAGATACCGACGAGCGTCAAAGCGGGCGGCGTCGATCCGCAGGATGCGGCGCTGTTCACCGAGGCGCGCAGCGAGCTGCCGACGCCGCAACTTGCGCAAACGAGCGCACGCATCGAAGGCGATCAGCTGATCATCTCCTTGGGCAAGGAGTGGGGCGCGACGTTGTCGCAGATCAAATCGCTCGCCTTCTTTCCATACGACGAGGGCAGCATCGAATATGCCGCACCGCAGAAACTGACACGCAGCGGCGACGGCATACAGCTGGCGATGAAGGTCGGCTATCAGCCGCCCAAGCCGGGCACGGTCAGCGGAGTGCTGGTGGCCACCGAGCAGAACGGCAACGACACAACGGCGGTGCCCATCGAGATAGCCGCTTCCTTCGGCGGCGCGGCTCGGTCTGCGCAAAGCGGCGCGGCCGGCGTAGGCGCGACCGTCGTAGGCGCGGATGCAGCCCACTCCCTGCCCGTCCTCCTGCTGTTCGCCGTGTTGGGTGGCCTGATTCTGAATTTGATGCCATGCGTATTCCCGGTGTTGTCGATCAAGGCACTGAAGGTGGTCGAGCAAGCCAAGACCCATCCCGCCGCCGTGCGCACCAAGGGCCTGGTGTTCGCCGCCGGCGTCATCGCATCCATGCTGTGCTTGGCCGCCATCATGCTCATCCTGCGGGCCGGCGGCGAGGAGATCGGTTGGGGCTTTCAGCTGCAGTCGCCGCTGTTCGTGACATTCCTCGTGTATTTGCTGCTGGCGGTCGGCCTGAATCTGTCGGGCGTGTTCGAAGTGGGCGGTGGTCTCGCCGGCGTCGGCGACAGCCTGACGCAAGGCGACACCTACAGCTCCTCTTTCTTCACGGGCGTATTGGCCACCGTGGTGGCGACACCGTGTTCCGCGCCCTTCATGGCGCCGGCACTCGGTGCCGCGCTGACTCAACCTACTTTGAGCGCCCTGTGCATTTTCGCAGCGCTGGGTGTCGGCATTGCCCTGCCGTATGTGCTTCTATCATTTGCGCCGTGGATGCGGCGGGTGCTGCCGAAGCCGGGCGCCTGGATGGATACGCTGAAGCAGCTGTTCGCTTTTCCCGTGTACGCGACGGCCGCCTGGTTCCTGTGGGTCCTGGCAGAGCAGACCTCGCCGCTCGGCTTGGGCGCGGCACTGGCCGGCGCCATCCTGGTGGCATTGGCGGCATGGGCTTATCAAAAATCGCATTTCAGCGAGGGCGCGCCCAAGGCGGCGGTGCTGGCGACTGCGTTGATCTGCCTGGCTGTGGCGTTGTTCTTACCGGTGCGCGTCGCGCAGGACGCGGGCACTGCCGGCGCCGCGGCGGCGCACGGCGCTGCCGCTCGCGGCGATGATACTTGGCAGCCTTACGACGCGGCACGCCTCGCCGAACTGTCTGCAGCCGGCCGCCCGCTGCTGGTGAATTTCACCGCCAGCTGGTGTTTGACTTGCTTGGTCAATGAACGCAACGCCTTTGCCGACTCCGCCGTGCAGGCGATTTTTCACGACAAGCAAGTCACGCTGATGAAGGGCGACTGGACCAATCGCGATCCCGCAATCACCAAGGCTTTGGCGGCATTCGGCCGGGCCGGCGTACCGCTGTACGTGGTCTACAACGCCAAGCGCGGTTCCAGCGAGCCGTTGGTGCTGCCGCAAATACTCACGGCGGGCGTCGTGGAAAATGCCTTCGCTGACGCGCCGGGGCAATGACCGTTACCGTCCTCGATTACCGGCGGCGCAACATGCTGCTGCATTGGCACTCGCTCGGCGGCACGTGGACGCCGTGCGAGTTTCCGCCGCCGCTGGTGCACGGCGTCGCCTTGATCAGTGCGGCCGGACCGAACATTTGTGTGTTCGGTGAAGCCGGCCGCTTATTGCTGCAAATCGGTCCCATCCAATACCCGCTCGCGGAAAACTCGCCCCGCATCACCTGCCGTGGCGGCTGGATTCTGCTCGGGCTGCGGCGCCGCTTCACCGTACGATCCAGCACCGGCGGCGTGTTGTACAGCCACCGGTATTGGCGCAGCCAGGGTGGCGATTTCTTCCGCTGGTTGGCGCGGCACGCAGCCGATTCAGATTGGCGCGTGGTCTGCGGCAGGCAGTGGTCGGAGGGAGTCGAACCCTCGGCCTTATCTCGGCAGTAGTTGCTCGAGTTCGCTCTCGGTCAAGTTCCGCCACATGCCCGTCTGCAGATTTCCCAGCTTCACATTCATGATTCGGACCCGCTTCAGCCGCTGCACCTTGTAGCCCAGCGCGGAACACATGCGGCGAATTTGCCGATTCAGGCCTTGGGTCAAAATGATGCGAAAGCTGTTCGGGCCGGTGCGGATGACCTGGCTGCGCTTGGTCGTCACGCCCATGATCTTCACGCCGCTCGCCATCATGTTCAGCGACAGGTCCGTGATGGCTCGGTCCACGGTCACCAAGTATTCCTTTTCGTGATTGTTCTCCGAACGCAGGATTTCGTTGACGATATCGCCATCGTTGGTGAGCAGGATCAGGCCCTCCGAATCCTTGTCCAGCCTGCCGACCGGGAAAATGCGTTCGCGGTGACCGATGAATTCGATGATGTTGCCGGCGATGTCGGGCTCGGTCGTGCAAATGATGCCGACCGGTTTATTGAGCGCAAGATAGATGGGCTTCTTCTTCACGCCCAGCAATTCGCCGTCGACCCGGATCTCATCGCCGCTCGCCACTTGCAACCCAAGTGTCGCGACCCGGCCGTTGCACGTCACGCGTCCCGATTCGATCCACTTGTCCGCTTCGCGCCGCGAGCACACGCCGCTCTCCGCGATGAATTTATTCAGGCGCATCGTTGCGGCGCGCTTCGCATCAGGGCCAAGGCAACTAATCTTTCCCGCTCAAGAACGAGTCCACCTGCTTGGCCGAGATCTGCGCAGCCCCCTCCGATATGACCAGCGCCGGCTGGCGCACGGTTGGCGGCAGATCGGCCTTGGGAATTCCGACCAGAACCAGCCGCCGCACCAATTCAGGTTTGAGGGCGGCGAGTTCCAGCGCCACCGCGGCCCCCGTGCTCACGCCCAACAGATCGATTTGCCGCAAGCGCAAATCGTTGGCCAGATCGGCTACGGCGCTGGCGGCCTCGCTCACCGTTCCATCGGGCGAGGGGTCGGACTCCCCGCAGCCCGGTAAATCCGGCGCATACACCGAGCGCACGTCGGCGATTTCGGCCAGCAATGTGGCAAAGTCCCGGCTCGAACCCGGGTCGCCATGCAGGCAGAACAGTGTCACCTGTTCGTCAAAACCGCCCGTGGTCGGGAACGCCGTCCTTACATGCAGCTGTCCATGCTGAAAGTCGAAATAAGCGCGGCGGGTGCGCACCTCGATGGCGGGCGGTATCTGTTTTTGGGGCTTGGCCATTGTTTGGGTCTCCAGCAAGGGGACTTGTGACGCTTTAGGATACTTGAAGTCGCCGCAAGCGCCCGGCGCGCCTGAAAGGCCCATCTGTTGTGTTTTTGCTACATTAATTTTTGCAGTTCTTTGCAATATCGCTAGCATCCGCATCGCGTCAACGCTAGAGTGTTGCTCGGACGCAATAGAATTTTAGGGAAGTAAAAAGACCAATCATCGCCACAGCGCGAACGACAGCGCCGCGGAAGGCATGGGGATCTTAAAAGGCCGGGCTACAGAGCCCGGCTTTTTATTTCTGCGCCCGGTCCCAGACCCGCGACAGCGTGAACCCATTGGATCTTCCGCTCGTGAACATCACCACTTCTACCAATCGCATACGGTCTTCGGAGAGACTGTAGTCCTCCTCGTAGGCCGGTCGGTCGTCATCGGAGTCCCCGCCGCGCACTACCAGCGTGCGCTCCGCCCAGCCGCAGACCGCAGGCGGCGCCTCTCGCGCTGAGGGCATGGAATCGCGGTCGTGTGGATCGTCATTATGATGCCGGCGCTTCTTCTGCGCGCCGGGCTGACAGACGCGGTTTCGCCCCTCGGAGGTGAAGGCCACCGAGCCCGCCACCTGCTTGATCTCCAGCACTTTGCCGGGCCAGCGTAAGGATGCCCCCATGAGACCTATCGGCGGCGCCGCGGGACCTTGATAACCACCACCCGGCATGCCGGGTCCACCGCGGCCGCGCCCCCGGCCGGTGGTCTGTTGTGAATTGTTGCTGTTGGCGGCGGTGCCGTTGGCCGCCTGAGCCAGGTGCTGCGGATCATCGCTGTCGGCTTCGTTCAGTTTCCACTGACCACTGAAATCCACGCCCGACGGCGGGTTGGCGGCCAATTTGTCATCAGCGCAAGCGCCCAAGATCAACACGCCCAAGACCACTGCGGCAACCCGCATAAGCTGGTATTCCCCTTTCAACCAGCGGGAATATTACAACGAAGACCGGTTGGCGGCGCGCCGATCGTGGGGGCCAGCGATCCATACACGGCCCTCGAACGGTTGAAAACAGACGCGTACCAATTCCACGCGCCGCATGGTCTGCGCGCCGCAGGAGATCTTGCCGTCGGCCAGATCGGCCTGAATCAGGTCGACCAGCGTCGCGCTCGGCTCGTGCTCGTCGGTGGGCGGCAGGGCATGCGCAATGATTCGCGCCTGGATGTCGTCGCGCTTGGCGGTATTTCCAACCACGGCGCGTTTGAATCGATCCAGCACGACGAGTACGGAACTCAAGGTGTTATCGGTCACATCGCTCGGCCGTCCCGTGCCGCCCTTGAAGCGCAGATGCAGCAAGCCGCCGACGCGCCGCCCCTCATCATGCAGACATAGGGCGAGCGCCCCGCTCAATTCGGCGGTCAATAGCAAGGGCTCGGGCGAGACATGATAAGTGTCAGGCGCAACCGAAACCTCAACCAGTTCTTTAGCCACCGTCGAAAGCACCCTTATGTAACCTTCGCGATGCTGCGCTGAATGCTTCGGTCGTCTCTGCCGAGCGATTCACGGTTTTCGCTCCGGCGCAGCGGCAGATTCGGCGTCGTGAGCGAATGTCGTGAGCCAATTGGCATTCCAGGCCGTCCATCGTATCCTGGTAGGTCATGTATACGTACGACATCGCCGACAAATTGCTGGTGCGGGAGCGCGTAGCGCAATTTCGTGATCAGACGCGGCGCTTTCTGGCCGGCGAACTGAGCGACGACGAATTCCGCCATTTGCGTTTGCGCAATGGCCTGTACCTCCAGCGCCATGCGCCCATGTTGCGCGTCGCCATACCTTACGGCGTGCTCTCCTCGCAGCAGCTGCGCACCTTGGGAAGCATCGCGCGCCGCTACGATCGCGGCTATGGGCACTTCACCACGCGCCAGAACATCCAGTACAACTGGCCCAAGCTGGAGGAAGTGCCGGACATTCTGGCCGATCTCGCGGAGGTCGAGATGCATGCGATCCAGACCAGCGGCAACTGCATACGCAACACTACGTCGGATCATCTTGCCGGCATCACCCCGGACGAACTGGACGATCCGCGGCCATGGTGCGAACTCATACGCCAGTGGTCGACCTTCCATCCGGAATTCGCCTATCTACCGCGCAAGTTCAAGATTGCCGTGACCGGCGCGCCGCAGGATCGCGCGGCATCGCTGGTGCACGACGTGGGCGTACACATCGTGCGGGGCCGCGACGGTGAACTGGGCTTCGAGATTCTCGCCGGCGGAGGCCTTGGACGCACACCCATCATCGGGCAGGTGGTGCGCGACTTCCTGCCGCGTGAACATCTCTTGTCCTATCTCGAGGCGGTGCTGCGCGTCTACAACCTGGAAGGCCGCCGCGACAACTTGACCAAGGCGCGCATCAAGATCCTGGTTCGCGCGCTCGGCATCGAGGAATTCAAGAGGCGCGTCGAGGCAGAATGGGAACAGCTCCGCGATCGCGGACTGCGCATCGGGCCGCAGGAGATCGAACGCATGCGCGGATTCTTCGCGCCGCCTCCCTACCGGCACTTGCCCGACATAGATGCGGGGGCCGGCCAACCGGCGGGCGACCAACCGCGGGCCGACGCCGCTAATACCGAATTCCGCGCCTGGTACCGCTACAACACCGTCGCCCATAGAGTGCCGGGCTATCGCGCGGTGTACATTTCGCTGAAGAAGCCTGGTGTGGCGCCCGGCGACGCCACGGATTCCCAGATGGAGCTCGTGGCAGACCTCGCGGAGCGCTACAGCTTCGGTGAGATACGCGTAACGCATACGCAGAATCTGCTGCTCGCCGACGTCGAGCAGGGTGACGCCTTCGCGCTTTGGCAGGCGCTTAAGCCTGCGGGTCTTGCAACTCCGAACATCGGTACGCTCACCGACATGATCTGCTGTCCGGGATTGGATTTCTGCAGTCTCGCAAACGCCGGCTCGATCGAGGTGGCGAAAATCATCAACGAGCGCTTCGAGGATTTCGACTACCTGTACGATTTGGGCGAAATCGACCTGAAAATGTCCGGCTGTATGAACGCTTGCGGACACCATCATGTCGGCAATATCGGCATTCTCGGCGTCGATAAGGGCGGCGAGGAGTGGTATCAGATCACCATCGGCGGCGCAGCGGGCGCCGACGCGTCCTTGGGCACCGTGATCGGGCCCTCGGTGGCCAAGGCGGCCGTGCCGGAAACGCTGGCGCGTCTGCTGGAAGTTTACGTGCAGTTGCGCGAACCGGAGGAACGCTTCCTCGACACCGTGCGCCGGCTGGGCGTCAAACCCTTCAAGGAACGGGTATATGCCGCGCCGGCTGCTGCGTGATCGCATCATCGTCGCGGACGACTGGTTGTATGCCTCCGAGTTGGCGGCGGCTCCAGCAACCGGCAACGGCGCGCGGGACGGCAGGCCGCCCGGTGTGATCCTCGCCTTCGATCAATGGATCGCGGAGCGCGATGCGTGGCTGTCGCGTGAGGTCTCTGTCGGTGTGGTTTTGCAGCCCGAACACAAGGTGGAAACATTGGCGCAGGATCTTGCGCGTTTGTCGTTGGTGGCTTGCAGCTTCCCGGGGCCGTCCGAGGGGCGCGGCTACAGCCAAGGACGATTGCTGCGGGAGAGATATGATTTCCAGGGAGAGCTGCGTGCCACGGGCTACGTGCGCATCGACCAGTTATTTTTTCTGGCGCGCTGCGGCTTCAACAGTTTCGAACTCCCCGACCATGATCTGGCCGCCGGCGCGGCAGCGGCCGCCGCGGCATTCTCGACGTTTACCGCGGCCTATCAGCCGGCCAACGACCGCGGGCTGCCGCAGAAACTGCAGCATCCTTAAGCAGGGTACACCTGCCAGCGTCTGAAGCGCACACCCACCCTTTGACCGACACTGAAGCCTTGAGAATCGAAGCGCTCGCGGCTGATCTCTGCTTCCAGCGGTTCATGAAGGGGCTGACCGTCCGCGCAAATGTCCACGCGCACGATCGGGCCCATGACGCGCACCGCCAGCAGCGTGCCCGGCCAATTCGACGATGGCAGCCCGATCTCGATCTCATGCGGCCTTATCAAGGCGAAGTGCTCGCCGCTGCCCTCGAGCGTTGCCGCTGCCGCGCCGATGTCCAAGGGTCCCAGATAGGCGCGCCCGTCGCGCACCTGCACCGGCAACTGGTTGACCTGCCCTAGGAAGCGATGCACGAAAGCCGAGCTCGGCAAATCGTAAATCTCGCCGGGCTTGCCGGTCTGTTCAATGCGGCCGCGATTGAGTACGGCCACCGTGTCCGCAACTTCGATGGCTTCCTGCTGATCGTGCGTCACGATGATGCTGGTGAAATGCAGTTCATCGTGCAGCCGTCGCAGCCAGCGTCGCAGTTCATGACGTACCTGGTTGTCCAGGGCACCGAACGGTTCATCGAGCAACAGCACCTGCGGATCCACCGCCATCGCCCGGGCCAGGGCAATGCGTTGCCGCTGCCCGCCCGAGAGCTGGCCAGGGAAGCGATCGTGCGTCCATCCCAGCTGCACCAGATCCAGCAGGTCCTGCACTTTCTTGCGAATGGCGGCGGCGGCCGGCCGTTCGCGCCGCCGTTTGACCTTCAAACCGAAGGCCACGTTTTCGTAAACAGTCATGTGGCGGAACAGGGCGTAGTTTTGAAAAACGAAGCCCACCTTGCGCTTGCCGACCGACCACAGCGTCGCATCCTGCCCGTCGAACAGCACTTCACCCCGATCCGGAATTTCCAGCCCCGCGATCAGCCGTAACAACGCGGTTTTGCCGCATCCGGAGGGACCGAGCAGCGCCATCAACGTCCCGGTGGGCACGTCGAGATCGATGTTCTCGACCGCGGCGAATTCGCCGAATTGCTTGCAGACCCCGCGCAGTTGGATGCTCATCGCTCAGACCCTCGGAGGCCGTTTCATCGTGGTGGCATCGCGGGCGTGGCCCGTGCGGCGCAACTCCGGCTGACGCCACTCCAGAAAGCTCTTGCCCGCCAAGGTGAGCAAGGCCAGCAAGGCCAGCAGCGACGCCACGGCGAACGCCGCCGTGTAGTCGTAGTCGTTGTAGAGAATCTCCACGTGCAAGGGCATGGTGTTGGTCAATCCGCGCACGTGTCCGGAAACCACCGACACCGCGCCGAACTCACCCATGGCCCTCGCATTGCACAGCAGGACACCGTAGAGCAATGCCCAACGAATGTTCGGCAACGTCACGCGCCAGAAAATCTGCCATCCCGTGGCGCCCAAAGACAGTGCGGTCTCCTCGTCGTTATTGCCCTGCGACTGCATCACGGGAATGAGCTCGCGGGCGATGAACGGGAAGGTCACGAAGGTGGTCGCGAGCACGATGCCCGGAACTGCGAACACCACCCGGATGTGATGCGCCCGCAAAAAACCGCCAAACCAGCCGGTGGCGCCGAACAGCAGGATGAAAGTCAGGCCCGCGATCACGGGGGAGATCGCGAACGGCAGGTCAATGAGCGTGATCAAGGTGCTCTTGCCGCGGAAATTGAACTTCGCGATCGCCCAGGCGGCGGCTACGCCGAAAACGAGATTCAGCGGCACAGAGATCGCGGCAACCATCAAGGTGAGTTTGATGGCGGACAGCGCCGTGGGTTCGCTGATCGCCGCGAGGTAGGCGGCCGCTCCCGTTGCGAGCGCCTGCGTGAATACCGTGAGCAGCGGTATGGCGAGGAACAGCGCCATGAACAGCAGCGCACAACCAATGAGGAAGCGCCGCGCCATCAGCGCTCACCGTGGCGCGTCACCGCCCAATTTTGCAGCGCATTGATCCCCAGCATGATGGTGAACGACAGCACCATCATGACCACCGCGATCGCCGACGCACCGGCGTAGTCATACTGCTCGAGTTTCGCAACGATGAGCAGCGGCGCGATTTCAGTCGACTTAGGCATGTTGCCGGCGATGAAGATCACCGAGCCGTATTCCCCGACCGCGCGCGCGAACGCGAGTGCGAAACCGGTGAGCATGGGAGGCCATAGGACCGGCAGCATCACACGCGCGAATGTCTGCGCTCCAGAAGCGCCCAATGTCCAGGCCGCCTGCTCCACATCGTGATCCAGATCCTCGATCACCGGCTGCAGGGTGCGAACCACGAATGGCAGCCCGATGAAGGTGAGCGCGACCACGATGCCGAGGGGCGTGAAGGCCACCTTGACGCCGAGCAGCGCCAAACCGCGGCCCAGCCAGCCGTTCGGGGCATACAGCGCGGTGAGCGCGATACCGGCCACCGCAGTTGGCAGCGCGAACGGTAGATCGACCATGGCGTCGGCGACGCGTTTGAACGGGAATGCATAGCGCACCAACACCCAGGCGATGATCAGACCGAACACCGAGTTGACCAAGGCCGCGATCAGCGACGCGCCGAAGCTCAAGCCAAGTGCCGCAAGAACCCGCGGGCTGGTGACGGCGTCGTAAAAATGCAGCCAACCGCCGCCCAAGCTGCGCACGAACACGGTGGACAGCGGAATCAGCACCAGCAGGGAGAGATACAGCATGGTGTACCCCAATGTCAGTCCGAAACCCGGCAGTACCCGCCGTGGCCTCCCTGCCGCGAGCGCGTTCATTATTGGCCGTAGATCTGGTCGAAGATGCCGTGATCCGCGAAGTGCTTGGCCTGCGCTTGGGCCCAGCCGCCGAACACCGCGTCGATGGTCACGAGTTTCGGGACGTTGGCGAACCGGCCCGCATATTTTGCGGCCACCGCTGGGTCCCGCGGCCGGTAGAAGTGCTTGGCCACGATCTCTTGACCCTCGGGTGAGTATAGATAACGCAGATATTCCTCGGCGACCTTGCGAGTACCATGTTCATCGACATTGCGGTCCACGACGCTCACCGGCGGTTCGGCGACGATGCTCAAGGACGGCGCTACGATGTCGAATTTGTCGGGTCCGAGCTCCTTGACCGCCAGATATGCCTCGTTTTCCCAGGTTAGGAGCACATCGCCGATGCCGCGCTCGACGAAGGTGATCGTCGAGCCCCGGGCGCCCGAATCGAGTACCGGCACGTTGTGATAAAGGGCCTTCACGAAGGCTTCCGCGCTGGCATCGTTTCCGCCGGGCTGCTGCAGCGCCCAAGCCCAGGCAGCCAGATAGTTCCAGCGTGCGCCGCCGCTGGTCTTGGGACTGGCAGTGATGACGGCTACCCCCTTGCGCACCAGGTCGTTCCAATCATGGATGCCCTTAGGGTTGCCCTTGCGCACCAGGAACACGATGGTGGACGTGTAGGGAGTGCTGTTGTCCGGCAAGCGTGATTGCCAGTTCGCCGGCACCAACCCACCATGCGCGGCCAGGGCATCGATGTCGTAGGCCAGTGCCAAGGTCACCACATCGGCATCGAGACCATCGATCACCGCCCTCGCCTGCTTTCCGGAGCCGCCGTGGCTTTGATTGACGACCACGATATCTCCGGTCTTGGCCTTCCAGTAGGCGGCAAACGCTTTGTCGTATTCCTGGTAGAGCTCGTGCGTCGGATCATAGGACACGTTGAGCAGATTGATCGTGGCGGCCGACGCGCAAACCCAGGCGCCGCAACTGAGCGCCAAGAGACATGCCAACAGCAATCGTGGTTTTCGGTGCATAGAACTCGCAGTTTGCGTGACCGTGCAGATTAGGCGCACCGGCGATGCGCTGGAACCACCATCCGGTCATCTGCTTATACCGCAGCGGCATACCGCCGTGGCATTTGCCGCCGTGGCACGCGCTTTTAGGGCCGGTCGCGCACCGGGATTTGCAGGGCGCCCAAGATACGATCCACCTCCTCCTGCGTCTCCAGTTTTTCGGTGTCCCGGACCAGTTTGCGCGGCAGGTGCGGCGCCAGCAACTCGATGAATTCGTACATGTAGGCCCGCAATAGCGCGCTGCGCCGGAATCCAATCCAGGTCAGATGTCCTTCGAACAAATGCGCGGCGTCGAGCACCACCAAATCGGCGTCGCTCACCGGATCGATCGCCAAACGCGCCAAAATGCCCACACCCAGCCCAATGCGCACGTAGGTCTTGATGACGTCCGAATCGCGCGCGGTCAGCGCGACGTCCAAGGACAAACCGGCGGTCTCGAACAGCGCCGGCAGCGAGGATCGGCCCGAAAAGCTGAACACATAGGTCACGATCGGATATTCGGCCAGTTTCTTCAGCGTCAATTTGCCCGCGCCGGCCAACGGATGACCGGCCGGCACCACCACCGCGCGATGCCAGCGGTACACCGGCAGGCGCACCAAATGCGGGAACAGCTCATCGGAGCCGGTTGCGATGGCGAAATCGACGCGGTCGCGTGCCACCATCTCGGCGATTTGCTCCGAGGTGCCTTGGTGCAAGTGCAGACGGACTTTGGGATATTTGGCGCGAAATGCGCGAATCACCTGCGGCAAGACATATCGCGCCTGGGTGTGCGTGGTCGCAATCGACAGCGTGCCACCGTCAGCTTTGCGCAGTTCCGCCGAGGTGCGGCGGATGTTCTGCATTTCCCGCAGGATGCTCGTGGCGCGCGAGATGATCTCCTCGCCGGCTGCGGTGGTGCGGGTCAAGGCACGGCCCTCGCGCTCGAACAGCTGAAAGCCCAGTTCCTCCTCGAGCAGTTTCAATTGCCGGCTGACTCCCGGCTGGGAGGTATGCAGCTGCCTGGCGGCGGCAGTAATGTTGAGTCCACTCTCATGAACCGCTACTAGGTAGCGCAATTGTTGAAATTTCATCGCGGATAGTATGACTCATGGCATGAGCGCCTATATAGTTACGCGATTATGAAATATTTCCCGGCGTTTTTTGATCTCACGGCCCAGAGGGTGCTGGTGGTCGGGGCCGGCGAGGTGGCGCTGCGCAAAGTGGATCTGTTGATGCGCAGCGGTGCGCACGTTTCCGTGGTGGCACCTGAAGTGCATCCCGAGCTCGAGCGCCGCGCCGGCGACGGGTCCATCAAGCTCACCCGCCGGGAATTCGTTCCCGAAGATCTCGTCGGCGCGCGCCTCGTCATCGTCGCGACATCGCATCGCGCGCTCAATCGCTGGATTGCCAATTTGAGCGAATCGCGTGCGATACCGGTCAACGTCGTCGACGACCGCGAAGCGTCGCGCTTCATCGTACCGGCGATCGTCGATCGTGATCCCGTGCTCATCGGCGTCGCAACCTCGGGCACCTCGCCGGTGCTGGCGAGGCGTCTGCGCGAGCGGCTCGAAGCGCTCATTCCGACCCGCATCGGCGCGGCCGCGCTGTGGCTGCGCTCACTGCGCGCTGCCGCGAAGAAACAGCTGCGTGACATAGCCGCCCGGCGGCGTTATTTCGAGAGCCTGGTCGATGGTCCTGCGATGCAACGCTTCATGGAGGGCGACGAGCCGGGCGCGCGGCGCATTGCGCAACAGCTGCTGGCCGGCAGCGCCACGACGCCTGCCGCCGCCGGCGAGGTGATACTGGTGGGCGCGGGGCCGGGAGACGCCGAGCTGTTGACGTTGAAAGCGCTGCGAGCGCTGCAGAACGCAGACGTGATACTGCATGATCGGCTGGTATCCGCCGCGGTGCTGGAGATGTCGCGGCGCGACGCCACGCGCATTTGCGTGGGCAAGGCAGCCGGCAGCCAGGGCAGCACCCAGGAGGAAATCAACGAGCTGCTGATCCGGCACGCATCCGCAGGCATGCGCGTCGTACGCCTGAAGGGCGGCGATCCGTTCATATTCGGCCGCGGCGGCGAAGAACTCGAAGCGCTCGCCGCGGCGCGCATCAATTTTTCAGTGATCCCGGGCATCACCGCCGCGTCCGGCTGCGCCGCCTACGCCGGTATCCCGCTCACTCACCGCGATCACGCGCACACGGTGAGTTTCGTGACCGGGCATGACGACAAGAGCGGCAAGGAGCCCGACTGGCGTGCGCTCGCCGCCACCGGTCACACAGCCGTCTTCTACATGGGACTCGCCCGCTTCGGACACATCGTCGCCCGGATGGTGCAGCATGGTGCTTCGCCTGACCTGCCGGCCGGCATCATCGCGCAGGGCACTCTGCCGCAACAGCGGGTCATCGTCGCCACTCTGGCGACACTGGTGGAGGCGGCCGCGCGCGCCGAACTGGAATCGCCGGTGCTGCTGGTGGTCGGCGAGGTGGCGGCGTTGCACGAATCGCTGGCCTGGTTCGGCGGCGCCGAGGCCGCCGCTGTTTCGCAGAGCGCCTGACCGGCTACGGCATGGACCCGCAGAGCTGCGCCGGCGCAGCTCTGGCCCAGCTCGGCTCTGGCCGGCTCAGCTCTGTGCCGGCTCGATTGCCTGCGTGAAGCCTTTCTGCGCCACCCATTCCTTGTTGAACAGGCGCGACTGATACTTCGCGCCGCCGTCGCACAGGATGGTGACGATGGTATGGCCGGGTCCGAGTTGCCTCGCCAAGGTCACCGCCGCAGCCACATTGATACCGGCGGTGCTGCCGAGCAGCAAGCCTTCCTCGCGCAGCAGGCGATAGACGTAGTGCATGGTTTGCGCATCCGAAATACGCAGCGCGTCGTCGATCGGCGCGCCTTCGAGATTGGCGGTTACCCGCCCGGTGCCGATGCCCTCGGTGATGGATGAGCCGCCGTCGGTTTTGAGTTCGCCGTCCTTGACGTAGTGGTACAAGGCGCTACCCGGAGGGTCCACCAGCACGATGCGAACGGCGGCGGATTTGGACTTAAGATAGCGGGCCACGCCGGCCAAGGTGCCGCCCGTTCCGGTGGCTGCGCAGAAGGCATCGATGGCGCCGCCCGTGTCCGCCCAGATCTCCGGACCCGTCGACTCGAAATGCGCCTCGCGGTTGGCTGTGTTATCGAATTGATTGGCCCAAATCGCGTCCGGCAATTCCCCTGCAAGCCGCCCGGCGACCTTCTGATACTGATTCGGATTGCTGTAGGGCACCGCGGGCACCTTGCGCAGCTGCGCGCCCAGCGCCTCGATGATTTGATACTTCTCGGCGGCCTGATTGTCGGGCATCACGATGACGCACTTGTAGCCGCGCGCATTGCAGACGTGTGCGAGGCCGATGCCGGTGTTTCCGGCGGTGCCTTCGACCACGGTGCCGCCGGGCTTCAGCGTGCCGCGCCGCTCAGCATCGAGCACTATCCATTTCGCGGCGCGGTCCTTGACCGAGCCGCCAGGATTCATGAATTCCGCCTTGCCGAGGATTTCGCAGCCCGTTTCATCGCTGAGGCGGCGCAGGCGGATGAGCGGTGTGTTGCCGACGGCACCGATAAACCCGTCAGTAATGCTCACTCGAGATCTCCAGGCAGTGCAGCGTCATTTTGATAAAAGAATCCCCGGTCGAGCCGGGGAACTTGAGTGGAACAGGTGCTGAGGTAAGGACCCGCACGTCCTGAGCTGGAAGATGCGCCGCACAAAAGTGCAACAACGCTCGACCTTGTTAGTCCTCCGGTGTTGCAAGTATGTAACGCCGGAAATAAACACCAACCGCTTGGCGCTATTATAGTACTGGATACCATAGAAAAATCCAAGAGTTAGAGCGCTATAATTATAAATTGCTGCATTAAATTAGATCTGTCGCCAAATTGTGACATAGAACACATTTTGGCGTGTTTGCGGGTGCGCCGCTGCACATTCCGGAAGCCGCGTTGTGTGCGCCACTTCAAGAAGGCACGCGCCTCACGGCCATTCATTCGCCAATCGTTCGAAATCCGGCGAATCCGCCTTTACCACACAGAATCGCTGCCCGGTCGGCGCCTCCATCACCCACCAACGGCTGACCGCCTGCACCCGCTTCGCGCCTAATTTTTCCAGGCGCGTCACTTCCGCCTCGATATCGTCGGTTTCGATGTCAAGATGCACCCGGCTCGGGTGAGCGACCAGCTGCACTTCGATATGCAGACCATGCTGCCGGTCCTCGAGGCGCTCATAACGGCCGCTCTCAGCGGGCGGAAGCGAATGCACAGGCATCCCGAGTGCATGGCCCCAGAAGGCCGCCGCGCCGTGCAAATCGTCGCTTTGGCAATCGATGATGAATCCGGATAATTTGCTCTTGTGCATCACAACCCTCCAATTCGCTGACCAGTACGCAGGAACCCCTCCATGAAATATCTCCATACGATGGTTCGCGTGACCGACATCGAAGCATCGCTGCGGTTTTATCGCGATGCGCTCGGCCTCGAGGAATTATCGCGCAAAGATCACGCCCAAGGACGCTTCACCCTGGTTTTTTTGGCAGCTCCCGGGAACAGCGATGCGCAAGTCGAGCTGACTCATAACTGGGACCCCGAAACCTATCAGGGTGGACGCAATTTCGGACACCTCGCCTACGCGGTCGAAAACATATACGCCGTTTGCAAGCGCTTGATGGACCACGGCGTGACCATCAATCGGCCGCCGCGCGACGGCCGCATGGCCTTCGTGCGCTCTCCGGACGACATCTCGGTGGAGTTGCTGCAGCAGGGCGCGGCGCTGGCGCCGGCGGAACCTTGGGTCAGCATGCCCAATACGGGCGTGTGGTAGATCACGTGTGGCAGGTCGCAGGCCTGTCTTAGGTCCGGCTGCTAGAACATCTCGGACGCGTCGGGGGGCTTGATCTCGACCTCGTTGCGCGAAGGAATGTGATCGCCGGTGATCATTTCATCGTATCCCTGGCCAGGCCCGACCATCGGGTACACACCCGCGTCCCGGTCGATCATCACCTCGAGAAAAGCGGGACCCGGAAACTGGATGAACTCGGCGATGACCTTCGGCACATCCGACTTCTTGTCCAGGCGCACCGCGAATTTGAAGCCATCGGCCTGGGCCGCCTTGACGAAGTCCTTGGTATGCAGGCTTTTGTCGCTGGCGCTCAGTCGGCCCTTGTGGAAGAGCTTCTGCCACTGCTTGACCATGCCGTCGCCGCAGTTGTTGAGCACCACGATCTTGACCGGCAAATCGTAGGTGGTGACCGTTTCCATCTCGCCGATGTTCATGCGTATGCTGGCATCGCCGTCGATGTCGATGACCAGACGATCGCGCTGCGCGACCTGCGCGCCGACCGCCGCCGGCAGGCCGAAACCCATCGTGCCCATGCTTCCCGAGGTGAGCCAGAGGCGTGGACTGCGGAAATCGAAATACTGCGCGGCCCACATTTGATGCTGCCCGACGCCGGTGGTGATGATGGCCTCGCCCCGGGTCAGCGCATTGATCGTTTCGATCACGAAATAAGGCTGGATCAGTTCACTGTCGCGGTCATAATTCATGGCGTACTGCATGCGCAGGTCGGCGCAATGCCGATGCCAGTCCGACCAATCGCGTTTGAATTGCCTGCGCCTGCCGAATTCCAGCAGGCTCAGCAACGCCTCGGGCATGAGGCCCACGTGGCTCCAATCCACGCGCTTGACCTTGCCGATCTCGGAGGCATCGATGTCGATGTGCGCGATGAACTTGGCCCGGGGCGCGAACTTCGCAGGATTCCCCGCGACGCGGTCATCGAAGCGCGCTCCCAGCGCCAGCAGACAATCGCAGTCCTCGACCGCATAGTTGGCGAACGCGGCGCCATGCATGCCGAGCATGCGCATCGATAGCTCGGATGCGGTGTCCACCGCGCCGATTCCCATCAACGTGGTGACCACCGGTATTTGAAATTGCGCGGCAAATTCGCGTAACGCGAACGACGCGCTGCCGTTGATGACGCCGCCGCCGGCATAGATCAACGGCCGCTGCGCAGCGCCCAGCGCCGCGAAAAAGTCGACGCATGCCGCCTCCGGCAGTTTGCTCGCTTCCAGGCGGTTCATGCGTTGGCGATAACCCGGAATCGGCAGCCTGCCCGAGCCGTGGAACACGCCACGCCAATTTTGTACGTCCTTCGGCACATCCAGCACCACGGGCCCGGGCCGGCCGGTGCGCGCGATCTCGAAGGCCGTACGTACGGTGGCCTCCAATTTGGTGGGATCGGTGATCAAAAACACGTGCTTGGCCACGGCTCCCATGATGCTCGGCACGGGAGCTTCCTGGAACGCATCCGTGCCGATGGCGGTCGTCGGCACCTGGCCGCAGATGACCACGATGGGTACCGAGTCCGCCATGCAATCGCGCACGGGAGTGACCATGTTCGTGGCGCCCGGGCCGGAGGTGACCAGCGCCACGCCGACACGCCCGCTGGCACGCGCGTAGCCTGCCGCCATGAAGCCGGCGCCCTGTTCATTGGCCGGAACGATCAGCGGCATGGCGGACGCGCGCTCCTGATTGAAGCGGAACACGGAGTCGTAAATCGGCAGAATTGCGCCGCCGCTATAGCCGAAGACGGTGTCCACGCCCTCGTCAGCCAGCACCTGGACCAGCATGTCCGCACCGCTCATGGCGGCTCCCGCCAGGGGGTGCGCGGTTTGATTCAGCATGTCGTGGCGGTCTTTCACCCGCGAAAGACTAGCAGTTCTCGCCCTGGCGCCCAAGTACCGCCCTCCCGTATCCTTGCGCACCATGCGCCACCTAATAGCGATTCTTCTGCAAAATGAGGCCGGTGCGCTGACGCGCGTCACCGGGCTCATTTCGACGCGGGGCTACAACATCGAGTCTTTGTCGGTCGCGCCCACCAATGATCCGACGGTTTCACGAGTCACGCTGGTGACCATCGGCTCCGACGAAGTCATTGCCCAGATCAACGCGCAGCTGCTGAAATTGGTGGATGTGGTTGCGGTGGAGGACATGACGGGCGGCGATCATCTCGCGCGCGAGTTGCTGTTGATCAAGCTGCAGATTCCGGCCGAGCATGTCGAGCCGGTGGGCACACTCTTGCGCCGCGTCAACGGCAGGGTGCTGTCCGCAAACCCGTCGAGTTTCATCGTGGAGCTGACCAGCACCGAGACCGAAATCGGCGAGTTCATCGCGAACGTGGCCGCATTCGGCGAGATCGTCGAGGTCGTGCGCAGCGGCGTACTCGGTATGGCGCGCGCCAATCCGCGCTTGCATGCCGTCAAGTGAGCAGCGAGTTGTATACGCTCTACGATTACCTGCCTTCCGGCAACGGCTACAAGGTGCGTCTCACGGCCAAGCGCCTCGGCATCCCTTACCGCCTGGTGCAAATGGATATCAAACACGGAGCGACTCGCAGCGCGGAGTTTCTCGCCAAGAATCCGAACGGCCGGATTCCGTTGCTGGAAGTTGCGGGCCGCGGTTTTCTCGCCGAGAGCCACGCCATCATCGCCTTCCTGGCCCAAGGATCCGATCTGCTCCCCGCGGATCCCTGGCAGCTGGCGCTGCTTTGGCAGTGGTTGTGTTTCGAGCAGTACAATCTCGAGCCGAATATCGGCACCGCGCGCTTCTGGCTGACCTCGCTGCACAAGTCCCCGGCTGAACTCGGCGAGCGGCTGACCGAGAAGCTCGCTAAAGGCCATGAGGCGCTGGGCGTGCTGGAACGCGGGCTCGAGGGGAAGCGCTTCCTGGTGGCGGATCGTTTTTCGCTGGCGGATATCGCCCTGTACGCCTATACGCACGTCGCGCCGCAGGGCAGCTTCGCGCTCGATGCCTACCCCAACATCCGCGCCTGGCTCGGACGCGTTGCCGCCGAACCGAAGCACGCGCCGATCACCGAGCCATGAGGAAATCTGTAGTCCATGCCTGAAATAGAAGTGAAGCCCGAACACGTCGGCGATCCCCATACCCGCCGCGTCGGAATATTGGTGGGTATCGTCGGCATTCTTCTGTCCGTCGTCACCATTGCGTCCCATCGCGCACACACCGATGCGGTCATACACCGCACCGAGTCGAACGACCTGTGGAGTTACTACCAGGCGAAGAAGATTCGCGAGAACACCGATGAGGTCGCGACCACCCTGCTGCAAAACTTGAGCTCCGAGCCGGCCAAGACGGAATCCGCCATCAAGAAGCTCGACGCGGCGCGCGCCAAGTACGCCTCGGATGCCGAGAAGCTGCAGGATGATGCACGCGGCAAGGACAAGGAAACCGAAGTGGAGGAGCGTCGTGCTCTGTATTTCGACCTCGGCGAAGGCTTCCTGGAACTTGGGTTGGTGCTGTGTTCCCTTTACTTCATGGCGCGCAAGGACTTCTTCCCCGTGCTGGGCGTCATCGCCAGCGGTGCCGGAACCGTATTGGGAATTTGCGGCGCATTGCTGGGCCACTGGGGCTCCGGCCCTTGAAATGGGCGGGGGCGTCCAGTGTTGCGATCAGCGGCCTCGTCCTGCTCTGCAGCGCGCTCGGGTTCGGCTCGGCGCACGCCGCCGCGCCCGCCCGGGTGGAAGCGCGCTCCTCCGATCTGCTGGCCGTCGGTCTGGTGCAGGGCGGGCGGATGAACATTCACTTGAGCCGCCTGCTCGACAATGCCCCGCTGCGCGATGCAGTGGTGACGGTGGTGTTGCGCGGCGTTTCGCATCCGACTGTCGCAGAAGCTGATGGCAGCTATACCCTGGACGCCAAGGAGCTGACTCTGCCCGGAGACGCGGCGGTGGAATTTCAAGTCGCCCAGGCGCAGCTGCATGAGACGCTGCACGGTCTGCTGCAGGACTCCGCCGTCGTTGCTGCCCCCAATGATAAGAGCAACGGGCGGCAAATGTGGTGGTGGGCGCTGAACTTCGGCGTGTGTATCGGTTTTCTGCTGCTGCTCTCTAGGCGCAAGAAAAACGCTCAGACTTGAGCTGGCTCACCTGCTAAAGAGCGGCGTTATCGGTCTCGCCGGTCCGGATACGCAGCACCCGGATGATGTCGGTGACGAATATTTTACCGTCGCCTACCTTGCCGGTTTTCGAAGCGCCGACGATGGCCTCCATGACTTGTTCGACCAGCTCATTCTTCACGGCCACCTCGATACGCGTCTTGGGCACGAAGTCCACGACATATTCGGCGCCGCGGTACAGCTCCGTATGGCCGCGTTGCCGGCCGAAGCCCTTCACCTCGGTCACGGTCATTCCTGAGACTCCGATCTCGGAGAGCGCCGCTCGCACATCGTCCAGCTTGAAAGGTTTTATAATGGCGGTGATCAATTTCATCCGAGTTCCTCGCTCAAGGTAGCGGCGCGCGCGCAGGGCCGTTCTATAATATTCGTTCGAGAGCGTAAATTCCTGGGAATTCCATGGTTCCAAGCATGATTATCGTGGGCGGCGGCCAGGCTGGCGCCCAGGCGGTGGATACACTGCGGCGCGAGGGCTTCACCGGCCGGCTGGTGCTGATCTGCGAAGAGCCTGAGCTGCCGTATCAGCGCCCGCCGCTGTCGAAGAAATTCCTTTCCGCCGAGTTGGCCGCCGACCGCCTGCTGTTTCGGCACCGCTCGTTCTACCAGGAGCATGGCGTTGAACTTATGCTGGGAGTGCGGGCCGTGCGGCTGGACCCGAGTCAGCGCCAGATCGAACTCAGCGACGGCCAGACGCTGGCATACGGGCAGTTGTTGCTATGTTTGGGTGCAGTCGCGCGGCGCATTACCTGCCCCGGCGCGGACTTGTTGGGGGTGCATTACCTGCGTAACCTCGCGGATGTGGCACCGCTGCGCGCTGCATTCAAGCCGGGAGCGCGCGCCGTGGTGATCGGCGGCGGCTACATCGGGCTCGAAACGGCGGCCACGGCGCGCAAGATGGGCTGTGAAGTCACGGTGCTGGAGATGGCCGACCGGGTCATGAACCGCGTCGTGTCATCCTGCGTGTCGCAATATTTCGCGCAAGTGCACCAGACGCATGGCATCGACTTGAAGTGCGGCGTGCGCGTGGTCGCAGTGGAGGGCCGCGAGCGTGCCGAGTACGTGCTGTGCGCCGATGGCAGCCGTTTTGCCGCCGATATCGTCGTCGTCGGCGTGGGCGCCATCGCCAACACCGAACTCGCCGAGAGCGCGGGCCTCGCCTGCGATGATGGTATCTGTGTGGACGAGTATTGCAGCACCAGCGTTCCCGGCATCTATGCCGCGGGCGACTGCACCAATCATCCTTCCCCAAGATTCGGCCGGCGAGTTCGCCTCGAGTCGGTCGATAATGCCTTCGAGCAGTCCAAGACCGCCGCACTCAACATGCTCGGCCGCCCCACGGTGCATGACCGGGTTCCGTGGTTCTGGTCCGATCAATTCGACAACAAGATGCTGATCGTCGGACTGACCTACGGCCACGACACCCAGGTGGTGCGCGGCGACCCGAAGTCGCGCAGCTTCAGCGTTTGTTATCTGAAGGAGCGGGAACTGCTGGCGGTCGAGGCCGTCAATCACTCGAAGGACTATATGGCCGCGCGCAAGCTGATTGCCGAGCGCGCCGTCATGGACCCTGCCAAGCTTGCCGACCTGAACATTGACCTCAAAGAAGCCGTTTGATGCCGCAGATCATCTTTACCGAACCCGACGGTACGCGGCATGAGATCGATGCGGCCGTCGGAACGACGCTCATGCAGGCAGCCGTGCAGAATCAGGTTCGCGGTATAGTGGCATTGTGCGGCGGCGCCTGCGCTTGCGCGACCTGTCATGTGTATGTCGGCCAAGCGTGGCTGGCGAAAGTCGGACCGCGCGAAGAAATGGAGGAAGGCATGATTGAGGCAGCCTGGGAACCCCGCGAGAACAGCCGCTTGAGCTGCCAGATCCACGTCACTGCCGAGCTCGATGGGTTGGAAGTGACGGTGCCGTCACGGCAGGGAGGCTGACGGTGTTCGGATTGGCAATCCACGGCGGCGCCGGCACGCTGCCCCGTGCCGAAGCCGGTGCCGACAAGCTGGCGCAGTATCGCGCGGCCTTGAGTGCGGCCCTCGAGACCGGCTACGCGGTGCTCGAATCCGGCGGCTCCAGCCTGGATGCCGTGAGCAGCGCCGTGATGACTCTCGAGGACAACCCGTTGTTCAATGCCGCCCGCGGCGCAGTCTTCACGCTCGAAGGGCGCAACGAGCTGGACGCGGCCATCATGGAAGGACGCACATTGCAAGCCGGGGCCGTTTGCGGCGTGCTGCACGTGAAGAATCCCGTCGCGCTGGCGCGCGAGGTGATGGAGCACTCCGAGCACGTCATGCTCGCGGGATCGGGTGCGGAGGAGTTCGCACTGAGCCGCGGCTTTTCGCTGGTTCCGCAAAGCTATTTCTACACCCAGGAGCGATGGCGGCAGCTAGAACGAATACGCAGCGGGGACTCGGCGTTGTCGGCCCTGACCATTTCACATGTCGGGACGGTGGGTGCGGTGGCGCTCGACTCCACCGGAACTTTGGCGGCCGCAACCTCTACGGGCGGCATGACCGGTAAACGTTTTCAGCGCATCGGCGATTCGCCCATCATCGGCGCCGGCACCTACGCCGACAACCGCTCCTGCGCGGTATCCGCAACCGGTCACGGTGAGGTGTTCATTCGCGCAGGTGTCGCGCACGACATCTGTGCGCGCATGCGCTTCGGCGGCCGCGATCTGTCCACCGCCGTGCGCGAGGTGGTTCTGGAAGAGCTGCCTGCACTGCATGGCGAGGGCGGCGTGATCGCCATCGATGCGCACGGAGAAATCGTCATGGAATTCAATAGTGAAGGGATGTTCCGCGCCAGCCGCAAACAGGGCGAGAGTGCCCAGGTGGCGATCTACAGGTCCTGAAGGACTAGCCGGCTGTCCGGCCTCGGCGTTTCTCGAAGCGGCCGGTGCGCAGGTTTTGATACTCCGCTTCCATGACGATGACGCGATTGCGGCCTTGTTCCTTGGCGCTGTACAAAGCCTCATCGGCCAGCTGGATCAAGCCTTCGAGGGTACGACCATCGCTCGGCAGGACGAATGCCGCACCCACGCTCAACGTCAGCCGGCTTGCGACGCGCGAAGCCTCGTGCGCTATATTAAGCTCGGCGATCGAGCGCTGGATCCGCGTCAGCACCTCGGCGACATACTCGCGGCTGGCCTCGTACAGCACCACGGCGAATTCCTCGCCTCCGTAGCGGGCGACGAAATCGAGCGGGCGGCGCGCGCTCTGGCTCAAGGATATCGCCACCGCGCGCAAACACTCATCGCCCGCTTGATGACCGTATCGGTCGTTGTAATCCTTGAAGCAATCGATGTCCGCGAGCAGCACGGCAACGCGCTGCTGATTGCGCACGCCTTGTTGCCAAACGAGCTGTATATGCTGGTCGAACATCCGCCGGTTTTGAATGCCGGTGAGCCCATCGCGGGCCACCATCTCGCGCAGTATGCACGCCTCCAGGAATCGGATTCTGCTGGTCTTCTCGTGCATGTAGACCACTGACGCACAGAACAGGTTGGCGGCGACCATGGCAAGCGCGTCGTAGCTGAATTCCCGATCCGGCAGCGTCAGCGCGCTGCCGAGGGCAATGTACACCAACATCACCATGACGTTGGCGGCGAGCGCGTGATAGAAAATAAGTCCGCCCATGAAATAGACGAACACGATGGTGAGCAAGAGACAGGGGAACAGCACCGCAATGCCGTTCAAAGTGGCAATGACCTGGATCGCCGCGACGCTCAGGCCGAGAATGGTCACGGCGATGACCGCCAAAGGCGAATAGATGCGGTGGCGCTGCGCGGAAAAGGTTGCCGCCAGGCCGATGAGCAAGACGGGCAGGATGACCAGCATGTGAATGGCGCGCGGAATACGGTTGAGTTCCGCACCGAGCACCAGCGCATCCATGGCGGAGAACGCAATGCAGATGACCAGCGCCAGGCACAGGTTGACGCGGATGTGCAGCAGGTGTTCATCGAAATTGCTGCGCCGAAATTCCGCTTCGAGCGCACCGTTGAAAATCAACCACGGGAATCCTGCCCGCAATTGCCGGGCATGCGGTGAATCGGGAAGGTCTTCGCTTGGAAGTCGGTCGGCGGCCTGCATGTTTCGAAACCTGATTGGTGCTCGAAACCTACCGGGTGTTTGCTGGAGCGCTCAATGACCTAGCACACGATTTGACTTAAAAGTTCAGGGTATGCCTGGAATATTATGTAAATTCAACGAGATGCTCCCGGTCAATTTGCCAGATAGCGCGCCAGGTAGGTATCGAAATCGACGTCATCCGCCGCCTCGATCTGCCGTTGAGCGTCGTGCGATTCCTCGGCCGCCGCCGCGAATTCGGCCAGCCGGCGGTCATTGGGCGGATAAAGCCCGAGAAAATAATCCTTGTGCAGGTTCGACATGCGCAGCGCCAGCTGCGAGAACGACTCGCCGGTCTGGCGCATTTCCTTGAGCAGGCGTGCCGAGGGGGTGCGCTCGACGTCGTCGATCTTGGCGCGCTGCTGTTCCAGTGAGGAGCCGTACGGTCGTGTGGGTTCGCCGTAATCGAGCATTTCGCACAGGCCCTGCATGGCATCCAGCAACTCGCGCGCCCATTCGAGCATGTGCGTATCGCGTCCGTCGCGCTTGAGCATGAGGTTCGGCTCGCGGCCGCGTCGCGCCACCAACAGATGATTGGCGTCCAGCGCGACCTGCTCGCCGCTGCTGATCGGCGCGCTGTCTCGCAGCAGGCACAGCGCCAGGAACGCCTCGAGAAAGCGCAGTTTGTTCTGGTTGACTCCCACCGGGTCGAACGCGCTCACATCGAGCGCACGCACCTCGACGTACTCCACGCCGGCGCGGTGCAGCGCCTTGGTGGGCCGTTCACCGGAATGGGCGACGCGCTTCGGTCTGATGAAGCTGTAGTACTCGTTTTCTATCTGCAGGATGTTGCAATTCAGCTGCTGATACTCGCCGTTCACCTTGACGCCGATCTTCTCGTACGGCGGGTAGGGTGTCGCGATTGCGCGCGTGAGATCTCGTACGTATTCATCGAGGCTGTTGACCGAAACGCTCAAGGTCGATTGATTCTTGTTGCGATAACCGATGTCGCTCATGCGCAACGAGGTGCCATGCGGCTCGTAACAGGTTTCGGCGTCGAGAGCCGGCAGCGTGATTTCGCGGCCCGCAAAAAAACTCTTCGAGACGGCCGGCGAGGTGCCGAACAAATACAGCACCAACCATCCATAGCGCCGATAGTTGCGCAGCACGCCGAAGTACTGCTCGGACATGAAATCCCGCCGCTGCTGCCGGGACTGATTGACTCCCTGCAGCACGCCCCACAGCGGGTCGCCGAAGGAATAGTTGAAATGCACACCCGATATCGCCTGCATGATGCGGCCGTAGCGCACGCCCAGGCCGTGCCGGTATATGGTCTTCAGCCGGCCCACATTGGATCTGCCGAATTGCGCCAGCGGGATGCTCGCATCGCCGTCGATGGCGCATGGCATGCTGGTCGCCCACAACAGTTCGTCGCCCAAGTGGCGGTACACGAATTGATGGATGTCGCACAGATACTGCACCAGCTCCCAGGTCTCGCCGAAAGGCGGCGTCACCAGCTCGATCAGCGACTCGGAGAAATCCGTGGTGATGTGCTCGTTGGTGAGCGGCGCGCCCAATGCTTGCGGGTGGCGCGTGTGTGCGATTTCTCCCGCCGGCGACACGCGCAGTGATTCGCGCTCGACCCCCTTGCGGCCGCCGCGCAAAACGCCGCGCTCTCCGGAGTTCACCAGACCGGCGAGGCGCCGCTCGAATTGCCTATCGATCACGTTGCGCACTGGACTCTTTCAGTTCACGGCAGCTCGGCGATGACTTCTATCTGCACCAGGAAACCCGGGTCGATCAAGCGCTGCACCTGCACCCAGGAGGTGGTCGGCAGCCGTTCCTTATCGTAGAACTCGAAGCGCAAGTCAGCGGCCTTCAATAGTGCATCCATATTCGTGGTGTAAATGGTTTCTTTGACGACCGCGTCGAAACCGGCTCCGTGGGCGGCAAGCGTACGCTGAAGGTTGGAGTAAGCCGCCCGCATCTGTCCGGCCATGTCGCCCGCGGCGACCAGGCGTCCATTGGCATCCGCGGCCATCGAGCCGGAAATATACAGGGTTTTGTCGATCAACACGGCCTGCGAATATCCGAAGTCTTTTTCGTAGGGGTTCAAGTGGAAAATTTGCTTGACGCGCGGCGGCGGCTCCTCCGGCTCTCGTTGACAGCCCGCCAGCGGCAGGGTCAAGCCCGGACACCCGAGCAACGCAACCATTGCAGCGGCGCACCGCCGATCAAAGATCACTTCGAGGCTTCCAGCCATGCGTTCATTTTCGCTTCCAGAATGTCCAACGGCATCGCTCCGTCCTTGAGGATCTGCGCATGAAATTCGTGTATGTCGAAGCGCGCACCGAGGGCCTGCTGCGCCCTCGAGCGCAGCGCCCGCAATTTCAGTGCTCCCATCGCGCACGATAATGCATCCCCCGGCATTGCGGCATAAAGATCCACCAACCCTCCGGCGTCGTTGTCCTCGATGCTCATCTGTGCGTGCAGGTACTCGAGCGATCGCGCGCGCGTCCAGCCCAGCGAATGCAGGCCGGTGTCGACCACCAAGGCTAGCGCGCACCGCATCTGCAAAGTC
>Ga0116227_10004767_pt1 | contig 29232 bp, 20 predicted proteins | sample S1TSphgellanicum_FD_89693 | JGI IMG/M metagenome (GOLD analysis project Ga0116227, IMG submission 89693) | Host-associated microbial communities from peat moss isolated from Minnesota, USA - S1T2_Fb - Sphagnum magellanicum MG | ecosystem: Host-associated > Plants > Peat moss > Unclassified... | reverse complement strand
TCTAATATTTATTTAACCAAAACTTGTTTAATTTTTTTTTTTTTTGTTGTCCCCCCCAAAAAAAACCCGGGCCTAAACCCAAACACCCCCCCCCCCCCCCCCCCAATTATGAAAAAAGAAAAAAATCCATTTGCAAATTTGTTCGTTCTGTAACTAATTGGTTTTTTTTTTCCTGGGTGGCGAAATTTCGCAAATTCGCTTTTTTCCTTAAGATTTTTTTTTAAAGAACGAGAAGTTTGTGATTTTGAAGGGGTTTTTTTGGGCTATTTTTAGAGATTAAAAAAAATAAAATTAGCCACATCTAGACCTAGGGTATTTCCAGGTCATCACTTGTAGCAGCACTTTTGTGAAAATGCCACAGCCCCCCTAAGACAAGCCATATTTTGGTAAAGCCCAAAGCGAGTCAATGGCTTTACTGAGTGCAAAGACCTACTCCCATTATTTTTCCCTTTTCTTTTTTCATGTGATACCTTAGATGGTACTGTAATACCTTTACCATTTCGGCATAAATTAAATTATTTTTCATTTTGGTGAACTTTCGAAAAATTATTCATTGTATGTCTCGAAATTTTAATAAATATAAAAAATTCAAGCAGCCTAGACAAACTAGACTGCTCCATAACAATGAGAAACTTCTGTTTATAAATTTTTATAATCATTACTTGTCAAAAAATTCAGAATTAAAAAAACCAAGTGCCAAAGTTAAGATTTCAAATTTAAATAATTATTCGGCTGTTTGTTTCCGAAATGGTAAAGGTACTACAATACTTTTCTTTTTTTCTTGTGATACCCACCAAGGAAAAAAAGAAAAAGAGGGGAACATACATAAATCACTAGGTGGTGGCTATAGGGGAAGGCACTACTCAAATTGAATTGCCATACTTGAATTGCCGATTGCTCTTACACAAAATCCCCGGCTTGGGAAATTGTGCTTTTGGTAAGGTGGCCTCCAAATACACTGCAGCATTTCTATGAGGTTGTGACAAGTGGGAGGCAATAGGGGGTGGGGAGGGATCTTATATATATTATTAAGGAAGGGCACCTTACACCTGTACCACTCCCCTCTCTTGAAGAGAAGGCCTAAGGCCCACTGTACTTTAGGAGTCCAAGGCCAAGGTTCAACTCAAATCAAGCATTCCTATTGGTGGAAAAGTTGAAATCAGCCCTAAGGACTTTAACACTAGGAGTCGAGACTGAAACAGAATAAATCTTTTCAATCTGTCCCAAGTTACTAGTAAATGCTGAACGTAATGGCCTTGTATTGGCCCCAAGGGTAAAAAAAGGATACCAACGAATTTGGGAAGGCAATTTGCAACCCTTGGGGCCAAACAACAAGCCAAAAATGCTCAAAGTTGGCACCAAGTTTTTTCTGCCCTGACTCCTAGTCTAAACTCCTCGTTTAAAGTGGGCCTAAGAGATATGGTATCTCCTCTTTTTTCAAGAGAGACTAGGGTGGCCTATGCCATTGGCCCCAGGCTATGAACTTGTTGCGCAATTAATTTCTCCTTCCAAAACCAAGTCTTTGTAATTTAGATCAATTTTCGATGACAAAGATGATTCAAACACCAATGTCTCACACACACATTAAGTTTTTAAATTACAAAACCACCTCCATAAAATCCACACATCAAGCACTTTCCAATAGTTTAAAGAGCATGCCCCCAATTTCTTAACATTTTAAATGTTGATTAAAATTAAAATTTTAGTGGAAAAATTGTTTAATATTCTCCAAGTGCTGTACAATTTAGAAAATCTCCTTCCTTTTTGCTACCTTTGTTGGCGTTGCCTACCAAGGCAAGGATGTTGTGTTTAGATTCATTATAGAGTATAGTAGCTTTTAGGGATTTTGGCCCCTAGGTAATAATAATAGGTCTATTTTTCATATGAGGATTTTTGTAAGATGGTATTTTGGCTTGTGTTGAAACTTGAGATTAGTTACAGAGTTATATTATCTTGATGGATTTTGAAGGTTTCTTTTAGAGGTTTTTTTGAAGAGTAGTATATTTTTGCATGGTGAAATATTTGAGTTTCCATAATTCTTCTTTTGCCTTAAGATACTTTTTAATGTAAATGGCAAGGCCACAGTGTTACACACCCCTTGTTTATATCCGTAGATCCGTGTACAAAGTAGTAAGTACCCCTTTGGCTCTTGTATTTTAAAATTGTGGTCAATTGAGGTTGTCTACATTGCTTTGCAATTACTTTAGTGCATGCAACCCTGCTAGGCTAACTATCTTACCCTAAGGTCAGTTCGTTATTAAATAATCCTCAAAATAGCGAAATGAAATTTTGTGAAAATATGAAGTTGACATGTTGAAAATCATTATAATTATCATAGGCTACACTCTGAATAATTTTATTATTTTAGTTGATGGAAAAATATATGTAATTTCAAAATTGAAAAAAAAAATTGAAAAAAAAAAATTCATTTGTCAATGTGGAAACTGACCCTAGGTTACCATAGCTTACAAATAACACTCATCTTGGTTCATGTGGAAACCAGTGTTAGACGGGTATCAGAAAAGAGCTGAGAACTGATCAGGTATTCAAAGTTGGTTCTCACCCTGAATATTTCAGGGTATCATCATCAAAGGTGATACCCTTTTTGAAACCTGCCTCTCAGTTCTCAATGAGTTGAGACCCAGGTGAAATTATTTTTCATAAATTTTTGAAACCATGCCCGGAAACAGAAAACCACCCAACACTTGTGGAAACATGAAAAACAACAATTTCTTACAAAGTCACATTTCTTAGGTCAAGTTTCTTGCATTGTGGTACCTGGTGTTAGTCAAGCAACAAACAGATTGTAAATACTTGCACATGTTTCGACACATGCGCATATTGATATAGATATGTGCTGCATAACAATATGGACATGTATTGGTCAAGGATCTCGTGCTGGATTTCACGTAATCATCACTCAATCGAGAAAGATTACACTCTTCTCCTGAATCTTCTTTGGGGGAGCCCGGGGGAATAAATAAATTGCTTTTTCAAATGCATGTGATGAGCACTTAGAAAAATCTTCTGGTTTAACAAGGGGTGTGCCAAACTTTGACCTTGCCATTTACATTAAAAATTATCTTAATGCAAAAAAAGAATTATGGAAACTCAAATATTTCACCATATAAAAACTATAATCTTCAAAAAAACCCTCCAAAAGAAACCTTCAAAATCCTTCAAGATATTATAACTCTGTAACTAATCTCAAGTTTCAACACAAGCCAAAAAATATCATCATCTTTCAAAAATCCTCATATAAAAAGAGACCTATTATTATTACCTAGGGGCCAAAATCCATTAAGCTACTATACTCTATAATGAATCTAAACACAATATCCTTGCCTACCAAGGCAAGGGCAACAAATAGTCTACAATCTACAACCTTTCAGTTCCTAATGATATGACAGGATGTCTCCCATGTGCCTTAGATAGTGGCCATTTGTCAAACATGGCTCATGACAGATCTTCTTAACGGCCGTTACTTATTACATAACCAGTTTCCCGACTGCACTGTCCAATGTGTCACTTGCTCATTGGTGCAGAGGAGGCAGGTTATAACGCATAATGTTCCCCTCTCCTCTCGTCTCCTCTAGTTTTTAGTCCAGAAATGAACACATCAACAAGGCTAGAAACACAAAATTCAAAATTCAAGCAGGCAGCCCAGAAACCAATTACACCTGGTAATGGGCAAGAGGAGTGGGATTACCAAAATAATCTCAGTGCATTTGTGCCTCAACTATATTCGATAATCTCACTCCTCTCACCGGTTACCTAATACATCATTGATGTCATGGATTTGTTGTTGTTCACATATTGCCAAGGATAGGTCTTGGTTTTTTTTTTTATTTGTTTACTAAGGAAACACTTAATTTTGCCAATTAAAGGTGGTTGAGGGACATTTCGCCTTATAAAAGCTATAGTGTCCATTACAAAAGTTGATTACTTTGTAACTATCATAATGTGGGCAATTTGATTGCCCACCTTTCCCCCCAAGTTTGACCTTGTTAGTACTGGGGTGCTTATAATAACAATGCAATGTTGGATGGGTATATAGTTTCTAATATATCAGCTAGATAATGGTAAATACAAAATTTTAAAGGTATTTAAGCTTCGAACAATTCCCAAATTGGGTAAGGGTGTAAATGCTTTGCAATATTTGCATTTTCGGGTAAGGGTAAAGGAGGAACATTTACTCTATTTGTATGATATAGGTAGGGATAGATATATTGTCATCTATCCTTCAAGTATCATATGGGTATATGCGGGTTAGAAGATATTTACACAAGTAAGGCACATTTCAAAGTCAAAAAAGACAAATTACTTTTGCAATTGGCACTACAAACATGAACTCATGAATTTTAAAACATCTTATCAAAATTTTGAAAAAATATAATAAATTGATCAATAATATATTTAAATGAAAAATGGTAGTAAAATCTAAAAGAGTTCCAAGAACATATAATAAGAGTCTATTTCAAAGTAATTAATGTAATAAATAAAAATAAAATGGTAAAAAAACATATATTAAATAGTTAGACACCATAATTTGAATTAATCCACCATAACCACATGCAGTGCAAAATATGGAGATGTACATATGCCATATAATGATTTTGGCGTATGCCCTTTGTTTACCTTTTCGAAACAATTACCCTTCCTTAGGTCAATGTAAACCTCAACCATATATTAGCTAGGTACAATAAAAACAAGTAAGTCTAAAATATTTATCAATATGTTAGATAATTAAAAATTGAACCAAAAGTATTTATCAATTATGTTAGGTATATATTTATCTTGTGATATATTCATGGTTATATTAGGATGATAAATTTACCCTCTCAACATTGGTTGAATGGTGTATTACACCACAACTAGTTGCAATCTGATTGACCATGATACGTGTAGATTATAGGTTTTTAAGATGAATCATACAAAATCTCATGTGTGAATATTGATGTTTTTTTTCATTAATTTTCAACAATGTTTGTTAGTTTCTTTGAAATTGTTTTGTCACATCATAAAGAATTAATCAAGAATCATACATAATATCAACTATGGCCTACTATTCAAAAGAGTAAAAATGACAAATAAAAGAGGGAGCATTGAGATCTTTGACTTAAAGACTTATTTTGGATTCACACATGGATTGTGAGCATGATATGTTTTTATTTAATTATTATAGGTTTTAAAAACATTAAACATGAATGAAAATCAATATGTGTTAAAACACTAGATTCTAGGAAAACATATGTCAAATAATTTAAATTTTCATCCATGAAAGGATAGGTGTTATAAAATATGAAAGTATGTTGTTCATCTGGGTTTCATAAATATTGTTCATCTAGGTTTCATAAAATATTGTTCATTCTCTCATTTCTAATTTTTTATGTTCATGTTTTTTCACTACAACATGTATGTGGACTTGTATTTAATGAAATCTATGATAAAATTAACCCAATAATATTTCTACTTGTGAAAATGTTGATAAGGCGAAATGTTATATGGACTTGGTGAGTGGTTTCCATATCAAAGATTGGAGACCTCCATATCTTGAACTAAAATCACCCATAGACCTATAGTTTGATATTTATTTTATGTGAGTTGTACATCCAAAAGGGTGTTCATGTTGTGCAATGTCTTATTTCCTTTAATCTACTTTCATGCTATAAGGGCTTTATTTTGAGAAAAAATATCATAAAGTTCGAACGACCTTAGGTTATAAAATCAAATAAACAATTTTCTAAGGTGAATTTACATACAAATTGGTAGCCTTTATAAAAATCACATGGACATGCTAGGATTGATCACATAAATCTTATGTCATCATGATGTAAAACCTTGCCAATAATATTAAGGAAAAAGATTGTTGAACATGTAATTTTTTTCATTTTAATAAATTGGCCAAATAACAAAAAAATTCAAATTCAAAAAGGCAATTTCATTTTTTCACATTGTTGACAAAAAAAAATTAGATTAGGTACATATTTGTTTGGTTTTGCGACAAATTAAACTTTTTGCAAGCCTAAGGGCAACATGGACACATGTAAGGTTCGATTTCAAATTTAAAATGTCATCTTGATTCAACAAAATCAATGCATCATTTTCTTAAATAGTCTTCATTTCAATTAACCAAAAGATCACAACAAGCACTTGAAGGCAAACCCATTTTCAGGTGGTGCTATTAAGAAGATCACACCCAAATTTCTTAAACACATTCAACTTTAGGACAACATAAGATTTAGTTAAATACTATTTTCAATTCAAATTAATTTTATATTGAAATATTACCAAAGTTGTGTAAAATTTGAAACTTCAATTGGATTTACAAAAATTTGAGTTATAATATTCCAAATGAATGGTCAAGGAAAAAGTTTTAGGGAAGTAAGATTTCATGTTCTTTTGTTCAAGAACACAAAAAGAACATTTTTTTGAAATTTTTTTAGGAAGGCCCAAAATGGTATTTTAAAATTTTGATTAATAAATACTAAATTGAATCAATCATAATTTTTGAACAATTTTGAAAGTTGGGACTAAAAGGTTTTGAAGGGCCATTACATTCATATTTACAAATTTGTAGTGATTGTTATTTTTTTCTTTTAATTAACAATTGGGGCCATATTTTAATGACTATAGTTGATAAACAAAAAAATATATTTTAAAAATGGTGCAACTTGACATTTAATGATAAAGGGTTAGGAATTTTAAGAATACATGTTAAGAACATTTCTAGAACACAAATTTCGTACTTGTGTAACTTATGTAGGTGTACAAGTTTTTTCCAAAATGTGTACATAAGTGGGGAACAAAAAATTCATGTGGGTAAAATCGGGCAAAAAATAGCCAACGACAACCTCCTGAGTGATTATGATTAGTCTTAAAAGGATGATGTGATAACATAAAATTGGATGGAAAGTCTTAAAATAGTGTTAAACAATGATGCTTAAACAATGTTTTTACATTATTTCAGTATGCTAAAAAACACTAGTTACGAGCTTTAAAATGGGCTGAAAGATATTATATATTTATTGGATTACCTTTCAAACTTATTTAGATGTTAAATTAATATATTAGAAAGGGTTTCGTATAAATACAACATATATTTTCAACATTAACTTAGTTTATGAGACTTATGAACATTAAAACTAAGGATTGATTACGCAAAAATTAGCTCTTATTAGCTTGGTTTTACCCATGTGGTGCAAGTCAATAGTAAATATTATAATTTTAAATTTAAAAAAAAACTAAACTAGGTCCATTTTTCTTTGGATTTTGGTGAAATGGTTTTAATGGTATCACCCAAAGCTTTTTTTGCCTTGGGTTCCTACAATGGGGGCCGAATGAAGGAAACCCCAAACTGATGTGCATCCTTCTACAATTTTGTAAATAACATTTGACACATGAAATGTAAAACATATAAATCTTCAAATTTTAGAAATCTCACAAAGTTTCTAAAGTGCTTTAGTTGTTCACACATGGTAATTTCCCAAATCATGGTTAAATATTATATTTAGTTTTGGCATGGTGGCTTATGGTTGATGACAATCTTTCTACTTAAGATTACCAAAAGTAAATATGTGCAACCATTGTGGGAGTCTAGTTATATCATGTGCACTTATGTCAAGGTTAGAAAATTGGATGTTGAATTTCTTCCAAGCTTTAATAAACATCACAAACTTCCCATCTCACAATTTGACAATATAATTCATGCAAAAATCATTATTTTAGGGGTTGATATCTTTTGTATATGAATGTCGTACATTTAAAACACATATGATGCACATATAAATAGGATCAAACTTAAAATATTCTAGTATCAAGTAACATATTGCAAAATATCCTTTTATCTTTCAAGTGTTTTTTGAAATGGTATAAGGAACAATTTCCATGGGAACTAAAACAATGGATGACCTCTTATCAAGTAAGGAACCATGAACACCAATGATCAAATGGGTAGGTAATCATGTGTGATTCTAAAATTTTATGTTGTTCAACACCTTCTTTCACTTTTGGTTGCCTAAGTATTACAAAATTATAAAGAATCCTTGAATCAATTTTTAGCTATGTTGTTTTCACAAGAATTGAATGACCTATATTTTATGTTCAAGTTGGAAGTAGTCATAACCACGAGAGGAATGAAAAGAGGATTAAATAACAAAAATTTGGAAGAACCATGAAATCACTTTTAAAGACTATGGGAATGAATGTTCAACTTCAATGTATCACTTTCATTGAAATTGCAAACAATTAAAGACACCAACTTGATTTCTCAACATTGTGAATTTTTTCCCTAAAAGTTTAATGAAAATATTTTAACCTTCTTATTATGTGGTGAGAAAATGTGTTATCTCTATCCCTTTACCTTTATTTTTTTTCACAATTGAAATGGTTTTACAACTCTATGTGCAACTACATTTAACATTGGATTTTCTACCAATTTTAACACAATTTTATTATCACATAATTAGAACAATGCATGGTTCTCATTTCTAGCTTTTAATTCTAAGTAGAATGTTTAAATCCAAGCAATCTCTTAGTAGCATTGATGAGTGCTTAATTTTTCATTTCAGTAGTGTAATGTACAACAATTAGTTACAAGCAACTATTTACAAAATTAGATAGTCACAAAACTTGAAAAGTAAGCATGCGGTTGATTTGCAATTATTAATATCTCATGTATAATCAATACTTTCACATATAGTCATACTAGAAATAGGTAATGATGCCTCCATAAAAAATGATGGGTTAATCAATCAAATTAATGTGTCATAACGTGACTAGTTATTCAAGAAAAATATTTTTGATTCTATTATTTAAATGAGTTGAAATAATTATTTTAAAAAAATTATGACCCAAAAAGTTTTTCATTATAATATTATGTTAAGGTTTGTATTTAAAAATTTCCCAAATATATTTCATTTAAAAATATTTTAAATTTCTTTTAAATGTACTTTTAATCAATAAAAACAATAATTACATTGTTTTATTTATTTTGGATTTATTTATTTTTAAAATTTGATTTCAAATTTATATATATATTACATATTAAATTATGAATGCTTATATTTAAGTAAATTCAAAAATTTCAACATCAACTTAAGTTACCACCTTAAAACATGACCATTGATTACAAGAATGTTGGTACATTATAAACAAAATCCCCTACATAGAAAGCAAAATCATGGACTTCCTTTATTTTGAGCAATATAAAGATATTTTTTTCAATCAACAACATATAATTTATGTACAATATTAGAATTGTGTAATAACCTCCAATAGATATGTTGTAGTAAAAAATTAAGATAAAAATGATTTCTTTTAAAACCATGACAATGAAAGAATGAATATAGAATAAATACCAAGTTCTAAAAACCTATCAAAGCCCATAAAATGTTTCTCTTATCTACATACTTGATGTTATTTTGTGTGGATTTTGAACCCCTTGAATTGCAATACCATGGAAAGTTTTTTCATAAATTCACCATTAAATTAAGTAGATCTTACATCAAACTATTAGATTGTTCAATTTTTTATGATGTTAAGATCACCACAATCCATATGGTAGCCCACCTGATGCTTGGAGAAAATATTTCCTAAAAGTTGATATGCATTGGTTTATTCCTTCATTTGGTCACCAATTAGGCTTCAACTTTTCAACCCCTTCCATCTATGGGCACCCTAATTTTTATCCAATAAAAATAGCATCTAGAATGACCATATTTATTTCATCTTGGATTCCTTTTTCTTGGATTAGTTGCTACTTTTTAAATATGAAACTTGAATTTTTGTAACTTCAAAACAATAAATGTAGTCTTTTGAATAAAAAGGAATATTTTGAAAGTTGCTTTTGGTAATGATCAATCCTCATGTTCATGTGCAAAAAGGTCTCTTTCTATTATTGGTGGTTCTAGACTTGGGTTATCAATTTCTTGAGGTCATGTTATCTTTAAAACCAATTCATCTTTAAAAACTCCAAGGACAAACGAATCACTATTTCAACTACATGATATAGAAGGTACAAGCATGATAAAATATGCTAAAAAAATAATCATAAGAAAATTGAATTTCAAAAATAGTCTTTTTTCAACATTAACAATCAAAAAGGTATTAAAAAAATAATTTAACTTGCATTTTGAAATCATTGGGCATTTCATTGATTTATTATATGTGGAATATAAAGTTTGAAAAAATATATATATAAGAAAAGTGGATGAAAAGTATGTTTTAAATTGATGATTGTTCAAATTTTTCAAAGTATTTTTACATTAACTTGAACTTTGATATATATGACTATAATATGAAAAGTTGAAATTATATTCATACACATTAGCCTTTACCAATTTGAAAATATAATAATTAATTGATGTTTTACTTTCATGTACTTGTAACTCTATTTTGTAGAACTATGACACACATTTTCTAGAATTTGCACTTTGAAAAATGTATTTAAATACAATGACATCAAGGAACTTCTTATTGGCGATCATTGACTTAAAATAATATTCATGGATTCAATATATTAAGGTCTCCTTTATGGATTTTTTCAGAAAAGTAACAAGTGTTTCTAATTGGGAATTAGAATACTTTACCATGCTTATGCCCTAAAATAAACTATTTTCCTTCAAAACAAAAGTTCCAAGTGTAGATTCATTAAGCACTACCTCCTTCATTATAAATATCTTATGATTTTTTTGGTTATATGTACCCCTTGGAGGTGTCATCATAATGCAAAAAGATTCCACACAATTCTTTCAAATTGAACTTGCCACCCTTCATCTTAAACACATGTATGTAGGTGAGGCAATTGAGAATGCCTCAAGGTGGCTTGTTGATGTAAACATGTTTGGGGTTAGCCAATCATTCAACCTAAATGGGTCACGGTTAGTTAAACAAGTTACAACATTTATAACTTTTGTCCACAAAAAGTTTGGCAATTGAACATTCACAACCATGTTTCTAACCTTGTCCAAAATTGTTCAATTTTTCTTTTCGTCATATCACTAAATAGTGTGGCATATCTACTATGGAGTCCATTGGTGTTTTGCATTATGCATTTCACAAAATTTGTTGAAGACTTACAATAAAAACTCATTACCCCTATCACCATGAAAAATGTCTTTAATTAGTTTCTTTTCATTGGTTTCATTTAACATCTTACAAATCTTAAACTTCTTGAATGCTCATGTTTCCAATGATAAGAAAAACATTACAATCTTCATGGAGTAATCATCTATGAAAGTGAATCTACATACTTGAACATCTAACTAATCAAGTGTCCAATTGGACCATTCAAATTTATGTATTAATTTCTTTTACATTGATGTGAATGGTTGCAATGTAAGGTAGATCACTTTTGGTGTCACAATGATGATTTTTGCTAAAGAAATATCATTGAGATGCATGTGGCAAAGATTGTGTATAACCATAAATTTGGCAATTGGTTTTAGATTAATAACTCATTATGAAAAAATATGTCAACCTTTTCTTGAGCACACTCTATTTGTGTTGCTTCCCCATGGCCCAATCATTGCAAATCTTCACAATGATTGAAATATAAGGAATTTGATTAGAGTAACATACATTAAAAAACTCATGTAGGTAAGTTGGAAACCAATATGGCCCATTCACTTGTGCTACAACTCCATAATGGGTTGTTGTTTTTCAAAGAAAAATAGTGGTGGAGCTTGTTAATGCTTTTGCAACATTGCCATTTCTAACTTACACAATCCAAATTCATAGAATATCTATGGTGTATAGTCAAAACTTTGTGAAGCATGATTGCTATGGTAATATAATATTTATGTTTTCCAAATATTACAACATATTGCGTATTTGTATTAACATTTATAATAAATACCCTTCCCAAAGTTTGTTCGTCCTCATCTTTTGATGGTCTTCCCTCTTTTGTTAGTGCAAATTTCACATCCATGTTTTTCATTGGTGAGCAAAGCTTTGTTGATGGTATGACATTGCTTACTCTCATGCTTTTGTTCTTTCAAGAATAATTCGGTTGAAAGTTTATCAAATGTGAACACATGATCTCCACTTAGTGTAGCTTGGGTGAAGCCTTCAAAAGATTATGACAAGGCATATTTCAACATAATTCGTGCAAGTATAGTTTCTTCCAATGTCTTTGAACCAATGATCACTATATGGTGATTTCCTTGATATTTTTCAAGAGTGAACAATTGAAGATATTTTTCCATCTTAATGGACAAGAGTTTGTTGATGAAGTACACGTTGCATGGAATATTGTGAGTTTAAAAAATTGTTATAAATCCTTCGAACACATTTGCGAATCTTTTGTGTTTGCAATGTAGGGGATCATATCATCCTTCGTTGAGGTTATGATTATCAAGTGGATGCATTATATTTTCTCTTGATTGTAATAATAGTGGGTGTAGTTGCAACTCGAACACTCGATCATCTTCCAACAACTCCCACATTGACCACTTTAGGTGGTGCACTTGAATTTGCTCCCTAGTTTTGGTTGTGTGCATGATTAACAAGAGCCAAAAGATTTTCTTTGATTAAGACAATCTTGATTTTGATTTTCCAAATTTTGTTTTTAGACACACCCTCCAATGTATTTTCTTCATGGTAATCATGTTTCAAAATTGCTTGACTCATGTCTCATAATTCATACTTCCCTTTTCACTTGGGATGCTTAAAAAATGTGATATAAAAAATCAACAAATGTCAAATATATATACATACATATGCATAGCCATGATGCCACCACATGTTTAATCAAGCAACTATAACACCACTTCACTATACTTTGGTACATTACTTTGCACATGACAATGAGCTACCTCTAGCTAGGAATGACCTCTTGTGAAGTAGAGAATCCCATTAGCATCACATGAGTAGGCACTCATGTGTGATTCTAAATTTTGTCTTGTTCAACAAAATTTGCCAAATCAATCTAAAGTATAACACTTGCAAATAACAATCAACCATACCCTTAAGAAGCTAAATGGGATAAATGGGCAAAAATCATTTGGAAAGTTGACTAAGGATATTTGTGGGCTTTAGCTTTTCATTATGAATATGTCATTCTAGATTTGAACTATATCTTCTTTCTACTCACAATTGACCCAAGAAGAAATTAAAAATCCTCCAAGCAGTTGGTGTACTTGTAAAATGCTAGAGCCCAGGTAAAAAATACATGGATCTATATTGTAGCATGTGTTAATCTGATTTTTCAAGCAAGACTGACAATCTGAGTGAAGTTGACACAATCTCGGTGACATTGATGCAGTCCTGATGAAGTTGATGCTCTCCTAAACAAGCTAATGGTGAGCTACTTGACAATATATTATACTTGTCTTGCAAGACTATTTTTTACCTCGGGATGATGCAATCACAAGAACTCATATTTCTTCATGGGTATGAGTATCTGAAGCTCAAGTACAACGTAGGTGAAAGCAAGCATGATTCCATGGATGGTGAAGATGATAAAAAATGGATGCGATTGCTCACATTTTCATTGATCACATGCTTTTTGATGACACCCCAATTGGTGGTGGTTGTTTGTTTGTTACTACAACCACTCAGAAAATCTCAACAATCCTTGAATCCAAGGGCAATCCTGGAGTCTAGGAGTTGCTATCAACAAACACACAATGGTCTATTTCTTACAGGAAATTGCGGTGTCTACAAGTTGCTGTCAATGAACACACAATGATCTACTTTCATATGGGAATTCGACTATGACCAAAATTGCTGATGCACATGCCAGTCCTTTTCTGTGTGACACCTTGCTGGAGAATTGACATCGAGCAAATCGAGGTGCATTACTATGTCATTGATGACAGACCTCTCTCCAACTATATGCATGATCTCTTAGCTATATGTCTTCAGATGTCTTCATGAGAATATAATGACCTTGCGGGCAAGCATTCTGTTTTGCAAAACACCCCCAATGTAGTAGGGCAGAGCCTCCCATTGTACTGGCCTACCGTAATTATTATATGCACCCTGGACCTCGGGTCTCTACCTCAATCATTATGCACACCTGGGACCTTGGGCTCTGCCCTTGGTTCACAGTGTAATAATACCATTAGACATGCTACATACAAAATGGACTTGATGTAGTTTAGGACAAGACAGAATAGCCCACATGGCAAAGAACAAGTTGCACCATCATCAAAGTGATGAAAGTGATTGACATCCCTCACCAAGATTGCTCTCCCAAATATTAAGTTAAAATGAACTTTGTGGAAGTGTGGCAATCTTCATTATTCGGAGTGGAGTACCCTGGGAGCTCTTTTGATGAGCCCCAACACAATAGCCAATTTCTTACTACAGTGACACAAATGAAATACCTTTTCGTCTTCTTCCACAGCATGCAGAACACATTTAGTATCAGAAACATACCTGACATCATGCATCAGCTGTGACAATCTCTGCAGTTCTGCATGGATTTCAATCATCTGAGGGTCTGTCTTTGATCATCTACTACAATTTCATATGCACCATCATTATTCAATTCAATCCAGGTGTGACCCTTCTTCACACCTCTTTCCTTTCTCTGCTGTTCAACATTCTCACAGACATGCCTAGTGCCAGCAGCAGCATAGATGTTTGATAGCAGCACATAACTAGAAACATTTTTGGGCTCCAATTCAAGAATTCTGTAAGCACCAAGCAAAGTCGTCCATACAGCCACATCTGGTTTATGGGGTATTGCCTTGATCATATTCTCTGGCTCCTGTAGATGGCCATCATGGTCAAGAAGCTTGACCATGCAGGTGTAATGTTCCAAGTTTGCAGAAATTGTATAGACCATGATCATTGAAGCATAACAGTGCATGTCTTCATCTGCCAAACCTACATGGTTACAAGCTGACAGAAGATAAACAAAAGTGATATCATCTGGTAGTACACCTTCTTCACACATCTGTTCAAAATGGTGAAGAATTTCTTTACTATCCCCATGTATGGCATATCCTCCAAGTATGGCATTCCAAGTGACCAGATCCCGAGATGGCATTTTCATGAACACTCTCCAAGCTTCCTCCATGCTCCCACATTTTGCATACATGTTGATTCAAGCGATTCCACAGAAAGAAATCTGAATCCCATGTAATTTGAGTGATCTTCTCATGAGAACAACCGGCCCTGTTCAAGGGCACCATGCTGGCATATGCATTCAGCACCCCCACAAAAGTAACAGAGTTTGGCTGCACACCTTTCCTATTGGATTTGTCAAAGTAGTTCCAGTGCCTTTTGCCCTTCAATGCATCATGGTGGTCCAAGTGACCACATTTCAAGATGGCATCTTGTTGAAAACTCTCCAAGCATCTGAACAATGCTCCCACATTTCGCATACATGTCAACCAAGCTAGTCCCCACAAAGATATCGGACTTGCAACCACTTTGAATGAGATGTTCATGAACAAGCCTGGAGTTTTTAAAGAGCTCCTAAACCAGCATATGCATTAGTGACCTGAACAAAAGTGAAATTGTCATGACTCATTCCTTCTTGTTGCATTTGTTGGAAAAGCTGTATCACCTTCTCAGGTTGCCCACCTTTTCACATATTTTGTAAGCTTCTTCTTCCATGCAAAAATGTGCTGGTGCCATTGCAGCCATCTCTGCTGGCACCGATGGTGAGTTTTGTGCGTACTCAAGCCAGAGTGCTTTCTGTGTCTTCTTATGTTTGAAATTCAAGTGCCTTTCATTTGTCTAGAACCAGAAATCCAGATCAAGCTGATCAGCCATGTACACCCCACATCCCAGGCATAAACAGCATCATAAGAACAGAGAAAGCTGCAACTGTCCTCCTCCATCAGCAAGAGAAGTGTGTCACAGCATATTGCACCTACTTCCAGTTCACCAGCCTACGACTACTATCCTACCATTGCAAAGGATCTGAAAAGAATTTCTACCAAAGTTTGGACCATAGCAGGATGGCAATCTAAAGAGAGAGCAACAAGATTGACACCAACAAGAACTATGGCTCTGACAGGATTGATGTTCAGTTGCCTTCTCTCATCTATGATTCCACCATTGCCAAGGATCCAAAAAGAACTCCCCCCACAGTTTCTCTCTCTGACCTCCATGAACTGCAGAAAATCTTCCTATCAAGTCATGCCCTTGGATCACATAGAAGTGGTGATAAGGTATTGCATCTTGCAGAGATTGTAAAGAGAGTGAGATTTTGAAGAGATTATGGAGCAAAGAGAGTGAATTCCTCCTCCTGCCAAGATTTTATTGCCTTCTGTACAAAAATTTGGTTCCTCTGCACAAAAATGTCCATCCAACAGAAAGCAAAGGAGGTTTTGACAACTTTGACAATTTTCTTTGGCTGCTCATCTTGCTGCTTTCTTGCATTTGGAGAAGGCCTTAGCCTGCATTCCATTGGAAACAATGATCATTCCTTCTGAGTAACATGAATATTTACATCTTCAAGCTTGAAAGGGGAAGTAATGTAATGCTATAAAGTCCATTGGCTGATGAGCTAGATGCTTTGAAGCAACCCTGCCAGTCATAGGAATTTTCTGTTTGGCAATGCACCACTTATATGAATGAGCATGCTTACTTTCCAGGGTTTTTAGTACATTGCAGGTCAAAGTGATCATCAATTTTTACTGCATAAACTACACTTGAGGATTTATGTCAGATAACATCTCTGGTCTTCCTTGTCCTAGTATTTGGCAAACTGGCTAATTTGCAATGGGAAGGACAAAATGTTAGATGTCGAAGGGTTTGTCTGCAGTGTGGAACCATTTGAGAAGAATGTAGTCGAATTGAGAACATTATAAAAGCTTTCCAACAATGAATGAGACTCATGTCTCAGCACAAACTGATGGGCAATGTGTATATTTCTGTCTCATTTTCTTCTTCTTCTTCTCGATGGCCAGATGCCGGCCACCTAGTCAAGGCAGTTCTTTAACGGGAAGCCATTTTTTCAATGAGTATCAGTTGAAGTGCGTTGTGTGCTCATGGCAGGTAGATCCTCACGCTGAATGAGCAAGGGATGTGAGTGCATGTCAGGGAGTTGTAGCCATCCATGATTGTAAGAGAGCACCTACAAATGGGACAAGCATTGGTCTGTACAAATCTCCCCATTTGTGGAAATCAATGGGTCTCTCATCTCTGAAGACATGCTATTCAGCTAAAATGCTCATACTGCCCTCTTTCTTTTCACAGAAAGACATGGTTTTCATAAGGTCACTGGAAAGAAAAAGGCAGAAACAGCAAAGGGCTAGAGCTTGATAACATTGATTGGAGTTGGGAAAAAAATGAGCAACACTTAGTTTATTGTGGCTGCTTTCGAGCAAGAAGGTCACAGACTTTCTCTAGATGAACTTGATTTACTGCAAGTGAGATAGAATTGTGGGTTTTTTGTTTGGTCTGTGTCAATGGGAGAGGATAAGAGGCTCATATTACAAACGTGGTTTCATATTCTTGGAGAACTTTTCAACCCCATTTCTGTTGTACCGTACTTGAGAACCATAATGTTTCATAAAAACATCAATTGCTGCACTTTGTAGCCATGGGTCCAGTGCCCTAGTTTGACAATGGTCATGAGTGAGGCAGATGCTTACATTCATGCTTTACTATTTGCAGGATATTTTTTTGCCTTGATTTGGGCATGCCTCATCATGTTCACAAACAGAATGTTTCCCAACATTATTGGTTAGGAAATCACTGAAATCTTCTCCACAGATCATCTGCCTTCAGACTTGCAGCATCAGCATTACAGAGTAAGTATCCAAACTGTAAGCATTACAACCATGACCTCCATCTTCCCATGTGTTCTCTGCTCCTTGGTGACTAAAACAAGGACAGATCTTTGAAGTTGCACTTCCAGTTCTTGTGCACTTACAGCACTTGCAAAAGACATGGTACTACGTCTATTTAGACTTGTGCATGGGACCAAGTTCATAAGCATGTTGCCGCCTCTCAAAGACATGTAGTCTTATGCGTCATAGTTGAGCATGTTAGAGGTTTTGCAGCATTTTCCAATTGCACAATTGATAAGTTCTGTACCCCCACACATGCATTAGTATTCTTGGAGAGTTGGGTGCTTGGTATATCACATGCATTATTCTTGGATGGTTGGGTGCTTGGTATATGTCACATGCCTTTCATGGTAGTCAAAAGTAGAGAATTGAGCAAAGAAAGTGTTCAATCAATCAAACAATATCATGATTTGTGTGTGCGGATTTGACCTCTAATCTTTAAGAGTGGAAGGGATCCTACACCTATAAGATGTAAGATCCTTCCCACTCTTCAGGAGTAAGTGTAAGGACCTTCCCCTCCTGCACCTTGTGATTTATGTATGTTTAGGTTCATGATAGCCTTTGCCGTGTTCTTTGCAATGGAGCCTGTGAGTGGGGGACATTCCCAGAATGCAGAGCTAAACTCAACTGTACTTCCTTGTTCTAGGCCCTTTTATTTTGGAAATGCCCCTCACCTTGGGGGTTACCCTATAACAAATGGGACGATCTTGTTTGGAGACTAAAAGAGGGGGAATTTGGGTTTTGAAAAAGGACGTAGAAATTGCACCTGCTTTTGTTCCCCAAAGGCAAACTCTGGGCCAAATTTCAGTTTGGCATGTGGGCAAATGCTAGACTTGCCTCGGGGGCCAAAGATATTGCACATTTGAAATGTTTTCTTTTAAACCCCCATGACCTACCTACACCTCCAAATCATCCTCCCTCCCCGCCCAATTTCCCAAACTTGGTCAATTAGAACTTCCACAATTGCTCCAAACCTATCCACCACACAATCTATAAAGATTGTTATTGCCTATTCAAATGAATTGTGTAGGAAAGTCACAAGCTAGACCCACTTATCAATTGTCCATCTCCACCTTGACTCAATCCCATGCTATTTGGTTGTCTTGCCACAATTGGGTTCTTGGAATTGTTATGTTGTTAATGTCAACATGAGGCACGAATTTTGATTGTGCCCCCTAGCTAGAAGCATATGCCCCCATGATGAAGTCAAAAGCATGGTCATTTTAGGTTGTTGAGTTGTCAAACACATTCCAATCAACCAAGCCATGGATGACATATCCATGGCTTGCTTAGGAAGATGTTGGCATTGCATTAATTAATCCATGGACTGTAATTATGTTAGTAAGGTACCCCATACAACATTCACATTCATTTGTGGAAGGTTTTTTTTCCAACTATTTGACTAGAATACCGCCACATGTTTCCTCCTTGGTTCCAAAATGCATCAGATGCTAGGATGAAACTCACAAATGTTGATAAATAAATGCCAACTTAGGCATTCTCACCTTGTTAAGCATGGCAAATGGTGGTAGGTCTTTTTATGTGACTGGTGATTTGGTTGTGCTTTCAATGTCAGGGATCTTGCATATGGTCCACATGATAGCTTGTATGGCAAATCACTTGTAGCATTGTAAAAATGCCTTAACCACTACCTAAGTTTATCAATTTGCTTCATAAATGACAAGCATATTAATCTAATGCCATTGCATCAATAATCATTGACCTATCTTGAATTTTTTATTTATAATTTGTGCATCCTTATTTAGGTGTGGATTCATAAACCTTATTGGGATCATGGTTTGTTTGAATGGCACAAAAATAATATTGTATTACGGTCTTTCAATGTTTTAAAATGCCAAAACATTTTAAAACATTTCCACCAATCTTCCCACCTAAACATATAAATTACATAATTTTCTATATGTCAAAATCTTCAAACACTCAAATTGTACGATCTAACATTCGTGAACCCACTTTGGATTCACATTTTTTTTTTTGGTAGTTGGTGAAAGGAATTTTGTGGATATTTAAAAATTTTAGAACCCATTTATAAATCATATGACTACAACTTTAAAAGGATCCATTTCAAACATAAAAGTAGACATGGTGTTATAATATATCATATGTTAAATAGATTAAGAGGCAATTTCCCCATTCACACAAAAAAAGGTATTTTGATACATTGACCAAAAAAAGTTTAAAAATTTAGCATGCTCCTAACATCCAAGAGGCTTGTCAACATATGTAATTGGGCCAATAAAGTATTGAAAATATACATCTCATATTTACATATCAAATTACAATACTTGTTTCTTATACAAATGGTTATATTGTAATAATTCTATACATGTGAAAGACATTTCCTTTTGTAAGACAAGAATTTTGTATTTATATAATGTTACCAAAATACTAGTTATATTCATATGCATGGAAATATTCAACATTTTTGTGATGTGTTTGTTCCATATTCCAAGACAGTAACTTAAACTTTTCATTATTACACATTTAACATTACCTATGTCGTATTTTGTTCCAAAAACAACTTCAAAAATTACAAACAATAATATTTTTGAAACATTCAAGCAAATTGTGACCCAACAAGGTTACATTTCTTGAGATACTCATAGATTTGGAATTGGCATCTTTTGATATCGTTATCACCATTAAAAGAAAATGTAAATTTTACTATGAAAGTTTCGATCTTGGGTCTTGTAGACCCTACCCTATTCTAGTTCATCAAAGACCTTGGCAAGGCCATCCTACAAATGAATAGGTCCACTTGCCCTAGCCTTTAGACATTTGTGTCTCATATGAACAATACATCCCTTAGTAATCATGACAAGCAAGGCCTTTGGATTGTGATTGTTAGTAGTCGATTTGGAAATGAAACTAATAACTTCACAGCTATGTGGTGTTTGGATGTTGGGTTGGCCAAATTGTTCGTCTTAACATGCGCACACTTACATATTAACCCTTTTGATAATAGAACAAGAAGTCCAATGAAAAGTTCTACAAAAATTAAACCTCTTGATTCTTTATGTAGGTTGAGTTTTTTGGCTTACTCACATGTGGTTCAACACTTTATACCAATGTCTAACACTATTGGGTGAATTGAATGAACCATGGAATTGAATGTAAAATGTAATAACACAAATTCTAAAAACTAAGGAAGGAAATTATTATACACAAACATTGGGTATATGCAAACTCGTACATACCAACTAGTTGGACAATGTGATGATTTAACATCATTTTCAAAATCTCCTTTTGAATAAGTTACATACTTTTAGTTTCTATTCATTAGAGCATAAAATAAGCCTACTCTATTTATAAAAATAAGGGCCATTCATTTTGACCATTTAATGAAAAAGATAAATTAATTGTGCAATGTGATTTTGAATGAGTGTTGGCTAGTTTTGAGATTTTAGAAACACATGTTGAGTTTAGTTTTTAAATGTTTTTTGAAATGAAAAACTCGTTGATTTTGCTTGCCTAATAAAAATAAATAAATAAATAAAACTTGTCAATTTGAGGGCCAAGTCAAGGTTTTTAAACCATTGGTTCCCACATATTTCAACATTTATAAATTTATAAGACCCATTAGTTCCAAGTCTAAAGTTGGTTTTGGGTTTTAAGATTTAAAAACCTAGATTTAAAACCCTATTTAGACCTTACCTAAAATCCTACATAGGCTTTATTTAAATTCTATTTGGGCCCTACCTAAGATTTTATGTAAACCCTAATTGAAAGCTTGAATCTTTTAATAACATAATAATTGTCGAATTTTTTATTAACAAAAACACAATTGTAAAGGAAAAAAATCAAATCAAATCAAACAAGAGGGGTTTGGCAACCCCATTTTGAATGTTCCATAATTTTGACATTCATGAATAAATACAACAAGGACATAAGTTGTTTGTAAAACAAATGATGGTCATATGGTTGGGACAATCTTTTGTTTACCAAGGTGGCTGTGAATTCAAACTTGGGAGAAGTTTTTAACCTTTACCTTTTGACCTAGTACCTAAACCATGAATCTAAGGACTAAACCCATTCAAACATGATTTAAAACCCATTGGGCTAGGTCTAGCCCCACATAAACCCATTGATTCTAGACCTTGGTTGGGTCCAAATTAAAATAGACTTGTTGAATCTTGGTCTTCATTAGGTCTAGGTTTATATTAAACTTGCTAGTTCTAATTTTTAAACCCAGATCTAGATTTAGACTCGGCCAAAAACCTAAAACTAGCCAAGATTATTTTGAACTTAGTTGTTAATTGATAATAATTATTGTCACAAGGCAAAATAATCATGGGTTTATTTTAGAATGGAACTGTTCCTTAACAATAATAGCCTCAATGAATTACATATAAGGCAGAATAATCAAAAGTTAATTTTGAAATATAATTCTAATAAAAATCTACTCAACCTATTAGTCTGTTTTACTTAACAAACATTATAATGATTATCTAGTTATTAAAAGTAAGCATTTATTCACCATTCTTTAGTTACTGGGGAGATGAAGCTACTTGGGTAGTTAGTTCTTAAGGATAATGTGCTTGACATGAATTTGCCAATCAACTATGAGATGTGATGAATATGTGGATAGAGGCATAGAATGTAAGAGGGGATGAGATGTGTGTAACTTGTGAAGTGGGTCTTATGGGTTCCTTCTTCTACTCCTTGACCTTTCTTCATGTTGATTTTATTTTCATTATCTTCTCATATATGTTGATTTTTTTGAGGCTTATAATAGAGACACAAGAGACTAAAGGAGAGGGAAAATTGTACTTGTGTGAAGAAACAATGGAAAGGGAGATGCAAGGTTGTCACATATTTTTATGTTGTTTGGTTTTATTTTGATTTCTTGGATGTAATGAAAATAATTGGTATTAGTTTGATATAAATTATTGTAGTTCTTAATTTATTTAATTTATTTCTTCATATTTCACTTCCTAGAATGCTTGTTCAAGAAATCAATCACTAGATGGTAGTTACAATAAGACTATAGTTAGCAAAAAATAGTTAGTGGAATAATTACAAAAATGAAGACAACAAGTTGGGATGGATATTTTTTTATAAAGAATGGTAGTTGCAACAAGAAGGTAGATGTAACAAGAAAGTAATTATAATAGGAAGGTAGCCAATAGGGAAGCAACTATTACAAAGGATGATGGGCAATTCCTTCCTAAATGTTTTTTCTATGTTTTGTTGTTTACTTTTTTATTCAACAACCTTCCTTTAAAATGGGATTTTAGTTGTTGGATCCATGGTCTTACATTAACATTGAATAAGAATTGTAAGATTTTTTTTGAAAAATTATAAATAATCATTGAGAACAACCTAATGTGCATTATCTACTGTAAAAGGTTTTTCCATCTAAAAGGTCTTTTGTGTTGTCATGTTTTTTATGCATGTTTATTTATTGTATATTTCCCTCACTTGTTTTTCTCACTCCAAATTTCTTTTTTGGCCACAAGTATCCTTGACAATGACTTTTCCAAATTCCAGCATTTGATTTAAAATAAAAATGTGGTTATTTTGCCTTGACAAAGGGCTTGTTCCAATCTCAAATTACTATACACAACCCATGTTCATACAATTGCAATTGTTTTATTTCCAAAATCTAATTCTTAATTCATTTTAATTTGACTCTTTTTTATCACCTTAGTTTTTAGTTCATACTACATTCATACTCATTCAACCCAAAACAAGTGAAATCTTGGGAACTTTGACAATGAAAATCTTCAATCCAATAACCTCCAACTAATCAAATGGTAGATTGAAAACATAAACTCAAACAACCCCATTTGGAAGTCCTAATTTTATCTTTTAATTTTGATTAATGCAAATACCTTTATTTGAAGTATTGGGATCTCCAACTTCAAATTATAGAACATGTTATTTGTAAACAAAAATCTAAAATTTCAAATTTAAAAGAATAAATTCATCTAATGATTTCAAATTTGACTTATTTTTTCAATCAATATTATTCATGATCAAAAGTTTTGTACACCTCCATGTGGCAAAACAACATGAAATGGGAAATTATGATTGCTAAAATTGTAAAATACCTAGTTGGGCATATTGGATTGAACCACTTCAAACAACATAAGTTGATTAATAATGTATTTTGCAAAGTTCAATTTGGCATTGAAACCACAAAACTCATAATTTAATACTAATTGAAGTTAAACGTGACGAGAAACATTTATTAATGTTAATAATATTGCCTTCTTTTGGGGGTGGGCACTATGATTGGGACATAATGATCATATATATTTTTCACATGCAACTATATGTGGTGTGAAAATAAACAATGTATAATTTTATTTCACACAAGACCACCATTAATTTATTTCCACACTTAGTTCATTCTTAAAATTTTGTCCTCCATAAAAGTCACACCATTAGAGTTCACAATACACATGGGTGAAAGCACATTAGGGTGTACTAAAAACAACAATAACAAAGTTCATTTCAAGAGTTTTTCTAATGTATTTTTAGACACATAAAATTGGACAAAAACACAAAACCTTGAAACAATGTTAAAGTTGACATTTTTTCCATGTCCAAGTTAATGGTGCCTTGGTTTCAACCTCTTTGAACACCTCTATTTAATATTGGTCATGAAAACATCCTTTTGTATATGTGATGGAGTAAAAAAGATTTGAATTTTATTACACAATAAGGAACTATAAAGTCCATCACGTATTTCATATTTTTCAAAAAATTTACTCCTAAATGTCATTATCCTTTAGACTAAAGCATTGTCCCAAAATTTTGGAAGAATATTCAATTTCATTATAAGTAATAAATCCAAAACACTTTTTTTTATGGACTATGACCTTAGAATTGTCAAGATTACAAAATCCATATTTTATTGAAAATGATTTCTTTTAGTGTAATTATTTGAAAGTAAGAAGGACAAAGAAGTTAATTTCACTTATTTGAGTCCATTTTGTTTAAATTTTCAACTTGCATATGGGTTTTATATAATAATGTGTGTCCAACCTATAAAATTTTGCCTTTGTGACATTTAGAAAAGTCCATTGTAGTATACTTTTACCCATATCACATCGTAAAGATTGGAATTTGAATGTTGTCGATAGAACATTATTTGAAGTAAATGTCCTTCCACATTGTAATATAGTTATATTATTTTTCAAGTTATACTTTGGCCTTTGGAGATAAATATAATAAAATTTGTGATCATAAACAATTCTATAGCCACCCAATGCAAAGGCTTTTATTCATCACAACTTAAAGGCAGTCATCCTTTCTTTATGATCATCAAAAGTTGAATGCCCTAAAATGTATTAGACCAATGTAATATAATTGGTGGTTGGTTCTTAATTCTTTTATAGGAATTGAAGTTGCATCCCTCAATTGAACATCTTCTCTTGTAATTGTTGAACCCCACCTTAAAGAACAATGTTTTTCCTAGACTTTCTAATATTTCTATTAATAGCTTTTTGCATAAAGAAATGAGAGTATTTATGACGAACTTGATTTTCATTTTTTCACACATGAATGGCAAAAATAACGAATTGTTTCTATCCTTTTGGCTAAAATGACTTTTTCTATTTTCATGTGGCAATGGTTATTGCACCAAAATAGCAAATAGTGGCTATGAAAAACCAAATAAAATATAATTTGGGTGAAAATTCATTGAAAAAAATATCATATTTTTCAAGATTGACAACAAGATGCAACCTTAAACCTAAAACAAAGTTCACAACTTTTAAAATTTTGAACTAAATAATAAAAACTAACTCATACACCACACCTTTGTTTCCCATTTGCTACACTTTCGCAAACATGTAAACCTAGAATCTACACTAAAGCCAATGAAACATTCATTGTTGTGAATGAACATTATTTTCCATGCCCCACCACTCTCTGCAATTGCAAAGTTATGTCCTTGTGCTCAAGTAAACCATTGATGTTTATACTAATTACCAAACTTTCATTCAATGAACATGAGTGTTGAACATGTGGCAAATAAATTTCATAAGTCTATATAGATTTTTGCCAAGTAGAAGTACATTTTATTCACGGTAGTGGTGATGAAACATGAGCAAAGTGACAAATCTATCTAAATAACTTTAGTTTTTGTGTGGTGATCTAGACTATCATCATGTAATGACTACTATGGCATGAAAAGTAGACAAATCTTGGTGATATTTTCATTTTTTTTTCACTTATTATTTTTAACACCCATATTTTTATCATATCATTTTGACTATTTTAGCCACCAAGGAAATTTATGATGTTGAAGAAAGACAAAAGGATTGAGATTTTAGTTCAAACTGTGGAAAAATGTAAAATATTTGGTGATTGGATCATGGCCCATTAAATTCCTTGTAAACATATGCAACCTTCAATGGTTGATACATCTCTATGTTAATTTTGTGATGTAGCTAAAATGGCAAACGTCCATAAGATGATTTAACCATATTTGGGAATTAAAATATGATTTTAAAAAAATCCTTTTATTTTGGCTACATATTGGAACATAGGATAGGATTTGGCAATTTTATTTTATTTTATTTCAAAAATTGGTGAATGAAACACCAAAGAAACATTAGAATTTCAACATTTTAGAAAAAAACTGCCCCAAACAAGAAAAACATTATGGTTGATAACCATAAGATTAGCCTAAACAACTCCAAAGACAACATTCTCCTTGCTCTTCACCCTAACACCCATCCCAAAATGAAAATAAAATTGGAATATATGTTATAGCTGTTACTTTGAACCTTGTTGCCAATGAGAGCTAAAAGGGTAGAAATTAGAAACCCAACTAACATGATCACTCCATAAGTTGAATAAAAACCAATTCTCCCCATCCTCATTCCTATTTCTAATTCTTTAAAAATCCTTTTAGTGGATTGAGTTACTTTCCAACTTTTTGCATAGCTCTTATGAATTAAAAAGAAGAGTGTAATGTTGAGGTTGAAAGAGGTCAAGCCAGAGTTTATTTACCCATAACCTTGAAAAAAGGCCACAAGACAAAACATAGTAATTTATTAATGAATGTGACAATGGCCATAATAATCAAACTAAAATGGTAAAATAAAATATTTTCATTGGTCAAATTATCTTTCTCAACAATGCCAAATGATGACCATGTCAATTTCATTTGTGTTTTGATTCTTCAAATATTTTCATCAATAAATATTTATGTGGCCACTTCATGCATTACACAACTAAGTAATTAGTTTAAAAATCAATATATAAAGCTTTACTGAATGATGGTTGATTTGCAACATGATAATTCATGTGTACTAGATATGAAATATGGCAAATTCTTGAATTTTATGATTATACCTACATAGAAGATTAATCACATTCTCGATCTTTATAAATGTGTTTTACAAATTATAGTTATTACACCTAATCATCCAAAGTAAGGAACACCATTAGCCTATTGGTTTGTCCACCATGATGGACCCTTGGTTTTGGAGGGCAAGAAGGTTGTTGAGCATGCTACTCTCACATTAGTATGAGTTCCCAAAATGGCTTCCAATGAGCATTCCTTTGACCAACCATATACCCCACATAACCTTTATTAAAGTCACAGCACATTTTAATAAGATTTGCAACATATAACATTGATGGGAGGTAGAGATACATTCTTATCTCCTAAGTATGCATGGTTAAATGAGTTTACACCCTATAAGGATAAGGCATGCTTGCAAAGAATTTAAGATTTACAAATTCTTAAATTTAAAAAAAAGTTTCATAAATTTTCTTATATTTTGTTGGTTGCATGGTATTTTTTTAGTGTTTGTCAAATGGTTTTATGATGGGCATTCCATGTGGATTGGGGGAGGGTTTGATCAAATAAAACCACAATTTGGCATGAAATTTGTTTGATGGAGTACTTATCTTGGTCATTGTTAGCACATATAACAGTGCATTCCATGAACGCCATGTTTGAGTTCATTTTTGTCTAGTGAAATCTATGGTATCTTTTTTTGCAATGAATTTTTCCATTTTTTTCCCCGAAATTTTTATAAAAAAAATTGGACCCACCCATAGGTCTTAGCATGAGCCATCTTGACATCGTTTGCTTGATTTCGACTCAAATTTTTATAAAAAACTTTTGAGTGTGTAAACAATGAATCCAATAATTGGTTGTAATCCCATTCATGGATCTTTAACAAGGCTCCACAAGGATAGGTGAAATGGGTGATGTAAAAAGGGCTATATAAGAATTAGAATTGGCATTGGGCAGTTCTCTCTTTCGTCAAAGAAAAGACCAGCAGGTAAAGGGGTCGAGTACATGAACCCTTGACCACCACTTCTCAAGAAATCAAAGGATTGTCTTTGATCCATACTTTGTAAGGTTCCAACAACCAAAGAACTGGTCAAAGAGCATAACTTGAACCACGGGTTTTGTGCCAGTTCTTTGAAAAAAAAAAACACACCTAAATTTATAACAACGTTGAAGAATTGCACAAACAAGTTGGTTAGAATTTCAAGGTGGTTGTGAATTCTAATAGCTTTGTGCTATTGGCTCGAAGCTTCAATGCTTGAAGGGAGAGCGTACAAATGTACCTACTTGAGATTGGCACTTTGTCACACAAATCTTCAACTTGGTGAAGAAGCTATTGGTAAAGAAGCCCACCAACCCCCCATAGTCCCGGGGCTCTCCTATCTCTCCATCCTAATCATGAGTGGGAAAGGCAATACATGGGTTTTGCAATATCAGCTTTGGCTAGGTGCTAATGGTCACATGTGTACTTCCTTCCAAATGACATGCCCTAACTCTCAAGATCATGACTCTGAACACGATATGTGGCAGGCGGGCGTTAATATTACGCCAAACATTCACGAGTTTAGTGGCCTCCACCAACAATGCCACAATCATTCACATGTATATCCCCTTTATATATATATGTGTGTCAATCATCCAGTACATACATATGCATGTATATACGTACTTGGCCTCTAGGACCAGGATTTTTCTGGCCGGCCCCATACTTATACTGGGTCATGAGTTTACATGGGGGATTATTTGGGGTCCACCGAGGGTAGCAAATCCCTTGTTTCCCACTTCTGACTACCCAAAGTCTAACTTTTATAAACAGGCCGGCCATAAGAACCCCGACCAGAGTTAACCAGCACGCTATGAAGGATGGATGGTCAGTGATCAGGAAACAGTTTTCGGTTAGGTTCCAGTTCCCGACCTAACCATGATGGTTAGAGCAGTTGTCTTCTCTTTTTTATTTATTACCTACCTGCTAGAAATCCTTAAGCAAGTTGCCAGTAGGTAAATAGTAAAAACAGCTTTTACCTATGTATAAACCATCTAAATACCTGGTGATTACCTAATTTCTTACCTATATCTAATATATTAATTCGCTTAGTCTGTCTGTGACAGGGCGTTCTGCACACAGACAGACTAAGTCCCCACAGGCGTAATTGGAATTGTCTGCTATGGCGGCAATTCCAGTGTTGTTTTCTA
>Ga0116227_10004766_pt1 | contig 29236 bp, 30 predicted proteins | sample S1TSphgellanicum_FD_89693 | JGI IMG/M metagenome (GOLD analysis project Ga0116227, IMG submission 89693) | Host-associated microbial communities from peat moss isolated from Minnesota, USA - S1T2_Fb - Sphagnum magellanicum MG | ecosystem: Host-associated > Plants > Peat moss > Unclassified... | reverse complement strand
GTTGCTGCATTTCTTTTCCATGTCCCCACCCTTTTCTTATCCTTTTTTTAAAAAAAAAAACAACCCCCCCCCCCCCACAACCAATCCAAACCCCCCCCCCCCCCCCCCCCCAACTACCTTTGAATTGTGTGCCCCATATGGAGTGGTGGGCCAAGGGAAATGCACTCCATCATCCAATAGAAACTCCTATTTTGGAGAGCCTGCAAAGTATTAGGGGGGGTTTTTTTTTTTGATGATGGGCCAATCAAAATGGGTCATTGCAAACAAACAAAACAAGAACAAACTTGTGAAGCACATCCCCAATAGGTATATCTAATAATGAAGGCTGGTTGGAGGGATTCACAAACTCCCTCAACCCTAATCCCCTCCCCTCCCTCACCCCCAAACAAAATCCCTATTCACTTCAATGGACTGACCTTACCTAATACCTAGTACCTAGTACTATAGGCAATGTGATCCCAACTACACTCATGAGTCAGTGTTTCCAAGTTGGGTAACCCAGGTAAATGGTGGGTGGTGGAAAAGAAGTTAGTACCACCACCACCACCCATGACTCCAGTGGGGGGCCACTATTCTCAAAGAAAAGTCATTGCTTAAGATTGTGGATTGCATTGAAAAAAGTGAATAGAATTGAATCAAATTGCATTGAAAATTGTACACACAAAAGGACTGCTGAAGTAACTGCAGATCCCTCCATGGACAAGCACTCTCTTACCTTCCCTCCTCGAGTGGTGTTCAGTATGTGACCCTGCCAAAATATAAGCATCTCCAGTGGTGTTCAGTATGTGACCCTGCCAAAATATAAGCATCTCCAGTGGTGCTCAGTATGTGACCCTGGGAAAATATTTTTCACATCCAAGTTTAGTTAAGGTAAACTTGCCCATCACCAAACAGTGGCCGGTCACCGAGCACCCATGTAGTGCAAGAATTAACCTATGTTAGGACAAAAATTGATTATGGGCGTTGTCTTTTTAACCCATTACCAAACGCTTGATTTAGAAGAAAATTGTTCTAAAATTTTCATATTGGTGACCAACCATCAACTTTTAGTGTTTGGTATTAGGGGTTTAGGTGGACACATTTATAAAAAAAATGAATAATAATACAAGGGATTAGTTTAGTGATGGGCCATGAGTTCATTTTCATTATGGGGGGGGGGGCGGGGGGACATGAGGGGTACTTTTAATGTTTAGTCATGGGAAAAAAATGGTCCAATTTTATAACATCCCCAAGTTTTGAAGGGGAATGAGTGTCTGGTCATAGACAATTGGAGTGCACACTAAAATGAGTATCACCATGGTGATAGGGTGCAAAGGTCATGTTAAATAGCACACAACTAACCATAAACAATGATTAAGGTTTACAAGAATCCAAAAATAATAAGTACACATTAATTAGAATTTTCAATTTCCCCCCAAATTCAAACACATCCAATTCCCACCAAAATTAATTTGCCAAATTCACAAGGCAAGGTTTGGACTCACAATCCTATCTTTCAAATTCAGAAAGAAAATTCTTTTAGCATGTCAAAGCTTCCAAATTGTGAGAGAGATGGTTTGAAGTCTTTCATCAACATTTTGAGAGCATATGGGTTAGATTAGCAAAGGGAAAGTAACACAAGAGTTGTAGAGAATTTTAGACCAAAAACATAAGTTTTAGCATATCAACCAAAGTAAGGAGGGCATCTTAAAGTAGCCAAAGAGAATTTACAAGAACTAAAGGTAGATCAATAGAATCTAAATAATAGAGTAGTCATTGAAGATTTACAACAACTTGAACATCAAAGATCTGATCCTAATGTTAGCAAAGAATAGATAGGAACTCAGGATTCAAATGTGGATGTAGAAGGACAACTAAGAATGCTTGCAATAACTCAACTTTACAACCAAAAGTTCAAGAAGTTTCTATGTTACCATTAGGTGCAGGATTCCATAATTTGTAAATACAATTTAAGTAATTACAAGAGAAGCAAATTTGATCCAACTTCAAGAAATTGTAATTTGTACACACCTATTGCATGTATAAAAACAACAAACTAGGATTTAGTTTGGGATGACTTTGAATAGTTCTATGCATTGATAACTTCTTCTCAACAAATAGAGACATATGCATTTTAGACATACCCTTGTCATACTTCCTTGAGAGTTGGGCAAAATACAAAAAATTCAAGTTTGTACTTCTTGTAGTGCCAAATAACACACCCCTAACATGTTGGAAGTTGGGACAAGAGGATTTAGATCATGATGATCAATGTATTTTGTAGGAGGCAAAGTGGATAAGGAGAATGTCCCACCATCTTACGGACAAAAACCAATAAGAAAATAAAAGAAAGTTTAGTATGCGATCTTCTAATCACTAGAGGCAATTGGACTAATGAAGCATTGGAGGAGGCCATGGATGTAATTGAAAATGGGACAACTTCATTGCAAAAGGCAAATAAGCATTAGAACATATCTTTTACCTCATTGTTTGATCATTTGTATGGGAAAACAAGATCTAGGAAACTTAGACCAGTAAACATGTTAATAGTAGAAGAAGATTAGGCTATGGTTGTTTGGGTTTTTTCTATGTAGGAAGTTGGGCTATCAATTAGCCTACAATAGTTACAAATGAAAGTGGTAAAACTAATTCAAACAAGGCTAACACCTTTATGAAGAAGCGTACTAAGGAACTTTTGGCGATATTGGTTCAAGAGGAAACATCTTGAATTCGACATTCATCAAGTTGAAGGATTGGATATTAGCCGAACATAAAGGTTGACCATATCTGGAATTCTAATGAAACAAGCATCTAAGCAAAAAGACAATAAGGAGCAAGGGTTTTTGCAAAATGAGGTTCACATCAGGTGTATAACACTATCCCAAAATCTAGGGAGTGGTTGACTGTTAATTGTGTGGTCAATGTAATAGGAACAACATTGCCAAGGTTCTACATATTTAAAGGAAAGAGGATACATGATGATTACATAGAACTTTGCAAACTAGGGACTTGTATGGCTATGCAATCAAAGGCATGGATGATTACCTTCCTTTTCAAAGAGTTTTTATCTTTTTTCAAAAGGTTTATACCAAGTGGAATACCCATAACAAATAGACATCTTCTCATCTTGGATGGGCATTAATCCTATGTCACCCTTGAGGCAATTGAACAAGCTCGAGAGTTTGGGTTGGATATGATTACTCTACTTTCACATACATTTCATGCATTTTAGCCCTTAAATGTGGCTTGTTTCAAGCCTTTCAAAATTACATTTAGAAAGGAAATAAACATAACAATGGTTAGGAGGAATTACATAGAACCAAATAAGATAACATTGGTGGGGTGGGTAAACAAAACACTAAACTTAGCACTTACAAGACAAAATATCATGTCAAGGTTCAAAGGTACAAGGATTTGGCCACTTCACCATAGGGCTATGGATTCAAAAATTGGACCAAGTACTTTGTACACATTGTAAAATCAAGCTAGGGAAGAAAAAAAATTAGAGTAGGAGGATGGTGAAGAAGATTGGATAAAACATAGAGCTTTCGAAAAATTCATCAACATAGGCTCAACAATAGAAGTCCAAATATTATTAGTCTATTTAAAGATCAACCTAGGTATTATGTGAACATGCTTAGAATTCATACAATCATTAACCATGCATTTGTAATAGAATCAAAAAACATGGCTGAAAATTTGGCACAACCTTCATTAGATGAAACAATAGAGTTTACAAATTTTTAAACTTCAATTCAAGTGGCATCAACATAGGGGTGTCACGATTTGCTATCATTACCACATCCGCCTGCAAGAAAGACTGATCAAAGAGAACCATTATACGATTATTCTCAAAACCATGTTGTAACATCATAGAATATTTGAGGATTATGCGACAAAAGGTAATGGATAGGGGGGTAGCAAAACATATTCGAAAAAGTAGAAGGAAAGAAAGACAAGATAAACAAGCAAAAAAAACACTTATAACGATGTTTGTAGTTGAAAAACTAGTTGAAAGAAAACTTGTAAAACAACAACTAGCTAATTTCATTATACCTTGGTCATCCTCAATTGTCAAAGAGGCAAGAAACAAATTTCATTCCAATTTCAAAGCAAGTTTGCAAGCTCACCCCCTTAGATACAGAAGTGTGAATCTTGATGAAATAACACAAGTGCATGAACAAGTTCAACAATAAGCCTTGGTTCAAATTCAAGCCAAAAGGGAAGTTGTAACATCCTTGTAACAACCATAAATGGACAACTAAGTTACCGGGGTGGAATAATTAATGGGTGGAACAATTATAGCTGATGATGAATAAAATATCAAGAAGAGTAGCTAATGTTGGGGTGGAATAATTAAAAGAAGGAATAACAATGGACAAGGCAGAATAATTAGAAGGAACAACTTTTGTTAGGCTAAAATAGTTAAAAGAAAGAGTAGACATAATTAAGGATGAACAAGAAGTCAAGAACAACAATTGTTACTAAAGTAAAACAACTAGGAGGAGTAGTAGCTATTGCTGACAATGAATAATGCTTTTTGGTGATGTTAAGATTGAAAGATCTTCAATGATCTTATAATTGTAGATGTGATGCAAATTTACATGTGATTTTCCACATAGAAATGATTTTCTTATAAGTCTCTCATTAAAAACATAATAGACTAGATCAATAGTTGTGCATTTTTTGGTGATGTCAAGATTGAAAGATCTCCAATCTTGTAACTCCAGAATGTCAAATGAATTTACATGCATTTTCTTACATTGAAATAATTAAAGTAGCACCATTGACATCCACAATAGTTTGATTCAATAGCAAAAAAACTTATCTACATTTGTAGAAATCACTTTAATCACTTACTTGAAAGCTAAACCTCTAGCATTATGTACAATCCAAATCATCACAACAATCCCCATTACAAAAATGTATTTTCTCCATTACATCTATGCTCATTTTCAACCCAAATGTAAGTACACTACAATAAAAAATAGACATTTTCAGCTAATGAAGATGAACTTTGAACTAAAGAATAACACTTTAGTTGAAATCAATGAAGGGCAAACTTAAGTTCAACTGCCACTAGTTTGGAAGATGCAGAAGAGCCTACTTCAAATGATGCACCAAGTTGCAACAAATGAAACGGGAAGAACCAAACCTGTAGTAAACAACAACAACCAAGATCATCCATTGCTAAACTACTTATTAGAAATCACACCATCAAAATTAAAAAATAATTTTATGTTGCTTGATCCACAATTACAAATGCAAAAATTTTGACAAAAAAATTTACCACTATAATGTGTTTTGATTTTGCTCCACCCCATTGATCTCTTAATTGGCAAAGGGACATTAGAATAAAAAAAACAAACGACCAAGTTGTGTATTCCTTTTGTTGCAAAAAAAACTTGAGCAAGAAGTTCAAACTAGGGAGGTTTGAACTCCTTTCAATAGCTAAAATTGGGCCTTGCCTACTTGCAAAAGATTTGCACATATGCTAGAGCTTCATGCTCATGTACCTGTAGCATAAAAAGGCCCACGAGAATTGAGTTAGGAGGAGTTTGACTCGTGGGCGGGGAGGAGATGAACATGGGAATGAGAGTTAGGTTGGGGGGAACTCAGCTCATGCACAAGAGGAGATGAGCAGGGGAATGAAAGTCGGGTCGAGCGGAACTTGGCCTATGCACGGAGAAGAGACGGATAGGGGAGCGAGAATTGGGTCGAGGGGAATTCAACTTGTGCATAGAGAGGAGATGGACAACACAATGAGAATCGAGTTAGGAAAAGCTCGACCTATGCACAGAAAGGAAATGGAAGGGGGAGTGAGTGTTGAGTCGGGGAGAACCTAAGCCATGCAAAGAGGAGGTCGAAGAAAGAGTTGAGGTGTGGGGGTTGTGCGTAGAGAAGAGACAAATAGGAGGAAAGCTCAAAGAGGCGACATGTAATGCAATCGTGGGAATCTAACCCGTGTGTGAAAAGGAAACGGAAGGGGGCAAGGGGTAGGGGGTTTTTGGGTCAGCGTCTCATGGGAGATTGGTAGCTAATTTAGGGTTTAACAAACGTTTAGGGTTTGATAACCAAACATTGTTTTGCTTTGTTTTAGAGTTTTAATCTCAACTGTTGAATACATGTGTTTAGTTTTTCCAATGAACATAATCAGTTTGAGGATGAGATTGTTTGGTGGTAAGGTAAATTTGTGACATGTGTCAGTGCAAAGGTGTTCATTGATGGGATTTTCATTGCTTGAACATAGATAGAAAAAATGTTTGGTGACTTTTTTTTAGGGGGACAATGAGACTGAGAACTTCCGGAGGCCATACCTTTTGCATTTCTAGTCCAAATCCAATGATCTTTAACTAGGTGTGCCCAGAGCTCCTCTATAAGTCATCTTTGGAACCTAGAGGCAACCGAGGTCTGCCCGGATCACAAAGTTCCTCTGTGTTTTTAAGTGTACTATGACCGGCCAGTTTACCCTATGTACTCTTTTGCAACCCCACCCATAAAACCGAAACTGCGACAGCAAATAGGTCGGGGACTACTAATAGCAAACCACCTGGACCAATCATTATATGTTGGGCCAATCAGAAACACTGGGCAGCAGTTAGATCATATTTATTACACTCTTTTCTCCAGGTGCACAGCAGGGGGCGAGGATTTATGCGGAGGTTAAACCATTTTCGTGAGCCAAACCAGCACATGTTGAATTTTCTTCATCCAATTTCACTCTCCAGGATCACATACCGAGCACCATTGGAGATGCTCTAACATCATAGTTGTGCCCATGGTTGTCATTGCAGACAGTGGGCAGTGCAAAAGTATTACTTGCTTCTTTTTTTTTTCTTTTCTTTCCATGACTGTCCTTTTGCCCATCCAAGATGTGTCTGGTGCTGCCCAACAAATCTTGGTGCTGCACAAAATACACACTTTGGGTCTTGTTATGCACAGTTTAGGCTATAAGAGCTCGCAATGGAAACCCCGAGATGCTAAACACCCTGTTAAAATTTGATACAAAAAAGAAAAAAAAGAAAAAAAAACCTCCCACAAGATTTTTATTTGGAGAGAACCGTTATCAATTGTAAGAACCCGTGGGGCATTTCAAAAGACCGTTGTGAGCATTTGGATCTTCCGAATTGTCCCATGTCTTTTTTTTATAAAAAAATTGTATTTCATGTGATACTGAGTGAGTATATGAAAGATAACCGCCGGGTATCACAAGGGGAAAACAAATTCAAGAAAAAAAAATTGTCAATTTTTACACCGTGTAAATGTGCACAGCCTCAAGGGTTACCCAACACGAATTATTCCCGACTCAATGAACTGTAGGCCATGGAAAGAATGAGTTGTTCTTGCTTGAACACTACATAGTACACACACATGGAGACACACACTTGCTACTTATTGTGGGAACAACAAAGTTGAAACAACTTGAAGGCAACAAAAATAGGAAAAAGATTAAAATTAAAAATTTTAAAAATAAAAATATAAAATAGAAAGAAAGTATAAATTTAAAAGGGAAGGAAAGTTGGGAAATGTGCCAAAAAATGTACCAAGCAAACTCACATGCTAAGTCTTGAAGATTTGTGGCTCAAGTTCTTTGCTTTCTTTTGGGGGTTTGGTGGCATATTCATGTCCTTAGCTTTCATATATAGTAGTTACATGTATATATTCCCTCCCTATGTGATGGTGGCTTGCACATTTTCAGCCACACCCAACTCCTTCCCTCCCAAGGGACCACTCTTGGGCATAGGAAAGGAAGGGAAATTAGTTGTTGTATTTTCAGAAAAAAATTTATGAAATTTATTCAAACATAGTTGTTGTGTGACAATTTCAATTCCATTTGTTAGTTTCATCTTGTGATCAGCATTTTTTTTTGGGGGGCCAGGGGGTGAATTTTTTCATTGTGGTGACCCAAAAAGAAAAGAAAAAGGAAAAAAATTTAGTATAAATTTGGAGAAGATTTTCCAAAATTTTTGGAAATTTTTTGCCAAAATTTTGAAAACAACAAAATGATCAATTCCATTCTTGAAAATATATTTTAATTTGTGCCTTGATTTCATTCTCAAAATTCATGCTTGTCATTTGAAGATCACTTTCATCCACATCAAATTTCATCTCTATTCATTTGCATTGATATTTTCATTTAGAAGGTTTAGGTTCATCGATTGTGACAACCTTTTTGCATTTTCATCCACTTGGGATCTTTTATCATTAGCATCATATTTCTCATCCACCCATGTGATCAAACCCGGAATTTATTTCACAACATTTTTTTTTCTATCAATTAGTCTTCCCACCTTCTCTTCCTCCACATTTTTTTCTTTCTAATCCCAAAAGTGGCACTTGGCAAAAGCAAGGCAAATGAGAGTGACTTGGCCAAGACAAGGGTGAAAAACTGAAATAAAGAGCTCAACGTGCATTCGCACTTTGTCGTGTAAGGGACTTTAGGGTTGAGTCCCCTAACACCATGCTAGCCACTTAGGACTTAAACCTAGTTACCATGAAAATTTTATGTTAAATCAACATTCACTTAACATTAAGCTATTGCCCATTTAACATTGGGTGCCACCTAGGATGTCACCTAAAATTTAACATCAAGTGTGAATGCACCATAAATTACCTAGTGGCAACAAGTGACAACTAACATTTGTGGCGGGTGGTATTGCTAGATGATATCCACCCCAATCATCCAACAAAAAAATTCCATAGCCTAATCCACTAACTAATCCAACAATTGTAGACTACAAAAATCAATATTGATCGATAATATTTCATCTATAAGCTTATTACCATAGAAGCCTCATAGGTTTGGCACTTTGATGCTGAATATTTAATGTAATTTCTCCTACAATTCCAACATATCCATTAAGAAATTATTAAGGTGTACTTTGTAACTATTTGTCGAGTATACCTTAATAATTTCTCAAAATTCCTGAAATTTTTTCTTATAATTATTTAGTGCCCAACTTAAATATTATGATTTAAATGTCACTAATTATGAGAATTTTCAAGAATATTATGCCAAAAACAATCTTTAGATAACAAAAAAACACTATGAATGAAAACATTGAAAGTTGCAAGTTTGTTTTAGGTGTTGGGCACATGGATTTTGAAAGAGAAGATGACCCTAAGAAGGTTAGGGTGAAAAGTAGGTAACAATTACTTATAAAATATTAAACCCAATTAAAAAATAATTTCCAATGTATATATTATTATGGAATTGGCAAAATGATGGAACCAAAAAGAAGGGTAAAGTGAGTTCTTTACTTGGCATAAAGAATTGATAGAATATTGCTTTTTTTTCATCAAGAAAAAGCAATGATTCTTGTTGAGGAGAGGAGGCACCTTATGTGTAAGGTCATCAATAGAAAATTTTATTGATGATAAGTTAGGGCACCCTCCATTCGCTTAAAAATACAATTTTGTTGGTTCTTTGCCTCTAAAAAGTAAGAGCTTTGAAAACAACACTTTCCTTCAATAGTTAACTTTCAGAATCCGTAAAATAATGGAAACATGAATAGATTATTATGTAAAGCACACCAAACACAAAATGGACGATCATGAGAGTGTTCTAGTTCCACTATGTTAACATCTTTGGTGAATGGATTATCACAGCCTTTGCAATGACTATAGGGATGACATGACAACCTTGGGAACAACTTGGGAACATTGTTAGAACATCATGAGAATTTGTCATTTGGACTTGTGAAAATGTTGTAAGAAAAAACATTGAAAACGAAACTAGGTAACCTTTTGGGTAAAATGTAATGTTCTAGTTTGGAAGATTATAATACATCATAATCTTCTATCCTTAAATTATTGTTAACTTCCTCTCTACATGTTTTAAAGACGATGAAGTTTTATTCAAGTAATAAGAAGTGGCAAGTTGAAGAGCACCAATTTTCACTCAACATAAGTAAAGGTTTTTATATTAGTAAAAAATTCCTTTTTTGGATTTTTTTTTTTGGGGGGGGTATATTTTGGAAAATTTAGCCAATATTTCGACCTTCCAAAAAAATTGCAAAAAGGAATCCTTGGTAAGTAGGTAGGTAGAATCTAGATAGGTTAGTAATAAGTGAAAAACAAAAGAGAGAGAAAGAAAAAAAAACCCACCACAGAAAAGTAAAACAACAAGGAGTGTGTCACACTATGGCCTTGCCATTTGCATTAAAAAAAAGTATGTTAAGCCAAAAGAAGAATTATGGAAACTCAAAAAAAATTTCACCGTGCAAAAAATACACCTAAATCTTCAAAAAAATCCTCCAAAAGAAAACCAAAATCCTTCAAGATATTATTATAACTCTGTAACTAATCTCAAGTTTCAACACAAGCCAAAATACCATCTTTCAAAAAATCCTCATATTAAAAAATAAATAGATCTATTATTATTATTACTTAGGGGCCTATAAAAAATCCCTGAAACTACTACTATTTAATATATTAATTCAGCAAGTCTGTTTGTTTGTCAGTCAGTGACAGGACTATATCCAACTGACAGCTAATGTGACAGTGATTCTGAACGGACAGTGATTTCATCACGCCATTATTTATAAGGTAAGTAGTAGGTACCTACTAGCCTAGGTCACAGAGCCTACTGAAGCCGGGCCTCAAACAGTTATTTGAAAAGAATTTTTTAAAAAAAAATCAAAAACATCAACCAAACATTGTTGAAATAACACACCTATGTATTATGCACAGGGTTCACACTAGTATTCTATAATGAATCTAAACACAATAAATATCCTTGCGTACCAAGGCAAGGCCAACAAGGCATCATCACAAACACGCTTTGGGCCTTGCCAATAGATAAGATGTTGTACATCTACCTACTGTGTTCACACTCTGAACACACCCAAAAAAATCCGTTCCAATCTAAACAGTCTAAACACTTTCACCAAAGAAACCGGTTCAGCTAATGTGAAACAGGTTTTAATAAGGTACCAAAAGTTGGATCCAATGCGATAGTCCCTGTCCCTGACAAAGGCCGTGAACTGGTGAAAACCAACTGATTTTGGAAGCTCTCGCTGGCGACGGACCCACACTCCTCTCTCTCTCTCTCAAGAGACATACCAAGAGAGAGATTGCACGGTCGGCGCCGTACTTGTATCCCACATATCCCAAGAACAAGAGCCAGCCACAGCCAGCCACATTGCATCATATGATTATTACCCTTTTGCAGCCACAAGAAAGAAGAAGAAGAATCAACCAGATTGCATCATATCGTTATTACCCTTTTGTTGTTGTTGTTGTAGCAGCAGCGTAGTAGAAGAAAAGCGTAGCAGAAGAAAACGAAGAAGAACCTCACTCACTCACTCACTCGGCTTGCTTCTGTTGCTGCTTTTGGTGTTTGTAGTAAACAGACCCAGAAACTATTTATTTGTTGTTGTGTTTGGTTGTGGTATTTTTTTGTTTTGGTTTTTGGTTCTTGTTTTTGTCTAACCACATTGCATCGTATATTATTTACCCTTTTGCAGTCCAAGAAGAAGAAGAAGAAGAAGAAGAAGAACCAACTAGATTGCATCATATCATCATTACCCTTTGCAGCAGCAGCAGCAGAAGAAGAAGAAAACCAACAAGAAGCTCACTTACTCTGCTGCTTTTGGTGTAGTAGACAGACAGACAAAAAGACTGTTAGTTGTTGTTGTATTTTGTTGTGATATTTTTTTTTTGGGGGTTTTGGTTCTTGTTTTTGTTGTTGTTGTTGTTGTGGTGGTGGTGGTGGTACGGGAGGTTGTAGTGTTAGAACTAACTGGCTGAGGAAGAAGGGGCGAGGCAAGGTGCAGTGAAGAATAAGAACGAGAAGGGGGTGTTGGGGGTGGTGATGAAGCTTTGGGGAGGAAGGACTTGATCCGGTTTGTGGAAGGGAGGGAAGGAGGGACGGAGGGACGGAGGGAGGACTTGCTAATCTCTACTTTTGAGTTTTGGGATTTTGTCAAGTTTCAATCTGGGGCCGCAAACAAGGTACGTACTTTACTTTTACTTTTGTGTTTTCTTCTTCTTGCTCGATGGATGGGTGGATGTTTTTATTTTCGTTCCGCTTGTGTGTGTCGAGGTTTGTGGAATCCAAGCTTTTGGTACCTAGTTGGTGATGAAGGGGAAGGTTTGTTTTGTTTTTGGGTTTTGGGTCTATCTTTAGAGTCATACTGTGTGTTTGCTTGCTTGGAGATGTGGAGAGGGACAATGGGTTTTGCAGATGGATGGATAGATGGATGGGTTGCAGATTTTTTTTGTGTTACTGCTTCTTTTGCACTTGCTGTTCTGCTTGAGAACCAGAAAGAACAAGACCCTGTACGAAATTCATGAAAGAGTTTGCTTCAAAGTGTTTTTGTCATCTTGTTTGCATCTACTTTTTTGCCTGTGTCTGAAAATTGGAGTGTGGAACTCTGAAGGAACTCTGCAATAATTCTGAAAGGAACTCTTTTTTTCTTTTTTTTTTCCCCTTTTCCTTTTCCATTGGCTTTGGAGAGATTGTGGAGCACTGCTTGTGGATTGTACAGTTGGAGAGCCTAATCAGCCCAGAAGCTCCTCATGTAAAGATGCATGTCAGGCACACTCTTGTATCGATTTCCCCCCCACATGCTATGCATCCCTCTTGTGCCATCCTTGTCTCCAGTTTTTCTGCTTAGGTTGATTTGCTTGCTGGTCCTATCCAGCTTTGGAAGGTGCAGTGGCAGCCTAAAGGATAAAATTCCTCCTCATTTAGTTGATGATCATTTGCAAAAGTGTTTTTTTTGGGGGAGTTTTCTGGGTTTGTTTGGTTTGCTGGTGTGATCTAGTATCAAAGGTTTATGCTTCTTGGAGAAACAGACAGAAAACAGGGTTGTTGATCCACCTTTCTGCAATGTGGAAAGTTGCAGCACTGTGTTTTCCCCATCAGAGTGGCTGCTTGGGTTGTCTTCCCCATCCATCTGAATGGGAGCTTTGTTGTTTTTTTGTGGTGTTTTTGTACGCCTGTTGTTGAGGACCAGGTGGTGGAGGAAGGTAAAGTGCTCAAATTGTGATTCTGAGAGTTCATCACTCTGGCCGCCTCGATAGCACACGGTGCTCGCACCTGTAAGCAGGTGTGGGGGCGAGCTGGCGTCTGCCCAGTCGGTGAACAAAGGCTTCCAAAGGGGGGGAGGCACTCCCACATCTGGAGGGCGTGCCGCATGGTGCAAGGCTTGTCTGTAGATTACGGCTAATAAACATCCTACCATCAAGGAGACCACCACTCTTTCCCCAATAAAAAACCTTACCAATGTAGGCTACTGTACTCTTTGGGTGTTGAGGCGGCTTTTGGAGCTGACAATTCCCCATCTTCACAATTCCGACCTAAATATTATTTTTGCCTCATTGTTTCTTGTCTGTTCTAATAAGTTCAAAACAAGCACTTAGCTGGAGAGATTGTCGACTCCCTTGGTGGTCACTGACTCAGGCAATCAGATCTCAGTGATGATGGAGAGAATCACATGTCTTCAATCCATTTTCAGCCGGAAGAATAAGGTTAAGGTATGCTGTGTAGGACCGTGTTTTCTACCCATGTTTTCTTTTTTTTGTGTTTTTGTTTAGATGGTCTAACTAATCCAGAGTTCTTTGCATCTCAGGTTGCAGCTGCAGATAGAGTAGGAACTTTCAAGTTCGGGGTTGAAGAGTCTTCAGAGAAAACAACAACAAGGTTTGAGGAAAGTCATGCTTTTCATGAAGAGGAGGCATCGCCACTGCCACCAACTCTTCAAACGGAGATGACAACAACCCATGATGATATGAGTGGTGGTCCTCGTGCACCCCTCCTGATTACAGTACCGTCCATGGGTGACTGGGGAAAGGATGGTGGTACTGCGTGTTTTTGGTCAGATGTAAATGAGGACTTGGAAGCTGCTGCTGCTGAAGCAAAGCAGAAGAGAACATCTGTCATCATGTCAGAGTTTGATGATTTCAACTTCCCCACTGCTCTGATTGTGGAAGAGGAGGACAATGGGATGCTGGAAACAACTTTTCCACATTGTGCAGTAGTGCATGTCAGTGATACTGGTGTTGAAGTGGCATATGAAGGAGGAGATGAGCATGATGAAGAGTTAGCAGGTGGTGGATGCATCATCTTGTTCTAGCAGCAGTAGTGGGTTTTGGGTTTTTGGTGGAAGACAAATCAAGTTTTTTTAGGGTTTTTGGATGTGTCATGTTCCTGGCTGCCCTTGTTTCTGTATTTGACACATGCTGCTTCTTTGGCTTTGTATGTAGCAGGTGCATTGGATGTAAAAGAAGAATGTGAAAGTGATCCAAGCTCCTCAGAAGGTGTCGTTGAAGTTGTCACAGAAGATACTGCTCTGGGAGGAGGTCATATTCTTGTCAATGCAGACAGTACAAGGTACTACGAAACTCATTCGAATGGTGATGCAGAAGGATTCAGTGGTGGCTGTGGTGACAACAGGCACTTTTCTGATGGAGATGAAATTTGTGTGGAGATTGGTAATGACTACGTTAGTGATCCGGGTGTCTACAACTGCAAAGATGATTTGGAGATGGCTTCCAGCCCCTATTTTGATCTGGGAAGTAAGTCAGGCCACCAATCTGAAGACCTTCTGGTTGTGGAGATGCAGAGTGAATGTCTTCTGAGTGATCTTGAGTGTGGGTCTCAACATGTTACCAGTACGATGACAGGGCACCAGGTGATGAGCGTATCTTGTGGCAGTGGTTCATCAGCAGCAGAGGTTGGTGGCACTAGGAATATGTCACCTGGCGTGGTGGTGGCAGCCCTTAAAGCTATTCACATTAGCACCTCCCACTCTGAAAAAGCCCTACGAGATGCCAAGGATAGGATACTTGAAATGAGATTCTCTGAAGAAGAAGGAAAGCAACAACAACACAGACCATGGTGGAAGGTGTTTCTTTTCACTCATCGGAATATTCACCGCAGGCTGCCACTGGGACTGCCACTATCAAATGGCTTTGGGGGTTATGGTTCAGAAGTGGACTATTGTAGTGACAATAGGCCCCATCCCATGTTTTTGCAAGAGCAGCCATTTCGAGATGAGACATTCGTTGGAGATGGGAAGGCTGTCAAGATGATGAACATGGAGGGGGAGTGTGTCGTCAACATGAGCACAAGTAATTTTGATGCTGTTGCTGCTGAACTGCCAGTTGCTACATCATCATCATCCTTGATGGCAATAGCAGCAGCTATGGACACAGCAGGGGACCGAAAGGTGTACATTCCCCAGAAAGCTGACCTTAGTCGTGTTGAGGAGTGGGTGAACAGCATTGACTTTGCTAGTCACTTACCTGTTGACAAAGATATAGAGAACGATGATGGCCAGACATCTAGGGAGCCAAGTTCACCCACAGCACCTGCATTGACATTTTTCAGCACCAGAGCACAGTCTTCTTCTGGCCATCAAATGAATGTTGATGGGGATGGATCCCTGATGGGTGGTGATGCTGAAATGGCAGCTTTGATTGCTCGATCTGTGAATCCGCTCTCCACAGTTGCATACTTTTCTGGAGTAGGGTTACGCATCATTCCACCTCTTGCATTGTACAACAGTTTGAAGACCCTCAATCTCTCAGCAAACCACATCCGTAAGTTCTTGTTTTAAGCAGATATCTTGAAAAGATTCTAGATGTAGATGTCTTTGTAGTTGAAGGACATCTTGTCAAAGATCTCCTTCTTTCTTCTCTCTGTTTTCTTGGTTTTTTTTCATTTTTTTCTGGGGGTTTTCACCTCAATTGCTTCCACAGCAGTGCCTAAAATTACTGCAAGTATTTAGAAATTCTTGGTCCTTATGAAGATAGATTGTCGGTTCTGTTTGCAGTGCGTATGATGCCAGGATTGCTTCCACGGAGCCTGCACTCACTTGACCTATCACGCAACAAAATTGTCATAATTGAAGGCTTGAGGGAACTTTCTCGCTTGCGTGTGCTTAACTTGTCACACAATCGCATCTCACGGATTGGGCATGGTTAGTGGTGTTATTTCTTGACTGGATCATAAATTGATGTCTTACTCTGCACAGTTAATATTTATGACATTCTAAATACAGTTTTGCTGGTCTTGTCTGTTGCATTGTTGGGGGGGGCCCACAAGGTATGTCAGTTGTTAAAAAACTAACCCTAAACCCTAAAACCGTGGGCTGCTGTTTGTTGATTATTGATGATGGGTGGTGGCCAGTTAGGCTGCTGATGATGACTACATAAGCAAAGTAATTGAATTCGGTTATGGTGTGACTCAGGTTTGGCAGGTTGCTCTTCTCTAAGGGAGCTCCACTTAGCTGGAAACAAGATTAGTGAGATCGAAGGGTTACATCGCCTTCTGAAGCTGAGTTTGCTGGATTTGAGCTTCAATAAGCTGACAACAACCAAGGCTATAAGCCAGCTGGCTGCTAACTACAATTCCCTCCAGGCGCTCAATTTGCTTGGAAATCCATTGCACAGCAACCTTGGTGAGGAACCTCTTCGGAAGCTTGTGACTGGGCTGGCTCCAAACATTCTGTACCTGAACAAACAAGCCACAAAAGCGATCTCTGCACGAGATGCGGCAGTTGACAGTGTGGCACGAGCAGCACTGGGCACTCCCAGCTATCATCATCATACACCGAGAGGAAGCAAGGGTTCTAGAGGTGGATTGGGTGTGCTTCCTGTTGCATCCGCTTCTTCCCAAGGAAAGTTCCGGAATGGAGAGAAGGGGGGCCATTCTTTGAACATGGTGGGAGGAGGCTATCCTCGAACCGGCATGACTAAGGAGACAACCCACAAGCAGCAATATCACCAAAACCCCCACCACCACCACCACCACCACCAACGACAACACCATTCCGGAACAAAGGCACTCCAGTCTCTCAGATCCTCCCAGTTGCATCCTCTGGCTGTTGTTGATTCCAGACATACCAATGGAGACGCCAAATGGACAGTTTTGGCAGCTCCTCAAAATGGCATGAATCGCATCAGGAGTGATGGGTCATTATATGAGCATGGTTTGAGGACTGTAGACAGTCCTTTTGCATGAAGACTCCTCAATAGACTGTGGAGGAGCACCTTTGCATTCTTTAAATTTTCAAGAGGGTTTGCAAGAATTGGTTTGGTTATAGGGGTCTTGTCATATCTAGCTCTGGCTGGAGGGAGGCTTCTTACTGTAGCCTTTTGTTTCTGTTGTTTGGTCAATTGGGTTCTTTATATAATGTTGTTTTTTCCTCCGGAAACAGAGGTCATGAGGCGCTTCAGTCAGATTTTGATCAGAGCACAAGCTGTGAGTACAATATTGATACACAATTGTGAGGTTCTTACTGTTGCAAAATGACTTCTGCAAAATGTGACTTTTACTGTTGTGATGGACCCTAAGAAGCATGCATGCATGCATTGGAGTCTGCAGACAATTGGTGGCTTTGCAGCTCCTTTCAGCAAGTTCGAAGTGTGGGATCAATTGAAAACTGCATCATTCAAAATGTGGGATCAAATAAAATCTACATTCCTCAAAATGACCCAAAAATGTGGGACTGAATGAAAACTGCATCATTTGCATAGACTCAAAATGTGGGAGCAAGTGAAAATTAACATCATTCCAGTAATCTCTCCCTTACAGGCAGAACCAACAAACAGAGGAGAAACTACCTATCAATAGCAAGACATAATCAAAGACCTCTCTCTTTTATCAAAGAACGCATTAACTGAAACAAAGACTGAGAGAATTGATTCTTGAGCCAATCCTTGGATGTTTCCACATCTTTCCTCTTTCAGAAACAAACTAACAAAAATCAAGGCTCTAACAAATATTCAATTACTCATGTAAAGGTGGACTCTTTATATCTTACATGGAAGGCTAGTTTCAAGGTGGTCAACTTCAGGGCAGCTGGTTTTCACTTGGAGCTCAACTACATCCATCAAATTCTTGCAATCAATCTTTGATCTGACCTCTGCAACACAGGGGAAGTCTGGATCATAAGGATATGTCATGTACTAGAAGAGAGCTTTGGTCACAATTGGCATGCATACGCTGGTGCAGTTAAACCCACAAAGGCATACTGTGCAATCAAAAGCTTCACTGTTCCAAAGACTAAAAGAGCAAAGGGAAATATTGCTGAGATGGCAATACCCTGTGGAGCTGTAGCACCACCCAATGTACCTGCAGTGCTTCTAAGTTAATCTCCATAAGCAAAGCAAGTACAGATATGCATCTACAACACAAACACATCGAAGTCTTTCATCTTTAACAATGTGTGAACTTTTGGACCGCAGAGTCATATGGATCTGGCATGGATGCTAGCAAGAGCTAAGGACTCTAATGTGAGGGAACTTGTCCTTTTCAATGCTAGAGTGTGACTATTTTATCCAGAGGTTGCTCTGGCATTCAACATCTCACAACCAGAATTTGGTGATCGGCATAGCTCTGGGTTTCCATAATAGCTTGCCATATGTCAGTCAGCAAGGAGAGGGTTGTTAGACCACAATCTTCAATAAATCCCCACATACAGCCTAACCCATGTGGCAGAGCAAACTGATACAGAGATTATACAACAATATACAGAGAATGACTCAACCAGTGAATACAGAACTGTGTACCAATAATGTAAAATGAAGGCTAAATGATAGTTAAGAATCCTGGGGTGGCACAGCATCTCCCCAACATCAGAATGCGGAATTTTTCTGGGCTTTTGCAGCAATGTGCACAACAACCACCTAACAGGAACCCATTCTGGATGGAATTAGGAACTGCCCATCATTTCAGATGGAATTGGGAACCGTAAGCTCTTGCAATAAATGTCAGTGTAATATATTTGAGTTATGTTTTTTTGGTCAAGTTGAGAAGGACAGTATTGTGTCATATTGTGTTCCATGATACCATGGGTATCAATCATGTGCTTTGCCTCCCTCAAATCTGTATCTGATGAATTGCTGAGCACGGTTGTCATACAGAGAACTTGACAGCAATCATCTGGTTGGTGAGTCACCTTCCAAGCTTGGCTGTCTTAAATCGACTTATTTCGGTTCTAAGTGCAACTTTCCTTGTCCACCATAAGCCCTGATCCTGAGAGTGTTTCATTTTCACTTCATTTCCAAATTGGTGCACACGGATCCCCATTCTGATGTTGGGGGATGCTGTGCCACCTGAGGATTCTTGACTGTGATTTAGGTCGTTGTTGTATGTTATTGGTGCAGAGATCCGGATTCACTGGTCAAGTCATTGTCTGTTTGCTCTGCAACATGGGTTAGGCTGTATGTGGGGATTTAGTGACAATTGTGGCCTGACCCTCTACTTGTTTACTAACATCTAGCAGCTAGTACAGAAACCTGGAGCTATGTGGATGACCAGATTATGTATGGTTGAATGAGATAGACAGAATGCACACACGCACACACACATACAATGGAAGAGAGAGCAATCGATGAAGCTTCAGATTTTGCTTTTCAAAGGGTCCAAGAAAAAGTTCTATCAAAGTTCGCCATGTATTTACACAGACAGACATAAGGGCACATGCCACACATGTGTAAAAGGAAGCTTTTTTCTCAAGACAGTGATTTGCAGGAAGATGGCCAAGTATTCAAGAAGTAGATTGTTGAGGAGTGGGTAATGAAGGCTACTACCATGTTGGGACCAGACTGCAGGAGGGAGGAGATTACTGATCAGGTGTTTGATTAGACCCAGGTGGCATCTCTGAACCCTCCTCCTCATATCCAATGAAAATGATTCCATACTCCTTGCTACGGCGCAAGGCTGCCAAGAGCTCCTCACTAGTGACGTCGGGAGGAGAATCTCTTTGATCTGTGGCTGCAGGTTTCCCAACTTCAAGGTACCATTGTTCAAACCCTGCAGGTGCGTAAGTGAGCACCATGCGTGCGGGTTTGTTGGATTTGTTTGCACAAGAGTGAGCAAGGAAGCGCGGGAGATGGATGAAGGAGCCTTTCTTGGCGAGGAAATCCCGACCTCCAACTATCCAGACCAGCTCTCCTTCCAGCATGTACCAAGTCTCATCCTCCAATGTATGCACATGGCTAGGTAACCCTTGCCCTGGAAACATGACTTTCTCAAAGAGTGCATATGATCCTCCTGTCTCGTTACCCAATGCTTTCAATGTCACCAGCAAGCCGAGTGCCCACAAGGTTATTCCTTCTCCTGGGCATCATCAAACCCCAGACCACAGCAAGTGAAGAAGATCATCAACAAAAAAGACTAGTGACAATATGTATGAAATGTATGTATGCATACCCTCTCATGTACACAATGCTTGTTTTCTTTCCTTATTCTTTGAGCATGCAAGCAAACCTTCATTTCCATACCTAAAATTCTCCAACTACATGTCCAAAACCATGGGTGTGAAATCATCATTACCACCATCCCACACTTTCTGCAAAACATTTTTGTTTTTTCCAGAGCCTTGCTTGCATTCTTTTTCCGAAAAAGCAACAAAGACAAGAAGAAGGGTTTAAGCACAATTAAGAGAACAAAAGCAAAACTGCTGAGCACTTTGCTGATGAGAAGGGTAGAGAGAGAGAGGGGAATTGAAGACCTGATGCAATCATGCCAATCTTGGGAGATGTAAGAGCAGAGAATTGACTAGCACTAATGGATACCTGATCCATTTTTCTTCCCTATAACTTCTTCTTCCCCACCACCATCCCCTAATCTCTCAAATCCAATCCTTCCCCCCCCCCCAAAACCCCTTCACCGCACTTCTCTTTCCACAAAACAACCTTGGTCTCTTCCTCCTCCTCCTCAAAACCTTTGTTCTCTTTCCTCTTGCAAAACCTTCCACCAAGGCTACAAAAGCTTCCAAAAACAACCCACCCACCAAAGTTTTTTCTAATGAACAAAGAAAGGAATTTCCTTCCAATCCTCCAAAACCAGAAATTTCTTTTTTCCCCCTTCTCTCACCCAAATCTTCTAAACCTAATTTTTCTCCACAAATCTGACCAAAAAAACGCTCCACCCAAGATTCCAAATTCACACAAGACTATGCACATCTGATGCTGCTGCTGTAATTCAACCTGTTTTACAAGAAAACTTGAAAAGCCTTTGCAAAAACCTTCTTCTTTTGAAGAAAAACAAAACCCATTAGAGCTTCACCCAACACAATCTCCCAATTCTTCTATCAAACAAGAATCCTTCTGTTGGTCTTTCTCTGCAAAGAACAATACGGACTAGGCTAGTTCTTCTGCATGATGATGACTGTAGAATCAAAGTTGGCCCTAATTACTTGGCATCTGTAATGAGATGAATTACTAATTGGGTAACCCTAATTAACAGGCATCTCGCTAAGCAGATTTGCTAATTAGCCCTAATTAATTGGCATCTTTGTTTAGTTGATTGCCAATTATATAGTGCTAATTAGCAAGCATCCTTTTTATGCTTATTGCTAATTAGCACTAATTAATTTGCATCTTTGTTAAGTTGATTGTAAATTGGCCATAAATGTACAGAAACCGTTTTCTTTTGCTTTTGTTTTTGTTTTTTTTGGTGTGTTGCTTCTACTTAATCTTGAGAAAAGTGGAAGATTAAAGTGGCAATCTTTAAGATTCATTGGAGTCCCAAGGGAATCATCAATCATCTTTTGAAAGAGGAACCAAACAACATGTAGAGAGCATTTGCTACAAATTCCTTAATGTAGTTTTGAGGCAATCAATCCATCAAGATTCATTGGAGTCCAAGGGGAATCATCAATCGTCTTTTTCAAGAGGAACCAAACAACATGTAGAGAGCATTTGCTACAAATTTCTTAATGTAGTTTTGAGGCAATCCATCAAGATTCATTGGAGTCCAAGGGGAATCATCAAATCGTCTTTTGAAAGAGGAACCCTTATGCATTAAAATGCTCGTGTGTACAACGAATGTTATGTTCCTCGTTCCTTCACAAGTTTACACCTTGTCTTGGCCACCACCACCTTGAGGCACTATGCCACACACTCTCCACCTCTACTCAAAAGAGCTCTCATAAGAGACACACTCTCTACTACCTCTCATTAACTTGTCACACACTATTGTCATTTTTGACTTGTGCTTTGCTTGAAGATCCTCTTATTACTTACTACCCTTTGGCCAAATCTATCTATATGCTTGTCTTGATTGATTCCATTTTGAATCCATTGGATGGAATTAGGGTTCATGCATGTCTCGATTGATTCCATTTTGGATACATTGGATGGAATTAGGGTTCACCTTCATTTTTGATACTCACCATTGCCTCATACAATGTTAAACTCATCTCATCAAAGAAAAAACACCCCATCAAAACAAAAACAAAGAACAACCCATTGAAAAACAAATAAAACATATTTCATGAATTATGAGCTCATTTGCTTATTTTTAAAAAAGTGCAAATAAAAAAGATGAATCATCGTAAATCAAGACACATTTGTCAAATTCCAAAACATTAAATGCAACCAAAGCATTTGTTGGGAGACTTGTTTTGAAATATCAAATATAAAAATTGTGTTTTAAATCTATTTCATATTGTGTAGTGGTTTGAGTGACACCAAAATTATTTTTGAACATTTATGAAAGCTTGCAATGGTAACATGATTATTGTTAATGTAAAATTCAAATCCTTGGTTAATTAAATTTTATAATTTTTTATTAATTTTTTTCAATTAATAAAAAATTAAATTGATTTTTCACTTATCATTGCTCGTATCTTTGTGTTTTTTTTTTTCCTTTTTGAAAACATTATTTGATCAATGATGGTAATCCTTGCTCCTAGTCCAAAGGTCATATACTTAGATAAGCATTCACAATCAAATGGCTAGTTGCGCTACTAGGCTCGATGCATTCCTAGGTGGAATTGGCTAAAATGTATAAGGCTATTTAAATTATTTTTCTTTCATATTTTGTTAATAACCACATTTGGCTAAATTGACTTATGGATCATTGCCACTTTGACAACTACATCAAAAAATTGAAAAAAAAATTAAAAAAAAAAAAAAAAAACTAATGTCCATTGCTTGACATCCAATAAAATCTCCAAATTAAATAACTATACAAAAATACTTGGACACTCCACACTCATTACAAATGCCAATTAACTCACATAAGATCATAATATTAATATATATTTTCATTTGTTCCTTGAATTTTACAAATATGAAAACAAAAATTTCACAATCATATAAATTTTTCATAAAATCATTCTCAATTTCATTAATTCTAGAATATGAAATTCAATCTTAACTTTAATATATATATATATATATGAAAAAATTGCTTATGGATTAAACCAAAATTATTTTTTATCAAAAAAAAATATTTATTTTTCTTTCATTAAAAAAAATTCATTGAAACTGTATTAATATGAAACAAAACATTGAAAGAGGATGAACCTAATTATTCAATGCCACTTGATATTTTTTGAATTTAAATATGTGTTGATGTCATTAGGGTAAACAAATAAAATAAAATAAAATTTCACATGTGAAAAATCAAAAGATGATGATATGAAAAGGATAATATGAAACAGTTCTAACTTTCGAAATATAACCGGTGGGTATTACCCAATATAAGATGTTAATCGATAACCGGTGGGCATTGTTGTGAAGGAGGGATTGATAACCGGAGGGTCTGTTTTGGGGTTTATAACCGGACCACAGTGATCATCCAGAGGGTTTTTCTTTTTAGGGTTTCACTAAGCCATTTGTTTCGCTATTGCTATTGCACACGCTCAGGAGAGGAGGAGCGGGGATCGCAGACCGACGCAAAATCGTAAAGAGCTCGGAGCGATTGGTGCGGATATGGCTTCCATAACTCATGTTTCAACCGCTGCTGCGGTGACAACAACTGGCGGCAAGCTTGGTGGCAAGGAGAATCACATTGTGGCACATTCTTTGTCGTCCTCTTTCTCTCTCAGTCGTCCGTTGTCGGGCATGGTTGGAGCTCTGCAAGCAAGGAAGGTTAGCACTAGTGGTGGGAGAGGACGAGGTGGTGGTGGCAGCGTGCTGCAGACGACTCGTGCCATGGCTAAGGAGCTTTACTTCAATAAGGATGGCTCCGCCACCAAGAAGATGCAGGTGTGTTTTGTAGTCTGTTTTTTTTTTTTTCGTATCGCTCTCTACGGTTTTGCTCTCTCGTTCGGAGCAAACTTAGCTTGCCGAATCGGGTTTTGTTTGTTGTCTCGTCTTGAGGTTTCGAGGAATGGGTTTTAGGATTTTTTTTAGGGTTGTCACTTCTCTTGAGGTTATGAAAATCTGTCATTGTTCTCTGCAGTGAACGCAATCCTGGTTTGGGTTGAATTGTATTCACAGCTGAATGCATGCACTTCAGTGCTTGTTGTGCATTGCATCAATTGCTGACCGCACAACCAGAGTGCAGCAGCGACTGTTTTAATCAGTGAGTTGCTCCAGCATATTTGAATGGTGCAGATTTGTCAACCTTATGATTGGAGGTTTGATTTTCCTTTGGATTGAATTTCTCTTGTGTTCCTGCACTTGTAAACTGAATTTTGCTCAATTTTTCACATGGTATTCACAACCGAATGCATGCAGTTCAGTGCTTGTAGTGCATTGCATCAATTGCCAAACTCATGAACATAGCCACAGTGTCTGTTTTAGTTAGTGAATCATTCTGGTGCATTTGAATGGAGCAGAATTTTCAGCCTTATAAGCGTAGGCTGGATTATCCTCTGGATTGTACTTTGCTTGTGTTCCTGCACTTGTAAACATAATTTTGCTCATGGTATTCACAGCCAATTTCATGCAGTTCAGTGCTTTTTGTGCACTGTATCAATTTTCAATCTCACAACCAGAGCACTGGTGTCTTTGTTTTAGTCAGTGAATCACTCCGGTGTGTTTGAATGGAGCAAGTTTCTGAGCCTTATGAGTGGAGGCTTGATTTTCCTTTGGATTGAACTTTACTTGCATTCCTACACTTGTAAACCTAATTTTGCTCAAATTTTCACACATTGCTTCTTGCTTCTTTTTGCCATTTAATATTGCATTTCTCAATTCACTTCTGGGCTTAGATGACATTCACACAATTTTATCATTTTTGGAAGAATTGATTTTATCGTTGTATCCATCCTGGTGATCATCTCATGCATTTTTGTGCTTTGTTGCATTGCAGATTGGAGTCAACAAATTGGCTGATCTTGTTGGTGTGACTCTTGGACCCAAGGGAAGAAATGTGGTTCTGGAGAGCAAGTATGGGTCCCCCAAAATTGTGAATGATGGAGTCACAGTTGCAAAGGAGGTAAGGAGTGGTCACAGCTTTTTCTTGTGTTCCCATGTGCAAGAAAGTGTTTCTGTTTAATTACCTATACTCCTCTTATTCTTTCCATCCTTGTGTTCAGCCTACTGATGTAAATGTTGGTATTACAGGTTGAGTTGGAAGATGCGGTGGAAAATATTGGTGCTAAACTTGTGAGACAAGCAGCAGCAAAGACCAATGACTTGGCTGGTGATGGCACCACCACATCTGTTGTACTAGCACAAGGACTCATTACTGAGGGTGTGAAGGTAAGTTCTTTGTTTTTCACTGTGTTTGAATCAGGCTTTTCTTCAATCCAGTCCAGGATTTTTGCAGGAGACACATGATTGAGGGCTGGGTGGAAGGGCAAAGAGGGGGAAGTTTGGTTAGAAGCTATGAACATTGTGACCTAGCATGTAGAAGGACTTGTGGCTAAATTATTTGTGTATGCAGGTTGTAGCTGCAGGTGCCAATCCTATCCAAATCACAAGGGGCATTGACAAGACAATCTCAGCTCTTGTCAAAGAGTTGAAGTTGCTATCAAAAGAGGTGAGCACTCTTTCAGTAAGATTTCTCTAGTAGTTGCTTCTTGTGATGCTTTTAGATTTCTAGATGATCATGAGCTGTTTTATCATTGCCAAGTTCTTATGAGACAAGAGGAGAGAGCAAATTGCTTGCATCCTTAAGGGAAAGTGGGTTCATCAGGTTGAGGACAGTGAACTGGCAGATGTTGCAGCTGTAAGTGCTGGCAACAATGAGGAAGTAGGGCAGATGATTGCTGATGCCATGCACAAAGTGGGCCGCAAGGGTGTTGTCACATTGGAAGAAGGAAAGAGTGCCGAGAATAGCTTGTATGTTGTGGAGGGAATGCAGTTTGATCGTGGCTACATCTCACCATACTTTGTCACTGATCCAGAGAAGATGTCAGTTCAGTACGACAACTGCAAGGTATGCATCACCATTTCTGCAGCTCAAAGTCCAAATACAAGTATCTTTGTCTGCGTTAGAACCTCTTAAGCTTCTTGAAGCTTAATGTTGTGATGAACCTGCAGGTCTTATAGTGAACAAAGAGCAAGTAACTTTTGTATGTTTGCATGGTATGCTTTATGTCGTGTATTTGTTGTGTATTTTCATTTCATCATTATAGAATGCCAATGCCTTAGTTGTGAGCAGCAGGTGAGTGGGAGAGAAGAAGAATCAGGCATGGTAAAGTGTGCCAAGGCTGATGTGCTTTTTGCATGTGCCAGCTGCTGCTTGTTGATAAGAAGATCTCTACAGCTCGTGACATGATTGGAATACTTGAGGATGCAATCCGGGGTAGTTACCCAATTCTGATTATTGCTGAGGACATTGAGCAAGAGGCCTTGGCTACATTGGTTGTCAACAAGCTGCGTGGTGCTCTGAAGGTGGCAGCAATCAAAGCTCCAGGGTTTGGAGAGCGGAAGAGCCAGTATTTGGATGACATTGCTATTCTAACTGGAGGTCAGCAGCTAACTAACACTGTGCCTTGCTTGGGGTTGTGCTAGTGTTAGATATATGCTCAGCTTGAAGTTGAGATCTCAAAACTCTGAACAACTCTGCATCCTAGATCTTATTGGGACATTGACTGATCTATCTTTAAGAGAATATCAAATAATTTAGATGGCTTGTCTTGAAATTAGTATTGGTTTAGGGTTTGTGGGTTTAGTTTAGGGCTTAGGGTTTGGGTTTAGGATATCTGCTAGTTTGTGAGTGTCACAATGAGGCACTTCACTTGTTCTTGTCATGTTTGTTTTGATTTTGCTGGGACTGACATGATGGCTACCTTCAAAGTGTTACTGTGGAGTCTTCTCTACAATCTCAGATGTTAAATTAATAACAGTGTTGCATGTGCACCCTGTAGGCACTGTTGTTAGAGATGAGATTGGTTTATCATTGGACAAGGTTGGCCAAGAAGTCCTTGGAACTGCTGCCAAAGTAGAACTTACCAAAGATGCCACAACAATTGTGGGAGATGGCTCCACACAAGATGCTGTGACCAAACGTGTTTCTCAAATTCGCAACTTAATTGAGGTGGGGACCAACTTCCTTTTACTTTCTATGTTTTGCAGATGTTATCAACTCCTGGCAGTAGCATGCTATAGTTTGACCTATATTTAGAGCTTCCAGGATTTGTACCATTCTTGTAGTATCTTAGTTCTGGCAGTGACTGCCATGCTTACCTTATGGGAGTCTGATGCTTTACGTGTGTTTGTAGTCATATCTTCAGTTTGCTCAATCTTTTATTCAAGTCTGGATGATGTCTTCATGCAGGTGGCAGAGCAAGATTATGAGAAAGAAAAGTTGAACGAGAGAATTGCAAAACTGTCAGGTGGTGTTGCTGTCATCCAGGTCTTTAGCAATCCCTGTATCAACGTGGACTGTTAACAGATTGTTGGGTTTCACAGTCCTCCATCCTGTTCTTGTATTTTTTTTTCATTTGAGACTCAAGGCCAGGGAAAATCCCAAAGCTGATAGATTAGTAATTTTCTGCCAGATCATTCAAATTGCCTGTTGTAATATCAGATGCATGGTATGAATCCTGTTGCTATGGTCAGTGCTTGCTTCTCAAGGTTCATGATTTATCTGTAACAGGTTGGAGCTCAAACAGAAACAGAGCTGAAGGAGAAGAAGTTGCGGGTGGAAGATGCACTCAATGCAACAAAGGTTTGTGTATGTGCCTTTGCTCTTGCTTGTCTATTCTTAACTGTACCTCTTTTCTCATGTGTGCTGTTTTTATCGGGCATGGAGAGCAGGCTGCTGTGGAGGAAGGTATTGTTGTGGGAGGAGGATGTGCACTCTTGAGACTTTCCAGCAAGGTTGATGCTATCAAGGACACCCTTGAGAATTATGAGCAGAAGGTTTGTTTACATTTGCTAGAAAACAGATTTTTTTGCCTTGCCGAGCATTGAGGGTATATTCTGCAGATAAAAATTCTTTCTTTTGTAGCTCCTTCCTCACAAACTTGAGGCAAACTTCTATTTGAAGTGCTACTTATGCATTTTACTCATCTGCCAGGTTGGAGCAGACATTGTGAAGTGTGCATTAAGCTACCCCATAAAGTTGATAGCCAAGAATGCAGGTGTGAATGGCAGCATGGTTGTTGAAAAGGTGGACAATTTCACTTTGAAATCTTTTGTTGGTTTCTCTGTGCCATGCCCTTTTAAGGTTATTGAGAACTGTGTGTGACAATTCCTATATTGGCAGCTATCCTTGTCATTGTGCAGGCAAGTCTAGTAACTCTATTTGTAATGAAACGGGGTTTCAAGATTTTAGGGCCAGCAAGTGTCTCAGTGTATGAGTTTGCAGATGCAATTACCTGCTGTAATTTTATCAAAGTCCTGGGTCTCGTGTTTGGAGAATGAAGTGCAACACAGAGATTGTATTTCTGTGCTTGATGTGGCTGTCTTTGTTGGTTCTTCATGCTGCTGAAGCATGTCAATTCCACTGGTGTATTTCAGGTGCTTTCAAATGACAATTCCAGCTTTGGGTACAATGCTGCCACAGGAATATATGAGGATTTGATGGCTGCTGGCATAATTGACCCAACCAAGGTTTGTATTGTCAATCAGCCACAGATTGTAATTGTGTTTGCTAAACCCTTCCAGAGCTTTTAAACAAACGAAAGAGAATCTCACCAGTTTTTTTCTGTTTGTTCACATTTTATGGTGAGACAGCCTGTTAAGTTGTATAATGTTTGTTACATTTATTTTTTCTGCAGGTCGTGAGGTGCTGTTTGGAGCATGCCAGCTCAGTTGCCAAGACCTTCCTGACATCTGATGTGGTGGTAGTGGATATTAAGGAAGAGGAGGCTACTCCTGCAGGGTCCCCAATGGATAACTCAGGTACCTTTGCAGCCAAATTTGTTGCAACAGCATAGGTGGTGATCTGTTCATATTTCTTATGGGTGCCTTATAGTACTGCTGCCAGTTAGTACTGGTAACCTACAATCAGATTTTTGAGCATTGAAGTTGTGTGCTTGTATTCTGTTTTTTTTTTTTTTTTTTTCCCTCAGTGGTAATTTTTTTTTAAAAATTTTAATTTTTTTCTTTCTACCTTGAACACCCCTAATTTTGATTTTTTTTTTTAAAAAAAAAAAAAACTAAAAAG
>Ga0116227_10004765_pt1 | contig 29253 bp, 19 predicted proteins | sample S1TSphgellanicum_FD_89693 | JGI IMG/M metagenome (GOLD analysis project Ga0116227, IMG submission 89693) | Host-associated microbial communities from peat moss isolated from Minnesota, USA - S1T2_Fb - Sphagnum magellanicum MG | ecosystem: Host-associated > Plants > Peat moss > Unclassified... | reverse complement strand
TTTTTTGGTTTTTTTTTCCCCCTGAGTTTTCAAAATTTTGCCACTTAGTTAAAAGTAATAATAAAAGATGGAAAATTTGGAGATATACATTTTTCCAGTGTAAATTTGCACAAAATTGCAAAAGATTTTTTTTTTTCTGCCAAAGGGAAAAAGACCTCCCTAATCCCCCACCATTTTTTTAAGGGATGGATTTTTCTCATTAGATACTTTGGGACCACGTGCAAATAAAGATTCACATAATTAGGGTGTGGGGGAAAAGGGTTATGAGGGGGCAGGACAACCCTACGTAATTGCGCCATCTAAGTAATTTTGTGCCCCCCCCTTTTTTTTTCATTTCCCTCCCATTTTAAAAAAATTTCACTTTCCCCTTTTCCCCCACTAGTTTTATTTTAGAACAAATTTTCTGACCAAAACCATAATTTACAAGAAAATGAATAGTTTGGGTGGCCAAACACACCGTGTGAATTTGGTAGACGACATTTTTTTTGAACAAAAAATAATTCAAAATAATTTGTATTTTCTTGGGCAGCATATCATAAGAAAGATCTTGAAAAGTTACACTCACTCAGAAAAATAAATATGAAAACCATCAAAATCTGAAATTTTTAGACCCATTTAGAATTTGAAAAAATAGTCAAATTTGGCTGTTTAGGTGTTTAGGGGTTAAATGACATGGCCATGGTTAGACATTTGTTTTTGAATTTTATTCTACTTTAGTGATTTGCATTATGGGGGCTGTTCTTGTTCAACAATTTTAAATTTTTTATATCACATTGTCAACTTGAGTTCATAGTTTTGACAAGTTCAAATAAGCCATTTAACCAAAATACAAACCAATTAGAAATTTTCATGATTATTTCAAAAATCAAGAAATAAATATTTTATGTTATTTTAATTATCTTATGGTCAAAATATTGTCATTTGCCATATGACATGTTTTTTCCTATTTTTTTCCCCACAAATTTGAGAAATAATGCAAGTATCATGACATAAAAGTGTAACCATTATTATCTATGACATGTAATTTTCACTTTCACTTTTGTTAAGAGGATCATTGTGCTTTGGAAAGCTTGATGTAGTACAAAATATGCTTTGATGTTTTCAAATAAAACTCACCCTTGGTAGATGTTGAAGAAAATAGGACTTTATGTACCCTTATTATTTAAGCAATCCTCCTCATTTGTTGTTTGAGACATATTTGCAATTAAATTGAACACTCATTAAATGTAGCATATTTACAAAAGATGGTAGATTCGAAACAAATGCCAAATTTCACATGTTCTGAAATAGAAACTACAATTTATAATTTTGAATGCTAATCCATTCAATAAGAATGCAATTTTCCATAATGATAAGATTTTTTTCAAAATTTTGTATATGATCAAACTTGGTTAAATGTTATTTTTATAAATGTTTAAAATGCATATGTGATATGGAAGCTCCTCCTCTTGCAAAAAAAGAAAAAAAAAATGTTAAGCATTTATGTGTTATAAAATTTTTTATTCCCTTTTTCATCAAGACGACTTAGATAAGTGTTAAAGTTGAAAAATAATGAATTAGCATTTTGATAAAGTTTACATGAGATACATCCCATGATGTGACTAGCAATAATTGCTCTCATCAATCAAAAGCAAATCCTAACATAATATTGATGTGGTCACAATTTATTTGCTAAAACCGCCAACCAATTCTAACCATGAATTTCAATGGCTCTTAATGATCACTTACCCAAACCAAGTGAATTGTGATGAGTGTCTCATGTGACTTGTGACTTTGTTGATCAATTTTAAAAGTAAAATCAAAGATTGATTGATCAACCATAACCGTGCATGTTCTAGTCAAGGATTGTGTTTATACATGAGTATTGGTGGTTAAGGTACTTAATGGATCCTTATGATTTGATGCAAGACTTGGAATTAAGAACTTTGTTTCCTATGTGATGGTCATCTCAATTTGTATGTGATTACCCCCCGTTGTAACCAAGGATATTTTCAAATACTTGAAAGAGATTCATTGCAAGGCTTTAGAAAATGAATTTTTCAATGATACTACTTGATTAATTATTTTATAATTTATTTATTTTTTGATTTGGAGATTAATACTTATTAATTTTGTAAGCGTTACATATTGTCAATGTTAAAATTATAGAATGTTAATATTGTATATGTGTTATATGTTTTTTACTCCTAATCACTAACACTTAGCTAGGTCCAATTGTATTCAACCTTGAAAAATACATTTGTAGATTTGGTGTGCAAAAAATGCAAAAGTTGTTAGTCATGCCAACTTTTAAGCTCATGATGTCAATGGATGACACTAAATTTATCTCATCCTAACAACAACTTGAATGTGCTAAGGAATTCATGCATGAATTTGAAACTAGAGATAATAAGAGAATAAATCCAAATGTGCAAATGCTCAAGACACACACATAAAAAAAGCCTCATGTTGCAAGCCATTTTTTGTATGATGATGAAATCACACATGTAATTGATTCTAGAGGTCGAAGTGCATATACATTGTCCAAAAGTTCGACCAATAAGCATGCAAAATTGATGCTGAAACAAAAGGAACTATTCGAAATTAAGAGCAAGTCTAGCATGCAATTTTATAGGAGGACTTTAAATTAGCTATATCGGGTCCTTATTGCAAGCAGTATAAAAATACTGCCTGGTTTTTTTTTTTTTTTCCCCTCTGATTGCCCATTTGCCCATCCAAGATGTGTCTGGTGGTGCACAGACACATCTTGGAGCTGCCCAGATACATTTTGGTGCTGCCTATTACACACTTTTGGGTCCTGTTAGGCGCATCTTGGTTCTATAATGGACCCTAGATGCCCATTACGAAGCCCACAATGTGCATGACGGGGGGCCAAAATGTGTAATGAGCAATATACCAAAAAAATTTCTGGGGATGATCATCCGTCTTTTTTGGAAAGATGATGGATTGGGGCAAGGGCAGACAAAGAAAAAAAGAAATTCGAAGGCCGTGGGCTTTACTGAATAACGGCCTACAAGAGGCAGAGCTGAGTGCTGGCGTAATTTTGATAAAGCCAGCGGTGGAGGGCTTTATTGAGGGTAAAGACAAGCTCCAATTTTCTTTAAAAATTTATCCTATGATACCTACCGGGATTCAAGGGGAAAAAAAGGTCCCATAAACCCGTTGGAGTCGGCATTTTCATTTGGTACGTGAATTGTACATTACCTTAGTTATATGTGTACTTGCCCCATTTAAACTTTGAACAATATGAAACCAACGAGCTCCGCCTTTGTACTTGTATGTTATAATAGTGACGATGAATTGCTGAAACTTGATATATTTGTACTTTTTGAACTAGAACTTGAACAAGGGGTGTTGGCCCCATTTTAAAGAGGTTCAAGTTCTTGAAGGTACATAAGTATAATTTAATTTTTTTTAAAAAAAATTAATTTTACATTTTAAGCACATTATTGCATTTGATTGGTTGTACATAACAAATATTACACAATTTTTAGTTTGAATTGTATGTACTAATTGAACAAACTCATATTACATAATTTCTTTTTTGTTTAGTGGTGTGTAAAAGAGATGGAATCCAAGCTTCGTCTTAAACTTAAGCAGCTCTACATTATGAGAGTAACTGAAGATTTTTAAAAAAATCCAAAGAACCAGTCTCAAAATCAGAACCTTGCTATTAGTGTCACTACCCCCTAAACCCTAAACCTGGGCCTCTGTACCAGACCAACTAGTGGAAGTTGGGCAGGTTTAGGGCTTTTATGAAGAACCTTCAAATTTTGGTTCTAAAAAATTAAATTAGAATTATTAGAATTAACTCATCTCTAATTTCACGCATAAATGAAACCAAGAAATTGGTTCTGGGTTTGGTTCTTCAAAAGAATGAATTCCAGTTTCAGTTTCATTTGCAAAAATCAGACCCAGTTCTAATCTGGTTCTTACTAACCAGAGACCATAGTCTTCTTTTTTTTTCTTTTTTTTTTTTCCCCTCAAAAATCTTGATTCCAATAATTCCACCCCCAATTAGAACCCAGTTCTTTTAATGATTAAAATAAAATTTATTTTTCAGTTCTTGTGGATTTGAATGGAACATACCTATTCCCTTGTTCAAGGACTTTGTATTGAGTCCTATAAAGGTACCATTCACACTTGGTGTTAGGGACTCTAGTGTTGACTCCCTTAACACCATGCTACTCATTTAGGACTTACACCTACTTACCACGACCATTTTATGTTAAGTGTTAATTCACTTAACATTAAGATATTGCCCATTTAACATTGGGTGCCACCTAGATTTTCATTTAACACTGACTTAACTTCAAGTGTGAATGCACCATAAGCAAGCTCCACCCTAACACCCTGAAAACATAACATAATTACTCGCATTTGAAAGAGCCTTAATCTGAAGCTACTCATACCATATTACTAGAGTTTCTTGTGTACCCAATTATGAGGGCGTTAGGTCAGGCCATTCCCACTTGGTTATAGAGAGGAGCTTGCTTATAGGCACTATTGTCGAACATACATTCACAAGGGTTGAATTTATGTGAATGCTTGGAGCATGATTTATAATGTTATGATTTGTCATTTAAAATATGTTTGTGTGATTATCTAGGCTTATTTCTTATCCTAGTATAAAGCACTCTGAGAAAATTCTTAGTCTACGTGAAGGGTACCTTACACCCATGATACCTATTCTTCCTAGGCCTTAAGAGGGGTAGGGGGGAGAGATCTAAATTGCAATAATTTCCCTCTCACTCTTAAGGAGTAAGTGTGAGAACCCTCACCTCATCCGCCTTGTAATCTACACATGTTTAGCTTCACAATAGCTAGCTTTCGGCTCATGCTTTAGGATGGATAAAGCTTTATGGCCTTGTCTTGTGTACCTCCCTGAAAGGAACAAAAGGTAATACCAGCCTCATACCAGTACCTCATGGGTAAGGACCAATGTTGTGTAAGTATGTTGTTTTTGAGATATCCTCAAGTAAGGATATATATATATATATATATAGATATATAATTTTTCAGATTTACATACCTTTGGATATGCCCTTGATTGGGTATATTGATTTTAAGAAAATAAGTTAAGGTAAATAATATACCCCTATCCATACTTGGCAAGTATATTTGAGTATATTAATGTTATTTACCTTATTTAGTTACCAGGGTTCCACCTTGGTAGCCTATCTTGTAGACCCTCCTATTTCCATGTCACACTTTGGAGAGAGCCATCTATGTAAGTGAGTATCATTGGTAGTGAATGTAATGGTTAATATCAGTGTTTTTTTTGGGGGTGGTTTGTCACCATTTTTTTACATTCTCAGAACCTTGGCTTTCCAACAAAAGGAGAAAAAGTTGAACTTTATTTTATTTTCCTTTTAAAGTGGACATGAGCAAATGAAGATAGGTGAAAAGGTGTTCCTCAACGGTTTGGATTCACCTACCTAAACCTTAACCTTTTGTTGTTGTTGTCAAGATGTAATGATGACAATTGTTGATCTTGCCTAAATCCCACCCTAAACCTTTTGAGTAGCCCATTTGCAAAGATGGTCTTTGTTTCACTAGAGACTTTTGTGGCTTGTGTCTCAAAGCTCACCAAAGCTTCTCTTTCCCTTGTTTTTCCTTGTCACCAGTGAGCTAGTCCTGCATTCTATTTCACCCACTTGCAATGGAGTTTTGTTCGTAGTAAGTTGTAGTCGCCAATTGTAATATGTTGTCAATGCTTATATTCATGTAGGTTTCCAATTATTCTTTAGTTAGGTCATTGACGGTAGGAGCTTGGCAAAGTCATGGATCCTCCATTGCAATGAGCACACATTGAAGTTTAGGATTCACAATCTCAAGCCTTGTGATTGGTAGGGAGTACATTTTCAAAAAACTATTTTAGGTTTGTTTTGTATTCTATGTTTTATAGCTTGAAGTTTCTAGGGATATTGTGAATCATTTTTGTGTGCAGTATGGAGGCCAGTTGAATGCAATCATCATGCTATTGTTTTTATCCTATCGTTCAATTTCAAAATTTACCGGGGAGTTTATGTAATTTTACATAATTGCAAGAATATCCATGACATCATTCAAGAATCGTGACCTATTAACAAAATCCAAAAGAGGTAAATCATTTCATTTCCCTTTGATTTCCATGCTTGTGGTAACTGCCAACAAGGATTTCCATGTCTTTAATGCTACTATTTTTAAAAATAATGTTCTCTTCTTAAGTGCTACTATTTGTTTTAAGGTTGGTGTTTTGTTTAGAGTTGTTATATTTTTTGGTGGTGCTTTCGTTTTAAGTGGTGTTGTTTTCAATGGTGTTGTTTGCTTCAATGGGAATGATTTGCTTTAATGTTGGTGTCTTTTGTAATGGTGTTTTATTTCTTTAATGTTGTTATCTATTTCAAGGTTAATGTTTTTTTTAGTGTTGTTACTTTTTCCAGTGTTGCCTTCCTTTTTAGTGGTTTTATTTTTAATGGTGGGTAAAAACATAATCAAAGGAGCCACCCAAGTGAGTGGGCATTTTTTAGAGTTACATTTTTGTATGTTTGAAAAATCACAAGTGAAGGATAATAATTTGGATTGTCATAATTTTTTTGGAATATTTTTCATGAATTGCAAAGTTTACATGTTCAAAGTTTGACACAAATCAAAAATGTTTTTGCATGTTCAAAGCATTCAAATTTTGAAAGTGGACAATCTTTGTTTTTTTCAAATGTCTCATTTTTCTACCAAATGTGCACCATTTCTTTTAAAAATTAAAGTGGTTTTTAAGATTGATGATTACAAGGGCAAAAGGACTTGAACTAATGATTTTTTTTTAATAACTAATTTGAGCACATTTGGTTCAAAAATGTTTTTGACCTTGAAAATTATGGATTTAAAAAATGTGCCTTTAACAAAAGTTATTCATGTTTATGTGATAGAGGGCATGAATGCATAATATACATGATATAAAATCAATGTAGTCAATATGTATTTATATTTAAAATGTAATGTTAAAGGGGTTGCTTGAAATGCAAATTTTAAATTTATAAACCAACATAAAAATGACATGTGTTATGTGTAGTCCTTGGAAAAGGACTTTTACCTTAATGCCCTTGGCTCCTTTGACTATGTTTTCACCTTATTGTTGTTTGTTTTAGTGGGAACAATCTATGCTAGTGTTGGTGCTTTCTTCAATGTTGTTATCTTCTTTAATGTTGGTGATTTTTAGTTTGTTATTTTCTTTAGTGTTGTTGTTTTCAGTGCTCCTATATTCTTAAATGGTGTTATATTTTTTAGAGTTGTTGTCTTCAGTGTAGGTGTTTTCGGTGTTGTTGTTTTTAATGGCATCACCTTCTTCAATGCTATCATCTATAGTGCACTATCGTTTTTAATGTTACTATTTTCTTTTGTCACAATGCCACCATTGTTGCCACATGCTTACAAGTTCAAATTTTTTTTTCCTCTAAGAATTCTTAAATAGGTGGGCCTCTTATCATTTTTGCCAGTGATGAAACTTCTTCATTTCATGGTCTTAATTTTGCATCTTTTTTTAAAAAAATTTCTAGTTGTAGGTTCAATCCTTCAAATATAGATCACACTAAAGATGTTTTTATATCATTGAGTGGGTCTTCCGTCAACGCTGAAGATAATCTACCCATTCCATCAAAGGTAGGAATTAAAAATCGGAACTATGATGCCACAAGAAAGTTCCAAGACAAATGGGTTGTAGAACTCCCATGGGTTGAATTGTTTATAAGGAAAGATGGAAACTTGCACATTGTTAAGTGTAGGATTTGTATTGAAGTAGAAAGGAAGGACAAACTACTTGTTAGTAAATGGGATTCTTTTTGTAAGCATATAGGTCATAAGAAAGCTTTGAAGAATATTGGGTTTGATGTGAAAAAAAGAAATTGAATTTATTCCAAAGTTTGTAAACATATTAAGAACTAGATAACATTTGCTTTTCACAATCGGAAGACTTTTGATGCCCAATTGGCACATGGGGTGGTAGGAAAAAAAGCTTGAAAAGTTGTTCAATTTTCTACTATTTTCATTTGCTATAGTAGGGCCATCCAATGTTAGAATATGAATCATTGAGGCCTTTGTTTGACATTGGAATGACCGTTTGGGGCGTTGGATTATGGTAAAATTCATGCACCAAAAGTGATGAGGGCAATTAGGATTGTAGTTCAAGCAGCACATTATGTTGTTCTTAGTTGTAATGAAGTTTCCATAGTTGACAACCAATCATGCTTGTCTCTCCACTACTATGTGCTAGAGAACTTGGTAAGGATTCCCATTTTAATATTTTTGGATAGGGTGGTTGCAAATTCAAGGAGTGATAACCTAAGTAAGGTTACTATGGAAATACCAATGATAAGTTTTCCATGAAACCAGATTGTCCAAAAGCTCATTGTTTTTGGGGCTTAATGGTGTTAATGTTTTTTAGTGTCACAAAGCAAATCCATATGTTCTTAATTATTTGGGGATCCATTGTATGGTTCGTTGAACAAATTTGGAAGTGTAAACTTTATTAAGTTTTCTTTTGGTGATCCACCTTGAACATTTGTTACAAAACTTGCACAATTAATTTGCACATTCACCCAAAAGGCATTTAAAATTCACAAAGTTGGCTAAAATCTAGGAAACAAAGGGGAATAAGATTTTCCGAAATGTGAAGACAAGGTGGATTTCAATGTTGAGCCTTGCCAAAAGGGTGATCGCATAATACAAAATATTTTTGGTGAAGATGGTGTTTGACAACCCTACAAACTAACAAACAAAAATGAACTATGAACATTTGTGTGACTTGCAAATTTTGTTGGGATTTGCTTGTATTCTATCATTGTTGGAATCAATGCATGTTTTCATTAAGTTTGTATAGATGAAGGATGTGTTTGTGTGCAACCTTGTGGCCATTATCAAGGTTTGCCAAGGTGATTTGAACAACATGTATTTAGAACAAACTTCCAACTTCATTGCAAATACCTTTTGGGCCTTTAAGTCCTTGCTTGAATGTAAGCATGAAAACATCTAGATGAAGTGGATACCTAATCTAAATTCTAGAGTTTAACATTTGGCCTTTGAGGTAAATGCCCAACATATATGAGAAGTGCACTATGATTTGGAGACCATGATGCCTACATTTGTCACTAAAAATGTATTTGATGTTGTTAAATCATTGGCGTAGAACTAGTGCAAAGGTTAATTCTTGGAATTTCCTATTTTGTATTGTTTGATTTTCTTTTTTTCATTGGGCATATTCATGATCAGGGTACCACTTTTTGACCATAAAATTCAAAGATTGTTTTTGTTATCTTTTAAATATAAAATCCAAATGGAATAAATTTAAGTGAGAGGTAATGGATATTTCAAAAAATGATAATTTTCATGGTGGTGGTGATTTTTCACATGCATTTGTAATTATGCATAAATATTTTTGTAAAAAACTAAAAGTGTAGAAAATGATTACATAAACTTTCATATACAACTTAACATGTTTTGTTGCATGAAAATTTCTTGCACATTTTGCTAACACTTGGGGCCATAAATTCTAAGCCTGGTGAATACAAAAAAAAACCAAGTGGAAGAAAAAGGAATCATTTTTTTATTACCCTTTTAGAATGGATTTTGTAACCTTCAAATTTTTTATATTATATATTATTTAATCAAATGCATTATGAGAACATTGCCAAACATAGATGTATGCATTATTTATCCATGAAAAAAATTTGGAATCAATTGCATTGTTTAATACATTCTTTTTGATTCCTTTAAGATGAAAATTAGAGTTAGACAAGGACTCAAATTACTTAAAAGGATTCAAAAGGACATTTACATATATCTAATTTAATTTTAGATTTTTTTAATATATTAACACGATATCATTCTAGTTATAATCATATACCAATCTCTTATAATCATGAAATAATAAATATAATAAAAATCCAAAATAGTCCTTTGCAATCCTTTTTTTGTTAAATCGTCCTTTAGGGTACCTTGATTGTGAATATGCCCCATTTTTTAACATTTTGTTTTATCTTCATGCCATTCTTTGTTTTGTTGGGTATGGATTGTTTTGGCAATGGCTATTGAAAATAGGGCTACAAGTTTTGTTTTCTAAAGGCAATTTAATTCTTGTAAATGCTTTGGTAAGGGCTGCAAATACTTTGATTCAAGAACTGGAAACAAAGTTTTTAGCCCATGGTGTCATGGATGTTTTTGGCATTTTGTATCCCTATTATTTGCTACAACTAGATTATGAAGCATCTTTCCCAAAACACCTTGAGGTAATCAAAACAACTTTCTACTCCAGTAAAACCCAATTATTGGATGGGGTGAAAACCTTTGTGTATGAGGTCCTCCATGTTAGCGACCTTGATAGCTAGCAAGACATTTTCAAGTTGACCATGAAATCAAATGCAATAGCATATTGCATGGCTCCACTTTTTGACACCAATCCTTTGACTAGAATGTGGCACTTGGTGATAACATTTCGAATATTAGTCTATAGTTTCCCAAAGTTTGTGAAATTGACTGAATTGGCCATGGTGCAAATAGTAGGCAGTGTGGAAGATGAGAGATGTTTTTCTATGTTGGCTATCTTAAAATCAAAACTCCACAACATGTTCACTACCCATTTGCCTCTTGTTGTGCACATATTTGCATAGTGGTTTTACACTTTGCAAAATTTCTCGTATGCAAAATGTATTAAACAATGGCGAGGAACATATCACCGATATTGTTATGATGGCTAGGCACTAGTCAATATGATAAGTGCAATTGTTGGGCCTATTTTGACATTATAAAATTGTGTAGGATTCCAACTTTGGTAAATCCAATGGTTGTTAACAACCTTCTTTGCATGATGTTATCATGTTTTGTTCACTCTCCAATCTATTTGTATACTAATTTGATTGATTTTGTGGGCCACTTATGTTAGAATGGCTAGTGTTAAGGGTTCAATTTCCCTGTAAATACTTATGTTTGTGAACAATTGTTTGTTCATGCTTTTTGTTTAAGTGTGTTTGAAGTTTACATTTTGTGCGCATAATGCAATTCGCAATGCTTGCTTACATGCCCTAAATTCTATAATTTGGCACAAGTATGGGCTAAAGTTCGACAAAAAAATAAAATTAAACACATCACCTTTAAAACTCCAAATGCAAAATAGAAATAACCAATAAATCTTAACTGAATACCAAATGTAGCCAGATTGTGTCACCTCTAAATTTGGAGGAGTGGCCAGGATTTTCATTGTCACAATTAAGTGTTAGCCATTTTGAGATTTAAAAAAAATTCCTATGAGGCCAGACAGTCTTAGCCTCTTCAGCACCGCATGCACTTCAGGCAACTTTGCAGAAATTAAAAAAAAAGAACATCGGTTAGTATGTAGCTAGGTAAGGAAGGGATTTGGTGGCTACTAGATAATGCATGTGGAACATTAGTACATAGTACAGTTAATTATGGGAGAGTAGAATACACCAAGCAAGTGTTCACTGTTCACATACCATTCATCTTTCATTGTGTGTTGATGCGTTCTCATTCACTAAGGCCGGGTGTAACATCTCATTGGAGGATTTGTTGGGTGGGGTGGGAACTCAAGGATTTTCCGCCACAAAGGTTATACTCAGAATCATGTAGCAAAACAAGCTCATACGTTACCCTGGTGGTTTCTGTGTTGAAATCCATACCATGACAAAAAAAACCAGAAGTGAGGAATTTATTGCCACCTAAAAAAGCAGAAACAAGTGAACCTTAAAAGAGAGAGAAAAAATTGAATAGAAAATGTCTACAAAAGATTAGATCTGAAAACACTTGAATTCGCACCTTAAAAAGCAAATTGGAAACAAAAAGCCCCATTTTACAACAAGGGAGTAGTGATAGGCATCTTGAGAGGATGTCTACTAGTAGGAATATGACAACTCTTGTTCATCTGTATTTTTGGAAGATGTAGCAATAGACCTGAAACGACGCAAGTGAAAATGTAAAATGAAATTCATCTAAATTTAGTGAACACCGATATATTGCATGCTAACCACCAATCATACAGCTAACACAAGTGTCGGGTCCTTTTTTGACCATGGATCAAAACACTTGTGGACATAAAAACTTGATGCCTTGTGTGTGTGTGTGTGTGTCTCTTATGCAAAGCAAGAAGAGAGCCAAACAAAAGCATACATAAAAAAAAACCAAAATGAAAGATAACTTATATGCCCACAAAATTCTGTCATGATGGCAAGGGAAGGGGAGTAGTGCAAGGCTGGTGGTGGCCATGTATGATGATGCCATCATGAGGCTTGGTGCTATACCTTTTGGGATGCATAAATGAACAAGGATATATAAACAAGTCCTGGGTCCATTTTCAAGTTACATGTTTCCGGGTATCAGGATTTCCCCATACTTGACGAGTATCGAGATGCCTCGCCATTCAGGCTGGTTTGTCCTAACCGGAGCAAAAACCCTAAATGCCCACCTTTCAACTGAAGTTAACCCCCTATACCCGATACAAAGTGCACTCCCCCAACCCCTTTTCAAAGTAAAAACTGAAGTTGAAATCGGTTACATGGCTGGGTTGATGAAGGATGGGTATCTTGGTTCAAATTGGGTACATGGGTTGGGTTGATAAAGGATGGGTATCTTGGTTGATGAAGGATATCAAGGATGGGTTTGTTGACTGACTAAAGGAGAAATAGAATGCATGGGTAGCTTGTTTGATACTGGATTGTATGTGCACACCCCAACCTACTTAGTTCCCACAACTGCTGATGTCATTCCCCCTTGGCCCTTCAACAAACAAAAGATGCTATGGTTGGGGGGGGGGAGGGGGAGGATATTGGGGGTTAGAAGGAATCAACTCCTTAGCAAGTTACTTAGTACCTACATCTTACTTTAATAGCAAGCTATATGGTCTTGTTTGTTATGCAAAGGTTTGGCACTAGGCCACCTACAGAATACCTTTGTAGTGTTTGGCACCTTGAGGCATTTAAGGAGTTGGCACATATCATGTGGGGATTAGCATAAGACTTGGTGGGGACAGACAGTTTTGTAACAACTTGGTGGGTTATTATCCTATGGTTGGATTCGGTGGAGAGCTTTCAATATACTCTAGATATGTTGTTTTGTGTTCCATATAATTTCAAAAGAGTTGAGGAACCCTTTTTTCCCAAAAAAAAAAAGAAAAAAAAAAGAGATGAATTGTGAAGAATATGAAAGGTTTATCATGCCCTTTTCTTTTCTTTTCTTTTCTTTTGTATGGATATTTTCATCATTCAAAGGATTTCTCTGATTGTGTTTGTGCTAGTAAATATAATATGGCCAAATTCCTGCACAAAAATAAATGTCACAGGAAATGCATGTAGGTAGTACCATAAGAGGAATTGAATTTTCCTCTGAGAGATCTCAAATTTTTCTCAAAGTGTGGTTCAAGGAAGCTATGGAAGATGAGAAGAATGAATGTTTGGAAAGTTTTGCTGAAGGTAGAGAGAGGCACCTAAAGCAGTCAGAATAAGCAATCTGAGTAAATCTAACTTCAATTATTTTTTCACATATTTTTCTCTTAAAGAGAAAACAATTTGAATCTCAAACCCAAGAAACACAGTGAAAATTTTGGAATTATTTTTCAATTAGTTATGAATTTTTATAAAAGAAAATGGAGACAAAACTCATCCAACAAATTACTCCGAGAGACTGATGAATGATCATGTTAATAATCTTGATTATATGAGTTTTACTCTTTATTGGTACCATACAGCATTTGAGGTCCCCCTAGCCTAAGGGTTGCAACATTACTGTAAAAGTGACATTCTTCAAGGAAAAATATGACTTTGCAATGGCTCCAAGAGGTATGGTGGTTATTTTGGTACAACAAAGGTTTTGGATTCAAACCCATTGCTAAGCAAGTGAAAGTGTTGCGATGTCCTTTGCCATGTCCTTTGCCATGTGAGGTATTGGTAACATAACAGTTTCTTAGTCAAGTTCGCTATTGTGTTTCGAAAAGTAAAGTACAACCCGTGTCTTGTGGTGTCAAGGTTGTTTGCATGCCCAAAAAGTAGAGGATGCTTAAGTACTAGGTATTGTAATTTCTATTAATTAGTGTTGTGGCATTTGTTGTGATGTCTCTGAAATAATTGACTGATGAATCCCAAGTTCAAAACCTCCTCTTTTCCTTTGAGTGAATGAATAATACTTAACTTGTTGATTTGGGCAGTCACTAAAAGGGGAAAGAAAACAACTTCAAAGTTTCAGAACTTTGGACATTCTCCAGATAGAATTTATAGAAAGAAAAGGAGCTTCTTCTTCCCATGTGGCCCACATAAACAGATGTAAAGCTACAAGAGTAAGTAAGACTTTGGGCAAGAATGTGGGCATGAAATATCAAACTGGCACACACACATACAGAATCTCTCAAAGAGATTCTACACAACAAACTGATCATGAAATGTTGTCATCATCTCCTTTCTATCTTTCTTCCTTTCTATCTTTCTCTTGCTTCTGAGAAAACAGAAAGAAACCAACAATGTTGTTGAACCCAATCTGCAACCCAATCACGCAGTGTTAAGTGCTACTGAAGAAATTCTCCCAAAATTGAGTGCAAAAGGGGTTGGTCCCATGCTGCTGTCTTCTTCTCTGTCAGGCTGCAAAAAAGACACTGCAATTGAGCAAATTGTTTGCAGACAAAGTCATGGGTAGCAGACATGTCCAGAGAAATGCTAAAGAAATTTCTTAAGGTTGGAGCTAATTTCATACCGCTAGCTCTAACTCTAAGTGGTGCTTGGCTCATCACTAAACTGCCTGCCAAAAATTCTTTCCAAAGTCCCCTCCCCCACAGCACTAATTAAAAACTTTGCAAAAATAAGCAGAACTAGGGACAGTGCTCAATTTAACACCAAGTTCCCAATTGCATACACAAACACTCTAACATGCAACCATGCAAAAAAACTTCCACAAAGACTTACAATCAAGTAATTCTTGACACCAGATGTTCTCATGCCCAGAGAGATGTCAATACATCTCTACAAAGCTCAGAAATTCAAACCAACCCAAAATTTGTCACAAACTAAATTATTCTAATTACAACAAGCTGGCAAGTTGTTGTAATTACCAAGGTTTCTGAACACCTAGTAGTGACAAGCTAGTAAGATCATTGATCTGAATTAAACTGGAGATCATGAACTTTGGGGGGGAAATCAGATCAAATCACCAATTCAAAGAAATTTGAGGACTTGAAGAATCATCATTTGATAATCCAGACATAAAAGTTTAGTGATCAAGAATTGAATACAAACATTTTGCACCTCTGGGGGATGGTCACAAAAAATTACAACTTAGCTGGGAGAAAAATAAAAACAAAAATTATCAACTCAAATTCACACATTCAGGACTCTAAGAAAATCATCATCATCATCATCATCATCATCATTATTATTATTATTGTTAGCTAAGGCAAATTCTAAGTTTTGACAATCTTTTTGTGTGGTTTCAAGAGCCCAATTATGTAGATACCATGTCTATATGTGCATGTGCACTGTTGTTCTGTGGAGGAGGGAATGAATGAAGATCATGATCTTTGACAATTGTTGCACAGGTGTCTAGATGATATAGAATACCACCACCACCTTGTTGTCATTGTTGTTGTGTAGTTGTTGTATGCATGGGTGTCTGTACCTTTGCAGTAATATTGTTACTGGGTGGTGCACTACAGTGTGATGATGATGAATGGGTTGGGTTTCTTCAAGAAACTAGTTGACATAGTACTTCTGTTTTATAGTTTTGCACAGGTTTTGCGTGCGAGAATTTAGAGGATTTCTCTTGTGTTGAACTTCTTTTTTTTTCTTTTTTTTTCCTCTCCCCCCCTTTTTCTTAAATTTTTTTTCCCCTTCTTTTTCCTTCTTCTTCTTCTTCCTCTACTCTACTCTACTGTGGTTTCTTGGTCACTGATTTCTTTATACTCTAGCTCCTTGAAGCTTCATGATCTGTGTGAGCTCTTGAAAAGCTTGAGATCATCTGTGAATTGTTTCTCAGAGTCCAGAGACTAATTGTTGTTGATTTGGGGAATTGAATTGAGGCTCCATTACGAGTGCAGTCTACTACGCGAGTGATCAGATGGATCCTGCATCCGGGACTCCAGTAGCCAAGTTGAAGAGCTTGCCGGAGCAACTGTACTTGACGAATTCGGAGTACCGGGATGAAGATTATGATTCAATGGAGTTTTCAAGCGAATTCTCCCGCAGTTTTAGTTCTACTGCTGCTGCTGCTACAGCATCGCACCACGCGGGTCATGGTGGTTTTGGCGTCGCTCATCATCAGGCGGTGGTCTCTAGTACTGGACGACGCTATTATCTATCAACCAAAAAGAGTGGAGGGAGCTTGGGTGAGGTTCTGGCAGCCATTCCATTCAACTGGGAAGAAGCACCCGGAAGACCCAAAGCGTCGAGATCCAGAAAAGGCAGTAGAGGATCCGCTGGAGGAGGAGCCATGGATCAATTCTTTGACAACTGCGGCCAGAATCAGCAATATTCTCCGCGACCGAAGCCCGCGAGATCTAGACCGCCGTTGCACTCACGTCGTCAGTCGTCTGTTTCTTTCCATTTGAATGCACGATTACAAGCGGAGCAGCTACTTGCAACTCCGCCGCCTGGAGCATCATCGCTTGAATATAACAGTAAAGGAGCCGCTGCTGCAGATCTCCTCAAAGATCCAGTCCTGCCATTGCCTCCGAGACTGCGACTGGGTACTGCCAGGCTGATGGCTGCGGCTGCGGATTCCTCGCAGGATCAGTTTCAACATCGCTACGACACCTTCTTGGGCGTGGAGGAACTGCTACCACACGGGCCGCGGGTTGATCATCGCCGGACTCAGTCGACAATGGCGTACCCAACAAACCGCGGCCATCGCCGAGCTTGGTCTCTCTCGTACCCTGCAATAGAGCAGCTGGCGGAGCCTAGATCATCAAAGGAAGCTGCAATATCTTCGGGCAGAGATGAAGATTTTGAGAGTACTCGGGCTTCTGTTGCTGCTGCTGTGGGTGGCGATGGATCAAAGGATTTCTGGCCGTCATTGAAGGAAAAAATGCGGTGGAGAAACGCGAAGCTGGCGGGTATTACTGTGCACCGTTATCTAGCCAAGAGGTTGCCTCAAAGCGGCCGCGGCAACAAGAACAACAACAACAAAGGCGACGACAAAAACAACAAGAACTACAATTGGCCAGGTTACTTTCATATCCTCGAGTCTTCTCCACAGCATCGTTCCAGCAGATTCTCAGACGAAGTGGAGAAAAAAAATGTGGATTATGGTCGTGGTGCTGCTGCAAGAGGCGGCCGCGGTGGCTTGCCAATATCCAGACGCAACAGGTCGTTCCCAAAGCTCTCTCGAAAACCAAAATCATCATCATCATCATCATCATCATCACAGTGCAGCTTCTGATTTTCTTTTCTGGATTGCAAAAAATATTTCTTCACTACTTAGACTGCATCACGCTGATCTGATTTTTTCTTGGAACTGATTGACAGATCTGCAGCACCCAGTTCCCATTTCTCCACCAGATCTGCATATGCAGCAGCTCCAGCTATCTCGGGTCGTCATAACCTATATACCACAAGATTCCCAGCAACAGGAGCAGACCGAAGATTTGACAGAGCTATAACATTTCCTCGGACTCGCAAGCAGCGATCATCAGCTGTGAGCAGAAGCAGATTCAGCCGCGCGTGGTTGTCGTCACCCGTAAGATGCTGCTATAATTTCCCTGGGATCACATCACTGGGATACGAAAGTCCTTAGACAAAATTCAAAATCACATGTTGAGCACTTTGCATCATCATCAGGGATCAGCTACACCCAACTGGCCAACCCAAAAAAATCCTCTCTCTCACACACAAAATTCAAGCTCTTCTTGCTGCTGCAGACCATGAGCTCGCAGAATCTTTATGTATATCATGGGAAGAATTCAGTACCTGGCAATTAGCTGCCTGTACACCAGGGATCAACTCTTTTTTATGAAATTCCACTGCAAACCATGATCATCTTGAGCATGCATCATCATGCACTAGTGATCATGATAGATTACAACACCACCACCACCACCACCACCAACAACAACAACAACAACATCAACAACATCAGCTGCTGCTGTGGGTACAACAACAAAAGTGTAGACTACTTTGTTCAAGTCTGGGATTCAAGAATTGAGGAATTTTTTTGCAACTTTTTTTTAAATTAAAAAAGAAAAAAAAAACTCAAGAAATTTAAATTGCAAACAAGTTTCCTACACTGCTCCTTGAACCCACTGTAGATTATGTACAAGAAAACTTTCAGATCAGGATTTTGCTGTCAAAGCTGCTAGATAGCTATGAATATCATGTATTGATCACCTCTAAGAGATGCTGAGGTCTAAGAAATGAATTGGATCTGAAGACTGTAGTACTGGCAGCAGATTGTACTTAGGAAGACTGCAAGTGCTCAGACGAAGTTTGTTTGAATGCTGGAGAAAATATAATCTTGATCAATGTAAATTGTGATGCGTATCTTCTCCCAATAAAACATGGTTGCTTGACTGACATTCAGCAAATTTACACAAAATAAAAATAAATCTCAAGGAACTGTGCCAAACTGCACACCAGGGATCTTGCCACAATTTGGGTTGATGTCATGAAATGATTTTTGTCATTTGTTTCATGGGTTGATTTAGAGAAATGATTCTTGCCAGAGTTTGGATTGGATTTGAATGAAATGGTTCTTGTCAAAGTTTGGGTTGATTTCATGATTTTTTGAAACAGGAGTTTGAGTCATTAACAACACCAGAGGGAGCCGGCCAGCCAGCCAACCCTAGAAGAAGCTTTCTGTCACTCCTGAATGCTGAAATCTTCCTCCAGTGCAGAGATGTGAGACTAAGAAGACCAGATCTACAAGAGGATTCAGAAGGAGTTAACATTCATATATATTTACTGAAGCCAGACGATCTTGAGCAGTGCTCCATATGACCCTGTACAAATGTTTCTCACATCCAAGTTTAGTTATTTACTTTTTCTCAACCCCCACCGGAAAACTAAAACTGGGACTGCAATTAGGTGGGAGGAGTCTACTAATAGCAACCCACTTGGACCAATCAAACTATCTAACCAATCAACAGCAGGTGTTAGGCTTGCTGTGCCTGTTACACAGTTTTCAAAACAAAGGGAATCTGCAACAGAATAATCTGTTTTTAGAAAGCTGTGTCGGTTTTTGGCAATTTTTTGTCCTCCAAAACAAAAAGAAGACTGATTATCATATTAAATATAGGGTCTGGCTAACGCAACACACCTCGATGCTAGAAAAACACACCTCTTAACCCGATCTGCCTGGGTAGGCAGTACCATGGATTCCCACATCCACGAATCCCCATAGCCTAATGTCGATCTGTTGATGTTGGCGATCGTTGAGGATATCACGGGTAAGGATGGGTATGTCTGGGTCATGTTCCCTTAGCCTCCTCATGATCTTCGTACTCTGCAACCCTGTACGAGCCTCTACTCTGATCTCGTCATTGTGCTCCTTCATAGCTGCTCTCCGCAGCGAAGGATGCGTGATCAGGGGTGCTGGACCATGATTATGATCAATGTTGCAGATACGCAGCTTCCAACCACCAAAAGTAACGAAGTGGCGAAGGATTGCATCAAATGGGCATCCAACTTGGCGACTGGCGGTCCCACGGCGGCGGAAATCCTCATTGACACGAGATCTGTATGTACCACCTCGGTCACAGTGCAGAAACACCCTGACAACCTCATCTTTCTTCTTCTCTGTGCGAAATGAAGTAAGTGCCCATCCATTAGGACCTGTGAAAGCGTTCAGATCTGCCATAGCTGTTGCAAGAGAAGGCCATGTTGGAGCCTCTGAAGGGGGTTCAATCCGCTCAAGCAGGTCGTCAGGCTCGCCTATACCGGGGACAAACAAGTCGTCATCCTGTTGTTGTTGTTGTATCAGCTCTGCCTGTGCCTATGCCTGCTGCGCCTGTGCCTGTTGTGTATGTGATGACATTTGGGGCGATCCTAAAGGTGTAATTGGAGAGAAAGAAGGCCCGGCATGCGAAGCCGTAGAAGTGCTGATGTAACACGAAAACAGGTCGCCATACCAGTGTGAACACTACTTGCTGTTGAGATTTAAGTTTGTTTTATTAGCCGTCATATTTTTGCTGCGACGTCTCCATTACTGCTGCATGGGAAATGCCTATTTGGGTTAGAAGGTGTGTTTTTCTATCATCGAGGTGTGTTGCGTTAGCCAAACCCTAAATATAAAATCATTATTACAAAATGTGGGTGCAATTCACTAAATTGGTGAATTCATTATTTCTTCATTGATCCCTTTTCACTAAGATTAGTGAATTCACTCAACCAGTGAAATCATTTGATATACAAGGACACTTTTTGTTGTAGTGAATGATAATTATTTCACAATTCTCCTCCCCCATAAACATGAAAAATTCCACTGAAAAGATTATTTGAATGACAAGAAAAGATAATTAATATGTACATGAAATTTGATTACTACTAGTGGAGCTGATCTTAAATCTTTGTTAACAACCAAAGTACGCATCAAAATTGCTGATCACCAGGACTTCTTCACAAGAGAGCTTCACAACTCACATAATTGATCTTCGATTGATTGCAACTCAAAAGTCCTCTTGTACAAAAAGGTGAAGGAGGAGAGGTACCAAGTACCAACAACAACAAATCTCTTCATTGTTTGTTTCTCCAAAATTCCAATGTGCAAAGTATTTCTAAGTCAGGATATAGAATGTACAAAATATGTGTGCCCCCCCCCTCCCCCACAAAACAGTCTGAAATAGATAGCAAGCCTCTCTTAAAAGAGAAATCTTCTCTGCAAAACACACGTGCAGCTAGTACCTATGCCAAGCAGATCTCCTTCAACCTCTTCACATGCTCACCCTTGGCACATATGGGTAGCCTAATGTACTCCAGAGTTTGATGGTTTGAAGCTGGTGGGTGGTGAAGGGTAGGTGGGCTGGGTTTGGGGATTCACACTCTTTGTATTTTCTTGCTAATCCCTTTGCATTTGGAGTGTATTAGAAAGGGGCTAAATGGTTGTAGGGGAGGTTCCTATACGAGTGTTAAATTATTGAACTTTGATTAGGGTTGATGGTTGAATCTTAAACTTGTTGAGGACTTGGTTTTAGTTATAAAATATGTTTTGAAAAAAATAATGAATGGTTTTGCATTAAATCATATGAAAATATTGAGTTCTAGACTTTTGTGTGGGATAATATATTGAAAATAAGGTGGCTCACATTGGGATTTTGCACACACAATGAAAAATCTTGTCGACTTCAACCCTATGTATGCAACTATTGGTGTGAATATTGTCCAAATCAACTATATTTGTGACTATAATTGTTGTAATCCTATGTGTTGCAAAGTCACAAACATTTTTAATCATAGGTGTAACAAAATTTTACCATGTGTTTTGTAATTCCTAATGTATATATTTGCTACAATTGTTGTGCATGTTGAATGAAAAGGTGGATGAGAAGTGAGTTCATGTCAACAATAGTTGATGACATCTGATAAAAATGACAAACAAGTTGTTTTTGCAATTGTAATATGTATTATTGAGCTTACATGTTAATTTTTTATTGTAGGTGCGACTATTTATTGTGATTAAATTGTACAATTGGATGAATGAATGAACAAAAATGTTAAGGGAGTCAGTATTAATAAGTAGGTAGGTAAGTAGGTTGGGTTGGTTCAGTTATGTTATGTAATTAAACTAGGTATGTAGGTTAAGTAGCTAACTTTAGGTGTAAGTAGGTAGACTACTTATAGGTATTAAGTTAGGTAAGGTAATTAAGTTAAGCTACCTAAATAAGTTTTAAAAAATATGATCATAATAATAAGATGACACAAAATATTGTTTATTGAAAATGTGATGTAATGGTCACTATGTTGAAACATGACATATATTACTTCACATATGATTATGTTTGTAATCATTTGTGGCATTAACAAGTACATGACTATGTAATAAAATTGAATTCATGGTTTATGCCATAAATCATACTTTTTGACACCCCCAAATTCTTGGTAGAGAGTACAAAGGTGAAAACAACGGAAGGATAAGGAGTTGGGGTACGTTCCCTAGTTCACAACACTTCGGGGGTAGACAAAGGTGTTGGAGCTCCGGGATGGGGATTATGACAAGTGACAAGTGTGTAAATTATTCCCATTGCTTTGCACAAATTAAACAACAAGTTAGCTAGTGCATAGTTGGAACACTTTTGGTGCACAGACAAATCATGAACAAACACAGACTCACAAGATTCACCACGGGCCGGATTTGGGGGAAGCCACCACCTTCCCCCTTATAGTCTCTGTGCTTGGCCACGGGGCTTGCACCTAAATGTTATTTTGTCACGAGACTCCCAACATGGGAGTTTCGAAATTGAGACTCTTGCGACTTTGGAGGCCCATAAAATTTTGTGCAAACCTCTGATTGAGGTGAGGTCTAAAGAAAAGTTGTAGCCCTCATTGAGAACTTTCCAAAGGTATGTGGCGTGGCACTTGCACGCAAGTAAATCAGGGTGATTCATGACTTTTAGTGGTCGGGAGTCAAATTGGCAGTTTGAACTTCGACCCTTCTTTTGGCCATAACTTATGTTTTAAGTACTCAAATGGATCATGCGAGCCCATTTTAGACATTTATGTCTCAAGAACTTTCCAATGAGGTAAGGAAGTTTTCAATCCAATGAGTTTTGTCCCCTGAAATTGCCTTGCAAAAATTCGGGAATCCATAAGGACTCCAATTCCCAAAGTGGTACCCACTTGGGAATGTGTGGGTTCATTCCTTGACACTCTCCTACAATCCCGGGAGTATGAAATGTGATTCCCAGTCTTCACTTTTGGCTTGCACCTTTGCAAGCCCTTACCTTGGTTGCAAGCCCAAGGCTAAGGTTGCGACACTTTTGGTCATAGTAAATTTTTTGGTTCACTTTACCATGTTTTCATCTGCCTAAACTATAAACCTAAGTAGGTAAGCCTAAGTAGGTAGGTAGGTAAGCCATAGGCCTATTACCTATGTAACTAGTTAGGTAAGTAGGTTAAGTAGGTAATAAAGTTAAATAAATATAAAGTACATATGTAAGTGGGTGGGTAGGTAAGTATAGGTAGGTTGTTTAGGTTAAATAAATAGGTTTATTAAATAAGTAGGTAAGTTAGGCATGTAAATTAGACAAATATGTAAGTAGGTGGGTTGGTAGGTAACTATTAACTAAATTACTTTTAAGATAGAATAATCAAAACTTAATTTTGGAGTAGGGGTGAAAACATGATTAATTAGACATTTTGTGATACTTGTCTACAAAAATGGGAAATAGACATAAAATACACCTTCATATAATAAACTTTAAAATATTATTTATTCCAATGATCAATGTCGGCAAGTTCTTTGACTTTATGCCAATGATATAAAAAAATTACATGTTTAATGTCCATTTAAGTATATTTTTTTCTACTTTTTGGGCACATGTTTCATGGAAAATAGGTTTAAAATAGGAGAAATATTGGATTTTTCTACTTTCTTGAATATTGTTGTTTTCAAATATACATATGTGTTTTCAGCTTTTACTTTAAAATTAATAATATATCAAGTTTTCTAATGTAAAAGTATTTTTTAACACATTTTGGCTAGTATGTTTCAAAAATACTTTTACCCTACTTTTATTATATGAAAGTTTCCAAAATTTTGTATGCAACAAACTATAAACTCATTATTGAATAACATGTTAATTTGATAATGATTGAAAAGATTTTGATTCTACTTTCTTGCATTTATGTGCAGAAATATGACTGCATACAAAATAATTACTTTTTGTGTTTAATTCATCATGCTTTCACCCACAAATTTCCAATAAAAAATATTTATAAATGGGAAAATCCAATAAAAAATCCTAGAAAATCTAGCTAGTTTAGGAGGCTTCTTCATAATTATATAGTTATTAGTATTAGGTTCATGTTTATTGTGTTTTATTTACTTTGGGGCGAAGCCACTAAAATTATTAGTTTCTAAAATATAAAGGTAGTTTATTACTAATTAGAATATGTGCAAGAGATTAAGATAAAAAGGAAATCTATAGGGAAAGGGGGGTGGGTGCAAAATTAAGTGCAGCACTTTTTGCATTATAGTGTAAACTTTTGTAAAGTGTCATGCATTAACATGCCATAAAATCATCATTATGCCAAAATTGCCATTGAATTAAGATTCTCAACTTGAATAAAAAGATATATAGATAAAATATTATAACATATATGGGTGAAAATCCTTTAAAGTGTACCACATAGGACGAAAAAGGCTTAGTCCTTATTGTAGTCCTTTTTTACATTATATTTTGATCCCCATAAAAAATAATGAATCAAAAGTTGTCAACATTTTTAGAAGGACGATATTTTAAACTATTACAATTCTAGATTCCATCATAATCATCCATAAATGTGTTTTTACATGGTAAAAAAGGACTAGGTGAAGAAGACATAAAAGGGTGACATAGTGACAAGATTTTGGTACACCTTAAAGAATTTGCACCCATATTTTCCAAATATAAAGTATTAGACCTTTGAAATTGAAAAATATGGATTAGTCTTTTGTTTATGGCTTGATACAAATACATATTTGTTTATGAATTTTTTTTGAATTATTTTATAGGGATTCAATACATGACATATTAAAGAAAAGTTAACATAAATGTAAAAAAATTGTTAGAGAAACTTTAACCCAAAAAAAGATATGGACTTTTAAATGTGTTAAAATGACCTTATTTTCAAAAATCCATAATATCATTTTTTGATGAATTTTAATGTTTTTTCTCTTAACATTCATGTTAAAAGAGTTATTTAATTGGGATTTTATTCACATAATATTTATTATTTCATTAACCATATTTCATCCTTCATTTAAACAATGATATCACAATAGACTATAATTTTAACACCACCAAATGGATTTTTTATGGATTATTTATCCACTAAAATTAATCCACCTAATGGAAATTCATGTGTGATTAGGGAACCACTTTTAGTTCCTTATTATCTTGGGCCCATTCCCTCATTATTTAATTTTCATTCATTTTCATTTTATCATTATATATGTATCATTCTAGGAAGACTAATGTGTGTGAAGTGGGAGAATAAGGTTGTATTTATGTGAGAAAGAAATATAATGGATTATGGTTGAAGGTTATGTCACATCTTTTCTGTAATGTTTTCCTTGATTTTTTTAGCACAAAAAAAAACATTTAATATTAATTTGATGTAATGAACATAATTGCAACAAAAAGGTAATAATCTTGAAGGCAATAAATCTTAATTTAGTTAATTTTTCTCGTCATTTAACTTCTATAAATACATTTACTACCAATTAATCATTGGACTTACAATAGTAATAGGAAGGTAGTTGCAATAAGAATGTAGTTATAGTAAGGAGGTAATTGTAATAAAACAATAGTTGTTATATGAAGGAAACTAATGGAGGGCAACATATGCAAACATGAAGGTGACAAGTCTAGGATGAAGTTCTATTTCGTTGAGGTAATCTATGGACTTGATGGTAGTTACCTTCTAACCCCTTCATTGTTTATTTTGGTTTTCATAATTTAAAAAATATATATATTTTTAAGTTTATAAACTGAAGGCAAGATTGTCTTCTAGAAGGTAGTCTTTTTCTAGATGTGTTTTCATTATCTTTATTTAGTTTTTACTTGTCAACCTTTTTTTCGTGATAATAATTTGGCTGCCAATTCTGAAGTCTTAGAATAACCATAGGTAGGTAGGTAACCTAAATATGTAAGTAGATAGCCTAAATAGGTACTTATTACTAAGCTCCAACTTAGCACTATACCCTTAAATATATATCCTTACACAATATACTATTATTCTACCTTTTGTAAACCTTAATATATATATAATGAATTTAAGTTCATGTCATCATTATGATCAATATTTGGTTATATTTATAATTAATGTGAAATATGATGGGTTAAGTGGATGAAAAATCACCCATGATTCATCAACTTGGAAAGATTGATTGTTGTTAATTGCATCTCAAGTTATAAGTATGACCAATGGAGGAAACGACTATAATCATGTAGTCATAATAATTATTACAAGGCATTTTACATGTCACATACAACTACATGACTAGGTTTGGGTATTAGTAATAAAAATATTCAAGTCACGAATACTCTGTTTGGCATAATGAGTGAAGGATTTAGTTGCCTAATGTGGAGGTGAGGGGTTCAAATTAACAAGTTTGTAACCTATCTGCATGCCAAAGGTAGTCTTAGATTACTAGTTGAATTACCCAACCTAAGGTTAAGCTTAGGTGTTAATTAAGCTACTTAGCCTAGGTTAGGCTTAAGTTGTTAGCCAAGGTTATCTACCTACCTTTTTTCAACCTACATAAAATGTATTCACGTGTCCAATTGTGCATTGGACACATGACATCACATGTATATGCACACATTCATATGTTTGGTCATAGGTTAATTGCAAATGTAGTCACAACCTTGGTGTGATTAAGCCTATGACCATCCAAAAATTTGGATGAAAAAATATGTTTGAGTTATGGGGGATGCAATTGGGTGCTACATAGTGTGCCATGTATTGTTTATTTTGATTAATGTCAATTGCAACTTGTCCAAGGCAACTAGACATTGTAGTAATCACATGTGATATTTATGATTTCCAATTACTCATAAAATTTAGTTGTAAATATGTTAATTCTTTGTAATGACACATGCCTTAGTATGTGACCTTAACATGGGTTGATTTTATAATGGAATAAAAACTTAAGTAAGATTTGTACCCCTATGCTTGTGTAATGTTGTGGCAATGTGTAAAAATAATGCAATTAAAATTTTAAAAGGGATGTTTTTGCTAGGTTGATTTTGGTCCACCTTAAGTCATATTGAACCCTAACTTAGTATATACCTATTTCATTAAGATTTTTAGTGTAAAAATAAGTGAACACCATAGTGATTAATTAATTTGAAACATTTTTATTATTTTTCCTTTTATTGTATTAAAAATTTTAAAAATTTGTATTCAACTTATCATAAGTTCAATGGTTTCACAATGAAAGTTTTACAAAATTTGAATCTATTTTCTTGCTTTTATGTCAAAAACTATTTCATTAAGATTTTTAGTGTAAAAATAAGTGAACACCATAGTGATTAATTAATTTGAAACATACTTATTATTTTTCCTTTTATTGTATTAAAAATTAAAAAAAATTGTATTCAACTTATCATAAGTTCAATGGTTTCACAATGAAAGTTTTACAAAATTTGAATCTATTTTCTTACTTTTATGTCAAAAACTATTTCATTTTGAAGTTTGATTTTGAAATGTTGCCTTTCTCATTAACTTTATCACGTTACCACTAATTTCAAAGTAATAAAAAAATATTTTATTTTGAATTAAAATCATTTTTGTAAAATTTAAATGACTCTTTGGGTGGAATAGGTTTCAAAGCTCCTTCTCTTTTTCTCTTTCTTTCTCTCTCTTTCACACATAGAAACGCACCTTCCTGTGGTAGCTGTAAAGTAAAACAAAACAAAAATTTAGGTGGTGACGCTCGCCATCGCTACAGAGCAACGTAGCACCGCCTGCCATCGTTGCAAAGCAACGTTACTGCGGCGACGCAAGCTATAGCGTCATAACGTCGTGAGTTGCAGCGTCACAGCATCGTGAACTACAACGCCATAGCATTGTAACGTTGTGAATTACAACGCCATAGCGCTGCAACGTCGCGAGCTACAGCGCCATAGCGTTGCGAGCTACAGCACCATCCCTGCAGTGTTGCGAGCTATTAACGTTGTAGCCATCACTATAGCGTTGCGAGCTACTGTGTTGTGAGCTGTAATATATGCCACCATCGTAACAATGGCGATCAACCTTACTTTGTCTGACATTTGTTGAACTTTCGTCCGATGTTTGTTCGATTTTCGTCCAACTTTCATCCTACGACTGATGTCCTGCACCTTGTCGTCCTGCATCCTATCGTTTTATTGTCCTGCATTTTCATCCGATGTCTATTTAACTTCCATTCGACTTTTGTCCGACCTTCATTGGACATTCGTTTGACCTCCGTGCGACGTTTGTCTATTGCAGGTCATTTCGAACAACGCACTGTATTCTTCAAAGTGTACGTTGTGTTAGAATTTTGTAACTAGTGCTATGTATTATCACAAAATTTTGGGGCATGGGACAACACCATGTCTTCGAATGATGAGAGCACTACCGCTCAGCCAGAGCCTAGGTATCAACTATGAAGTAACACATAATCTTTTGAGCCGATTTCTTTAAGCTCACGATTTTCACGATGATAGCATCAAGCATTCATAACACCACTGTCATCTAGTACAACTTCTATTAGGAATTCAGAAAGTCCATTTGGAAAGGTTAATAAGTGGGGTACACATGCTGTTGCACTTGTTTTCACACCATCACCATATATTCCGTTCCAAACTATAACCTCTACACCCATATACACCATGGAGGTCAGTAATTCCTTTAGGAGAATTGAGAAGCTCAACGGAAGGCCATGTACCATTTCTTTGAGGGAGTTCAAGGCAACTTTCTCAACTATGGTTTGTGAATTGGAGTTCAAGTATGGCGCTAATTACACCAAGGCGTTTGCATTCAAACAATTAGCCCGTTATGTGGACTATGAAGCATTGGATGTTTACGAGTAACACTCTGCAAGGATTTTGGGCGTCATCCAAATTCCCAATCGAGCTTACGCCACAACCATTGCCATTGCCTCTCAAGCTGCATTGCAAGCTGCAATTACACATCATGGGACTGTGCCTAATAATCCAGACCCAATATGACGCGCTCCCAAGTCACGAGGTGAAACCCATTTGAGGGTTTCACAAAGTCAAGTTGCGGAAAGTTGAGACTTGGTAGCACGCTCCTGGCTTCCAGCTCTAAAAAGGGGTAGAGAGTCGAGTTGGGAGCCCAGGGATTAGATTAGGAAGAGGGACTAGCTTAGTTCGTGTGAATCTGCATCCAAAAACCAACCAAAACGGGTTAATTTAGCATTCGGGACACCCTTGGGTGTTGGGACTTGCCACGGGCACTTGAACACACAAGACTCACCATGGCCCGGACTCGAGGGAAACCACCACCTTCCCCCTTATAGTATTCTCTGCGGCTGGTCGCGGAGGCTACATCCGAATGGCACATTTTGTTGGGACTCCCGAAATGGAGTCCCGAAAGTGTCCCGATTAGACTCTCGGAA
>Ga0116227_10004763_pt1 | contig 29255 bp, 17 predicted proteins | sample S1TSphgellanicum_FD_89693 | JGI IMG/M metagenome (GOLD analysis project Ga0116227, IMG submission 89693) | Host-associated microbial communities from peat moss isolated from Minnesota, USA - S1T2_Fb - Sphagnum magellanicum MG | ecosystem: Host-associated > Plants > Peat moss > Unclassified... | reverse complement strand
TCTAGCGATGCAACCACATGGCACCCCGACCAAATACATTTGCCTATCTTCAACACTCTACATTTCACTCTTAGTGTTGGGGGGGAGGAGGTACCATGTAATTTGACTCAAGTTGTGTCTAATACACCTGGAGGTACATCAACTTCTGGAGAAACAATTACAACCTTCTACGAATTTACGTAGTTGGATAGTGGAAAACCCAATACACCAAATTCTTCAAACACACTTTCCAACTCCATTCCATGTGTTTCCAACTACCCTTTCATTATGGGGAACCAGTTCACTAAGAAGGAAAGAGACCAAGTCACAAGCTTGCTAATTAAGTATGAGAATGTGTTTGCATTTTCAATGAAAGACTTAGGTAGGTGTAAGACCATGTAGTTATTTATAGACCTTACAGATGAAACACCCGTCTATCGAAGGAGGCATAGGTTGAGCAAACATGATTGGGAACTAGTAGATGAAAGATGCAAAGAGCTCCATGAAGCTAGTATCATTCAGCCATCAAGTTCTAATTTTGTAGCCGTTATAGTAATGTCAGCAAAGAAAGATTCAGCTAGATTATGGACTGAGAAAAGGATGTGCGGGGATTATAGGCCTTTGAACCTAGTTACACCTCAGGATAGGTACCCCATGCCCATCCCTGAAGAATTGTTTGATAGCATTGGAGATTCAAACATCTTCATAATTGTGGATCTGAGGCAAAGTTTCAACCAAATTGTGCTCGCTGCGAAGGATCGTAAGAAAACAACATTCCATGGAAGTAACAAGTTATGGGAATGGCTTGTGATGCCTTTTGGATTGAAGAATGCACCTGTCTTCTTTCAATGAGTCATGGACCAAATTCTCGGAGGGGCAAATTTCCTGAAGTGCTAAATAGATGACGTCTTAGTGCATAGCAAGGGACTCCTACAACATTTGGCTCATCTTGAGGAGTTATTCAAAAGGCTCCACAAAATCAATATGAAGATCCATCTTAAAAAATGTGAATTTGTTGTCACCTTAGTAATCTACCTTGGACATAGAATTTTGCCAAATGGTATTATGGCTCATTGGGCCAAAGTAGTAGCCATTTTGGAGATGCCCAATCCTACTGATGTTCACACATTGAGGAGCTTCATCGGACTATGTAATTACTACATAATTTATGTCCAAGATTTTAGTACTATTGCTCATCCTCTCTATGCATTGTTAAAGAAGGATGTTGCTTGGACATGGAATGCTGAGGCTTAGGAAGCTTTTAACACATTCAAGGAAAAGCTTTTAAAGTTCCCCATTCTGAAAAGACCTGATTTCAACAAGGTCTTCATTCTACACACTAACTGGAGTGCTCTTAGTATTGGAGTTATTCTTGGCCAACTTGATGAGGAAAGTAAGGAATATGTTATCGCCTATGCATCTCAAAGCAACAACAAGGCTAAGAGCAACTACTCTTCATACGAGGGGGAGTGCCTTGCTATTGTATGGGTCGTCATACATTTCAGGCCCTATCTTTATGGCACCAATTTCACTTTGTATATCGACCATTAGCCTATCAAGTGGTTGATGACCAACGATAAACTTACTGGTAAGTTAGCTCGTTAGGCGCTTATACTGCAAGAGTATGAATTCAAGGTTTTTCACCGACCTGGTATTACACATCAGAATGCGAATACCATGTTGCAAAGACCCCTCACTACCTCTAAAGATTTTTCAGAAGCTAGGCAAGATTTTGACCAGATTCCAACATACATGTATTTAAAGCATCTAGTTATCTTGCATTACTGCAATGTAACCTGGCTGAGCATCCCATTCTGAATATATGGGAGGAATTGGTCACTTTGAGGTTTCTTCAACATGGGGAATACCCTCCCCAAGTTACATCAAGCCAGCGGGATCGCACACAACAGCGCGATCGCACACAATAGCGGTCTAAATGCTATTCATGGAAGGACAATCACCTCGTCCGATGCTTACCACAAGGCGACAAAATGGTTCCACCACCACATGAACGGCCTGGTCTTATTCAAAAGGTACACTCAGAGCTTGGACACTTTGGAGTTAAGCATACTTATAGCCTTTTTGCTCCTCATTACCATTGGAGAGGTATATATGCTCAAGTTCGAGACATCATTGCTAGGTGTGAACAATGTGATAGAGTGAGAACTTCTTTCTCCTCTCGACAGCTCAAGCTTTCTCCACTCCTTATTCAAGGCATGTTCTATCGTTGGTCATGTGATTTAGCTGGAGAGTTACCACAAACCTCAAAGGGTAATGTTTACATCATGATTATGATTGAGCATTTTTCAAAGTGAGTTGAGCTTGTTGCGCTACTAAACAAATCATCACATAGCACCAGCTACGCTTTTTTACAACAGGTTTTAAGTAGGTTTAGGGCTTGTGTTGAGTGTCTTACTGATCAAGGATTAGAATTCAGGGGAGAATTCCAAGACCTACTCGACCATGCTTTCATGACCATCATCGAACTTCAAGAGATCATCCCCAAGCTGATGGCCTTGTAGAAAGGATGGTTCAAATGTGCAAGAAGGGACTTTGGAAGATTTGCCTCACTAAGAACAAAGAGGATTGGGACCTAGCCCTCCCATACATCACCATGGGTTACAGGATGTCCAAACACACCTCTTTATCTCAATTCTCTCCTTACTTTTTACTTTTGGGAGACATCCCATTCCACCCTCTTCCATTGTTGTTCAAATGGACCAGGTTGTGGACTTAGACTCCCCAGCCACTTGGGCTAGCGTCATTGCATAAAGGGCTGCTCTATTCAAGAAGGTTATGCCCATGGCCATGGAGAACTTGTCCATTGCACAACATCGAGACACCTTATAATATGCACACACACGAGGTGGCAGTTACAAACCTAAGGTGAGACAATTTGATATTAGTGATTTTGTATATCTCCAACGACAACCAAATGATACTCTAGACACTTCTTTCGGTCACACTATCTTGATGATTAAGGCGATCAAGCCTTCAGGTGTGTTGGAGCTACAAGGAGCTAACGGATGCACAATTCGGGATCATTCCAAAAATTGTGCACCTTGCCACCTGCCGAACTTGGATCCTACCATCATCACATCGACTTGGATTCCTCCACTTGATTATCCATGTCAGGTATGTCAGAGGATAGATGATGCTGATCAGATGCTGCTTTGCGACAATTGTAATGGTGAATGCCATTTCTTCTGCCTGAAGTTGGAGCTCACTCAAATTCCTGCCGACAATTGGTATTGTTCATCATGTTCTCCTACAATACCTTGATTCCTATTCAGACCATGCCATGTTTTTTCCGACTCAAGTCTGGGGGGGGGATACATGAGAATTTCATCTCAGCCTCCTCTTGTGCATTGTATATATATGTGTGTGCGTGCATCTCTTTTTGGTTAATTAGTTTATACCTTTGACTGGCTTTAGTCTTTTTGTTTAGTAGAATTTACTACGGATTTACACCCTTATGACACCGTATGTCACAACACTACACATCACGACACCCCCCTCTAACTTCGAATTCCACAAAAAACTAAAGAAGCAAAATGTAGAAGCACAAAATGGTGATTTTTTTCTATCATTTTTTTTCATTTTTTTAACCACAAAATTGGGAATAATTTTAGGGGGAAAAAAATTCATAGATTTTTTTAATTGCAAGAAATTGTATATCACAATTTTTAAATTCCAAAACAATAAAGAACAATTCCATGCAAAGCAAAGGAAAACATTCAAAGCTTGGAATGTTGATTGTAAAAAAGCTTTTGATAATTTTACATCTTCATTAGTTTCAAACAAAAAGTCATTGACCTAACTAACTTGGTCAAATCAAAAATAGATAAATAAATAAACATGCTAAATAAAAGGTTTCAGAAAACCAAATGGCCAATGGTTGTGTAACAATTTGAATTTTTTGAAAACATATCAAATTCTTTTGGACAACAATAATATTAAAATTTGTGAAAGTGCCCAAAACATGGAATTTTCATTTATTTTGGATTTGTTATTTGCATATGTCAACTACATTTCAATGTATTCCAATTACATAACTAACCATAGGGTCTGCTCATTTATTAGCATTCACACACATCACCTTACCTAGTAAGCACCAAGCCATGTCTTACTTACATACTTACATAGTAACCAATTACATTCCTTACATACATACCTATTGTACATATGGCCAATCCAACCCATGGTTAGTTACTTGACAATAATAATGAAATTTTAAGGGTTATTTTTTAACAATACGGTAGGTACTTATATGATTGAATAAATTTTCCCTAGACATAGGTTTTTAATGTTGTCATTCAAATATAGGTAGCCTTTTGTTAGTAGGTAGGCTAGGTGTCATCCATTAACTACAAGGTGCCACTATTTGTGATGAGCAGTCAACAATTAGATAGTAATATTACAAATGACACCTCTTGTTTGCTACATGCTTTCATTCATGTTCTCAATTCTCTCATGTTTCTTGTTCTCTCACTCCATGTGTTGCTTCATTTAATCAATCCTCTTGTTTCACATCTCTTGTTCAGATTGTTGCTTTTGCGGTTCATACGGTGAAATATCTTTCATGGCTCATAAATCTTTTCAAAGCTTTTATCATAGCGATATTTCATTTTTCTATTGTGGCTCATAGATTTTTCTTGGTTTCTTGCTCAATGGTTTTTCATTATTGCTCTCATGCGATTCATAAAACTCTTTTGATTTTTGGCTCACCATAATTTTTGGTTTCTACTCTCGCGGTTCAAAAATCTTTCCAATTTTGTTTATCATGATGATTTTCCAATGGTTCTTTCACAATTCACAAATCTTTTTTTTGGTTTTTTATTCAATGTTTATTCATTGTTGTTTTCATGTTGTTCACAAATGTTTGTTTATTTATGGTTCGTATTGGCTTTTGGTTGATTATTTCATGCCTCACATCTCTTTGATTTTTCTCTTATAGTGTTGGACTTGTGTTGTCACTCATAGATCTTTTTACAATTTTTAAGGACCATTATTTCTTTTTATTATTTTCATGGCTCACAATGTTCTCTAGATGTATGTTTCATTGTGTTTTTTTGTTGTTGTTTTCTCAGCTCATAATTTTTTCTTAGTTTGTTGCTTATGGTGTTGTTTTTGGTTGTTGCTCTCATGCACAATCTCAAACCATTCTCTATAGTCTTTATAGTTTCCTTTTTGTCTTGTGTTTCCTTTCAAGTCATGTCACCATAACACCTTTTAAAAGGTGATGTTTTTAATTCAATTTGTAAATGTTGTCTTGCAATTGCAAAATTGTTTGAACTTCTACTTTAAAATTAATGATGAGATGATTAATGATTTGTTGGGAGGATTTTTGAAAGTTCATCAAAGATTTTTATTCAAGTCTTGGGAAGTGCAACCATCCTACATCAATTCTACCTTTGGTGCAATTTCAAGCTATTAATGAGCGAATAGATCAATGACTAGGTGTAAACAAGGATTATTATGTGGTAGTAATATTTCCTTATGACACATCATGATAATCAAAGGTAAATATAAAATTTTTGAATGACCAAATAAGTTGTTTTTCAATTGATTAAGAAGTTCAAACCTTTGATTGAAAAATGAAACAACAAATACAAATATGTTATTCATGTTGGCATTAAGGTAGCATGCTCATCTTATAAATTGTCTATGGAATTGTTACTTATAATTCAATGACATATTTATAATAAAAAAATCATTAATGAACTTGGTATTCCATGAATTTTTTTTTGTTATTGATGTGGTTTTTAGAAGGGTGAAAGTATTTTAAGGTGTAATGCACAAAACACAAAGGACCTAGTCCTTATTGCAATCTTTTTTTACCCTATATTTTGATTCCCATAAAAAATAATGAATTAAAATTGTCAAATATTTCAAAAGGACCAAATTATAAACCATTACATTTCTAAATTCCATCATAATCATCCATAAATGTGTCTTTACATGGTAAAAAAGAACTAGGTAAAAAAAATTGAAAAAGGTGATGTTGTGACAAGATTTTGGTAAACCTTAAAAAAATTGGACTTAGGAGCAAATTTGTTGGCAAAAAGGAGAAGATTTGACTTGAGTCATGACAAGCTTCAAAAACTCTTGTGCCCTCCATTTGATTCATAGTGTAATTGGTTGCACCAAATCAACATGTAAAAGTGTAAGAATGCATTTGTAATAGATTGTTTTTCCAACAAATTAAAAATTCATAACCTCTAGTTGTACATAATTTTTAACTATGAATAATGTTTTCAAGATGTGTTTATAGGTACATCAAGTTCCAAGGATATTACAATTGTTTAGCCTTTATTAAAATGCAATTTATCGTGGCCTATTTAACCATGAACATGAATCTCAAAATGAATTTTGTGCTTACATCCTAGGGGAAAAAAATTATCCTCTATTGTTTTATTTCATGATCCTTCACAAACAAAATGTCAATGTCAAGCATGCCATTTTAAAACCCAAAATTATAACAAGTGCATCTTTTTAGGGCGGAGAATTAGTGCAGTTGAAAATGCATTTGAGATTTTAAATAAGACATTTAAAAAATTAATAGTTTTTATGTAAATACATTCTTTTCATTTCAAATATTGTTATATGTTGTTGTATGTTGTGCAATTTGATTCTAGATTAAAGGATGTAGATGTATTGATACTAAAATTGAAGCAAGATCATTGAGATCCTCAAGTGTAGTAAGAAGATATCATGTAATGATGTGGCAAATGCAAGAGCAAGAATAGTTGAGGTAGAACCTTCTTTAGAAGGTAATGAAATATCAATATTTAGGCAAATACTTTTACTTTAAGTTTTTTTGAACATGTAAATATTGAACAAAATGTTGAGTTGTTTTTTAAATTATCCAAGAAAATGTGTTTTTTTCATGCAAAAGGTTGTGGTTAATGACATGTGTCACATGTTAAGTAAACTTTGTGGTTTCATATATTACAATGTAATATGTGCCATAACTTAATGTTAGGGTGTAATTTTAATGTAATATATATCGAATGGGTGCATCCACACTAATATGAACCACCTTCACCACTTTTTGAGATTAATTATTTTGGAGTATCTTTGAATATTTCAAAAATATATATTGTCTATTTTTTATATTATTATGTTAAGGTTTGTATAAAAATAATTTCAAAAGATATGTTATTTTTCAAATCTTTTCAAGTCATTAACCAAGTCTTTTTTTGGGTTCAAAACACTAGTTACAATGTTTCAAAAATATTCTTAAATATTTTTTATTCATTATATTGATTTCAAATTTATTCACATATTCCCATGATATATTATGAACGTTGGTATATAAAGAAATCCAATGATTTCAACACCAAATTAAATTTTCACTTTAAAACATGAAAAAACAAGGACTAATTACACTTGCTACAACTCTTGTTACTACATGAATGCACCCAGATAAACATCATGTATTGTACATTGTAATGGATGAACCACAAAGTTTACTTAACACATGTGTCATGAACCACAATTTTTTGTGTGAAAAAAACCACATTTTCTTGTAATGAAATGAAATAAATTGGATTGAGAATTTATTTTGAACTCTCACTAAGTTCAATGTTCAAATGGTTATTTAACTTGATTTCAATTTCAATTTTTGTTATTCAAATGAAGTATTAGTTTTCAATTTTGTTTGAACTATTCATCAATGGTTGATCATTACATGAAGATTTATATATTTTTATTGGTGGCACGAGTTTTTTTTTGTTGAAGCACGACAAATTGCCATGTTGAAATTTGATAGGACACCACCATGTTTTTGTTCATTTTGTGAACTTTCTTCTACATTCCCTTTAGGTACTTGGGATGTTGTTTGAAGGTCATCTCTTAAGATTTAGACTTGGGGGAATCATTTTTTGTATATTTTATGAAACCCCTAAGGTAAAAGGGTTTTTATTGGCATAACATGAAATAATAAACCATTAAAGGAGTGTTATATGAAATTGTAAATATTTCAATTATTTTATATTATATTTTCATAATCAATTATAAGCACCTTATTTACATATAAGTAAATTATTTACAAAATTGATTTTCTAAATGAATTGCACCCTTTCACTTTTTGGACATTTTGAAAAAACATTGGAGTGACTTCCCTGAGGATTTGGTTATGTTCTTGTCAATGTCTAGTTGAACTTAGGGTTGAAAACACAATCAAAGGAGCCACCTAAGGTGATGGACACTACTTAAAATTATATTTTTGTATATTTGAAAAATCACAAGGCAAACATAATAATTTGAATTGTTATGCAAATCAAAAGTCCTTTTGCACATTTAAAACACTCAAACCTTTAAAATGGATTGTATTTTTTTCTTTTTCAAATCTCACTTTTCCTTCTCAAATGTGCACCATTCTTTTTCAAAATTGGAAAGGATATTAACATTGATGATTAAAAAAGAAAAGGAATTGAAATTGGTCAAATTCACTTTTACAACACATTTGAGCACATTTGGTTCAAGCATGTTTTTGGCCCTAAAAATTATGAATTTTGAATATGAGGTTTTAACAAAAGTTATTCATTTATGTGTAGTAAAGAACATGAATTCATATTATTCATGATATAGGAGCAAGATGTAATCAAAAAATATTTATATCTAACACAATGGTAAACTAGGTATGAAAAATACATAATTTAGGATTGCAAACCACCACATGAATGGCACATGTCACATGCAATCTTTGGAAAAGGAGTTTTACCTTAACAAATTTGGCTCCTTTTGTTATGTTTGCATCCTTGTTGATTTGGTAAGTAACATCTACCATAAACCTTGTTGCTTTTGTATGTCGCTTTGATGATTATAATGGGATCAATGCAAACTACAATGTACCAAAAATGCAGAAAACATTTTTCTCCCACATAGTTCATTTCCCTTCGTATTTTCTTCAAGCTGTGAAACTATTAGGTAGTTGAGTAATAAAAATCCATTGATTTCAAATCATTTTTTTCCATCCATGTTCACACCCAACTAAATATCATTATTTTGTAAATGTGTGCAAAAATCTAACATATATATATTTTCCAACATGATATGGACTTTGACAAGCACCCCCAAAAAACCACCAAAAAGTCCATGAAGAATAATATACCATTGACATGTTGTGAAATATTTGAAATTTGCTTTCAGTGATGTATTATTGAACTAAATGTGAATCCCTAACAACCAAATATATCAATGAATGGACCATTTTGAAGTCCATATAGAAATTTGTAAGCAAATGGTAGCACCTAATTTTTGACTTTGAAAATCCATAACTATTCAACTTTATAAATGATGGATAAAACAAACATGCATCATATACATATTGAAGTTAATAACATCAAATCAAGTCCCTGAATTGGTAATTCCAACATTAAATATACATTTTATGTTAACAATTACTCCCACACTATAAGAACTAGTCCATGCATGAAGGAGTGATTTGATCATGCAAGTAAGTGTTTTTCACCTTGTTTTTGTGGTGGTCTACAAATTGCATTTCCTTGTGCATGTAGATCTTTCACATGCAATGGAACATGGACATTTTTCTTTGCCCAAAAAGCTTCAATAGAATTGTAATGTTCAATCTTCATTAAATTGTCAAGTGGTAAGTGAAATCTATTTCATTTTTTTGTAATTAACGTCAAATAAGGAGTGATGTGGCCAATACTTTCATGGTGGTTTGAAATCTTCTTGTAATCATCATTGATGTAATTTCACTTATCTTTGCACATCTTGTTGTTTCATGATGTCTTTGATTGTTTCAAGTATTTGGCTATCTTAATCTATTTTTTACTTATAGGAATCATGAACTCCCCTTCATATCAATGATATGCTTTTAAATGGCATGATCTTTGTGCTTGGACTTGCAAACTTTTCCTAAGCTATATTCTAATTGTAATTTTGTTGTTACAAAGCACAAGTGTTATTTGCTAAAAGAAAAACTAATCTAGTTTTGCTAATAGGGTTGCAACTTGCAACTAGCCTTATTTTTCAATGGAAGATGCAATGAACAAGTTGCAATGAACATGACATGGCATAATAGGCCATGAAAAATGGAGTCTGATGAAATTGAAACTTTATAACTCAAATAGAATTAAATGTTGAAGTTGGAAATTTCAATGCCACATTAAATTGGTGAGAAATTTGGGGTAGTACCAACATGGCACTTATGTGGATCATATGTAACGTTGGATTGGTGGGAAAAATTGAACCTAATATATTGTGGTGCTTATGTGGATAATTGTTCATCAACATTATGTATTCATAAATGTTTTATAAAACAAACAAGTTGTAACTTCTTTAAAGACATTCATGATATTAACTTGCAATTATTTGTGATTAGAAATGGACTATTATGTAATTAAGAAAATATTAATGTGTGACTAAAATAATAATTTAGAATAGTTTTGGAACTTGTAGTAACCAAGGATTTAGCAATGGTACTATTTTGCAACTTATAATGGAATGGATATAATGTTTGCAAAATGTAATTTATTTAAAAGTATAATGATAATTTTTAAAATAATTTTATAAGTATTGTGATGCCAAGTCACAATGCTTCACCATCATGTCTAATAGACTTTACATACAAATTATAGTTGTCCAAATTGTGATAGTGTATACATGCATTCCATAGCTATTGATAAATAACATGATATTGACTTGAAATTGTATGCAATAACATTAAAGGTTGGAAAATACATTACAAGAACATTTTTTTTAATTTTTCTTTTTATTGGAACAAAATTTAACTATAAATACATAATGCCCAAACTGCTTATGGCAAAAGTTTCCTTCTTACCATGTACAAAAGTTCATCATAACAATCATGAACCAACAATCAAATATTATGATTTAAAACACTTAGATTGTATTTCCATTTTGTGGGATTTTTTTCTATCTTGTTGAAATGGAACAAGTCACATTGTTTTCATCTTGTTGTCTACTTTTGAAATTTGCCACATTTTGATATTTAATATCACATTTGAAATGAAACCAATGACATATGAATATCCTAATAGTGCAATAGATATATGGATGTTCATATTTTTAGCCTAAATAAAATTATTTTGCAACTACAATGCAACTACTTTCATTAGTAAGACACAAAATTTGCCATAATTAACTTATTATTAAAACACAGTTCCCAAACCATAATGTTTGTAATTGTGTAAATCTTAACTACAACCTACACACAATGATGGTTCTCAAAATAAAAATGCATCAAATAAAGTTAAATTTCATTGTATAACTTGGTTCCTTTTGAAGATCGTCACTATCTAATATGACATCACATGTGAATTAAATTCAATAATATGTAAATAATTTTGTAACTAATAAAAAACATATGGATGTCCATACTTCCAAATTATTCTATAACTACAATGCCAATTAATCATTCAAAAATTCACAATTATTTGTTGATTCAAGTTTTTGTAATTTTTTTTTGGATTTCATGTTTTTTTTAAAAATGTGTATCATATATTGAATCCTTATAAAAGCATTTTGAAATAAAATGATATTGAAAAGTGCATTTGAATTTGCATGCAAATTCAAGACAATAGTCCATCATATTACTTCAAAAATCCATTATTATGTGTTTGGTGTATATTTAATGAATTCCATCATTATGTACATATTTTTATTCAATATGCATTATTTTAATCTGAAAAGTAGTCATTATTTTGCACACATTTGGGTACTTTCTAAGATAGCTTTTTAATTCCACTTTTATGTAACATAGTTCTTCACAAACTAGATCAATTTATGCTCAATATGGAAAACAAATTCAAAGAAGTGCAAGCAAACACAATGCACCTGCAGTTTATTAGATGTTAGTCGTATGAATGTTGAACGTAAAATGTCATGGATTACATCTTGTCAAATGTCGATAAAAAACCTTTCTTCCCATGCGAGCTATAATTGAGGAATTTGGAAAGCAATTATCTTGTTCTTTATGTTTAAGGCTTGTGGTCCCTTAGTATATTTGATAATCACCTCTTTGGTACTACATCGGTGCTTACCTGCTAGTGTGAATAGCGTTAACCATAACAAACTACCTTCATGATTAGACCATGTTCATGAGATTTTATGGAATAAAGGTGCATTAACCGATTTGCTATAAGACAAAAGATGGAAGGATCTAATAGGGTGACTTAGTCACCAAAGGATAACCACCCAGTAACTAAGGGGCCCGCTTTGCTAATTCAGTCCAAGGCAAACTTTAGCAATAACTAGGGACTAAACATGATGTGTTTTCTTTTTTGCATATAATGTAGAGAACACGAAGAGTAGTTATGCCACATGTTAGTCATCAAGCAAGCCATGCAATTTTAATTCATAAAAAAATTCACCACATTGATGATTTTACCTTGAAAATTTTGAGAGTAGGCACAAGTGCATGAGGGTTGTTTAATGTTGATGCAAAGGGGGAGATTTACTACCTTAGTACCATGTCTTGCTTACTTTTGAATATCTCACCAAAATTCAAAATTTGCAGAGTTCAAATTCCCAGTTGCAATTTCGTTGCATTGCAATTTAGTTGATCATAACGACCAAGTGAACAACTTGGCAAAAATGTGTCAACTAACATTTGTTGTGTTCACAAATCAAATGGACTTTGGCCCCATATGCATTTTCCCATCATTTGATTATGCATTAGTGAAGAATACCACCCAATACTCCATGTGGTGCAAATCTTGTGTGAACTAAGAGATTATTTTCAAAGGAGTCTACTTTGTGAATGAATTTTTAAGAGTGAAACCAAGTGCATGGGGTCATTGGTGCAAAGGGGGAGATCTACAAACTTATTGTCATGTGTCACTTGTTTTTGCATATCCTAGCAAAATTTTAGATTTGCAATTTTCAAATTCCAAGTTGAAATTTAATTGCATATTAATTGATTACAATGACATGTGAATGACTTGGCAAAGAATGTGCCAACTAACATTTTTTATGTACACAAATCAAATTTTGGGGAACTTAGATATAATGGGATCTCCAACTTATAAACTTGATGAGGCATGATTCTTCTTGGTTAGTTTTTGATACATGATGGTAGACTATGAGGAATGGTTTGTCTTTCCTTCCCACTTACAATGTAAATGTTCTTCTTTGACAAAAAACAAAACACCCATTGAAAAACTTTATGTTGCACAAGGAGTTTCGTATTTGCCTTGTTAAAATGAACACTAGTGTTGATTACATAGGACCAAGTGACAATGCACCTTGGTTGAACACATCCTTGATGACATCACCCTCTCCAATGCTCCATGTGTTCCAAATGTTGTTGGGACAAACAAATTGTTTATAAAGGAGTTTGATATTTTGAATGCAAATATTATATTCCAAACAATGACATAAATAGAATATGAACATTAATGATGGTGATGAAAACCACATCTAGCAATAATATAATGTCTTGAAGCTCATTCACTACCTAGATGTGCATAGACCTTGCCAAAGCCAATTGTATGAATGTCTTACTTTAGTGTGAATAATGTCATAAATTGTCTTATCTCAGTAGCAACATAATTGAGTCACATGCTACATGGACTAGTCGAAAATGGTCCATCCATTCTAATGTTAATAAAACCACAAGAAGTTGAATAATGTGACCATCTTAAATCCCCATTCGAAGCATCTCCACCAACAATAGGCATCATGATATGGCACTTTGCATACCATGCTAACACCACTAAAATAAGTGAACGAGTTGCAAAATATTTACAACTTACATCTAGAATCAAACAATGTTGATAGAACTCACAAAAACATGTTAACATGTTTAGATGTTGACCCATACATAACTAAATTATATTTAAGGCAATGTTTGACATGGAACCTTGTTATTTGCAACTCTCATAAAATTGCATGATTTTATGATGTGGTAATAATATTTATTGTATAGTTTTAGTGTAATTGCAACTTACATTTGGAGTCAAATGACATTGACAAAAAACTCACAAGAACATGATGACATGTCAAAATGTTGACTCGTTTGCAATTAGATTACAATTTAAAGTAATTTCTAATATGTAGTTACTTTAGAATAAAATAATTGTTGGTTGTTTTCCAATATTGCATTAGTTGTTTTGGACAATTAGTTGCATGCAAATATGGTCTCTATGAATAGGATTTCTCTTGGTGTTTCCTCTTCCTCTTTCCCTTGCATTTTTAAATGACATTGAATTCTCTTTCATTCCAATTTTATCAGATGTCTCCGAAGAGACTTGAATTCTCTTTCGTTGATGAATATTGATGATGTCTTTCTATTATTGTCTATTGAATCTATAGATTGTTGAAACTAGGCAAAACCAAAGGACAAGCTAAGTTGGATGTTCACAAGGGAGGTGCAAGTTTTGTTGTGTGAGCTCTAAAGTGCAAAAATAGAAGACCAATTTGTGACATGCTCATTAGGTAGATGTGAACTCTACTACACATGTTTTACAATGCCATAAAAGGAGATGAATGCACATGCAAGCTCTATGATGCAAGAGGAGGTGTGCAAGAAACAAGAGACTTGTCAATACACTATCACATAGGATTTTGAAATGATAAATTATCAATGGTCTCAAGCATCAAAATCTAAACTTTTCATACAAGTTTATCTTTGCACCATTTGCATAATACTTGTTTTAATTCTAGAAATTAATGTTGATGATAGGCTACCACATTTACAATCACATATGCTATTTATTGGTAGCATGCCACAAGTTTAAACTGTTTGAACTATTTTCCAATCTATTGATTTAGCTATCTTCAAGTTTAAATGAACCATTATATAGATAGTTACTCTACCTTACATAGATAGTTACCTAGGTGTAGCGAGGGGAAAATAGGATAGGTTACAAGATAGGTTACCAAGGTGGAATTGTAGTAAGAGTAGCCCCAACTTATGCATTGTAAGAGCATGCTTTGGATGTAGAATAGTAATAAATTGTTAGTTTGGTTCAAAAAAATGATTTGAGGATAACATTTTTGCACATGATGCAATAGTTGGTGGACACTATTGCATTGTCTTAAATCTTGTTGTAGATTGGCTAAATTGTTTGATCGGTTCCCATGACATAGTCTCCCATTGTGATTGATTGGTCAAATCACTATCTAATTAGTCCACTTGCTTTGCTATTAGTGATCTTTCACTTTTCAAAGTCCCATTTTCAAGTTGACGGGTGAGACTTGGGATATGTAAATTAATAATGGATGTGAGAAATAGTGATGCATGCCTAGATACCCAATAAGGGTGGAGTTGCTCTAACTCACTTGTGGTTTAGGGTTTAGGGTTGCAAGGGGTTGCAATGGGTTTCCCGTGGATGATACAATGGTGTAAATTGGGCATATAGTCCCTTTCCCATCACTAGTTGCAACTCCATTTCTTTCACCTCTGTTGGCTCCTCTCTAAAGGAAAGGTTGTCTCCTTGATTTTGGCCTCTATCATTGTTTAACACATCCACCATAAGAGAGCAATTATTTTCACATTCTCACCTCCTACACATTAAAAACTAGACAATACAAAAATCAAAGAAGTAAATGCCACCACAGTAGTCATTCATTATGGTGGGCCAATCCAAATCATTTTCTTTCCCATGTTTCCCATGTTTTGCTTTGATCTCAACATGGATTACATGGGAAGATTTTATATATGTATGCATATAATTAAAGCCAAATCTGTTCATGTACTGCAGAAGTTAGCATGACAAATTGAAACTTTTGCAACTTGTAAGAGCAAAGCTCTTAGTGAACTTCCTCCTCCCATGAGCAACACATATAGCATACTTCACATTGAATTGTGTTTGTGTTTGCTGATAGGCAGTCTTTCCCTCTTGCAAATTGAGAATGTCAATTGATCAATTCTCATCTAGCTAGGCATGTGTGTAATGACAGAAACTCAAAAATCATCACATCTCTTCTCATTACATATTGTACAATTCAAGTTTCAGAGCTCTTAAGCAGTAGACAAAGATCTCAAATGCAGCAAGCTCTACATGCATCAAATCTATATTTCAACTTTCGCATAGAACATTTCAGAGCTTGACCTATGCAATACAACTCCCTGAAGAATCTAGTCAGAATCAGACCTGTCTGTGGCTTCTCCATTGGTGTCAGGATTGCTATCCACAGCGTCACTTACACCCTCATCATCCATCTCACTCCCTTGTTCTCTTTGCTCTTCTTCAACAAAGTTGTAAGAGGTGGGTGCAAGTACACTTTCTACTGTCAGCAGTGGTGCACTGATGATGTCTGGAGTACTAGAAGGTGGTCCTGTCGTGAGAAACCCAGCAACCAAATCCTCTTTTTCTTTGTTCAAAGTTTCGTTTTCTTCAAGCCGTGCAATTTTGGCAGCGAGGTGTCGTTTCTCTCTTTCCAGAGCATCTCGGACTGCAAAAAGGTCCTCTCGGCTGTGTTGTTGTAGCAGTTTCATTGGAACTGCCAACAATGCCTGTTGATCACAATCCTGTGACACCTGTAAATGGATGACCACATCAAAAATCCAAATTCCATGAACTCAAATGGTCAACATTGTCTTTCTGGCATAACTACCCTTATAAGCAGACAAAGAGAAATGATGAGGGGGGTGGGAAGAGATTACATTGGCATCAGTACGATGCTCTGCAATAGCATCAGCTGCAGCCAATGTAGCTGCAGTGGTGATTGCAGCAGGGGACAATCCTGCTACCTGGAGCTGAGGGAATTGTTGGCGTAGCTCTGCAAATGTTTCAACTGCACTTGTGTCCACAGCAGTCTCATGAATGTGCTTTGACTTGGACTCCACCCATTTGAAGACATCATCATAAAGTCGTCCCCACAAGGAAACCAGCAGCTCAACATCTCCTGACTCCATAGCCATCCCTATTCGTTTCTCCCACTCTTCATCTGATAAGCCTCCTGCCCTTGTCAAGAGAAGAGCAGTTCGAAATGTCTTCACTTTGGTTCCAAGTGCCTGCAACAACATACACCACCACAACAATGTCATAACCAAAACACCAACTACACATGCGGATTTGGATCTCAAGGAAGATTAACAAAGAGTGCTTGAAGTAGTTTGGTACCCAAAACCCAAGTCACATTCTGACACAAAAGAAACCACAGAGAGCACATATAAATCTCTTATCTGCATCTGCATACAATGCCAGGAAAAAAATTAGCAGGTGAGGAGGGTTAGTCACCAGCACAGAACTACTCTGTTTGATGCCTTTTCGCCAATTTGCACGATGCAGCTTCCATGACTTTACTAGGCAGTTCCAAGGAATTTTTTTCTCGAGCTCTAGGATATCTTTTTTCATTATTGGCAAAATTTCTTTCATATTTGATATGCTGCTGACAACTTGTCGAATGTGCTTTTCTCCAGCTGGTCCAACCCGTTCACTCAAACCTGCATTCTCATCCAGCTGTGCAGTGCACTTTGCAAGAGGCTTGCTGTCAACTGGATTGGCTGCCAACTGCTCATGCACTACTAGATCTTCACCAACACTCCTGCATCTTCGTGAGTCAGAGCTGTCAACCTGCAAAGAGTCCTAACCCAAGTGGTTCAGTTTACAGATTTTTACATGGATGAAACAAAGCTATCAGCATTCATTCCTCATGATTCAGATGATGTTTTTTGCTCTACAGTGCAATTTACAGTTCCACCCTAAACCTCTGGGCTCAGCCTACCAGTAAACTACCCATTCCAGTACTACACCTGCAAAATCATCTTGGTCCTAGGAAATTGAAATGGCATCAGAAGGCACTAAACAGACAACTCTCACCTTATGACAAGAATCAGATTCCATGCCCAGGCTCACAGAAGGCGCTCTGTTTGCTAAGACACTTCTTTTAGACCGAACTGTGAAGGCATCCGCAACCTCAATGCTTGGCAAAACTATGGGCATGCTTCCAACCTCTGTGCTTTCTGCATATGCTGACCGTTGTCATTTCAGCCATGTATCATCTCCCTCCCACTAAAGAACAGGATATCAGAAAATTTGTCTCTTTCATATCTTCCTTTCTTCCAATCCGCTCTTTTCAATATATCCCACATTAGTGGGAAGTTATGCAATCGGTAGCAATCAAGACACAATCCTGATTGAGCAACTGCTATGAACTACTACACACAAAACAAATGAAAATCCTCAAACAGAAAAAGATGACAAGGGATTCCTTTACAACAGTCCAAACTCAAAGAACTTGGAACTTGAAGAATCCTTTTACATGAATGAGCACATTGAAGCAGGAAACAATACACTAAATCTCCAAGCCTTGAATTGAGCATGGTGGGGAAAGGAGTCTCAAAAGCAATTCTCCCCTAAGTTAACCAGGACTAGAACAACAATGCAGAAAGCAGAGAGGAGAGACACAGGAGGAACAGATCCCCACAACTAGTGAAGAATAAATTCAACTGCAAGTCTAAAATATAGCATGATGAAACAGTAAACTTAACATGATTAAAAGGCAGCAGTCTACAAAACTTGCATTCCAAAACAGAGTAACTTCTGATGATGCTCCTAATTAATTACACATGGGTATAAGCAGAGAAAGTCTGGAAGGAAGTACTCGGGATTTTAGACTTTTAGGGCAAGTCTCTGAAAAGAAGAAAAAAGATCTTGCAACTTAATCCCTAAAACATGAACCAGCTGGAAGTAGGTACACAAATCAGACAGCCCTACTTGAAAACTTTGCCAGTCTGGGGTAAAAGATGACAATTACAAAAGGAAAATATAAAACAAAATGGCAAGCAAGAACCTGCCAGTCAAGTCAGGGTGGTTCACAGTCATGCTCTGATGATCAAAGAAAAACATGCACTTTTTCTAAATTCTGAAACTGTGAAGTACACAATTGACTTCAGACAAAAAATTCTCCTCATAAAACTTCAGGAGCCCAAGATTCAAAACAACACACTGAAATTAGCCTGCAACACTAAGCAAGAAACATGCTGAGTGAGATATAAAACTTTTTTGCAAACCCTATATTGCTACACTCTAAAAACCCAGCTCCATGAAATGTCTAGCTCCCTACAATTGTAAACTGACAAGTCAAAACAGCATGAGAAGACACACCAGTTAGTTGGACTGCTATATGGTCGGGGTGTTGAAGATCCTGAGGCTCTTCCGGACCTTCCCACACCTGGGTAAGCTCAAGCAATTTGTCACCACTGCTACAACCATTTGTCTTGTCCATAAAAGGAGGCTCCACTTTCTCAGACAGTGGTGGAGCCACCCAAACTGGTGTCATGTCATATGGGTCATCCTCCACTTCTAGTTCAGGAACTTCTGTCTCCTTTCTCACTTTGCTTAAATTAGCCGTTTTCACCTCACTCTATCAGGATCATAGAAACAAAGGTTATGACACCGTTATTCCTTTCATGGGTCAGCAAAAAGCAAAGAGATGCACATGTGGAATATGAGGAAAAAAAGGTCCAGAACTTAGCTCTCTACAATTGTGTCAATAAGGGCTACAGTTTGGGTGTAGGAGTTTCGTGATGTGTATAGAGGACCTTAATGTCCGGGGATGAAGTACTGGAAGTTCCTACACTGGGCGTGCTGTTGGCTGCTGCTGCTGCTGCTGTCTCAATGGATCGAGCTAAATCTCCTCTTCGAGCTTTTTTATGAAGCTCAGTTCTGACACCCTTCACAGGCATAATTGGAAACACCACAGCTGTTGTAGCAACTGGTGTCTCCCTTGTACTGCCTTCAGGAAGCTCTTCAGCCATTGGCAAGGAGGGGAACCTTTCTTTTGGGTCAGAAGATTTGGTGGGTTTTTCTCCTCCAAAGCCCACTTGGTCCAGTGATTTACGTGCTTCTGAATCTGGTTGTGCATCCACCTCTGCACAAAAGTCAGACTAGAATCAAAGAAGTTGAAAAAGACATGTTAAAAAGGGAAGGCGAGGTGCATAGGGGGGGCTATGGTGGTCATCATTCCTGACAGAAGGAAAAAGCTCAAAACCAGCACTTCAGGCCAATGACCACGACTGAGTTTTATTATAGTAACATGAGAGTGCATCATACAAAAAGAAAAGGCAGGAGGTCAATTACAACCTTCAACTTTTTGCAAGGACCTATACTGGAGTCGAACACTCTCACCATGGTCTACTGTTTGCACCAGATACCTGCAGCCAAATTACAATTCATCATTGTGAAACAACAACCACCCACATACAAAAATTTCATTTATGCTCTTCTGTGGGACTATAGGAGCAATATCAACCCTAGATCACAACACAGATGGCTTACATCACCTTTCATATCTACCTTATGTATGTGAAGTAGTGTTCTAGAAAATGAACTGTGGAATCAATCATTTGGAAGTGTTTTGAGGGTTGACAATTTCCAGCTTAGATTCATACCATCCATTCAAGCATTGTGTGGTGATGATTGCCTCCTTCCCCACAAAGCGCTCTGGAGTCCTTTTATTACCCTGACAACATTTACCAGCAAGCAGGAAATTTTGTGATTTGAGAGTGTTGGAAAAGGGTTGAAGATGATTGGAAGTCAACCCATCCATTGCGAGAGTTCAGAAAGAAAGAGAAGTGGGGACCAGGGATGATTGAGGAAGGAAGGAATATTCACCCTACCTTGATGACGACCCGATCACTAACTGCAAAAGGGAACTGAGCTCCTCCCTTTGGCCGTGGACCGTCTAATGAGGATGCTTGTTCTCCAGCAATAACTGGATCCTGCAATAGAGTTGCCATCTATTCTCCAAGTCACTCTGAATTCAGAATGTAGAACACAGAAAGCATAATAACCTGCTGCCTCTCAGTAAAAACCAATGGTAACATTCATCCATCTATCAAGGAGACTATGAGTCTCCCAACCTTCGGCTATTGGCTTGATTGCTTACTGAACAATGATAGCAGTTCAGTACTTGATGCAAATGTGTTAGGAACCACTAACAGGATAACAAGTCCACACAAAGCAGCATATAAATATGCAAAAGGCTTACGCACCCGAGCCTGTCTCTTTTGATCTGAACCTTCTTCAAGTGGCAGCTCCTCCTCAGGTTCCTCCCTCCTCCTTTTGCCTGCCTTCATTAAGGTGAATTCACACACATGGTCCTCTTGCTTAAACGCATGCACAGCTGCCCGAATTGCTGCAGAACAAAAAAAGGCACCCAAATGAATCGACACAATGATAAACTGCTCTCCACAACACTAGAAACATGGTTTGAAACTACCATAAAATTGGGGAACACTGAGCAATAGCAAAGGATACAACATTATAGCTGTGTGATGATGCAATAACTCAGAACATGTATCTGCAAATTAACTGCTCAGTGACCCCTAAATTTCCAAACCAATTCCCCATTCAGGTGCATTAGACTAACCTAAGTTTGGGACAAGTGACTCTGCAGGAACAGATGCATCACAGTAAACACACTTGCCCTGCACCCAACCAACCAACCATCTCCCCATTTCACATAGAAAGCATTTGACCTCAAATCACCACACTTTTAGAGCACCTGTGGCCAAAACAGGCATACCAAAACCGAGGGGGCACAAATTCAGGGTGCCGTGCATGTTCTGATTCTTTAGTAACCCCAAGAAGCCCATTTCAAACAAGTACACAATTGTGCATTCTTTGCAGATTCAAAGTGCTGGTACCGTCTCTAAGACAGCAATAAGACTGGCACTCCCATATGTATGTCCACATCTCGCAACCATTGCATCATCCATGAACGTTCCCCTGCCAGATTTGCAATCACACAACACAATGTAATCGAGTCATGGTATGGCAGTTGGGGAAAGCATCTTGTCATGGTAATGCATTATCCGAGATTGTCACTAAACAGTTTCTTGAGAATTTTTGCAAATGCAATGAGGGGCACCAATCTGGTAAAGAGTGGAAACTGGACTCACGTGCCAGGATCAGAGAGAACTTGACGCAGTGAGGCATCTCCTGTAGCTGCGTTGTTGTCTCCATTTGCAGAAAACCCCTTCACCGGTGTAAGGAAATTCAAGCCTGGATCTGAGATGTTTCGATGTGAGTTCTCTGTGTCTGATCCTGGAGATGAAATTGTCAGTTCCAGATGCTCATCTTGTCCATGAGTGTCTGAAACCTCTTTCAAACACCCATTACAATCTTCACCTGGAAGTTTCTGAGCCTCCTCAAGAGATTTCAGCATTGCAGGCAGTGGCAGCGAGGAGTCTGCAACTGGGACCAGAACCCCTGCTGATGGTGAAGACCTCCTCAGGCTCATCATACTCAATCCTCCCACCTGATTCTGCTGCAATGGTGCATTTGGACCAGAATGAGTCTGGGGGGAAACTGTAGGAGTGATCAATTGCTTCTCTTTAGCATCCACACCAGATTGATGTTTTTGAGTCTCTTGTGCAGCAGCTGGATGATGATGGGTTTGCTGCTTTCCTTGGTCCTCCAAACCAGCCAGTCCAGACTGCTTGACAGAAACTTGTGCAATTTTGGTCACACTGCTTCTTCCTGACTTTAGGGGAGCTGCATCTTCTTCTTCCATAACTTCCCTAGCACTCCTGAGATTTGGGAGCTTCTGGTCAAATCCTACAAGAAGGCCCTACGTCCAGCCTCTCCATCTCTTCCTCCACCTAATGTGTGCGTACCCATTTCTTGTCTTTACCGATAACCTTGATCCTTATGCACCACACTTTCTGGAGCTCCCCTAAGAGTATCTCCACGCCTTCAGAAAAAACTTCAGGGAAGTAAGTATTTGACAGAAGACAACACTTACTCGCATGACCTACCGCTTATCACAACAACACTTTCTTCTGGCTATGGCATGTGCATTCTTATCCCTCTCCAGGCATGCCAAACCCTAACCCTAACCCATCATCATCATCATGTCTGCATGGCAATACAAACAGAAATATTTCTGCTCCTTCCTATCTATCACTACCCAAAACTCTCTTCTTCAAATCTGTCTGTCACCAGGCACGTACCATCCTCACAGTAATTGTTCGGTCCCAGGAGAAATCCCAAAACCCTAAATTGCGATGCTCCACTCAACAAAACACCTAATTCAGCAATGCGCAAGTTTGGTGCCGCGTTCGCTTTCCAGTCAACAAGAACCACCCATCCTTCAAAAACCTCCGCAGCATCCTCAAAACTCTTCCTCTTCTCCCGTGGTTTTTTTTTTTTTTTTCCTTCTTTTGTTTTTCCCGCTTCCCCACCCAAAACTGAACAACGACTGCGCTACGAGTGAGTGAGTGAGAAAGAAAGACGACGGCGGCGGCGGCACCACCACCACTAAGTCACCAAATCCGAAACCTCAACTAAATTTCACCCCAGCGAGAATCTCTAATCCTGATCCTATTTCAGACACATCTAACAAAGTGAGCTTGTGCTTTCGACGCGTTTCTTCACACTTGGAAAAACGCACACTGCAAAACAAAACTCAGAAGGTTATCTAAGAAAACAAACACACAAAATACACACACACACACACACACACACACACAAAATTTGGGTTTTTGAAGAAATTTTTTTCCAAAAAATTTAGGACAATTTTTTTCAAGAATCTTTGGAGATTCTTTTTGAAGTGTAAGAATGGTATTTTAGGACGTGTTGAACATCATAATGTGTTGGTATGAAGTTCAATGCAACCTAACCCAACATGATGCCCATATAAATTGGTTTGTGAAAATCTTGCCACACTATGCTTTCCATTACTCTTGATTTGCATTGATTCTTGATTAGTGTATTTGTCCATATGTGATTCAATTGTGATCCAACTTTTGTTATGTCATTTTGGAAGTGAGATTTTAATTTGAATTTATTTGTAAAATCTATATAATTGTTGTTTATCATTCTTACAATTAGTGTCCTCTTATATTTCAATATTATAATCTTCTAAAATAATGAGTGAACAATCATTTGGAGATTTTTGAATCAAAGCTTTTAATGTGTTGAAAAATATAGAAGTCATACAAGAATGACATTCATAAACACATACAATATGAATTTTTTTTGAGTTTTTATGTTAAACATAGCTATTATATATTCAAATCCATTACATGTTGTTTTGTTATAACAATGTAACAATATTTGCGTGTTGTATCTCATATCAAACCATGGTCACCATAAATTGAGATATTAAAATATTTTAATGTATTTATGAATTTTTATGTCATTTGACAATTGTGTTTTTGTTTCCAAAACATATAGAAGGTGTGATACTTGTAGGTTGGTGTCATAACTATATGTTGATATTGTTGTTGTAAAGCTTTTGTATTAAAGTCTTGTATAATAACATGTAAATCATGAAAGTTTTGCAATTGAGGAGCAAAAGGTGTTCAATTTGCAAATTTTTTAATCTCTTTATATATTCAACTACATCCTCAAACTCTACCCAAGTGGTTTGAATCCTTTGACTTTGTATTTACATCCTAGAACAACTTGTAAGAAATGTCAGGACACACCCCAAGTAATCAAATTAGTTATGAGACATGAAAGATGGCAACACCATTAAGAGAACCTCCTAGAAAGCAAGGAAAACTATGTGCTTCATGGAGTAAAAGTTGCAACTTCCTTCCTGATTATGATGATTGCATTGCAGAACTCACAATAAGATTGAAGGTGTTTTTCTCCATCTGACTCGTTGTGAATGGTTAGGTAGGCCTATGTGCCCAAAGTTGATCCTTTAGATCCCCCATCAAGTGATAAGAGCCTGAAAACAAATTTGCACAATTTGGGTTTTCTTGAGCCAATTTTTGTAGTCTTTTTAATTCCATCAAGCCACAAATTATTGATGAATTAATGAGAATTTGTGAAGTAGTCTTGGAAATAAGTGTGATTTTCTTTATTTATAATTCTTGTACATTTTTGCAAATTCCAAATTATTAATGCAACATTTGCCAAGGTTAAAAACACATGTGAGCACTAGATGTGTTCATGGTGTAAGCTACAATGGTGGTAGCTAGTAAGCAAAATTACTACCCCAATTCTTTTGAAATTTTGCTTCAACCTAATACAAGTAATATATCCAGATAGATTTTCCTGGTCCTTTTATCAATTAGTCCAAGTTGTTCCCAACAAGATTATAATTTTAGTTTACAAGTAGTGTGGAAAGTTTTCACAATTCACAGAGAATTTGAGGTCATGGTGTGTAATCCAATTTGGGCATGAGAAAAAAGTATAGAGAAGGTTCTGAACACACAATTTGTTGGAGTGAGATGACTACAAGCAACCTAGTGGGGCATTGTGGCAATCTATATCACTTGAGGATCAAGTGATGGCATGAGCAAAACAATGTCACGTGTCACAAGAAATTATGTATTGGAGATAAGAGAAAGGTGCCCAAACACTTACCCCATGATAGCACGTAAAGTGCTAGAGAGTCTATAGCACAGAAGCAAATTGTAGAGTTATGGAATGTGATGAAAGTTTAGTATCCAAGGTGGAAGAAGCCTTGGAAACCCTCAAGAAAAATGTGAGGATCTTACCCCCAATGATATATAACTTAGATGAATCTTCAGTGCAAAATATATTTTTCTAGAAATCGACAAAATGAACTAGTTCATAGCAATGGTAGCATTTTTTGATTGTAAAATTTGGCAAAAAATCAAATATTGCTTTTAAAGAATGCAGTGAACTTTTAGGGTTTTGATTGTTAGAAGTTGAAAAAATACAAGTAAAAATTGGCAGATTTTTTACATTCAATTTTAGTAAGTAGCTAGAAATATAAAAAGGTGATTAAGGATTTCTACATCATATTTGTTAGGTAGTTGTTTTATTTGAATGATCCCCACTTTCGCTACATCTTTTTATAGATGATCACCACTTTGGTTGGATCACAAAATTCATAAAAAAAAACACTGATACTAACACCCCAAATAATAATAGTACAACAAAACTTAACTAAATTGGTGTATGTTCTGTTCTTGATTTTGAAAGGAACCTTTGATTTCAAATTCTTTTGGTATAAAAGAACCTTGTTGTGCAATTTTGAGAATGGATTTCTAGATTTATACAACCTCCATTTCTCAAATGAAAATATTCAAATTAGTGTAATGTTTTGACATTTGGATATAAAGATGGTATAAAAATAATTTAATTAAAATATAAAAATAAATTAGATGTAACTAAATATGTAAACTTGAATTTGTAAACCAAATCAAAACTTAAAAACATATTAGTGTGGCTTGTGCCGTTGGCCCAAGTGTTACCACGTTTTCAACTAATTTTTCCTTCCAAAACCTAGTTTTTGGAATTTATTTGAATTTTCAATGGTTGAAAACACTTAAAAATCAACATCTCCCACATTCTGAATCCAAATCTTACCAAATAAATTCCATTAATCTTGTTCATTAGGGTTTTTCTAATAACACCAAAGGCACATTCCAATTCCTTTGAAATTCTTAGCTATAACTTAATTTAATTTTTAGTGAAAAAATCATTCAATATTCAAAAACTTCTACACCGTAAGTCCAAACACCATGAAACCAAGCTGATGCACCCCTCCTCTTGAAGAGAGACCAAGAATGCGATCTAAAGCAACCCAGTTTGGTGGATCTCATAAGTATAAACAAAACAAAACAAAATAAACAAACTACTTTTCTTCATAGATAGATGTTTGTAATTTTGAAATAAATATTTAAAATTAATGTAACATGAAAAAAAATCTTCAATGAGGAAAATGTGTCATACCCAAGACACATTGAAGTTGATTCTTCACTATGTGCCTTTCTTCACAAAATTGTATAAATGTGTCAAATACTTGGCAATTGTTGTTCCTTCCTAATAAATGTGTTAATTGGAAGTTGGTGATTGGAGAATGCATTACTGAAAAAAGTTCTTGAACCGTAGCCTAAAAATGTGTTGTAGGCTATGTGCCTCTTTCAAATGTTTATGCTGCTGGTGGCAACTAGGATTTTAGACTTGTAGGAGTTTCTTTTCTTGGGTATTGAATTTATTTATTTATTTATAGTGGTAAAAAAATGTTTATTGGGATTTCTAGTCACCAGAATTTTCAAAAAGTTAAAGAAAAATCGCCAAATTTCTGTATTATGTTCCCAGTAGGTAGCAAACAATATAGAAAGATGTTTTATTTTTTCCACTTTCCTATTTGTTACACCATATTTAGCTAAATTTTCTACTGGATGATCACCCCATTTCAGATCTATTACAAAATTCAAACAAAAAAACATAATAGATTCTAAAGGAATGTTGAATTTTAAAGGAAGAGTGTGAAGAGATAGCTAGATTTGATTGCACCTGGATTGAATTGAAAAGTGAGGTGCATATAGTAGATCCTCAAATGGTTGGCAATCTCTGCAAAACAAAAAAGCTTACATATCTAGGCTGATGCATGATGTGGCACATGTGCCAAATAGGAGACATTCATCCAATCCATAAATAATAGGTACCCATTAATGTTGGGTGGTTATTATAATGGACCATGATTCTCAAGCAATTCTCACATTGGGCTGGTACTCAAAAAACCAATATGTATCACCCTTGGTGAAACCTAGATTGAAAATTATTCACCATGGTTCTCATTAAAGTGAAAATCACAAAAAATAATCATAAAATACTCAGGGGCAGTTCTCAACAAAGCAGGTAGGTAACATTATTAATGTAAAATGTAGAATCCATGATCTTAAAAATTTATAACTAAGATTTAAACTTTTATGTAGCTTCTTCTAAAAGCTTTTGAAAATCAAATGGCTAATCACAAGATGATTTTGCATTAGTGGATGAAATTGTCATGAATTATTTATTAGGGAAGAGTACAAAGAACCCATAGTCTCAATGGAGAGGTATCAAATCTCAACTTAAAAAATGATGAATGCATGTGAAGACTAACTTTGATTCATTACAAGACATTACAAAGTAAAGAAATATTGGAAGTTTGTCCTAGAAAGAGAATTTGTCCCAAAAAATGATATCATGCACCTAGGTTTCTCCTTTTAGAATAGAATCAACAAAGACTGATAAGATGCTTAGAAAAAAAATGTGACATTTAATTTGTAATTTTTTCTTTTGATAAAGATATTTGAAAATCTAAAACCTTGGCTAGTTCTTTTAAGCTTGATTTAAAAAAAATATTCAAGGAACCAAGGGTTTTTTAAGTTCTAAGAATAATTAGAATTAGCAATTCTCAAAAACTAAGAAAACTGCCCAACATTAGTACTAGTGACCCTATTAGGCAAAGGTATTAACCTAGGCTGAAAATTTTCACCTCATACATTCTTTATGAATATGGTCATTTCTTGTTTGGAATTGAGACTTAGAAACAAATATTTGTTGAAGGTAATGGTAAGCCATATACATTTCCATCAATTTGACACCAACACATGAGCTTTGTACACAAAAACTCCTCAGTGAAGACTGCAAATGTAAAGGCCACGAATGCACATGAATAACTTTTCATTTTTTTAACAAATTAACATTCGTTTGATGCTCTTGTTGCAACCACCTAAACCTAGGTGCTTAAACCTTGATTGAATAAAGGTGTAAAATATATGATAACCATGCCATTGTATTTGTATTATTTTATTTAGGTTCCAATTATAATCACACTTCAAAATAATTTGTGTAATGTATAACTAACAATTGAAAATATTTACCAACATCCAAAAATTGAACCAAAAATTAAAATGAAGTACTTAGCAAGTTAGTTTACACAAATTTGTAAATTAAATGAAGTATAAAAACATTTGTCTCTTCTTACTTACTCCTAGAGCTTTAAGCTATAATCTATTAGGCTAATTCTCAAAATTTACTAATTCCTGCAAGTGTGCTAGAAGATAATTTATTATTAGCCATAAGGTCCAAGGTACTTGTAGTGTCTTAAGGTATTAAAACAACAAATTTAACACCAAATGTTTTAAGTCAAATTTAACAACAACAAAAATTAATATCTCAAACCATATGTTGCACATCTATCCAAAACAGACCCATCTTCCAAGGGAATGTGCCTATTTAGTCATAAATCATAGTCTTTACATCCTTGGAACAAGTTCACAAATATTCAAATCTCAATCAAACTTTAGCATGAAAAAACACTTTTGTTTTAGAATAAATGAAATCCATGCTAAGATATTCATATCAATTTTACTTATTAAGTTTTAAGTATAATTGCACATCAAATTACTTCATTAAATATTGCATACATAACACTTTTTATTCCTTAACATATTAGGGTGTAAATTTTTAAAGATATACCAAAATTTTGTCACAGTGTCACCTTTTTTTTTTTTTTTTTTTTTTTTTTTTTTTTTTTTTTTTTATTATGAATTTTACATTAATTTTTTTTTTTTGAATTAAGTTGTTTTAAAACAAAGGTCAAAATTGTGGGTTCAAAAAATATAAAAG
>Ga0116227_10004762_pt1 | contig 29261 bp, 27 predicted proteins | sample S1TSphgellanicum_FD_89693 | JGI IMG/M metagenome (GOLD analysis project Ga0116227, IMG submission 89693) | Host-associated microbial communities from peat moss isolated from Minnesota, USA - S1T2_Fb - Sphagnum magellanicum MG | ecosystem: Host-associated > Plants > Peat moss > Unclassified... | reverse complement strand
TCCTGGTGGATGTGGGGCTGAATTACCTCACTTTGGCGCGCGGTTCGGCAACACTCTCCGGCGGCGAGAGCCAGCGCATCCGGCTGGCGAGCCAGATCGGCTCCGGGCTGACGGGCGTGCTCTACGTGCTGGATGAGCCTTCCATCGGGCTGCATCAGCGCGATAACGAAAGGCTATTGGGCACGCTCCAACGGTTGAAACGGCTCGGTAATACCGTGCTGGTGGTGGAGCATGACGAGGATGCGATCCGCAGCGCGGACCATCTGATCGACATGGGTCCGGCGGCAGGGATGAATGGCGGTTTTGTCGTGGCGCAGGGCACGCCGGCGGAAGTATCGGCAAATCCGAAATCGGTGACCGGCGATTATCTCTCCGGGCGGCGGATGATCCCGATTCCAAATCCCCGCAGGCCGGTGCAGAAAAACCGTGTGGTGAAAGTCATTGGTGCCACCGGCAATAATCTGAAGAATGTGTCGGCGAGCTTTCCCCTCGGCGTGTTCACCTGCATTACCGGCGTGTCCGGCGGCGGCAAATCCACGCTGGTGGTCGATACGCTCTACAAGGCGGTCTCCCGCCGGTTGATGGGCTCCGGCGAGGTGCCATCAGCCTTTGAAAAGCTGGAAGGGCTGGAGCAACTCGACAAGATCATCGATATCGACCAGTCGCCGATCGGCCGCACGCCGCGCTCCAACCCCGCGACCTATACGGATTTATTCGCGCCGATCCGCGACTGGTTCGCGGAAATGCCCGAGGCGCGCACGCGCGGCTACAAGCCAGGGCGGTTCAGCTTCAACGTGAAAGGCGGGCGCTGCGAGGCATGCCAGGGCGATGGCGTGCTGAAGATCGAAATGCATTTCTTACCGGACGTGTTTGTGACCTGCGATACCTGCAAAGGCAAACGCTATAATCGCGAAACGCTGGAGGTGAAGTTCCGGGAAAAATCCATCGCCGATGTATTGGACATGACAGTGGACGAGGCGCTCGGCTTCTTCAAGGCCGTGCCGAAAATCCATGACCGGCTTTCGATTCTCTCTCGCGTGGGGCTGGGCTATATCAAACTCGGGCAGCAGGCGACCACGCTCTCCGGCGGTGAGGCGCAGCGCATCAAGCTCGCCAAGGAGCTGGCGAAACGGCCGACCGGGCGCACCTTGTACATTCTGGACGAGCCGACGACCGGGCTGCATTTCGAGGATATCCGCAAGCTGCTGGAAGTGCTGCATGCGCTGGTGGATGCGGGGAATACGATCATCGTGATCGAGCATAATCTGGAGGTGATTAAAACCGCCGATCATGTCATCGATCTCGGCCCCGAGGGCGGCGATGGCGGCGGCCGGATTGTGGCGGTCGGCACGCCCGAAGACATCGCCGCGAACAAAGCAAGCCATACCGGGCGGTTCCTCGCACCGCTGCTGGCGGTGAAGCCGCAACGGACCAAGCGCAAGGCGGCGGGTTAAACCCGCCGCACCGGGCCGGGATACTGCGGCACCTGGTCGTCCGCAGTGAGGAGCAGAAAGCCTTCGACACTGGACTGCGCAAGCAGCATCCTGTCGAACGGGTCTTTGTGGATCTGGGGCAGCGTGGCGATCGCGGCGGCGTGGTGGCCGGTCACCGCGAGTTCGATATAGCCGTTATCGCTCAGACCACGGCGGAGCAATTGCGGGTCCAGCGTGAAATCCGGCTGGCTGAGCCCTTGCTTGAGGGCGACTTCCCAGATGCTGGCGGCGGAAAAGAACAGCTCGTTTTGTGGGTCTTCGATCAGCGCGCGGGCATCGGGCGAAAGCCTACCCGGCGTCAGGGCAGCCCAAAGCAGGAGAGGCGTGTCGAGCAGGCATTTCATGCGCCGTTCATACGCCGTCGAAAAGCTGCGCGATCTCGCCGGCACCCATCTGGTCAAAGTCTTCCGGGACGCTCCCCAGACCAGCCAGGAAGCCCAGGCGGCACGGCGCTCCAGGGGTGGCGGCGGAGATGGCGGTGACGCGGACCATCGGCTTGCCGGATTTGGCAATGGTGAAGGATTCGCCACGCGCCGCCTGTTCCACGAGGCGCGAGAGATGGGTTTTGGATTCGTGGATATTGACGGTGGACATGGCGCAGCTTTGAACTTAGTTCACTGAACGTAGTTCATATCCATACACACAATGAGAGGGGCGACGCCCCCCGGCACAGACCGGGTTAAATCGTGGCTTTAGAGGCGCTCGTCACATTACCGGCGACGGGCGGGCCATACACCGCGCGGGCGCGTTTCAGGAAGGCATTGACCATGAGCCGCACCGCCTCGGTGAAAACCGCGCCGATGGCCTTTTGCAACACGAAGTTGCGGAATTCGAAATCGACGAAGAAATCCACCATGCAGCCCTCGGCATGCGGAGCGAACTGCCAGCGGTTATGGAGATATTTGAACGGCCCGTTCTCATATTCCACCTTGATCGAGCAATGCCCAGTCGCATCCGGCGGAAAGAGGGTGACGCGAGAGGTGAAGCTCTCGCGAAACGGGCCGAAGCCAATGGTCAGGTCCGCCACCAGATCATTGCCGACATGGCTGCGTATACGCGCCCCCACGCACCAGGGCAGGAAGCTTGGATATTTGCCCACATCCGCCACCAGCGCGAAGAGCTGCGCCGGGCTGTAGGGGACGAGTTTTTTCTCCGTATAAGCCGTCACGCAGCAAGCATCCTGGCGCGCGCCGCGCGCAATGCCGCAAAATCCGCATCCGCATGATAGGAGCTGCGGGTGAGCGGGGTGGCGGAGACCTGCAAAAAGCCTTTGGCGCGGGCCATGGTCGCGTAATCCTCAAATTCCTCGGGCGGCACGTAACGGTCCACCGCCGCGTGTTTCACCGTGGGCTGGAGGTATTGGCCGAGGGTGAGGAAATCAACATCCGCAATCCGCAGATCATCCATGACCTGGCCAATCTCGGCGCGCTGCTCGCCCAGCCCCACCATGAGGCCGGATTTGGTGAAGATCGTAGCGTCGAGCTGCTTCACCCGGTCCAGCAGGCGCAGCGACTGGTAATAGCGCGCCCCCGGGCGAATGGTGGGGTAGAGGCGCGGCACGGTTTCCAGATTATGGTTGAACACATCGGGCTTCGCGGCAACGACAACCTCCAGCGCGCCTGGCTTGCGCAGGAAGTCGGGGGTGAGGATCTCCACCGTGGTCTCAGGGGCTGCATTGCGGATCGCGGCAATGACCGCGGCAAAATGCGCGGCCCCACCATCGGCGAGGTCATCGCGGTCGACCGAGGTGATGACGACATGGCGCAGGCCAAGTGTTGCCACCGCCTCGCCCACACGCTGCGGCTCTCCGGCATCGAGTGCGGCCGGCACGCCGGTCGATACATTGCAGAAGGCGCAGGCGCGGGTGCAGATCTCCCCCATGATCATCATCGTGGCGTGGCGCTGGGACCAGCACTCGCCGATATTCGGGCAGGCCGCTTCCTCGCACACGGTCACGAGGTTCTTGCTGCGCATCAGGTCGCGGGTCTCATGGTAGATCGGATGCGTGGGCGCCTTCACCCGTATCCAGGCCGGCTTGCGGCTAATCGGATTATCCGGGCGGCCCTGCTTTTCCGGATGGCGAACCCGGTGGTCGATCTCGATACGTGTTGTCATATGATGTCTCTACCTGAGCAGGCCGGGGAAATCACCCCGGCCCGGCACCGGGTTAGAAATGTATAACCTGGCCGTAGGCGTCAAGCACGGATTCATGCATGGCTTCACTGACCGTGGGGTGCGGAAAGACGGTTTCCATCAACTCCGCCTCGGTGCTCTCCAGCGTACGCGCGATCACATAGCCCTGGATCATCTCCGTCACCTCCGCGCCCACCAAATGCGCGCCGAGCAATTCGCCCGTTTTGGCATCGAAAATGGTCTTGATCAGCCCCTCCGGCTCGCCCATCGCAATCGCCTTGCCATTGCCGATGAACGGGAAACGGCCGATTTTAATCTCATGCCCTGCTTCCTTTGCTTTGGCTTCCGTGAGGCCGACGGAGGCGACCTGCGGGCGGGCATAGGTGCAGCCCGGGATGTTGCCGGTATTCATCGGATGCGGGTTCCGGCCCGCGATCTTCTCAACGCAGATAATCCCCTCATGGCTCGCCTTATGCGCGAGCCAGGGCGGCCCGGCGAGGTCGCCAATGGCATAAATGCCGGGCTCGCCGGTCTGGCCATAGCCATCCACCACCACATGCGTGCGTTCCACCTTCACCTTCGTGCCCTCGAGCCCGATATTCTCGACATTGCCGACGATGCCGACCGCGGAGATCACCCGGTCCACGGTGAATTTCTCCGCCTTGCCGCCGGCCTCCACTGTCACGGTGACCGTATCCTCGCCCTTCACCACGCCCTTCACAGTGGCGGAGGTAATGATCTTCATCCCCTGCTTCTCGAATGCCTTGCGCGCGAAGGCGGAGATCTCGGCATCCTCCACCGGCAGCACGCGGTCCAGCATTTCCACCACGGTCACTTCCGCACCCATATTGCGGTAGAAGCTCGCAAACTCGATGCCGATGGCCCCCGAGCCGATGACCAGCAGGGATTTCGGCATCGCCTCGGGCACCATCGCCTCGAAATACGACCAGATCAGCTTGCCATCGACCTCAATGCCCGGAATCTGCCGCGGGCGGGCACCGGTGGCCAGGATGATATGCGGAGCGTGCAGTACGGCCTTGGGCTTACCATCCGCGCCCTTCAGCTCCAGATTGCCGCCACCCATCAGCCGGCCAAACCCGTCATACACCGTGATCTTGTTCTTCTTCATCAAATGCGTGACGCCGGAGGTCAGCTGCTTGGAGACCGCGCGCGAGCGCTTCACGATCTTGTCCAAATCGAATTTGATGTTATCCGCCGAAAAACCGAACTCGCCCATATTGTGGAGAAGATGGTTGATTTCCGAGGAGCGTAGCAGCGCCTTGGTGGGAATACAGCCCCAGTTGAGGCAGATGCCGCCGAGATGCTTGGCCTCGACCACGGCGACTTTCATTTTCAGCTGTGCGGCCCGGATTGCCGCGACATAGCCGCCAGGGCCGCCGCCAACGACAATGAGATCGAATTCGTCTGCCATGATCCTGTCCTTTTTTCAGTGATAAGGCCAGGGCGCTGCCCTGGACCCGCGGGGGCCGGAAGGCCCCAGACCCCTTAACTTTTACGCGGCCAGAGCATTCAGCGCCTGGCCGCTCAACCGGTATCTCAGCCAGGCGGATTGCGGCTCGGCGCCCATGCTGTCGTAGAATTTGATGGCCGGCGCATTCCAGTCCAGCACCTGCCAGTCCATGCGCAAATAGCCGCGCGCCAGCGTGAGTTTTGCGAGATATTTGAAAATCGCGCGGCCGATGCCATGGCCGCGATAGGCCTCGCGGACATAGACATCCTCAACCGAGAGGCCGGGACGGCCCGTCCAGGTATTAAAACTCTCATACCAGAGCGCAGCACCTTGCGGCGCACCGTCGATTTCCACCAGCAGCGCCTCGGCGCGTTTAACCGGGCCGAAGAGGGAGTCGTGCAGCTGGGGCTCGGTCATTTTGGCGGCATCGGGTTCGCGCTCGAACGCCGCCAGCTCCTGGATGAAGCGCAGAAGAATGGGCACATCCAGGGGCGTGGCGGCGCGCAGGATCACAGCAGCAGGCTCAGCGGATCTTCCACGATGGTCTTGAGCGTGGCGAGGAATTCCGCCCCCGCCGCGCCATCCACCACGCGGTGGTCGCAGGAAAGTGTGACCGTCATCATGGTCGCGATGACGATCTCATCCTTCTTCACCACGGCCCGCTTCTCGCCCGCGCCCACCGCCAGGATCGCGCCCTGCGGCGGGTTGATGATGGCGGAGAATTCGGAAATGCCGAACATGCCGAGATTGGAAATCGAGAAGCCGCCGCCCTGATATTCATCGGGCTTGAGTTTCCCGGTTTTGGCGCGCGCGCCCAGATCCTTCATCGTATTGCTGATCGCGGCCAGGCCTTTCAGATCCGCCTGCCGGATGATCGGCGTGATCAGCCCATCCGGGATGGCAACGGCGATGGAGATATCGACATCGTCATACTGGATGATCGCCTCTTCGGTGTAGCTGGCATTCACATTCGGGTGGCGGCGCAGCGCCACGGCAGCGGCTTTGATGATGAGGTCGTTGACCGAAAGCTTGAACGCGCCCGGGCCATCCTTCGGGGATTTGGCGTTGAGGTCGGCGCGCAGCTTCAGCAGTGCGTCGATCTCGTAATTGGCCGTGAGGTAGAAATGCGGCACGTTCTGCTTGGATTCCGTGAGGCGCTTGGCGATGATTTTGCGCATCGAGGAGTTCGGGATTTTTTGATGCGGCGCGGTAATGACCGGCGCGGGCGCTGCCGCTTTCGGCGCGGCGGGGGCAGCAGCGGCAGGCCCAGCGGGTGCGGCTTGTGCAGCCGCTGGAGCGGCGGCTTGCGTCGCCGGGGCGGCGTCCAGATCGGCCTTCACGATGCGGCCATTCGGGCCGGAGCCCTTGATCGCGGAAAGGTCGATGCCAGCCTGCTTGGCCATGCGCCGCGCAAGCGGCGAGGCGAAGACGCGCTCGCCGTGGTCCTCTGCCGCAGGGCTTGCAGCCGGTTTCGCCACGGCGGCGGTTTTCTCAACCGTGGGCACTTCTTTCGGGGGCGCGGCGCCCTTGGATGCCTCTGCCTTCGGCGCGTCCAGCACCCCGCCCTTGGTCTCGGTGAGAATGCCGATGACAGCGTTTACCGCCACGCCCTCCGCGCCGTCCGGCACCACGATTTTGGCGAGGAAGCCTTCATCGACCGCCTCCACCTCCATGGTCGCCTTATCGGTCTCGATCTCGGCCAGCAAATCGCCGGATTTGACCTCGTCGCCCTCTTTTTTCAGCCAGCGGGCAAGCTTGCCCTCCGTCATGGTGGGCGAGAGGGCGGGCATCAGAATGTTCGTGGACATGGTTTGGCCTCCCTCAGAACAGTTTCTTCACCGCATCCACGACCCAGTTGGGCTGCGGCAGCGCCAGTTTCTCCAGATTGGCGGCGTAGGGCATCGGCACGTCAAGGCCCGCCACGCGCACCGGCGGCGCGTCCAGCCAGTCGAAGCAATGCTCGGTGACCGTCATCGCGATTTCCGCGCCAATACCCGCAAACGGCCAGCCCTCTTCCACGCTCACCACGCGGTTGGTCTTCTTCACGCTCTTGACGATGGTCTCCACATCCAGCGGGCGGATGGTGCGCAAATTGATGACCTCGGCGCTGATCCCCTGTTCGGCCAGGGTTTCGGCGGCCTTCAGCGCGATATCGACCATGATCGAGAACGCGACGATGGTGACGTCCGTGCCTTCGCGCTCGATTTTCGCCTTGCCGATCGGCAGGATGAAATCCTCCGATACCGGGCAGTCGAACGTATGCCCGTAGAGAATTTCATTCTCCAGGAAGATCACCGGGTTGGGGTCGCGGATGGCGGCCCGCAACAGGCCCTTGGCATCGGCGGCGGACCAGGGTGCGACGACCTTCAAGCCCGGACAATGCGCGTACCATGACGCGTAGCACTGGCTGTGCTGCGCGCCGACGCGCGCCGCAGCGCCGTTCGGGCCGCGAAAGACGATCGGGCTGCCCATCTGGCCGCCGGACATATAAAGCGTTTTGGCGGCGGAGTTGATGATCTGGTCGATCGCCTGCATGGCGAAGTTGAAGGTCATGAATTCGACGATTGGTTTCAGCCCGTTCATCGCCGCACCCACGGCCATGCCGGTGAAGCCGTGCTCGGTGATCGGCGTGTCGATGACGCGGCGCGGGCCAAACTCATCCAGCATGCCCTGGCTGATTTTATAGGCGCCCTGATACTGCGCGACTTCCTCGCCCATCAGGAACACATCCTTATCGGCCCGCATTTCCAGCGTCATCGCCTCGCGCAAAGCCTCGCGCACGGTGGTGGGCTTGGTCTCGCCCCATTCCGGCTCGCTCACCTCCTGCACGGTGGCCGGCGCGTGCTTTGGCGCGGCGGCTGGGGCTTCGGCCTTGGCGGCGGGCTGTGCCGCGGGTTCGGCCTTGGGTGCGGCGGCGGCGCTCGCCTCATCGGCGTTCAGCACGGCGATGACGGTGTTGATGGCGACCCCTTCGGTGCCCTCTTCCACCAGGATTTTCGAGAGCACGCCTTCATCGACGGCCTCGACTTCCATCGTCGCCTTATCGGTCTCGATTTCGGCCAGCACGTCGCCGGATTTCACGGTATCGCCCGGGTGCTTCAGCCATTTCGCAAGCTTGCCCTCGGTCATGGTGGGGGAGAGCGCGGGCATCAGGATATCGGTCGCCATGTTACTTGGTCTCCACCAGAATGTCAGTCCAGATTTCGGATTCGTCCGGCTCGGGCGAGGTCTGCGCGAATTCGGCGGCTTCCTGCACGCGGGCCTTCACGTCATCGTCGATTTTCTTCAGCTCGGCCTCGGAGATTCCAAGATCTTCCAGCAGCTTCTTCGCGGAGTCCAGGCAGTCATGCTCGGCGCGCATCCGCTGCACCTCCTCGCGGGTGCGGTATTTCGCGGGGTCGGACATCGAATGGCCGCGATAGCGGTACGTCTTCATCTCTAACAGGAACGGGCCCTTGCCGGCGCGGCAATGCGCCACGGCCTGCTCTCCGGCGGCCTTCACGGCCATCACATCCATCCCGTCCACCGAGAGGCTCGGCATGCCCCAGGGCACGCCGTTCAGCGAAAGATCGCGCGAGGCCGAGGAGCGCTCGATGCTCGTGCCCATGGAATAGCGGTTATTCTCGATGATGAAGATGACCGGGAGCTTCATCAGATTCGCAAGGTTGAAACTCTCATAAACCTGGCCCTGGTTGGACGCGCCCTCGCCGAAATAGGTCAGCGAGACGCGGTCGTTCTCGCGGTACCAGTTGGAGAAGCCGAGGCCGGTGCCGAGGCTGACCTGCGCGCCGACAATGCCATGGCCGCCGAAGAAGCCCTTCTCCTTGCTGAACATATGCATGGAGCCGCCTTTGCCGTGCGAATAGCCGCCGGAGCGGCCGGTCAGCTCGGCCATCACGCCTTTAGGGTCCATCTCGCAGGCCAGCATATGGCCGTGGTCGCGATAGGAGGTGATAACTTCATCGCCCTTGTCGATGGCGTGCTGCATGCCCACCACCACGGCCTCCTGGCCGATATATAAATGGCAGAACCCCGCGATCAGGCCCATGCCGTAGAGCTGCCCGGCTTTTTCCTCAAAACGGCGGATGAGCAGCATTTTGCCATAGGCGGCAAGCAATTCATCCTTGCCCATCGAGGGCTCGGGCTTTTTCGATTTTTTTGCTTTGTCCTGGGCCGCTGCCATGCTCGAACTCCGTAGCTGGAAAGGATTGTTGAACGGCACCTAGGCGCATGAATGGCGCGGACGCAAGGGTCGTGTTTCCAAAAAGCCCTATCTTGCGCTGCAACAAGATGAATTAACCAATAAGTGGTTAAGTTGTTTTTAGGGGCTTGAGCCGAAAATTATCGACGAAATAATATTTTAAATTCGGGCGAATTTTAACCCCAAAAAGCCCGTCGGTCGATGAAGATCGTGCGATTATTATTTATCGTTTGAATGCGAAAGATCGATGACGAGATCGTTCGGATCGGCGAGGTTGAGCACCTGCCGGGCCTGGCTGTCCAGCATATCCCCGGCGATGGATTGGCCGGAAAGATCGGCAATCCGCGTCTCCCACTGGGCGCGCTCGGCATCCACTGTCGCGAATTGCTGCTGCGCCTGGGCGAGTGCCGCGCGCTGTTCCACCTGGGATTCCAGCCCGCCTTTGCCATGAATCGCGTTCCAGCCAAAATAATAGGTAATGGCGAGGAAGATGGCCGGAGGGGCAATGGCGCGGAGGCGATGTTTTGTAGCGCGGAGCAAAATAAATCCTTGACCGGAATGAATAATCCTGACTCGCCCGAGTCTGTATCACCCGCCCGGCGTTTCGCAAGAGGTTTTTCGCCTATCCCTATGATTTTAATAAATTCTGCTCTATCGCCGCGCGGCAGCCAAGCGCCAGCGCGGCGACTTTTTTAAAACGCTAAGCCTTTGTTTTTCCTAACTTTGCTGAAACTTGCCTTGATTTCACCCTGTTTCCGTCCTGATTGCGCCATTAGGGGTGCCTATATCCCGATAATGGAGCTTTGGAGGCCCGTGATATGAAAGTTAGAATTCTGGCGCTTGGTGCCGCGATGCTTGGAGCCAGCCTGTTGCTGACGGCACCGAATGCCAAGGCCGATTGGCATGACCATGACGGCGGCGGCTACGGTTATGGCGGCGATGGCGGCGGATGGCATGGCGACCATGATGGCGGCGGAGACCGGCGTGGCTGGTACGACGGATACCGGCACTGGCATTGGTATGCGGGATATGGTCCAGGCTACGGCTATTACCCGCCGCCGCCGCCCGTTTATTACGCGCCGCCGCCGCCGGTTTACTATGCGCCGCCGCCGCCCCCGCCGGTTTATTACGCACCGCCGCCTGTTTATTACGCGCCTCCCGGCATTACCGTCGGAATTACCCCCTAAACCGAAACGGCCAGGATCAAAAATCCTGGCCGTTTTTTCACGAGCACATGTCGCTCAGGGCCATTTCACTTCCGGCGGCATCGACATCAATATTGCCTCCGTATTGCCGCCGGTTTTCAGCCCGAATGTCGTGCCGCGATCGTAAAGCAGGTTGAACTCCACGTAGCGGCCCCGGCGGATCAGCTGGGCATCGCGCTCCTCCGCTGTGAACCCCTCCCCCATGCGGCGGCGGACGATGGCGGGATAGGAAGCAAGAAAGGCTTCGCCGACATCTCTGGTAAACGCGAAATCGTCTCTTGGATTGCCGGAGTCGAGATAGTCATAAAAAATACCTCCGGCCCCGCGCGGCTCGCCGCGATGCGGCAGGAAGAAATACTCGTCGCACCATTTTTTGTATTTCGGGTAATATTCAGCGCTGTGCTTGTCGCAGGCTGCCTTATAAGCGGCATGAAAAAATTCGGCATCCTCGGCGGCCTCGGCCGTGCCGGGCTGCAGCGGCGTGAGATCGCCGCCGCCGCCGAACCAGCCTTTGGTGGTCACGATCATCCGGGTGTTCATATGCACGGCCGGGACTTTGGGGGAGCGCATATGGGCGACCAGGCTGATCCCGGCGGCCCAGAATTTTCCGTCCTCATCCGCGCCGCGCATCTGCTTGGCAAAATCCGGAGAGAACGCGCCGTCCACCACCGAAATGTTCACGCCGACTTTCTCAAAGACATTCCCGCGCATCACGCTCATCTCGCCGCCCCCGCCTTCGGGGCGGTCCCAGGCAGTGCGGGCGAAGCGGCCTGGCGTGCCGCCTGACTCGTCCTCGATCGCCTCGAACGCCGCGCATATCCGGTCGCGCAAGGCGGCGAACCAGGAAACAGCTTCGGGTTTTAACGTATCATGGACGGGGCGGGCAGGATGATCGTTCATGCCGGGCAGGCTAGTACGACCTTGCCTAAGTGTCATCCACTCTTGAAATTTTCCGGCGTTGCCGCCATGCGTGTTCCGGAACAGTTTGCGCGCTAGGAGACGAGATGGCTGGGACGTCGGTACATGCGGTGGGTCAGGAAGCGGAGTCCCGGCGTGATTTCTTGAAAATCCTGACGATCTCCGGCGGGGTCATCGGGCTGGGCGCCATCGCCTGGCCGTTCATCGACGCGCTGGGGCCGGATGCGGATGGCAATGCGGCGGCGCATATGATCGTGAACGTCGCGGCTATCGCGGAGAACACGGCGATCAAGGTCACCTGGGCTGGGCTGCCGATCTATATCCGCAAGCTCACCGCCAAGCAGATCGCCGATAATGAGTTCGTGGTGCCCGAAAGCCTGCCGGACCCGGCAAGCTATACCGACCGCGTGAAGCCCGGCTATGAGAGTTTCGTTGTCGTGGTGGGGCTGAACACCGGCGTGCCCTGCGAGCTGGAAGGCAATGACCCGAGCGACACGCGCGGGCCGTTCGACGGCTGGGTCTGCCCCTGCGATGGCAGCGTGTACGACCCGCTCGGGCGGGTGCGCAGCGGTCCGGCGCGGAAAAATCTCGGCATCCCCCGTTTCACATTCCTGAACGACGCGCAAATCCAGTTCGGCTGAGGATAGAACCATGAGCACAGACGTTAAAGCATCCTGGGTATCGGCCCGGCTGCCCATCCTCGCCCAGGCGCAGGTTTTCTTCACGGAACGCAACTTGGCGAGGGAAGCGCCGTATCTCGGCCTGCTGCCGGCCCTCATCACCGCAGCTTTGGTATTCATGGCGGCCTCAGGCCTCGTGCTCTCCGTCTATTACAATGGCGGGCAAGGCTTCAGCTCTCTGCAATTCATCGACCGCGATGTGAGCAATGGCTGGCTGATCCACGCCTTCCATGAAACCGGGACGACGATGATCTTCGGCGCGGTGTTCCTGTATTTGTTCCGGGGCATCTTCACCCGCGCCTATAAGGCACCGGGCGAGCTGGTTTGGATTTTCGGCGTGGCGCAATTCGCCCTGCTGCTGCTGGTCGGCTGGCTCGGCTACACGCTGACCGATGGCGCGGTGAGCCATTGGAGCCTCACCACCAGCGCCGATGACGCGACGCTGCTGACCGGCATCCCCGGCGCGGTGGCCACCTGGTTCTTCGGCGGCCCGGCGGGCGAGGGCACGCTTTCCCGTCTCGTCGTGTTCCACACCGTCCTGGCGTTGGCGGTATTCGCCATTGCGGCGCTGCATTACGCGGGGTCGAAGGCGATCGCGCCGAAAGTAAGCGGGCGGCAGGCGGTCGGTTTTCATCCTTATTATACGTCGCAATATTTCGTCGCCCTGGTGGTGTTCGCGCTGATCTTCTCGGTGCTGGTCTTCTTCGCGCCGCATCTGGGCGAAAACCCGCTGAACGCCGGACCCGCCGACCCGCTGATCGTGCCCGCCGCCCTCACCCCGCCCTGGTATCTGGCCCCGCTCAGCGCCGTGCAATCGGTATTCCCGGGCATTTACGGCGGGATCATCGGCGTGGTGGCAGCCCTTGGCGTGCTGTTCGCCTTGCCCTGGCTGGACCGTTCCGGGCCGAATGGCCGGGCCGGTTTCGTGTATAAATTGCTGGTGGTCGTGCTGGCGCTGGATGTGATCGGGCTCGCACTGGCGATCTCCGCCGGGCCTTCCGCCATTGCCGGCATTCTCGTGCTTGTTTTCACGGTCTGGTATTTCCTGCACTTCCTCGTGCTCACCCCGCTGGTCACCGCGTTGGAGGCAGAATAATGCGTCTCATCTTTACCCCCGTTCTCGCCGCCAGCCTGCTCTTTGCCGCCCATGCGCGGGCCGATGACACGCTGACCCCGCTGCATTTCCAGTCTCAGGGCACTTTCGGCTCTTATGACAAAGCGGCATTGCAGCGCGGCTTCCTGGTCTATCAATCGGTTTGCGCGGGCTGCCACTCGGCCAACGAGCTGCATTACCGGGATTTGGAAGCGCTTGGCTTCACCCCCGACCAGGTGGCCGGCATCGCCGCCAATGTGAAGCTGGCCGATGGCTCGGCTGCGACGCTGGATGACGTGTTCAAGGCGCCGCCGGTGCAGGAAGCCGCCTTTGGCGGGGCCGTGCCGCCGGATTTGTCGAATATCGTGAATGAGCGGCCGAAGGGGCTGGAATATGTCTATAGCCTGCTGACTGGCTATCCTGCGGCAGCGCCCGATAATGTGAATCTGCTGCCGGGGCACTACTACAACCTCGCCTATCCGGGTAACCAGATCGCCATGCCTGCACCGCTGAAGGGCAATGATGTGGCCTATGCAGACGGCACGCAGGCAACCGCGCAGCAGGAAGCCGCCGATGTGAGCGCGTTCCTCGCATGGGCGGCGGACCCTAATCTCGATACGCGCCACGCGGTCGGGCTGCGGGCCGTGCTGTTCCTCGCCTTCCTCACGATCATTGCGATTGCGAGCAAACGGAAAATCTGGCGCGAGAGCGTTTGAAGAAACCCTCGGAACTCATTCAGCTAAAGGTGCATCCATGTCTGAAACCGTGACCCCTGTCATCGGCATCATCGGCGGTTCGGGGCTCTATAATATCGAAGGACTGACGAATACGCGCTGGGAGCGGGTGGAAAGCCCCTGGGGCGAGCCCTCGGATGAATTGCTGATCGGCGAGTTCGAGGGTGCCAAGGTCGTGTTTCTGCCGCGCCACGGGCGCGGGCATAAAATTTCCCCCTCCGGGCTGAACTATCGCGCCAATATCGATGCGATGAAGCGCGTCGGCGTGACCGATATTCTCTCGCTCTCGGCCGTCGGCAGCCTGAAGGCGGAGCTGCCGCCCGGGCATTTCGTCATCGTGGACCAGTTCATCGACCGCAGCTTCGCGCGCGAGAAGAGCTTCTTCGGCACCGGCTGCGTCGCGCATGTTTCGATGGCGCATCCGGTCTGCCCGCGCCTGGGCGACGCGCTCGAGGAATCCGCCAAGGCGCTGGGGCTGCCGGTGACGCGCGGCGGCACGTATCTGGTGATGGAAGGCCCGCAATTCTCCACGCTGGCGGAGAGCAATCTCTACCGCAGCTGGGATTGTTCGGTCATCGGCATGACCAACATGCCGGAGGCAAAGCTCGCCCGCGAGGCCGAGATTTGTTACGCGAGCGTGGCCATGGTGACCGATTTCGATTGCTGGCACGAAGACCATGACGCAGTGACGGTGGATGCCGTGGTGAAAGTGCTGCTCGGCAATGCTGACAAGGCGCGCGGGCTCGTGAAGACCGTGCTGCCGAAGATTTCCGCTGAACGCGCCCCCTGCCCTGCCGGCTGCGACCGGGCGCTGGAATACGCGCTGATCACCTCGCCGGAAGCCCGCGATCCGGCATTGCTGGCGAAGCTGGATGCGGTGGCCGGTCGTATAATCTAGGAAGCTCCCGCGAGCGCGGTCAGCACGATTTTAAAGTCCGGATTGCGCATCGAGCCGGCCGAGGAAAAACTCTCCTCGGCCATGCAATCCTCATTACTGGGCAGAAAACGGGCCGAGAAGATGACACGCTGGCCCAGGGCCAGATTGCGGGCCGTCGCGTAGATCGGCGAGTCCGCTTCCACCAGCATTTGCGGCAGGTTGAGGAGCGGGCTTTCCGGCGTGCTCAGCGTGAGATGCGGAGTCAGCATGATGACGATCCGGGCACTTTCCTTGCCCGCGAAATCCGGCAGCGCGTTGGGTTCGATACGGGTGATCCAGCCGCTCCAGCTCTGCGCGCCGAGAGTCGGCAGCACGCGGCATAAAGCAGCGGCGCGGGCCTGGCGCATGCCGACGCGGGCAAGGTCGTTTGGCGCGCCGATCCAGGATTCCCGCGCCTGCGAGATGGTGGCGATGAAGGCCGTCTCAGGTACTGGCATCATCAGCGCGGCGTGGCGGTGCGGGAGGGTCGCCAGGAACAGAGCGCCACCTGCGATGACGAGCATGGCCAGGGTCTTCTGACGCGCCGTAAACCGCGCGAGGAGATCGTTGTTCGCCTTCATGAAATTCCCTGCCCGGCCCATGGGTATGATGAGGGGAAGCGCAGCCGCGCCGTCAACGCCCGCGCCGGAAAAAACCTCTGCCATGATGGGGTTGTTGGTCTTGCGCCGCGTAGCTGATAGCGTTGCGGCCATGCTCGTCAACAGCGCCCTTGCGGCCTTTCTGCTCGCCTTTCCGGCGCTGTTCTCAATCGTGAATCCGCTGGGCGGGGCGATCATCTTCAATGAGGTAACTGCCCTGCAAACGCATGCGCAGCGTGCGGCGCTGGCACGGCGTGTGGCGGTTTATTCGACCATCGTGATGCTCGTGACGCTTTTGGCGGGCAGCTATATCTTAAGTTTTTTCGGCATTTCGCTGGATGCGCTGCGCATTGCGGGCGGCATTGTGGTGGCGGTGCGGGCGTATGAGATGCTCTCTGCACCCGACAACCAGTCCGCCCGCAAAGAGCAGGAAGCCAAGCCCGTCGGCGAGGCGGTGAGCGAGGATCTGGCAGGCTACGCGTTTTTTCCGCTCACGCTGCCCTTCACCACCGGGCCGGGGACGATCGCCGTGACCGTCTCGCTCGGCACGGAACGGCCCGACGGGCTGGCGCAGATTGTTGCGTTCTACGGCGGGGCCAGCGTTGCGGTGCTCGCCATGGCGGTGTTGATCTGGGTCTCCTATACCACCGCCGACCGGCTGGGCCTGGCGCTCGGCGCTTCGGGACGGCAGGTGGTGGCGCGAATCGCGGCGTTTCTGCTGCTTGGCATCGGCGTGCAGATCGCCCTTTCGGGCATTATTCCCGTGTTGCACCGCACGCTGACCAGCTAGGCATTAAACGCGCGATGAAATTCATAAGCGCGCTTATAATATAGTCCGTGATGGTTCAGGACTACGAACGCGATTTATTTTTTCTGCTGCACGACGTGGCGCGGCTGATGCGCGTGGAGGCGGATAAACGCGCTAAGGTGCATGGCATGACCCGTGCGCAATGGGGCATATTGCTGCGTCTTGGCCGCACGCCGGGGGTCAGCCAGAAAGAATTGGCGGACGTGCTGGAGGTGGAGCCGATTTCAGTGGCGCGGCTGGTGGACCGGCTGGAAGCAACCAAACTCGTCGAGCGCCGGGCGGATGAGCAGGACCGCCGCATCTGGCGGCTGCATCTCCTGCCCGCCGGTGCCGCCTTACTCACCGGAATCGAGCGGCAGCGCGAAGAGCTCGCGGCACTGATCATGCAAGGGTTGCCGGCGCAGGTGCGCGATTCGATGGTCGACGGGTTGTTGCGAATGAAGGCGAACATTTTAAGGCAGCCCCCCGGCCTCCCCTTGCAGCCGAGGCCTGCCGCCACAGATGAACATCCTGCGGCTTCGCCATCTTATTTGCAGGCACAGCCTGCTTCAACTTTCGAGGAGAGTGCGTAATGTCGCAGGCAAATACCGTCGCGCGGGACCAGCCGGCTGCGGCGCAAAAGCGCCCCGGCGCGGCAGCCATCCGCCGCGCGAACCGGAGCCGGATTCTCCGCCCGATTCTGATGATCGGCGGCATCCTGATCGTGGCGATCGTGACGCTGCTATTCTGGCTGTTCGGCGGACGTTATGTGAGTTCGGACGACACCTATGTCGATGCGGCGAAGGTTTCGCTCTCCACGGATGTCTCCGGCCTCGTGGCCGAGGTATATGTGCATGACAACCAGCATGTCACGGCAGGCGAGCCTTTGTTCAGCCTCGGGCAGACTTCGTTCAACATCGCGGTGCAGAGTGCGCAGGCGCAGCTGGCCCAGGCCGTGCTGGACATCAATTCCGCCAAGCGCGGCTATGCCGAGGCGCTGGCCGAGATTGACGAGCAGAACGTGCAGGTTGCCAAGGACAAGGCGGATCTGGCGCGCTATGCCGCGGTCGTCGGCAATGGCGGTGTCACGCGCGCGACCTATGACGATGCGCAATTCGCCTTGCAGGCGGATCAGGCGAAACTCGACCAGATGAAGGCTGCCGCCGGGCTGCAATTGGCAAAGCTCTCCGGCAATGCGGATATCGCGCCGGAGGACACCCCGGAATATCTGAGCGCGCTGGCGCAGCTGAATAGCGCGCTGAAATCCCAGCAGGACAGCATCGTTCGCGCGCCATTTTCAGGCTATGTCACGCTGGTGGAACAATTGCAGCCGGGCATGTTCATGCCCGCCGGGACCGCCGCGTTCGGGCTGGTCTCTGACACCGATGTGTTCATTACGGCCCAGCCGAAGGAAGACCAGCTGACCTGGGTGCGCGAGGGTCAGAAGGTGAGCATTACGGTGGACAGCTATCCCGGCCAGACCTGGGATGGCGTGGTGGAGAGCATCAGCCCGGCCAGCGGATCTGAATTCTCGATCCTGCCCGCGCAGAACTCCTCCGGCAACTGGGTGAAGGTGGTGCAACGCGTGCCGGTGCGGGTGAAGATCACCTCCGGCCCCGCCGGATTCCAGCTGCGCGACGGGATGAGTGCTGAGATCTCGATCGACACGAATCACCACAGGCATCTGTCGGACCTGTTCTGATGTCGGAACAGACTGGCGACGCTTTTATTGTAACGCCCAACCGGGCGCTCATCACCATATGCCTGATGATCGCAACGCTGATGCAGGCGCTGGACTCCACTATTGCCAATGTGGCGCTGCCATATATGCAAGGCAGCCTGTCGGCGTCCTATGACCAGATTACCTGGGTGCTCACCTCCTATGTGGTGATGGCGGCGATCATGACTGCGCCGGTGGGCTGGCTCTCGGCGCGGTTTGGGCGGAAGAATCTGTTCATTACCTGCCTGATCGGCTTCACGATCACCTCAATGCTCTGTGGCATTGCGGGCACGCTGGTGCAGATGGTGATCTACCGGCTGCTGCAAGGCGCATTCGGCGCGGCACTCGTTCCGCTTTCGCAATCGACCATGCTGGATATTTACCCGCCCGAGCAGCGCGGCTCGGCGATGTCGATCTGGGGCATGGGCGTCATGGTGGGGCCGATCCTGGGGCCGACGCTGGGCGGCTATCTGACCTCGGATTTCAACTGGCGCTATGTGTTTTTTGTGAATTTGCCGATCGGAATCGTGGCGATACTGGGCCTGTTATTCCTGATGCCGAAGGTAACGCCGCGCAGCACAAACCGGTTTGACTGGACGGGATTTGCCGTGCTCTCCCTCGGATTGGCGACGCTGCAAATTGCGCTGGACCGGGGCGAGGAGCTGGACTGGCTGAACTCGAGCGAGGTGATCGCCTGCTTTGTTCTCGCGGGTCTGGGTTTCTACCTCTTCGTGACGCATATGATCACGGCGCGGAACACCTTCATTCCTCGCGCGGTGTTCCTGGATAAAAATTTCGTCGCGGCGCTGATCACCATGCTTTCAGTCGGCATGGTACTGCTCGCCTCCTCCGCGCTGCTGGCGCCGTTTCTTGAGAATCTCGGCAACTATCCGGTGGCGAGCGCTGGGCTGGTGATGGCGCCGCGCGGCGGTGGAACGATGTTCGCCATGCTGGTCTCCGGGCGGCTGACCAATAAGATAGACCCGAGATTGCTCATGCTGTTCGGCTATATCCTGCTCGGCTCGTCGATCTACATGCAGGAAGGTTGGACGCCCTCGGACTCTGTGCCCTATATGATGTTCACCATCGTGCTGCAGGGTGCTGGGCTGGGCTTTGTCTTCCTGCCGCTGCAGGTCGTGGCGTTCTATACCATGTCCGCCGAGTTGCGCACGCAGGGAACCTCCTTGCTCTCGCTGGTGCGTAATGTGGGCAGCGCCATCGGGATCTCGCTCACCTCCGCACTGCTCGATCATCAGACGCAATATGAGCATGCCGATCTCGCGCAATATGTCACACCGTTCAGCCGGCCGTTGCAGGTCGGAGGAAGCATCAGCCGGATGTTGAACCCGGCCTCCCCTGCCGGGGCATCGATGCTCAACTCCATGATTCAGACGCAGGCGCAGATCATCGCCTATATCGACGACTATAAATTCCTTTTGATCACGACGATCCCGGCGATGGCTTGCCTGTTCCTGATGTCCCGCCCCGCGAATGCTCAGCATAGCAAGGAGGTCCATGTGATGGAGTGAGGGTTTTTGCCGTTTCCCCATCGCAATACGCGAAACTGACGCAATCTTGTTCTTGACGTACCCGCGCAAGTTGTGATGCTGGTGGTTGCCAGACCATCATGAAGCCGCAGCTGGGGTCGATTTTGCCGGATCGTTTAAGCGCCGAAATCCTCGCAATACGCCAGAGCGGGCTGTTTCTAAGCCCCTGGTATCTGGTGCAGCACCCTGAGATAGACGCGCCCGGCGAGGACGGTGTCTCTCATTTCTGCGTTCTGGGCTGGCGCGAAGGCGCGCGGCCCAATCCTTATTTCGACCCCGGCTGGTATCTCGCGCAGAACCCGGACGTGGCCGCTTCCGCTGTAAATCCGTTGCTGCATTATATCGTGCTGGGCGATTTCGAGGGGCGCGCGCCCTCGCCAATGTTCGACGTGCGATGGTATCGGACGGCCTATGGGCTGGGGGCGAAGGATTTATGCCTGTCCCATTACATGGCGCGGCGGCTGACCGGGCAGGTGAATCCCGTGCCGGTCTTTGATGCCGCGTTCTACCTTGAGAACAATACGGATGTGGCGGCTGGCGGGGCGGACCCGTTCGAGCATTTTCTGAGCTTCGGCACGGCGGAAGGGCGCGACCCGGCGCCGGATTTTGATCTCAAATTCTACGTGAACCGCTATGGCGACATGCTGGGTGGCCAGAACCCTCTGCTGCATTATCTGGCGAACCGCGAGAGCGGGATGTTTCTGCCCCAGCGGCCCGAGCATGAGGGGCTGGTGCCATCGGCGGTGAGGCGCGCGACCCGGCCTTCCGCGCATTTTGAGGAATTCCGGCCAGTGGCCGTACACGCCAAGCGACATGCGAAATTGCTGGCGTATTATCTGCCGCAGTTCCATGCCGTGCCGGAAAATGACGCCTGGTGGGGCAACGGATTTACTGATTGGACGAATCTCGGCCGCGCTTTGCCGCGCTTCGTTGGGCATCTGCAACCGCGCGTGCCGCGCGACCTCGGCTATTATTCGCTGGACGATCCCAACACGTTGCGGCGGCAGATCGAGATGGCGAAGGGAGCCGGGCTGAGCGGCTTCGTGTTCTACACCTATTGGTTCAACCGGCAGCGGCTGCTCGATAAACCGCTGGAGCAATTGCTGGGCGATCCGAGCCTGGATTTTCCGTTCTGTGCGATGTGGGCGAACGAGAACTGGACGCGCCGCTGGGACGGGCTGGAGCGCGAGGTGCTGATCGCCCAGGAATATCTGGAATCCGACGACGCCGCCTTCATCGCCTGCTTCGCCCGGCTGTTTTCCGATATGCGCTATATCCGCGTGGATGGCCGGGCCTTGTTCATGATCTACCGTGTGACGCTGATCCCCGACGCCACCGCGCGGATCGCGAAATGGCGTAGGATGTTCCGGGAATTATACAATGAAGACCCGTTAATGGTGATGGTGCAGAGCCTGGGGGATTATGACCCCACGCCCTACGGGCTGGACGGCGCGGTGGAGTTCCCCCCGCATAAATTGAGCCAGGAGACCCGGCGGCTGAACGGCACGCTGGACCTGCTGGACCCGGATTTCGCCGCCACCGTGCATGATTATCAGGCGATTGCCGAGACCTCGCTCGCGATGCCAGTGCCGGATTACCCCTTGATCAAGACGATCGTGCCGGGATGGGACAATGACCCGAGGCGCGAGGGCAAAGGCCTGGTGCTGCATGATGCGACACCGGCGAAATACCAGGACTGGCTGGAAAAACTGGTTGGCTATACTGCGAAAGATCCGTTTTTCGGCGAGCGGATCATCTGCGTGAACGCGTGGAATGAATGGGCGGAGGGCGCATTTCTGGAGCCTGATGTGCATTTCGGCGCGGCGTTTCTGAATGCGACGGGACGCGCAATCTGCGCGCGGGGCAGCGCCGCATTGCGGGCAGGGATTCTGCTGGTGGGGCATGACGCGCAGCCGCACGGCGCGCAATTGCTGCTGCTGCATCTGGCGCGCCGGCTGCGGCGGCAATGGGGCATTCCGGTGCATCTGCTGCTGCTCGGCGTCGGCCCGCTGCTCGGCGCCTATTACGAAACAGCCGAGGTGAGTGTGGCCTATGACAAGACCATCATCGGCAATTTGCTGGATAAATACCGCGAAGCCGGCATCCGCACGGCCATCGTGAATTCGGCCGCCTCGGCGCGGGTCGTGCCCTGGCTGGAGCAGCGCGGGATTCGCGCCAGCCTGCTGGTGCATGAGATGCCGCAGCTGTTGAAGGAATATAATCTGGAAATTCAGGCGCGCCTCGGCGGCGGTGCGGCGAGCCATCTGGTGTTCTCCAGCAACATGTTGGCCGAGACATTCAGCGCGGCGGTGGATCTGCAGGACGCGAACACGGTGATTTTGCCGCAGGGCAATTACCAGGACATGCGCTTCGATGCGGCGGCGCGAGCGCGGGTCCGCGGGGAGTTGGGGCTGGCGGAGGACGCGTTTCTCGTGCTGGGGGCCGGGTTCGGACATGTCCGCAAGGGGTTCGACCTGTTCATCCAGCTTGCCCGCAAAATGCTGGCGCTGCGTGGGGATGTGCATTTCCTTTGGGCGGGCGATGTCGAATTCACGCTGAAGACTTATCTGGGCCCGGAAATCGCGGCGGTGGCGGCGACGGGCAATTTTCATCACGTGCCGTTCACCGAGCATGTGGCGGAATATTTTGCGGCCGCGGATGTGTTCGCGCTCACCTCGCGGGAAGACCCCTACCCGACCGTGGTGATGGAGGCGCTTTCCTGCGGCGTGCCCTGCATCGCCTTCGAGGGTGCGGGCGGCATCCCCGAACTGCTGCGCCGCGAACGCGCCGGGCGTGTCGCGAGGCTGGCGGATGTGGATGATTTTCTGGCGCATCTGGCGTCATTGCTCGACCATGAGAAGCTGGCGGCGATGCGCCCCAGGCTGAGCGCCATGGCAGCGCAAAAATTCGACTTCCCCGACTATGTCGAGAAGCTGCTGCGCCTGGCCCAGCCGGAACTACGCATGGTGAGCGTGGCGGTGCTGAATTACAATTACGCGCGCTATCTGCCGGAGCGGCTCGGCTCCGTCTTCGCGCAGACCTATCCCGTAAAAGAGGTGCTGTTTCTGGACGATGCCTCCACCGATGATTCCGTGGCGGTGGCCGAGGCGCAGGCAGCCCAGGCGCGCCGGACGTTGCGGATCGTGGTGAATGAACAAAACTCGGGCTCGGTATTTGCCCAATGGAAGCGCGCGGCGGAAATGGCCACGGGCGAGTTCATCTGGCTGTGCGAGGCCGATGACGCGGCGGACCCCACATTTCTGGCGCGGCTGATGGAAGCCATGGCGGGGGCGGAAAACCCGGTTCTGGCCTTCACCGACAGCCGGGCGGTGGATGGCGAGGGCAAACAGGTGATGCCGAGCTATCAGTCCTATTATTTCGCCTCGGGCGTGAAGACGCTCGCCGCTTCGGGCATCTGGGAGGCGCGCCGATTTGCCGAGACGGCGCTTGGCGTGCGCAACCTGATCCCGAATGTGAGCGGCGTGCTGTGGCGGCGCGAGGCGCTACTGCGCGCGCTAGCTGACGTCCCCGATATCACGAAATGGCGGCTGGCAGGGGATTGGGTGCTGTATCTGGCCGCCCTTGCGGGAGATGCTCAGTGTACACGCATAACGGGCAATGTCATCTATATTGCCGAGCCGCTCAATACCCATCGCCGGCATAGCGGCGGGCTCACGCAAAGTTTAACACCCGCCGCGCATGTGGCTGAAATTGCTGCGGCGCAAAAAATTGTAGCAAAATCAATGCATTTTAACCCAGACCAGCTGGCAAGGCAGGCTGAATATTTACAAGAAGTAACTCGACGGATGGATCGGCGCAAACCAAAACAGGTCCAGATGGTTGTGCGGAAATACAATTTCTGATTGAATACGGTCTCCGCAATCATTTTGATCAGGTAATTTAATGAAGATAATTCTCACGGGCGGATGCGGTTTTATCGGCTCCGCCGTGATCCGCCGGGCCATTGCCGGCGGCAAGCATGAGATCATCAATATCGACAAAATGACCTATGCGGCCTCTGAGGATGCGCTGGAGGGGGCGCGCCATCATCCACGGCACCGGCTGATCCGCGCTGATATCACGGATGGCGCGGCGATGCGCGCGGCCTTCGCTACGCATCAGCCCGATGCGGTGATGCATCTGGCTGCCGAGAGCCATGTGGACCGTTCAATCGACGGGCCTGGCGATTTCGTGCGCACGAATGTGACCGGGACCTTCGTGCTGCTGGAAGCGGCGCGCGCCTATTTTGCCACGCTGCAGGGCGAGAAGCGGGCAAAATTCCGGTTTCATCATATTTCCACCGATGAGGTGTTCGGTGCGCTGAGCGATGGCGATGCGCCGTTCGACGAGCACACGCCGTATGATCCGCGCAGCCCGTATTCGGCCTCGAAGGCGGCCTCGGACCATCTGGCGCGGGCCTGGATGCACACTTATGGCCTGCCCGTCATCGTCTCCAACACCACGAATAATTACGGGCCCTGGCAGTTTCCCGAGAAGCTGATCCCGCTGATGCTGATCAACGCCATCGAGGAGCGGCCTTTGCCGGTTTACGGCAACGGGTTGAACACGCGGGACTGGCTGTTCGTGGACGACCATGCCGAGGCGTTGCTGAACGTGGTCGAGCGCGGTGTACCCGGGGCGACCTATTGCATCGGGGCGCGCCAGCCGCGCCGGAATATCGATGTGGTGAAGGCGATTTGCGCGCTGGTGGATGCCAGGCTGCCGAGTGCGGCGGGTTCGCGAGAGCGGCTGCTGACCTATGTGCGGGACCGGCCCGGCCATGACCATCGGTACGAGATCGACCCCGGCGGGGCGGAGCGGGCGCTCGGCTGGCGGGCAGCGCATGATTTCGAACGCGGGCTGGCGGTGACGATCGACTGGTATTTGGCAAACCAGAATTGGTGGCAGGGGATACGCGGCCAAAAATATGCCGGGCAGCGCCTGGGAGCGGCGGCATGATCCGGAAGGGGATTTTACTCGCGGGCGGCTCGGGCTCACGGCTGCACCCGATGACCCAGGCAACGTCCAAACAGCTCCTGCCGGTCTATGACAAGCCGATGGTGTATTACCCGCTCTCGACGCTGCTGCTGGCCGGAATCCGGGAGGTGCTGATTATCTCCACGCCTGCGGATCTGCCGCAGTTCCAGCGGCTGTTCCATGACGGTTCGCATCTGGGCGTACGCATCAGCTATGCCGAGCAGCCGAGCCCGGATGGTCTGGCACAGGCTTTCCTGATCGGCGAGCGCTGGATCGACGGCGAGGGTTGCGCGCTGGCGCTGGGGGATAATTTGGTCCATGGCGATCATCTCTCCACCCTGCTGCGCGCCGCGGCGGCACGGCCGGAAGGGGCGACGGTGTTTGCCTATCAGGTCCGCGACCCAGAGCGTTACGGCGTGGTCTCGTTCGACCAGGACGGCAAGGCGATCGAGATCGTAGAGAAACCCACCACCCCGATATCCTCCTGGGCGGTGACGGGACTTTATTTCTACGACCATCGGGTGACCCGCTTTGCACGGGAGGTGCGGCCCTCGGCGCGCGGCGAGTTGGAGATTACGGACCTCAACCGCATGTATCTGGAAGCCGGCACGCTGCATGTGGAAAGGCTGGGGCGCGGCATGGCCTGGCTGGATGCGGGCACGCCGGATTCCCTCGTACAGGCCACGACATTCGTCCAGACGATCCAATCCCGCCAAGGCAATCTGGTGGGTTGCCCGGAGGAGGTGGCATTCCGCATGGGCTATATCGACGCCGATGCGCTGCGGACGCGCGCGCGGATGATCGGCAAGACAGAGCTTGGACGGATTTTGACCGATATCTCCGAAGGGGTGCATTGATGCGGATCGAAAAACTCAACATCCCCGAAGTGCTGCTGATCACGCCGCAGAAATTCGCGGATTCAAGGGGATATTTCTCGGAGACCTGGAGCAGCGCCAAGCTGGCGGCGCAAGGCTTCGAGCCGCATTTTGTGCAGGATAACCAAAGTTTCTCGGCCCAGGCCGGCACGGTGCGCGGCCTGCATTGCCAGGTGGCGCCGAGCGTGCAGGGCAAGCTGGTCCGGGTGGTCAAAGGTGCAATCTGGGATGTGGCGGTGGATATCCGCTGTGGCTCGCCGACCTATGGGCAATATGCGGCGGCGGTGCTGAGCGAGGAGAACTGGTCGCAGCTCTGGATTCCGGGCGGGTTCCTCCACGGCTTCTGCACGCTCGAGCCGAATACTGAGGTGATCTACAAAGTAACGGCGGATTACGACCGGGCGGCCGAGCGGGCGGTGATCTGGAACGACCCGGATCTGGCGCTGCCATGGCCTGTGGCGGCTGGGGAGGCCCTGCTCTCGGATAAGGACCGGGTGATGCCGCGCCTCGCCGAATGCGAGAGCTGGTTCTCCTACACCGAGAGCCACCGGCAATACGCATGATCCTCATCACCGGTGCATCCGGGCAGTTGGGCAACGCGCTGAGCACGCTGGCCCAGGCGCGCGGGCTGGCATTTACGGCGGTGAGCCGGCCGGAATTCGATTTCGAGCGGCCCGAGAGCGTTGCCGCCTGTTTTGCGGCGGCGCGGCCCTCAATGGTCATCAACGCCGCCGCCTATACGGCGGTGGATGCGGCGGAGCGCCATCCCGAGGCGGCGACGGCGGGTAATCATACCGGGCCGCTGCTTCTGGCGCGGCTTTGCGCCAATTCGGGCATTCCGTTCATTCACGTCTCCACCGATTACGTCTTCGATGGGGAAAAAGGCGCGCCCTATTTGGAGAGCGATCCGACCGGACCGACGGGGGTATATGGCGCAACCAAACGCGACGGCGAACTCGCCATTCTGGCGAGCGGCGCGCGGGCGATCATTCTGCGTACCGCCTGGGTTTATTCTGCGCATGGCAAGAATTTCGTCCGCACCATGCTCGGCGCAGCACGCAGGCTCCCCACGCTGCGCGTGGTGGCGGACCAGCGCGGCACGCCGACGGCAGCACCCGATCTGGCGGCGGCAATCCTCGATATCGTCGCCCGCCTGGAAGAAACCGGGTGGCGCAACGCCTATCAAGGCATCTATCACGCCACCAATGCCGGAGAGACCACCTGGCACGGTTTCGCCTGCGCGATTTTCGAGGAGGCGCAGGCGCAGGGAATTCGCCCGCCCGAGGTAAGCGCCATTTCAACGACGGACTGGCCGACCCCCGCCCGCCGCCCGGCGGATTCGCGGCTGAACTGCGACCGGCTGCACGCGGTGTTCGGTGTGCGGCTGCCGCATTGGCGGGCAAGCCTCGGCCCGATCGTGGGCCAGCTGATGGCGATGGACGCACCGGTGGAAACAGCTCTGACAGCAAACATGTCCGCCAACACACAACCTTCGGAAAACTTATTTCTCGGATAAACAATTTATTGTTGAATTTCGTTGCCTGATGCCGGCGATGGGCTGTATGCTGTCATGCGTTATGTGAACGATCAGAACATAAGCGCCGCATGATGACGAAGGGTTGTATTATGTCCGAATATTTTGACGATAACGGCCAGCGTTGAGTTTTTCTGCCTCAGCGGGTGTTCTGCCGGTCATTCGCATACTTCTTTCAACCTATAACGGCGCGCGGTTTTTACGCCCGCAGCTCGAAAGCCTGATTGCGCAGCGGCATCAGGGCTGGGAATTATACTGGCGGGACGATGGTTCTACCGATGATACCGTCGCCACTATGCGCGAATTTGCGGAGTCCCAAGCACCGGGGCGCTGCGTGGAATCCACCAGTTCCGGGCCGCATCTTGGCGCTCCGGAGAGTTTTCTGACGCTGCTCGCAGAAGCACATGACGCCGAGGCGGTGGCCTTCGCGGACCAGGACGATGTCTGGCTGCCCGATAAGCTGCTGCATGCCGCCGAATGGCTGCGGGCCGAAGGGGGAAAGCCGGTCCTGTACTGCGCAAGGCAGTTTTTGGTGGATGAGGCGCTGCGCGGCGCGAAACGCTCCGCATCCTATGCCGGGCCGCATCAGTTTCCTGCCTGTCTGACGCAGAATATCGCGAACGGGAACACGCTGGTGATGAACCATGCAGCCGCCGCGCTGGTCGCGGCGATGCGGCGGCCGGAGCATACCGTGCATGACTGGTGGAGCTATATCGTGGTTTCGGCCTGCGGGGGCCGCGTCATTTTCGATCCGCGGCCACAGATTCTCTACCGGCTACACAAGAATAACCTGATCGGCTCGGCCCGCCCTTGGCCAAGCCGGGCGCTGGCAGCGATCCAGCGTGGGCCGGGCATTTTCATGACCATGATGCACCGCCATGTCGACGCGCTGGCCAGCCAGCCGGGCTTGCTATCAGCCCCGGCGCTTCATGATCTGCGGGTTATTCAAGCCGCTCTTAATGGCGGGGTCCTGCGGCGCCTATCCGCCTTGCGGTGTCGGGCGTTCCGGCGCCGCAAGCTCCTGGAAAACATTCTGTTCTGGTTCTGGTTCGTGACCGAGCGGCGCCAGCGGGCATTAGACCAGACGAAAATGCTGCCGCGTTGGGCAGTGCGCGAACGCCCGGCGGCGGAGTGACATAGTTCGAGACGAAAAGTCACGGGGCATTAGAGCGCGATGACATTGAGATGAACCGCTCGCGGTTCAACTTAATGTCATCCGGGTCTAAAGCGATCATGCTCCAAGAGCTGTTTCAAAAGTCGCTCTGGTGAGTCGTATAGTGGTGATTTTCGAGCAGCGGAGCGCAGCGACCTCCAGGTCGGGAGCACCGGCGCGCAGAAAATCGCCGCTAGACGGCCGCCAGAGGGACTTTTGGAATAGTCTCTAAGCGGCGGTCGCGCGGCGCTTGGGAGTGACCATTGGCGGAGGGTCGTCCGCTGTGGGCGTCAGGGCTTCCAGCAAGGCGAGCCGCAGCTGGTGGAGTTTGCGTTCGTTCTCCACCTTCATGCCGAACACGTCCTTCACGTAGAACACGTCGACCGCGCGCACGCCGTAGGTCGTCACATGGGCGGAGGCGATTTGCAGGCCTTCTTCCGAAATGGCCGAGGTGACATCGTGCAGCAGGCCTGGACGGTCGCGCCCGTTGACCTCGATGACGGTATGGCGATTGGAGGCGCGGTTATCCACCACCACGCGCGGCGGCACATGAATGGCGCGCATCCTGCCGGGGATGAGGCTGCGCGTGGCCTTGCGGATTTCCGAAACGAGCTTGAGGCGGCCGGAAAGTGCTTGCTCCACAAGCGAAGACAGACGGGCCAGCCGGTGCGGCGTATCGTAGGGTCCGCCAGCGGCATCCTGAATCCAGAACGTATCGAGCGCCATGCCATCCGTCAGGGTGTGAATGCGCGCATCCACGATCGAGGCCCCGGCAATGGCGAGCGCGCCCGCGATCCGGCTGAACAGCCCGGCATGGTCGGCGGTGTAGACGACGACTTCCGTCACGGCGCGGGCCGGGAGCGGCTCGCAATTCACGGTCAGCGGCGCGGCGCGCAGCTTGGCGTCGCGGATCATACGCGCATGGCGCTCGATGCTTTCCGGGTCGAAGCCGAGCCAGTAGCTGGGATAGCCGAGCGACAGGAAATCATCCCGCGCTTCGGCCGGCCAGTCCGCCAGCAAGGTGGCGACGACATCTTTCACTCGGGAGATGCGGGCGTCGCGCTCGGTGGTGGAGAGGCCGCCTTCCAGCACTTCGGCGACTCGGGCGTAAAGCTCGCGCAGGAGTGTCGCTTTCCAGCCATTCCAGACTTTCGGGCTGACAGCGCGGATATCCGAGACGGTGAGGATCAGCAGCAGACGCAGGCGCTCGGGCGACTGGATGGTG